>Ga0182024_10026285_pt1 | contig 10235 bp, 9 predicted proteins | sample P32metaG_FD_120480 | JGI IMG/M metagenome (GOLD analysis project Ga0182024, IMG submission 120480) | Permafrost microbial communities from Stordalen Mire, Sweden - P3-2 metaG (Illumina Assembly) | ecosystem: Environmental > Terrestrial > Soil > Wetlands > Permafrost | place: Sweden: Stordalen...
GCCCTTGAGCACTTGGCTGTAGACCGTGTAAGCGATGATCGCTTGGTATTCCCCGGCCAGATCTTCATTCAGGAGCTCGATCATTTGGCGGCGGGTGAGGGTGGATTCGGTTTTCATGGTTTTCGCAGCAGCAGGCGCCCCGATAACGTAAGCCCGGAAACCGCAGAGTTCCCTACACGCGGCCGGATCCATGCGGCGCTTTTCACTGGAGAAAGCGCCGGCCCTGGGACCCGAAGCGAGCGGGAAAATGGCCGGATTTGCGCTTGCCCAAGGTCGCGGCCTCGGTCAACATGTTGCTGTTACTCAAGCGGATTTCCCCACCCCGCCCCCGGGAATAAATCTTTGGCGAAGGAGTTAGCGCCCGGAGGCACCCGGCAAAACCTATTTTGCCCGCGATCAAGGTTACATCAACCCATTGAAAGCGATAGAGTTCGACAATAAATCACCGCGCGGCAGGATGCGTTTCCTAGGGGGATACACCCTATCCTCCCTAAGGAATAGTCCTGATGCCGGCTCGGGCATTCACCCCATGGACGCTTTTCGGCCATTGGGCTAACGTGACCCGCATGTAGAAGACGGCGGGAAAAGTCCACTTTTTGCTTAAGCCCAATTCACGCGTACCGATCTTTATCCTAGTCTCCCCCATGACTACTTTACTCTTCATAGCCCTGATCGTCGTGCTGGTGCTCGCGATCACCGCTCTAGTCCAAGCGGTGCATCGGGCGGCCGATGGCTACGAGGATGAACTTCAGTTCCACGCCGGCGTCTGCCCTCAGGCCGCCGCCGTTCCCGCCGGCGCCCGCAGCCTGCAGAACCGGGTCGAGGGCCCCCGGGCGCAACGCCGCTCGCGGCGCCCAGCGAAGGATACGGCTAACGCCTGACCGGGATATTTCACACTCCTCCTGATTTTTCGACTTTGCTCGGCGTGTGACGGGGAGAATCAGGAGCTCAGTAGCTATTTTTGGGGCGCGCAGGGCCATGCTATGCGTGGGGATTCGATCGGGCTATTCAGCCCGGGGATCTGCTCCACCAAAGACGGGGCGCCGACAGGGTTTTCATCGCCCGGTGTCTAGTAAGTAGTATCACTCACCCCAGCGGAGCCCGATCGCGGCCGGCACGCGATTGTAGGCTGTGCCTTATATTACATTAATATTTGATGGATAGATAGTTAAATATAATATTAGGTCAACTATTCATTGTGTTTCACGATGGAGTTTGGCCGCACTTACTAGGCACCGTTCGTGCTAGGAATCAAATGGGAGTTGCTTTAGCCGGGCGAAAGAGAAAGTTCCAACCTCGGCTCGATTAAACCCATGGCAATATCCCTTAGCATCCATCAATTTGCCATCGTAGCGGCTCTTCTCGCTTTGGGCGGCAGGCTTCGAGCCGTTATTATCAAATTAATAGCAATTCGTAGCATACGGACTGCTATGATAGACAAAATTTCTCACGGAAGAACGGCTGCGACTATGACTGTGGTTTGCGGCTGAACCCCCTGAAACCCGGCCCGCCCAGGCTGGAGACACCACTCCCTTCAAATTCGGCGGCTGCCGGTCATCGACTGCCGCTTCTCCAAAAAATCGGTAATGCACCGAAATGGCGGCAGCTTGCCTGGATCCGACGGCCGAGACCATTCGATATAACCTAACAACTTCGCCTTAAACGATATATAACCGCTCCAGCTCATGAACACTACGGAGGCAACCGAAAGGCGGATTCGGTACGACGAGAGCTTCAAGGCCGAGGCGATACGCCTGTGGAAGACGAGCCACCGACCCGCACGGATCGTGGCCAAGGAACTCGGCATCAGCGCAGCGACCCTGTATTTCTGGGGAAGAGAATCCCGACCGAGCGGCGGCATGGTGGCCGGCCATTTGCTGAAGGAAATGGAAGAAGAGATGGGCCGTTTGAGGGAAGAACGCGGCAAACTCCGCCAGCAATGTGAAATTCTGAAGCGGATGGTAAGGATCTTCGTTGAATTGCCGAGCCTCGGTGACGGCATGAAATCGGCTTCGCGAGTCTCTCGGCGCCGCGCCGTGCTGACCCATTCCATCGAAAAACTGTGAACCCGAAACCCGCACCGCTGTTCGGCACCGATGCCCCGCCGACCGGCCCGACTCTGGCGGCACTAGTGAAAGTACGTAACCTATAAGACTGGCGCTTCCAATCCTCGGTCATGATCGTTGCATTCAGCATGATTTCTGATTCGACCGTGCCTTTCGCCTCTCCGATGAATAATCAGTCAGCCTCACCGGGCCAGGGCGTCGATCACGTGGCCGCGGGCCCGACCGATTGGTATTGCGTGCACACCCGGCCGCAAAAAGAAGGCCGGATCGCCGCCGTCCTGCGCGAGACGCTCGGCGTCGAAACGTATTTTCCCCGCCTGCAGCGCCGGCGCACCATCCGCCGGGTCCAGCGGATCGTCACCGGCCCGCTGTTTCCGCGGTATCTTTTCTGCCGGTTCGAGATGGCCACCCAGTATCGGGCTGTCAAATACACGGAAGACGTGATCGACGTCGTCAGCTTCGGCCGCGTACCCGCGGTCGTCAGCGACGCCCTGATTGCGGAGCTCAAGACCTGGGCAGGCGAGACCATCGACCTCATCACCCTTCAACCCGGGCTCCGCCCCGGCGACCGGGTCGCAATCACCGACGGGCCGCTCCGGGGCCTGGAGGCGGTGATCGCCAACGAAATGCCCGGCCGGGAGCGCGTCGCGATCGTGCTGTCGATCCTCGAGCGCAATGTGCAGACCACCATCAACCGCTGGCAAATCGCCCGCGTGAGCTGAGTCCAATCCCGTCCTTTCCGCCGCGCCCCTAACGCCATGCCTCTCTGGAAGCGAACTCTCGACCTCACGTTTTGCGTGGCTTCCCTGCCGCTGCTCGCCGGCGCCACCTTGGTGATGACGATCGTCCACAGACTGGCCTCGCCCGGTCCCGTGTTTTTTCTCCAGGAGCGCATCGGCCTCAAAGGCCGAACGTTTCGGATTTACAAGTTTCGGACCATGAAGGTCGGCGCCGACACCGCGGCCCATCGGGCGCACCTCGCCCAGTTGATTGGTTCGACCGCCCCGATGGCGAAGCTCGACGCCCGGGGCGACTCCCGCCTCATCCCCGGCGGGTGGCTGCTGCGCGCGACCGGGCTGGACGAGCTGCCGCAGATCATCAACATTCTTCGGGGCGAGATGAGCCTGGTCGGGCCGCGTCCCTGCGTCCCCTATGAGTTTGAAAAATACCTGCTCTGGCAACGCCAGCGCTTCGATACCACCCCCGGCCTGACCGGCCTTTGGCAAGTCTCCGGCAAGAATCGGACGACGTTCGAGGAGATGGTGCGATTGGATATTCAGTATGTCGAGGCCCGGTCGCTCTGGCTGGACTTGAAAATTGCGCTGATGACCGTCCCGGCTCTGGCGGGACAGGTCCGCGATGCGCGCCGGGCGCGGGCCCCGGGCGCGGTGCCGCGCCAACCGGCCATCGCCCTTTCGGCACGATCCCCCGCTTCCGTGCTCCACTCCCGCAAGCTCTCCAAATACCATGAACAAGCCAATTAACGTCGGCGTCATCGGCTGCGGCTACTGGGGCCCCAACCTCGTGCGGAACTTTCGGTCCCTGTCCGACTGCCGCATGAAACTGATGTGCGATATCAGCGAAGACCGATTGCGGCACCTCCGGTCGCTCTACCCTGACGTCGAGGGTGAGACCCACTTCGATCACGCCCTCAGCGCGGGCAACCTCGATGCCGTCGTCATCGCCACGTCCGTTCGCTATCATTTTGCCATGGCCAAGGCCGCCCTGCTCGCGGGCAAGCACACCATGATCGAGAAGCCGATGGCCAGCTCCGCCGCCGAGTGCGAAGAGCTGATCGCCATCGCCAAGTCCAAGGGCCTCGTCCTGATGGTCGGTCACACGTTCCTCTATTCGGCGCCGGTGCGCAAGATGAAGGAAATCATCGATCACGGCGACATCGGCGAAATCCGGTATATTTCGGCCCGGCGGCTCAACCTCGGGCTTTTCCAGAAGGACATCAATGTCGCCTGGGATCTGGCCCCGCATGACATTTCGATCATCCTTCATATCATGAAGGAAATGCCCCATAGCATCAACTGCCGGGGCGCCGCCCACGTCACCCCAGGGATTGAGGACGTCACCTCGATCAACCTGCAATTTTCAAACGAGCGCTCGGCGATCATCCAAAGCAGCTGGCTCGATCCCAGAAAGGTCCGGGAAATGACCATCGTCGGCAGCAAACGGATGATCGTGTACGACGACGTCGCGTCCCAGGAAAAGATCAAGATCTACGACGTTCGCGTCGACCGGCCGCCGCACTATGATACCTTCGCCGAATTCCAATACGCCTACCATTACGGCGACATCTACAGCCCGCACATCAAGCAGGACGAGCCCCTCAAGATTGAGTGCCAGCACTTTGTCGATTCGATCAAGCATGGGACTGCGCCGCTGACGTCCGGGGAGAAGGGTCTTGAGGTCGTGCAAGTCCTCGAAGCCTGTTCCCGGTCGGTCAAGCAGGATGGGATCCCGGTGGATCTGGGCAGCCGGATTCATCCCGGTGGCCGGTCGCGAATTCCCTCGAGCGCCGAATCGGCCGGCGCGGCCCTTCCGAGCGCAAATGGTAGCAGCGGTATTGCGGAAACGGCCAACGGCAAGCATGCGAACGGCGTCACGGTGGCATGAATAAACCCAGCCCTCAGCAATTGATCGCTCCGGACGTTAAGCTCGGGCGAAACGTCCGGATCTTCGGTTTCACCAACCTCTATGGTTGCGAAGTTGGCGACGAGACCAAGATTGGAACCTTCGTGGAGATCCAAAAGGGCGTCAAAATCGGCCGCCGCTGCAAGATTTCCAGCCACACCTTCATTTGTGAAGGGGTCACCTTGGAGGACGAAGTCTTTGTCGGCCACGGCGTCATGTTCACCAACGACCTCTTTCCCCGTGCCACCGCTCCAAATGGCAGCCTCAAAACGGAAGCCGACTGGACGTGCCTCCCCACCCTCGTCAAACGCGGCGCCGCCATCGGCTCCAACGCTACGCTCCTCTGCGGCATCACGATCGGGGAGAACGCCACCGTGGGCGCCGGCAGCGTCGTCACGAAAGATGTTCCGCCCGACGCCGTAGTATGCGGCAACCCCGCCCGAAAGGTGGAGCGCGTTGTCCCCAACGCGCTTTCAGACCCAGTCGAAGCATCCGCTATCATCTGAACCCATGAGCGTCCCCTTCCTAGACCTCCGCGCCCAGCACGACCCCATCCGTGCCGAGCTCCTGGCCGCCATCAACGAAGTGATCGACAGCAGCGCCTTTGCCGGCGGGCCGTTCGTCGCCCGCTTCGAAGCGGATTTTGCCGCCTTCTGCCAGACCACCCACGCAATTGGCGTCGGCAATGGCACCGACGCCCTCTGGCTCGCCCTGCTCGCCCGCGGCATCGGCCCCGGCGACGAAGTCATCACCGTCCCGAACTCATTCATGGCTACGGCCGAGGCCATCAGCTACTGCGGCGCCACCCCGGTTTTCGTCGATATCGACGAGCAGACCTACACCCTTGACCCCGCCGGCCTTGAAGCTGCCATCACTCCGCGCACGAAGGCGGTGATCCCGGTGCATCTGTACGGGCAAATGGCTGATATGGATCCGATCATGGAAATCGCCGCGCGCCACGGCTTGTTCGTGCTCGAGGACGCCTGCCAGGCGCACGGCGCGGAGTATAAAGGCCGGCGTGCCGGGTCGATCGGCCATGCCGGGGCCTTTAGCATGTACCCGGGCAAGAATCTTGGCGCTTTGGGCGAAGCCGGCGCGGTGACCACGAATGATCCCGCGCTCGCCGAGCGGATTAAGTGCCTGCGCGAGCACGGCCAATCCAAGAAATACCACCACTCCCAGATCGGTTGGAACGCCCGCATGGATGGGATTCAGGCCGCGGCCTTGCGCATCAAGCTCAGGTCCCTGGCGCGGGGGAATGCGGGCCGCCGCGCCCACGCCCAACACTACGACCGGCTCCTTGCCGACGTCGAAGGCGTCGTGACTCCGACCGTGGCGCCCGGCCGCACTTCAGTCTTCCACCTCTACGTGATCCGCGTTCCCGAGCGCGATCGGATCCTCGCAGCTTTGGGCCAGCGCGGCATCGCCTGCGGTATCCACTATCCGAAGCCGATCCATCTGCAGGCGGCATACGCTCCCTTGGGCTTGGGCCCCGGCTCCTTTCCGATTGCCGAGCGTCAGGCAGAGGAACTGCTTTCCCTCCCAATGTTCCCTGAGTTGACCCCTGATCAGATCGATACGGTCGCAAAGGAATTCAAGGCGGTCATGCTCTCGCCCGCGGGGATCTGCCTTTCAAAATAGATCGCCCCAATAGGACGCCACGGTTCCACTGATGACCATCACCCAAGAGCCCGTGGACTCCGCCTCCCAATCCCTTGAGGCTCAGACATCCGTGTTCTGCCTCGACCCGGCCGAAGCCTCCTCATGGGATGCCTCCCTCGCTCATTGCCCTGGCGCAACCTTCTTTCATACGATCGCGTGGGCGCGCGTTCTGAAATCCGCTTACGGCTACAAACCGGCCTATTTTGCCACGTTCAGCGGAAGCGAATTGCGTTCCCTCCTCCCCCTGATGGAGGTTTCAAGTTGGCTGACTGGGCGCCGCGGCGTCGCCCTCCCCTTTTCCGACGAATCCCCTCCCCTGGTTCCGGATGTTCAGTCTTTTCGTGATTTACACCAGGCCGCGCAGGCCCACGGAGAACGGCGCGGATGGAAATACCTGGAGTTCCGCGGCGGCCGACCGCTGTGCGGCGATGTCCTCGCCTCCGAAAGTTTCTTCGGCCATCGGTTGGACCTGGCAGGAGGCGAAAGCGCGCTTTTCGGCCGCTTCGAAAGCTCAACCCGACGGGCCATCCGCAAGGGCGAGCAGAGCAATCTCCAAATCGAATTTTCCCGCGACCAGGAATCGGTTCGAGCATTCCATCGTCTCCTCTGCATCACTCGGCGGCGGCATGGCCTGCCCCCTCAACCGTACCACTTTTTCGCCTGCATCCAGCGCCATGTCCTTGCCCAAAACCATGGCTGGGTGGCCCTCGCCCGTCTCAATGGCGTGCCGATAGCCGGAGCGGTCTATTTCCACTTTGGCAGGACCGTGATCTACAAATATGGCGCCTCCGACGGGAAATACCAGCACCTGCGCGCGAACAACCTGGTCATGTGGGAGGCAATTAAACGCTACGCCGCCAGCGGGTACACGACCCTCGACTTCGGCCGCACCGCTTTTGACAACGAAGGCCTCAGAAAATTCAAACTGAGCTGGGGCACCATCGAACGCTCCGTCGACTACGTCCGCCAGGATCTCCGAACCGGCGGTTATGTCGCGGGCAAAGCAACCTCCTCCCGACTACGCCTTGCCCGCGTTCTCCGGACCCTCCCCAGCCCGATCTTCCGGCTCATCGGTGCTGCCTTATACAGACACATCGCCTAAGTTATGAACACTTCACAACCTCCCGCCCCAGCCGCCAGCATTACGGTCAGCGACATTTCCTACATCCTCTTCCGGCACAAATGGAAGATCTTGATTTGCACGGTCCTCGGCCTGGCGAGCGCGGCGGCATATTATTTCTTTTCTCCGCCGCCCTTCCAATCCGAAGCCATGCTATTTATCCGCTATGTGACGGAGAATAGCGTCCCGGGCGTACCGGGCGCCGGCGAACCGAGGAACATCTCGCTCGCCGGCATGGATCGCGGCACCACGATTCTCAACACCGAAGTAGACATACTCAGCAGCCTGGACATCGCGAACCAAGCCGTCGATGCCGTCGGACCAGACAAGATTCTCAGCCAAGTGAAAAATCCAAAGGACCGGGACCATGACCATGCCGCCGCCGCCGTCCGGAATGGCCTGACCATTGAACCTCTACCCGCGAGCAGCGTGATCCATCTCATCTATAAAAATTCCGATCCGGCGCTCACCGAACCGGTTCTGGCGGCGATCGTCGACGCCTACTATAAGAAGCACGTCGAGGTTCACCGGCAGGCAGGAGCGATCGGCGATTTCCTTTCCCAGGAAACCGATCAGCTGCGGGCCCAGTTACAGCAAACCGAGGACGAGCTACGGAAGGAACTCGATAAAGCGGGAATCATCTCTCTCGATGATTCAAAGCGAACCTTCAATGAACAAGAGGCAAAGCTTCAGGGCGATATCTTCAGCGCCGACGCCGAATTGGCTGAACGATCGGCCCGATTCAACGAACTTGTCAGGGTGACGCCATCGGCCCAAAAACTGGCCCCGGACAAACCCGAGCCCGCAGAGCAGGCCATTCCGAGGGATCAAATCGGCAGCTATCAGAATTTGCTTACCCAACTCGACTACCTCCGAAAGAACGAACAGCAGCTATTGACCCTATTCACGGATCAAAATCGGGAGGTTCAAGACGTGCGCGCTCGGATCGTCGAAGTCGAAAAACAAAAGCAGTCGCTTGAAGAGCGATATCCGCGCCTCGCCCAATCCGGGCTGCAGGCCCAAACACCAACCGGAGGCCTTAGATCATCGGAGTCCGGCGCCTCCTCCACGGAGGCGGATCTCGAGACTGAAACCGCCTATCTCACGGGCCTGCAATCCAAGATCAAGGTCCTCAATGCCCAGCTCGCTCAAGTCAAGACTATGGCCGCCAATGTCGATGGACTCGAAGGCAATATCGCGCAACTGCAGCGCCAAAAGGATCTGCAGGAAGCCAACTATAAATACTATTCGGAGCACCTTGAGGCGAGTCGGATCGACGAGGCGCTCGGTGCCGGCCGGGCGCTTAACATCGCCGAAATTCAGGCCCCCACTCCGCCTACTACGGATTTCAAGAAATTCTATAAGCTCGTCGGCGGGATTGCCGCCTCCGGACTCGGATTCGGCTTGGCTTGGGCTTTCCTGATCGAATTCTACCTCGACCGATCGATTCGCCGCCCCCAGGATATCGAGCGAAACCTGCAGATTCCGCTCTTTCTCTCGGTGCCTGACTTCGGCAAGACAGGACACAATCGGCATGTCTTTCATGAAACTCTTCGCGACCGCCTCATCGGTTTCTTTGAAAGCAAGGGCCTCACCCACAAGCCAAAGCTGGTCGCGGTCACGGGCGTTAGCAACCGCGCCGGTGTCACTACCACGGCCGCCGGCCTCGCCCGCTCTCTTTCGGAGACCGGCGAAGGGAACGTCCTGCTCGTCGACATGACGAAGACGCAGGGCTCCGCTCAACAGTTCAGCGGGGGAAAGTCCGTCTGTGGTCTTGATCAAATGCTCGAGACGCGGGCAGACGCGCTAGTCTTGCAAAATCTTTACGTAGTTGGCGCTGAGCCAAATAGCGACCGGCTCTCCCGGGCCCTGCCGAGTCGGTTCAACGGCCTCGTTCCTCAGCTCAAAGCTAGCGATTTCGATTACATAATTTTTGACATGCCAGCAGTGAACCAGATCAGCATCACCCCCCGCCTGGCCCAGTTCATGGACATGGTGCTTCTCGTTGTGGAATCGGAACACACCGACCGCGACCTCGCCAAGCAAGCGGTGGCGCTCCTCGCCAATTCCCGCGTTCACATCGGTGCAATCCTGAACAAAACCCGCAACTACATGCCCTCCCGGGCCCACCACGAATTCCTTGGCAGCGCCTGAGGTGCCGGAGCCAGTACTCGATCAACGATGCTCAGGCACCGTCTATTTTATACGCTAAAACCAATATTGCCCTGGCGAATTCGCATTCTCATCCGCCGAGCATTCGCCAGGCGCACGCGCGAAGTCTCCCGCGCGATTTGGCCGATCTACCGGCCGGCGGCCCATCCCCCCGAAGGATGGCGCGGGTGGCCAGAAGGGAAAAAATTCGCCTTCGTCCTCACTCATGACGTGGAAGGACCGGAAGGCTTGGCCAAGTGCCGCCAACTGGCGGAAATCGAACATTCCCTCGGGTTCCGCTCCGCCTTCAATCTGATCCCAGAGGGCCCTTACGAAGTTCCCGTCGAGCTGAGAAATTGGATCTCAGATCGAGGCTTCGAGGTTGGCGTCCATGACCTTCATCACGACGGCCTGCTCTATCTGTCACGGGACGCTTTCCGGAAAAGTGCGCAGGCTATCAACCGTTACCTGAAGGATTGGGGGGCGGCGGGCTTCCGCTCTGGCTTCATGCTCCATGAGCTCGATTGGATCCACGACCTGGAGATCAAATACGACTGTTCGACTTTCGATACCGATCCCTTCGAGCCCCAGCC
>Ga0182024_10026286_pt1 | contig 10234 bp, 10 predicted proteins | sample P32metaG_FD_120480 | JGI IMG/M metagenome (GOLD analysis project Ga0182024, IMG submission 120480) | Permafrost microbial communities from Stordalen Mire, Sweden - P3-2 metaG (Illumina Assembly) | ecosystem: Environmental > Terrestrial > Soil > Wetlands > Permafrost | place: Sweden: Stordalen...
CCGCCCGCGCCGCTCCTGGCGAAGCTCCACTTCATTTCAGATATGAGAGGAAATAATTTGATTTTCCGGGTAATGGAGCATAGTCTGGAAAGTTCAGAATCACCGCGCCGGAAAAAAAGAATCCACCCTCCTCTCCCATGAAAACACCCAGAACACCCAACGGTTTTACCCTCATCGAGCTCCTCGTTGTGATCGGCATCATTGCCCTCCTCGCGAGCATCGCATTGCCCGCCTACAACGGCGTCACCCGCCGCGCCCAGCAGACCAAGGCAATGAGCAACGCCAAACAGGTCGGCTTCGCGTGCCGCACCTTTGCAACCGATAACAACGGCCAGTACCCGAGCTACCCCGTGCAAAACGGCTCTGCCAATACGCAATCCCAGGTCACGAACTCGAACGACGCTTTCAACGCCTTGATTCCGAACTATCTGCAAACCATCTCGGTGTTCTACCAGCCTGGTTCGTATGAAACCCCCGGCTCAAAGGCCCCGGTGGACCCTGACTTCACCAAATGCGGCAGCCAGAGCTCAACTTCCGCCCTGCCCACCGGCAGCAAGCTGAATCACTGGGCTTATGTCACCGGCATGTCCGATACCGCCAATTCGACCTTCCCGCTAGTGACCGATAACCCCGCCTCCATCACCCAGCAGTCCGTCACCTGGACGAATGTTCCCACTGCGCAGGGCGGCGTGTGGCAGGGAAAACAAACCATCGTGGTCCACGTGGACGACAGCGCCTCGATCGATCAGTTGAACAACGGGTTTGAAGATATGGGCGGCCCCACCGGCATCGACTTGTTCAACACAGCCAACCAGAACGGTTGGATGGCTGGCAGCCAGGGCAGCGGCAACAACGTCGTCCCCGCCCAGTAAAAGAACAGCCTCAGGAATTTGTGAAAGCCCGGGTCCGCAAGGCCCCGGGCTTTCTGCGTCCCCTGGGACCGCCACTCTCCTGAGTGGCTCTGCCAATTGCGGCCTGCAAGGCCGCCTAAAATCCAGTTCATAGCAAAGCCGCGCCAGAGCGTCTTCGGTTTACCCTGTCGCATCAGGCGGCCTTCAGGCCGCAATTGGATAATGCCACTCAGGAGAGTGGCGGTCCCAGGGACTGGCCCATCGCGCCAGATTGGATCAGGGCCGCCCTACAGAACCCGCGAATCCACCGACCCATCCGCAAATCGCGTCCGTATCTGGTCCCCGGACCGCACCGCGCCGGCCTCCCGCAGGACAGCGCCGGCGGCGTCCGTCGTAATCGAATATCCCCGACTCAGGGTCGCATCAGGCGAGAGAACCCGGAACACCCCGGCCACACGGGCAAGCCGGTTCGCTTTCCGTTCCAACGCGGCTTGCATCGCCGCATGCAGCTTCCGCCGCTGCGCCTCGAGCGCGAACCGCCGCAGCGCCACGACCTGATCCGGCCGATGCTGCCGCAGCCGCGCAAGCAGCGCCGCCATCGCCTCCCGCCGCGACCGGAGCGCCCGGTCGCGCTCCGCGGACATGCGGGCGACAGCCCCATCGAGACGCTGCGCCCGCTCCTGGAATAGCCGCCGCGGGATACGGAACACAGCGGATCGCGCGAGATTCTCCAGCGCCCGCCGATGGTGCAGGAGAACATTCTCCATGGACCGGAACAGCCTCGATTGGACCTGCCCGAGATGCCGGAGCATCGCCGCGCGGTCCGGCAGCGCCAGCTCCGCCGCCGCGCTGGGCGTGGGAGCGCGGAGATCGGCCACGAAATCCGCGATGGTAAAATCAATCTCATGCCCAACCGCCGAGATGACTGGAATGCGCGAGCCGGCGATGGCCCGGGCAACGGCCTCCTCATTGAAGGCCCAAAGGTCCTCCATGCTCCCCCCGCCGCGGCAGACGACGAGAAGATCGATTTGGCCCTCGAACAGCGGCCCGTTGAACTCCCGGATGGCAGCCGCGATCTCCGCGGCGGCGCCCGCCCCCTGGACGCGGACGGGATTGATGACGATGCGCACCCAGGGAGCCCGGCGATGGGCGATATTGAGGAAATCGCGAATGGCCGCGCCGGTGGGCGAAGTGACGATGCCGATGCAGGCCGGATCGCGGGGGATGGGGCGCTTGCGGCCGGGATCGAAGAGCCCCTCGCCCTCGAGCTTGCGCTTGAGCGCCTCAAACCGCGCGAGCAGCAGCCCCGCGCCGGCGGCCTGGAGAAGATTGACGCTCAACTGGTACTGCCCGCGCGCCTCGTACACGCCGATGCGTCCCCGGGCCTGGACGAGCATGCCATCGGCGAGCGGAAGATGGGCGGGAACCTGGGAGCGGAACAGGACGCAGGAAAGCAGCGCCCGCTCGTCCTTCAGGCCGAAGTAACAATGCCCCGAGGATTGCCGGCGGAAGTTGCAGATTTCCCCCTGCACCCAAAGCTCGTCGAGCGAGGACTCGAGGAGCGTGCGGACCGTGCGCGTGATCTCCGCCACGGACCAGATGCGCGGCTCGGCGGGCGGCCGGCGGGGCGCCGGCTGGGAGAAGAGATCGAGTTCCATGCAGCGCCCGCGCCGCTATTGCGGAGCCTGGACCTGCAGGATGCACACAATGGCGCCGAGGAAAGCGAGGACGGCAAGCCCGGCGAAGGCGAGGATGGAAGTGGCGATCGGGTCCTTCTTCTTGCTCTTGCTCTTGAAGGGCGAGGCGTTCGCGAAATCATCGGGCCGGGCGCTGCTCTCCGCGACCGCGGCCGCCAGCGCCTCCTGCTCCGGCAACGGCCTGGCATCCTCCGGATTATCGGAGGCATAACGGGCCTCGATCTGCCCAAACCGGACATGGTCCCCATCGCGAAGAGGCCCCTCGGTAAAGGAATGGTTGTTGACCCGGGTGCCGTTGGTGGAGTTGAGGTCCTTGAGAATGTATTGCTTGCCGGAGGCAATGATCTCCGCGTGATGGCTCGAGACGGAAGCGTCCTCGATCTGGATGACGTTGTCGGAGACGCGACCGAGGGTCACGATGTCTTCGGTAAGCTCGTGGGTCGTATCGACGCCGTGAAAGTCGACGATGAGTTTAGGCATGGAGGGAAAACCTTGGGGAAGCTATCAGGCTCCGCCGCCTTCTTCAATCAGTTTGCGAAACTGGCCGAAAAAGTAGGTGGCGTCATGGGGGCCGGGGGCGGCCTCGGGATGATACTGGACGCTGAAGACGGGCGCATCGAGGTGGCGCATGCCTTCGACGGTGCCGTCGTTGAGGTTGACGTGGGTGACCTCGACATTGGACGGGAGCGAATCGGGATCGACGGCGAAGCCGTGGTTCTGGGCGGTGATGGCGACCTTGCCGGTGCGCAGGTCCTTGACGGGTTGATTGCCGCCGTGATGGCCGAACTTGAGCTTGTACGTCTTTCCGCCAAAGGCGTAACCGAGGATCTGGTGGCCCAGGCAAATGCCGAAGACAGGGACGCGCCCCACGAGGCCGCGCACGGTCTCGTGGGCGTAGCCGAGGGCGGCGGGATCGCCCGGGCCATTGCCGAGGAAGACGCCGTCGGGTTTCATGGCGAGGGCATCGGCGGCGGGCGTGGTGGCGGGGACGACGGTGACGCCGAAGCCTTCCTGGCGCAGATGGCGCAGGATATTGTGCTTGAGGCCGAAATCGTAGGCGACGATGCGATGGCTGACGGGCGGGAGCTTGCGGAAAACTTCGCCGCCGGGGTCGGTCTCGACATCGGATGCGCCGTCGCCTTTGACAATGGTCCAGACGCGGGATTGCCTGTCGTCCGGGTCCCACTGGTAGGGCTGGGGAGCGGTGACTTCGCGGACAAAGTCCATGCCGAGCATCCCCTGGCCGGATTGGGCCATGCGGACCGCTGCCTCCTCCGAGGCGGCGGTGGCGGTGATGCAGGCGCGCATGGCGCCGCGCTGGCGGAGGTGCTTGGTGAGGGCGCGGGTGTCGATGCCCTGGATGCCGGGGATGTTCCAGCGGAGGAAGTAATCGTTGAGGGAGGACTCGGAGCGCCAGTTGCTGGCGATGCCGCTGAGCTCCTCGATGACGAAGCCGCGGACGTGGGGCTCGCGGCTCTCGGCGTCGAGGGCGTTTACGCCGTAGTTGCCGATTTGCGGGCAGGTCATGGCGACGATCTGGCCGCGGTAGGAGGGGTCTGTGACGACCTCCTGGTAGCCGGTCATGGAAGTGTTGAAGACCATCTCGCCAAGGACCGAGACGGGAGCGCCGAATGGCTCGCCGTGGAAGCAGCGGCCGTCTTCAAGTGCAAGAATGGCGTTCATGTGGAGGAGGAGGAGAGCATGAAAATTCGAAAATCGAAATCAGAAACTCGAAGGATTTGGGCGCCGTTGTTTTGTCTCGCTCATCAAGAGCGGCTTATGCTTGAAATCGAAGGTCTTGAAGAAGGTATCTTCTATCCCCCATGTGTCTACCGCGCCCCACGAGCCTGCATTCCGTGAAGTGCTCGCTCTCATCGAGGGTGCCCGGAAGCGCGCGTTCCAAGCCGTCAATACCGAACTGATTGGCCTTTACTGGCGCGTCGGTGAATACATCTCGGGCAAGATTGAGACGGCTGCCTGGGGACAGGGAGTTGTCGCCGAGTTGGCAGTTTACATTCAGCGGCATCACCCAAATCTTCGCGGTTTTACCCGCGCCAGCCTGTTTCGGATGCGCCAGTTTTTCGAGACATACCGGGAAGACAAAAAAGTCGCACCACTGGTGCGACAATTACAATGGTCACACCACCTTATGATTTTGGGACGCTGCAAACGTCCCGAGGAGCGCGAATTCTACATTCGTCTCGCCGTCCGGGAAGGCTGGAGAAAGCGGGATCTTGATCGCCAGCTCAAAGCTTCACTTTTCGCTCGCGCCATCCTCTCGCCGCCCAAAGTCGCGGCAGCGCTGCGACAATCTCATCCCGAAGCCGCCGAAATATTCAGGGATTCCTACATCGTCGAGTTTCTCCAATTGCCCGCCGCGCATTCCGAGGCTGACCTCCATCTTGGCCTCGTTGCCAGGCTGAAAGATTTCCTCGGCGAACTTGGCCGTGACTTCTGTTTCGTCGGCTCGGAATATCCGGTGCAGGTTGGTGGGCGCGATTTCTCCATCGACCTCCTCTTTTTCAACCGCGCTCTCAATAGCCTCGTCGCCTTTGAGTTGAAGGTGGACGAGTTTCAACCCGAGCATCTCGGCAAACTGGAGTTCTACCTCGAAGCTCCCGACCGCGACGTGCGCAAGCCGCATGAGCACCCGTCCATCGGCGTCCTGCTCTGCGCCACAAAGGACACCGAAGTCGTCGAATACGCACTTGCCCGCTCTCTGTCACCCGCTCTCATTGCTGAATACAAGACTCAACTCCCGGACGCCGCGCTACTCAAACGCAAGCTCCACGAATTCTATCAACTGGCGCTAACTACGCTTTCGCCCACGAACACTTCCTCCACCATGCGGTAGTCATCCATCTCCTGGTCTTCGAAATGAAGTTCCACCGCTTCCTTCAAATTTACAATGGCCTCCTGGGCGGATTCACCAAAGCTGGCTACGTCAACATTGAGGCATTGTGCGACGTAATATGGGGGCTCCTTGTAAACGCAATATTTGATGGCTCTCATGCCCCGACCATGCTCCACGTTGCGCGGGCCGGCAAAGGGAAATTTGAATTTCGGGTTTCCCTGGTTCGAGTGGCGGACGGGGGGGTGCCGGACAAAAAAAAGACGCTCTGGTCAGATCAATAGCGATCATTATTCCAAAGCGCCTTTTTTACCCCACCTTTGCCGTTGAAGCGAAGCTCCCGTTCCCTATGGAAACGGGCGGATAACCGTCGCAGCGCCGCTGACTTCCAATCAAGGCATGTCATAAAACGCCACAACCAAGCCTCCTTATGGTCGATGAATATCGGTCCGGGATTTCCGCCTGGTATTCGTACAATGCAGGGTAAATTTGTGCGGACAGCGGGGATGAGCCGAGGGGCTCGCGCTGCCCGAAAAATTTCACGAAAATTTCAAAGAGCTACTCGCGGAAGCTTACGCTCAGGGCCGCCTTCAGTCGCTCTTTCAAGCGGGCGTGCGCCGCGTTCACTTCGTCGGCAGTCAGTGTCCTCTCCGCGGAGCGGTATGTCAATGAATAAGCCAGCGATTTCTGGCCCGCGGGGACGCGAATTCCGTCCGGATCGGAGAAGAGATCGAAGAGCCGGATATCCGCGAGAAGCGGCTCAGTGGCGGAGCGCAGGACTTCCTCGATGCGGGCGTGCGGGACGGCGGCATCGGCGATGATGGCGATGTCGCGCGTGACGGCAGGGAAGCGCGGGATGGGGGCGATGCGCGAGGGGATGGGGCGGAGGCGAACGTCGGTGAGATCGAGCTCGAATACGGCGACGGGATTGGGGCAATCGAGGGCGCGGAGGCGGGCGGGCGGGAGCTGGCCGATGGAACCGGCGGACCGGCCCGCGACGATGATGCCGAGGGAGGGAAGGAGGCCGTCGTTTGAGGCGGAATTGAAATCGAGGGATTCGAGGCCGAGGGACTCGAGGGCGCCCTTGAGATCAAAGAAGGCGGTCTTGCGCGGAGCGGTTTCGGACCACGATGGTGGGACCGCGTCGCCGGTGAGGATGGCCGCGAGGCGAACATGCTCCTGGCCGGCGAGGACGACGCGGCCGAGCTCGAAGAGGCGGATGGATTTCGCGCCGCCGCGGAGGTTGCGCTCGAGAGCGGCGAGAAGGCCGGGCAGGAGGGATGGGCGGAGGACGGCCTGGTCTTCGATGAGGGGATTGCGAATGGCGACGAGGCCATCGGTGCAAACGGACTGTGCGGCGGACGCCGAGATGAGGGAGAAGGTGCGGGCCTCGAAGAAGCCCTGGCCGGCGAGGCGGCGGCGCAATTCGAGGTGCAGATCGTGAACGGCATCCGCGGGGCTGGCGGGAGCGGGGCGGCTGCGGACGGAGCCGGGGATGTTTTCGATGCCAAAGGCGCGGGTGACTTCCTCGATCAGGTCAGCCTCGCGGGTGAGGTCGGGGCGGAAGGAGGGGATGAGCCATGAGGCGTCGGCCTGTTTTTGAAGGCCGAATCCCGTGAGGATGGAATCGATCCGCGGCTCGGGGACATCGACGCCGAGGAGTGCGGAGCAGCGGGCGGGGCGCAGGGAGACGGTGCGGGCGGCCGAGGGGAGTTGGCCGGCGGTTTCGATGGCGGGCTCGGCGACGCCGCCGGCCAGTTGAAGGATGAGTTCGGCGGCGCGATCGGACGCGGCGAGCACGGTTGCCGGGTCGATGCCGCGCTCGAAGCGGTAGCTGGAATCGCTGGCGAGGCCGAGGCGGCGCGAGGTGCGGCGGACGGACTGGGGATTGAAGAGGGCGCTCTCGATGACGACATCGACAGTGGCATCGGTGACTCCGCTTAATTCGCCGCCCATGACGCCGGCGATGGCGGCGGCGGCTCGGGCGGCGGCGATGACGAGATCGGCGGGGGTGAGGATGTAGGTTTTGCCGTCGAGGGCCCGGAAAGATTCGCCATCGGCGGCGGGGCGGACGTGGATTTCGCGCTCGTCGAGGCGGGCTTCGTCAAATGCGTGGAGCGGCTGGCCCGTCTCCATCATGACGAAGTTGGTGACATCGACGATGTTGTTGATCGAGCGGATGCCTATCGAGTCGAGGCGGTTGCGGAGCCAATCGGGGCTGGGGCCGACCTTTACGCCGCGGATGCCGCGGGCGGAGTAGAATGGGCAGAGGCCTTGCGGCGCCTCGATGGCAACGCGAACGCCAGCGGCGACGGTGGGGGCGATCTGGCGGAATGGCGGTGGCGCGAGGGGGACGGAACGGAGGGCGGCGATCTCGCGGGCGATGCCGTAATGAGAGAGGAGATCAGGGCGATTGGGAGTGATCTCGAGATCGAGGATGACGTCAGAGGGGAAGAGATCGGAGATGGGAGCGCCCAGGGGGGCGCCGGGCGGGAGTATGAGGAGGCCCTCGTGGCCTTCGCCCAAACCAAGTTCCTTCGCGCTGCACATCATGCCGTGGCTATCGACGCCGCGGAGTTTGCCAACCTTGATCCGGAAATCGCCGGGGAGGATGGCGCCGGGAAGCGCAAGGGGGACCTTGTCCCCGACCTTGTAGTTCTTTGCGCCGCAAACGATCTGGTGTGTGGTCTCGCCGCCGGTAGTAACGGTGCAGACGCTGAGGCGGTCCGCGTTCGGGTGCTGGACGGTGTCCAGGATTTGGCCGACGACGACCTGCGGGATGTCAGCGCCACGCTCGTGGACCGCCTCGACCTCGACCCCGGCGAGGGTAAGCAGGTTGACGAGGTCCGCGGTTGAGGACGGAAGTGCGACGAACTCGCGGAGCCAGGAGAGAGAGGTTTTCATGGGGAAAATTCGAAATCAGAAAATCGAAGGGATTCGCGATCGAGTGCCGCTTCTGGTTCTCGGATTTCTGATTTCGAATTTCGAATTTTTGAACATCCGTGCTCCTACCGGAACTGGTCGAGAAACCGGAGATCGTTTTCGATGAAATAGCGAATATCCGGGACGGCGGAGATAATCATGGCCAGGCGCTCGAGGCCGAAGCCGAAGGCCCAGCCGCTGACCTTCTCCGGGTCGTAGGCGTTGTCGCCGCGGCGGGTGTTGATGGACTCGAAGACGGCGGGATCGACCATGCCGCAGCCGGCCAGCTCGAGCCAGCGGTCGCCGAGGGCGGGGGCCTTGAGATCGATCTCGAAGCTGGGCTCGGTGAAGGGGAAGAAATGGGGGCGAAAACGGACCTGGACGGAGCCGCCAAGGAGCTCGTGGAAGAAGAATTCGACGGTGCCTTTGAGATCGGCAAGGGTGACACCGTGATCGACACAGAGGCCCTCCATCTGGGTGAATTGAGCCAGATGGGTCGCGTCGATCTCGTCGCGGCGATAGGCGGCGCCGGGGCCGATGATGCGGACGGGCGGGGGCTGTGCCTCCATGGTGCGGACCTGGATGGTGGATGTCTGGGTGCGCAGGAGGCGGCCATCGGGCAGGTAGAAGGTGTCCTGCTCGTTGCGGGCGGGGTGATCGGCGGGGGTGTTGAGGGCGTCAAAGCAATGCCACTCGTCCTCGATATCGGGACCATCGGCGAGGGCGAAGCCCATGCGGCGGAATATCCGGACGGCGCGGTCCAGGAGGAGGGTCATGGGGTGAAGGCCGCCGCGCCATGCGGGGATGCCGGGGAGGCTGGTGTCGATATTGGCGAAGGCGGCGGCATCGCGGGCCTCCTGGAGGGCGGCCTTGCGGGCATCGATGGCGGCGGTGACCTGGGAACGGACTTCGTTGAGGAGCTTGCCGATGCGGGGCTTGTCCTCCTTGCTCACGGTTTTCATGCCCTCGCTGAGGAGAGAGATGGAGCCGGCGCGGCCAAGGTATTTGACGCGAACGTTCTCGACGGATTGCTCGTCCGAGGCGCGTTCGAGGTCCGCGAGGGCCTGGGTGCGGAGGTCTTGGAGGGTGGCTTCCATGGGAGAGGTGCTGGCGCAGCTCATAGGGCCTATAGGCCCTATAGGGCCTATGAGACCGGTGGTGAGTGTCGGGTGGGCTCGGGCGACTGAGAACTAATGGCTGGAAAGAGAAAAACGGCGAACGGAGGTTTGGCCCCGTGTCACCGTTTTCTGGAATTTTACTGAAGGTGGGGCCTATGCGGCGGCTTTTGCGGCCTTGTCCTTGAGCGCTTTGTTGACGGCGTCGAGGATGACTTTGAATGCGGCCTCATCGGTGACGACCATGTCGGCGAGGACCTTGCGGTCCAGGGTGATGCCGGCGGCCGAGAGGCCCTCCATAAATCGGCTGTAGGTGAGTCCGTTGGCGCGGGCGGCGGCGTTGATGCGCGCGATCCAGAGATAACGGAAAGTGCGCTTGCGAGTCTTGCGGTCGCGATAGGACCAGTACTCGGCTTTCATGACGGCGTTCTTCGCGTAGCGAAACAGCTTGGAACGGCGTCCGCGGAATCCCCTGGCCTTGTCCACGACGCGCTTGCGGCGCTCGCGGGATGCGGGGGCGTTGGTAGCTCTAGGCATGGTGTTGTGCGGCCAGTATGGTTTAGGGGCCGCGGTCCTCTTTCAGCGAGTTGTTCCTGGTATTATCAGTTCCGCGGCGCCTCACTCGCTGAGGTGCCGGATTTTAATTCCCAAAAGAGGGAAACCGGCAGGCGGCGGAACAGGCCGAAGGGCAGGATTTGCTCCTAACCGAACGGCAGGTTGTCAATAATGCGGGCCATATCCGTCTTGTGGACGAGACCAGCCTTCGCCATGTGCCGCTTCTTCTTGGAGCGCTTCCAG
>Ga0182024_10026287_pt1 | contig 10234 bp, 5 predicted proteins | sample P32metaG_FD_120480 | JGI IMG/M metagenome (GOLD analysis project Ga0182024, IMG submission 120480) | Permafrost microbial communities from Stordalen Mire, Sweden - P3-2 metaG (Illumina Assembly) | ecosystem: Environmental > Terrestrial > Soil > Wetlands > Permafrost | place: Sweden: Stordalen...
AGCAGACCAGGCCGCACTACCTTGATAGATAGGCCTTCTTCGTCTTTGGGAAACTGTTTTGTGATCCGTGAGACTAAGGTGTCGAGATCAGCCGGCACTTGCGCCAGGTTGACACCGTCATTGATGCGAGCAATGGCCCACACATTGTGGTTGTAACGCTGGTCGAGCCAGTCGAACTTTTCCAGCTGCTCCTCGTTGGACATTGGCACGAAGACGTCCGGCTGTAGGAATTTCTCGGTGCCGTAAAAGCCTTGAGGAGTGACACCGATGACCGTGTATGGTTGCTTGTTGAGGCGGACAGTCTTGCCGATGATGCCAGGGTCACGGTTGAAGTAATTCTTCCACGCTGCCCATGAGAGGACGGCGGCTTGGGCGGCACCGGGATGATAATCATCAGCGCGCTCGAGAAGGCGCCCGAGCAACGGTTTGATACTGAGAACTTCAAAGTACTGGCCACTGACCTCATAACCCCAGACGGGACGGGTGGTGCCATTGGCATCCAGCCCGAAATCCATGACGCGGTCGGCGGCGACGGCGCTGAAGACGGAGTTGTTGTCACGGATATCGCGGAACTCCGGGTAGGAGAGGTTTGTGCCGTTCCCGCGGGGCGCAAGCGACATGACTTTTTCGGGGTCGGGTACGTCAAGAGGCCGCAGGACGAGGGCCTGGAGGACGCCGAAAACGATGACGTTGGCGGTAATGCCGAGTGTCAAGGTGAGCACTGCGGTGATGGCAAAGCCTGGGGCGCGGAGCATCTGGCGGGATGCAAATCGCAGGTCCTGCACCACTGTCTCCATTTGAAACGTCACCGCTTCGTGGCTTTGCTCCCTCAACTTCGTCATATTGCCGAACTGCCGCATCGCTGCTTGACGCGCGGCTTGCGGCGTCATTCCGCCGGCGATAAACTCCTTCTCCGCCTGCGCGCGATGAAATGCCATTTCTTCATCCAGTTCGTTGAGGAATCGCTTGCGGCATAGGAGAATCGAGAGTTTCTTCACCAAGCGGATGAATGGGTTCATCTAAGCCTCCTGGGGGTCGCTCAAGACGCGCCCAATCGCCGCAATCATCTGCTCATATTGCGACAACTCGATGCCCAATTGCCTGCGCCCCGCGGCTGTCAGGGTATAAAAGCGCGCTCTCCGTTTTGTCTCCGTCATCTTCCATTCCGCTTTTACCCAACTTTGCAACAGCAACCGTTGGAGCGCGGGATAGAGCGAGCCTTCTTCGACCGTCAGCACCTCGTCGGAGAGACGCTTGATGGAGAGCGCGACACCGTATCCGTGCAGTGGCGCCCGGGCAAGCGTCTTCAGGATCAGCATGTCGAGGGTTCCAGGCAGTAGGTCTGACTTCTTGGCCACGTAGGTAACATAGATAGTCTATGGGTAGCCTGTCAATGGTTGATGTCCGTTTCGCTACAATACTATTTGCAAAATAGGTATTCATCTTCTAGATTTGGTCATGGCAAAGGATCCTGAACGCCGCGACCTTTTCTCTGGTGCTTTGGACCTGATGATCCTGCATTCGCTTCGGTTGAAACCGATGCACGGGTATGCGTTGGTCAAGCACATCAAGCAAGCTTCGGATGAACTGCTGCAGATCGAGGAGGGCTCCCTTTACCCGGCGCTCCAGCGGCTGTTGAGAGAGGGACTGCTGGAATCCGAACAGGGGATTTCGGCGAAGGGCCGTCCGACTCGCATTTATAGATTGACTAACTCGGGTGCCCGGCACTTGGAAAGGGAAGTGACGAGCTTCGAGAAAATGTTCACCGGGATCACGCGCGTGCTCGCTGTCGCCAAGGTTTAGGAGTGTTCAATCATGTCCTGGTTACTGCAACTCTTTTCCCGCCGCCGCCGCTATGACGACCTTACAGTCTCCATCAACGAACACCTCGCCGAAAGGGCGGAAGAGCTGATGGAGGGCGGCATGTCGCGAGTGGAGGCAGAGCAAACTACGCGGCGCGAGTTTGGCAACCTCGGCCTGATTGAACAGCGCAGCCGCGAAGTGTGGCAGTGGCCTACAGCGGAAAGCCTCCTTGCAGACGTTCGCTTCGCGCTGCGTCAACTGATCAAATCTCCGGGCTTCACGGTCACCGCCGTTGCCACGCTCGCGCTGGGTATCGCCGTCAACGCCACCATGTTCAGCCTGGTCAGTGCGTTCTTGCTGCCGCATCTTCCGGGCCGCGATCTGCAAAGTATGGTGGTCGTCTCCTCCGTCAATCCGGACGCATCTTTTCAGGCGGACACCAATCCGGTCTCTCCGCCCAACTACTCTGCGTGGGGAAGTGACACCCGCATCTTCTCTGCGGTCACGGCGGCGAACGAATATCTCACCGGCAGCTTGTCGGGATCGGCGCAACAGCCAGAAGCGATTTCATATGCGGCCGTTTCCGCAAACTATTTCTCAGTCTTCGGCGTCTCCCCGCAACTGGGTCGCGCGTTCGTCGCCGGCGAGGATGAGCAAGGGCACGACCATGTGCTCATCCTCAGTCACGGCCTGTGGGAGCGCCGTTTCGCTTCGGATCCTTCGATCGTTGGACGCTCGGTGCGCCTGAACCGAGAGGACTACGTGGTGGCCGGTGTCATGCCGGCGGATTTCCGCCTTCTCGGATTCTCACCCCAACTCTGGACGCCGCTGACTCTGACTGCAGCGGACGCGACACCCAGTGGCCGCAAGAATCGCTATCTATACATGTTTGCAAGGCTCGCGCCCGGTATCACGCTCACGCAGGCGCGTGCGCAGATCAACATTCACGCGCAACACGCTCAGCAGGATTTTCCGGGCACCGAGAGCCGCTGGGGCGCTTCTGTGAGGACGCTGCCGGATTTTCTCATTCACAACTTTGGCATTGGCACGGCCCTTGCGGTGATCATGACCGTGGTGGGTTTTGTGCTGCTCATTGCCTGTGCGAATGTTGCGGGCCTGCTGCTGACTCGCGCAGTTGGACGCCAAAAGGAACTTGCGGTTCGCATGTCGTTGGGAGCAAGCCGCGTCAGAGTGGTGCGCCAACTCGTGACGGAAGGGCTGGTTATCGCGCTCCTCGGCGGCGGCGTTGGTCTGTTTCTCACTTACATTGGAATTCATCTCGTTCGCGCCGGATTGAGCTTTAACGAGGAGATCAGTACTGTTCCGATCCGTCTCGACACCAACGTGCTGCTCTTTGCAGCGTTGGTCTCGCTTGTTTCGGCCATCGTGTCGAGCGTGGCCCCTGCGCTCAAGGCGTCTCGCACTGCAATCAATACCGATCTGAAGAGCGAATCTCGTGGCGGCACCTCGGGCCAGGCGCACAATCGGCTGCGTGTCGTGCTTGTCGGCGCGGAAATTGCCATCGCGTTGTTTCTCCTCATCGGGAGCTGCCTGTTGATCCGCGGAGTCTATATACTCGATCACCAAGAGCTCGGATTTGACCACGATCACCTTCTGACCGCGGGGATGGTGCTCGATAAGGCGCGATATGTCGATTCCTCCAAACAGGACCAACTCGCTCGCAGCCTTGTCGCGCAGATGCAACAATTGCCCGGTGTCAAAGGTGCGGCTCTTGCCTCCGACCTTCCAGCTTCTGGCCCCGGAAGCATTTCGATCCACATCAAGGGCCAACAAGAATCGCGCTCGAACGAGCAGCACACAGCCGCAGATGTGGTGGTCACGTCGGACTATTTCCAGGTCGTCGGCGTTTCGCTGCTGAGCGGTCGCGCCTTCAGTGATCGCGACGATGCTACTGCGCCCCGAGTTGTGCTCGTCAACCAGGAGTTCGTCCATAGGTATTTTCAGGACCGCAATCCTCTTGGTAAGCAGATCCAACTCGACATTCCCGGCGCACCGTCCGCTTGGAGCGAAATCGTGGGCGTCGTCGGTAACGTCAAAAACTACTCCGAGGATCCGAGCAATGAGCCGCAGGTCTACGAGTTTTACGTTCAGCGGCCGGTCGCGTCATTTTCCCTAATGCTTCGATCGACCGTGGACCCGGCCAGTCTCACGCCTGCTCTGCGCCGCGTCGTTGCCCAGCTCGACTCCGAACTCCCGCTACTTCGGGTGATGAGCATGGACCGCGTAATCGAAGCCCAAAGGAACGGCAATCCTCTATTCTCGCGGCTTCTTGCCACGTTTGCGATCCTCGCACTTATCCTCGCTGCCATCGGAATCTATGGGCTCATCGCGTATTCCGTGGGCCAACGAACCCATGAGATCGGCATCCGCCTGGCTCTGGGTGCGAAGCCGTCAGACATCTCGCGCATGATGTTGAGACAAGGCTTCAAAGTTGCAGCCGTCGGTTCGGCGATTGGTTTCACGATGGCGCTGCCGTTGCCCAAAGTCTTCGACTCGATCTTCCAGGGCCTTATTCACTTCGGTGCGCCCGTAATTTATCCGATCGTCCTCGCGGTCATGCTCATGGTTGTCTTTTGCGCAACGGTGGGCCCAGCGCGGCGCGCCACGCTGGTGGACGCTACTGCAGCACTCCGCAACGAATAGCTTGGCCCGGACGACTGTTTCTAGAACGTCGTGAATTGCCCGTGTGATGGCTTTGGGTTTTTGCTGTGTCATCAGCCCCGAGTTACCGGAAGGGCGTTTTCCCCTTATTGCACCGGGGGCACAAACCGCAGTAGACTTACCGCGCTGATGCTGGAGGAAGCCGATGCGCTCCCATCTTTACCTGTCGGTTTTGTCCCGGTCGTTGCGTCTATGTTTTTTCCTTGTATCTCCGGTCGCTCTGGCTCAGATGGATAAGGCCATCTATATCGCTCCCATCTCCGATGTGCCGCTCACGGCTGTCATCAAGGTAGATCAAACGCGGATTGACCGAGATGGCGCCAAGATCAACCTCAAGGTCGTCGAGACGATTGCAAGGGACAGCCGCGGGCGCATGTATCGAGATGCCTGGAAGCTCGAACCCGCTTCTGGCAAGCCACAGCTCGTAACCGTTGATCTCTATGAGCCGAAGACCAAGACCTACACCATCATCGACCCCCTGTTTAAGACGTTCTGGATAGGGACACTTGATCGGAGACCCGAAATTATGGGTTTAGGCTTCTTTTACGATCACCCTATCGATGGCTCTCCGGCGAGCCAACTCACATATGGGAAAGACCTGGGCATGCAGACCGTGGAAGGCATACCGGTGCATCACGTTAGCGAAACCGAACCGGTTAAGGGCGGCGCTAAAGAGCAGATAGTAACGCGGGAGTACTGGTATTCAGACGATCTCCGCATGAACCTCGCATCCAGGCTGGACGACCCGCGAGCAGTGATTCAAACCATGACAGTTACACAACTCACACGCAAAGAACCGGATGCTGCCATTTATGAACTACCATCCGGATACAGACGCGTGGATGCTCTGTTTCGACTCCATTCACCACCGTAGTAGAAGGCCCAAAGAAACGGTTGAGGTTTGCCTCAAGTCGTGGGCCGCCGGCACAGTTGATTAGCGGGTCCCTAACGGCTCGATGCCCTTAGCCACCCGGCAGGGACTAGCAGTCGCTGTCAGGACGTGCCAGTCCTGCTGACACTCCCTGTGCGGCTTCGGTCACTTCCCCGGTACGCGAGAGGTTTGACCGGGGGCGCGAATCGTCAACCGAAGACTAGACTAAACGCGCTGTCGGTTCCCGGCCAGGGGACGGCCGGGTCTCTGTCGCCATTGCCTGACGACGAAGCTAAAGCCACACCCGGCTCTTACCGACACCATCGAGGGCTAAGAGAACGCCTTGGTGGTGCGGTCGAACCAGGCACAGGCTCAATCGTTCCGCCGGGCACTTCACTGCACATTGGCGATCAGCACCAACACGTATCTGGCCGCGATCACAGCGCGGCGATGATTGCCCGCAAAATGCCGATAACGTAGTGGGAGGCCACGGGTCGTGCGCAGAAGCGGCTATCTGGTGTTGATTATGGTGGCGCTTGCCGTGCTTTTGGGTCCGGCTGCTTCTGTCAGCCAGCAACCGTCAGCAGAGCGGCAACCCCTGCCTACCCTCACGACGACGCATCAAGCCCACAGCCTGACACTCGAGCAGGCGGCGCGGAGCTACCCTGTGCATCTGCGCACCGTAGTCACCTACTACGACCCTTACATCGATCCGCAGCATCCGACGGTTTGGGTCTCCGACTCTTCTGGGGGCATCTATGTTGCCCTTTCCGCTGTTCCCGCGGTTCCTTTCAAGGCGGGCGATCTGGTTGAAATAACGGGCGTAAGTGCGGCAGGGGGCTATGCTCCCATCATCAATGCCAGCGAGGCGCGCGTGATTGGGAGGTCCCCCTTGCCTTCGACCCCGCCAAAGGTAACCTTTGCCCAGATACTGTCCGGTGCGGAGGACGGCAAATGGGTGGAGGTCGAAGGTGTGGTGCATGCAGTCCGGGAGTCTGGAAAAAACATCGATCTGGATCTGGCTTTGAGCGACGGCACTGTAATGGCGTCCACTGTCAAGGAAGCCGGAGCGGATTATGACAGTCTGGTCGACGCCAAAGTAAAGCTTCGCGGCAACCAGGCCCCGCTGTTCAACCACCAGGGTGCGATGACTGGCGCGTATCTGCTCTTTCCGGATCGCGCCGGGGTAACCGTAGTGGAGCCTGCGCCTGCCCATCCCTTTGCGTTACCGATCTCGCCAGTCAGCGGTCTGCTGCGATTCAGTCCCCACCCCGCTTCGAATCACCGCGTCCACATTCGTGGGACGGTTACTCTGGCCTGGCCTGGCCGGCTGCTTTGCATTCAGGACGGCCCCCAAGGTCTTTGTGCCCAGACGGACCAAACCACCCCCCTTAGTCCCGGGGAGCTGGCCGATGTGATCGGTTTTCCCATCATCGGCGCATTTACCCCTACCTTGACCCGCGCAACCTATACCGAAGCGGGTTTTCACCAGTCCGCTCCTGCCGTAGCCGTCACCGCCGACCAGGCGCTGCGTGGCGATCATGACGCCGAATTGGTTGAACTGGAGGGCCAGCTTGTCGGCCAGGACGAAACTGCAAGCGACCCAAACATCGTGTTGTCTTCCCAGAATCATGTTTTTCCCGTTATCTTGCCCGCACAATCCGGAGGGCGGCTGCCCACCTGGAAAAAGGGAACCACACTCAGAATAGTCGGAATCTGCTCGATGAAGGGCGGCGCCGACATGGCCGGCGCCCCTGCTGACGGCCTTTCAATCCCTGAGTCGTTTCGAATCCTGCTGCGATCGCCTCAGGATGTTGTCGTGATCAAGAATCCCTCCTGGTGGACTCCAATTCATGCCATCAGCATGCTTGGTTTGGCGGCTGCGCTGACACTGGTGGTTCTAGCTTGGGTGTTTGTGCTGCGGCAGCGAGTCCATGGACAAACCTATATCATCCGGCAGCAACTTCAGGAGGCGGGCAAGCTCGGGCTGGAGATCCGCAAACTCAACGAAGACCTGGAAGAGACGATAGCCAAGCGTACCGAACAACTGGAGGCCACCAACCATGAATTGGAGGCCTTTTCCTACTCCGTTTCCCATGATCTTCGTAGCCCACTCCGCCACATCGCTGGTTTTTCCAGGATCCTCGCGAACGACTTTGGTCCGATGATGGCTGTTGAAGCACGAGAGCATTTGCAGAGCATCGAAGACGCCGTTCGCCGCATGGGGCTGCTGGTCGACGCCTTGTTGGGGATGGCGGTGCTCCACCGGCGATCCTTGCGGCTAAGCCACAGCGACCTAAATCGCATCGTCGATGAGGTGATCTCGATGCTGCAGCCGGAATGCGAAGGACGCGATGTGGAGTGGCGCCTTGCGAAGCTGCCCGCGCTCGACTGCGACCCAATCTTGATGGCCCAGGTTTTTCAAAACCTATTGGGCAATGCTCTGAAGTACTCCCGTGGCCGGGCCAGCGCCGTGATCGAAGTCGACAGCATCCAACAGCCGGGTAAACCGGCAATCATTTTCGTGCGCGATAACGGCGCTGGCTTCAACATGAAATACGCCGAGAAACTGTTTGGCGTATTCCAGCGCTTCCACACCGACTCGGAATTTGAAGGAACCGGAGTGGGTCTGGCCACCGTGCATCGGATCATTCAAAAACATGGAGGCACAATCTGGGCCGAGGCGGAGCCCGATCATGGAGCCACTTTCTATTTCACTCTGCAAGGGACCGGGCAAGCTGGGGATGACAGAAAAGGGGACAGCAGCCCATGAGCTGGCCGTCGAGCCCTAACCACAACTGGCGATAACAGGGTGGTTCACTCGCCGAGTGAACTGGCGATTTTCGTGAACCGGCTGAAATCCATCAGATGACGCTGGCGGCGATGGGCCCAAGGTCCGCCCCGCTCGTCTCGTACAGCAGGCTGCGAATGGCGCGTATGAAACCGATGGACGCCAGAGCGCCGAGCACCAGGCCTGCCGTTACAGGCTTCGAGGCCTCCACCAGGACGAGGCGAATCAAAGAGAGCCGGCTTGACCCAACGGCAATCCGGATTCCAAACTCCGCTGTCCTCAGCGAAACGGAGTAAGCCAGGACTCCATAGACTCCCAGGATTGCCAGCATCAGCGCAGCGCCCCCGAATGCAGTCAGAACGATTGCCTGCAGCCGATCGGGCGCAACTGACTCCGCTACCTGCGTGTCAAGCGGCTTGATAACGGGAATCGCCGCTTCCCGATCGACATCCCAGATTTCCCGGCGGACCGCCGGCGCGAGGCTTTCAAAAGCCTGGGAACTTCGGATGAGAAAGAAAATCGTCGTGGATGGATCATGCCAGTATGGCAAATAGACCACAGGAACATTCTCTTTAAGATTGGCGATCCGTGCATCGGCAGCGACCCCAATCACCGAGTACACCCGGCCGTTGATCCTGAATTTCCTTCCCAGGGTCTGACCATCTGGCCATGTCAGCTGGGCTGCCCTTTGCGAGATGATCGCGTCCACAGGGTGATCGCGTTCGCTCTCCGTAAAGTTCGCTCCCGCCACCAGCGGAGTTTGCATCGCTGCGAAGTAGCCGGGGCTGACGTTGCGCAGATCGGCTTGGGGCAGCGCACTCTCGGGCAGGGGCCGGTCGGGCCGGTACATGCTGTAGATGTTAGTGTCTCCCGTCAGAGGCATGTTGCTGGTGATTGCGGCGATCTCGACACCGGGATTGGCCCGCAATCTCTCCAGGGTGCGATCGACAAACGAGGATCGAGCCCATGTGCCGGAACTGCTGCTGTCCTGATACCGCGGATTCAGCAGATCGACCTCGGCAATCGCCACACGGCTCGCATTGAAGGCGTGATTTTCATAGAGCACGCGCGAAAAACTGCGCAGCATCAGGCCAGTCACGAGCAGCAGGATCACCGTGCACGCAATCTCCAGTGTCACGAGCAATCGGCGTGCCAGCGCTGCCTGCCGTGTATTCACCAAACGAGTGCAGGAGGCCTGCAGCGCCCGTTGGGGATCGGTGCGCAGGGAGCGCAGGGCCGGAAAGATTCCTGACAAGACGGCCGTCAGCACCGAGAGGCCGCACGCAAAACCCAGAACCGGCCAGTTGATCGCGATCTGTTGCAGGCGGGGAAGATTCGCTGGAGCAATCGCCTGAAAAGCGTGGATCCCCCCAAACGCCAAGCCAATGCCCGCGCATCCGCCGATAACGGCAAGCAACAGGCTTTCCATGAGCGATGCCTGAAATAGCCGGATACGTCCCGCCCCGAGCGCCGCGCGCACCGCGTTCGGCCGGTCGTGCGCAACGGCGCGTGCCAGCTGCAGGCCGGAAAGATTCACGCAGGCGATGAGCAACACGCCGAGAACCGCGCCGAACAGCAGCCAAATCGCCTTGCTGATGCTGCCCGTCACCTCCTGTGAGAACGGCTCGACGACGGCACCCAAATGGACCGGCAGGTGGTGGTCGGCCGAATAGCCCTTCAGTATCCCATCCAATTCGCTTCCCGCTTGCTTTGCGGTGACGCCCTGCTTCAGCCGCGCAATGACCAGGGAACCCCAGTCCGAACCATCGGCAGTCGCTTCCTCTTCAGTCGGAACAAGCGGCTGGAAAATCTCGTAGGGGGAGGCATCGCCCGGAGTCACGCCGCCAGCCATTTCGTTCACATGGGGAAATTCGAATTCCTTCGGCAGGACGCCAACAATGATCGCCGGCCTTCCCTGAATGCGCAGCGTGTGCCCGATCGCACCCGGATCCCCATTGAAAAACCTCTGCCACGCCCCATAGGCAATCAGAACCTTGTCCCGGTCGCCTTCCTGCACCTCCTGCGGCAAGAAAGTCCTGCCAACGACCGGTGAGACACCGAGAACAGAAAGGAAATTGGGCGATACT
>Ga0182024_10026288_pt1 | contig 10234 bp, 13 predicted proteins | sample P32metaG_FD_120480 | JGI IMG/M metagenome (GOLD analysis project Ga0182024, IMG submission 120480) | Permafrost microbial communities from Stordalen Mire, Sweden - P3-2 metaG (Illumina Assembly) | ecosystem: Environmental > Terrestrial > Soil > Wetlands > Permafrost | place: Sweden: Stordalen...
GCTATCGGGAACTGGAACTTCTGCATCGCCGGATGAATCCGTCGTTGACTCAGCAGGTGCAGGTCGCGTAACGTGCGGAAAGTCGGGAGCCGCCGCTTTCAACTAAACCCGGGACAATTTCGAGCAGCGACGGCAAGCGGCTGCGGGCCCTCGGCTGGTCGGGCGCGATTCTGAAATCGGGCAATAGCAAACAGTTATCCGATTCAACTTGGATGGTTAGTCGGATTCCCCCCACGATAAAAACCAGAATATAACTTTCAAATGTATTTACCAATGTATTGACCTCTTGTAGTAGTATTCCGCAAACGAACGAGGTCATTATGCGACTTAATCGATTGAGCATCATTAACTATCGCCGTAGTTCGAGGCAACATTCGGACAAGTAGATGAAGTTTGCAAGACTCCGTTGACGTAGATATTGACTGCGCCTCCGGCCCCAGCGTACGTCCCAACGACGTAACTCCAGCCATCGTCGTTTAGAGCGGTCGTTCCAATAGCCCAGCAACTTCCCCAAGATGCCAAACGCCCGCGTAGGTAAGCTCCAAAACTAGGACGCATTACGCCAATGGACTCACCCTACCACTTAAGCTAATCTATCTTGGCCCTGAACTGCTCGGGGGTGGTGCAATCGGTAGCACATGGGCCTTTGAAGCCTAGAATTCTGGTTCGAGTCCAGACCCCCGAGCCAACGATATTCCTTGTGTCACCCCGGTGAATAGGCCGGTGAATAGGAATGAACACTCCTGACCTCGCGCTCGGCGCCATCTGGTACGTCATCTTTTTGCTTTCAACAACCTGCCACGAGGCCTCACACGCGCTCGTCGCGAAAATTGGGGGCGACCTGACGGCGGCAGAAGGCGGCCAGGCGACGCTCAACCCCATTCCGCATATCATCCGGTCGCCGTTTGGGATGGTTGTCGTTCCCATTCTGTCCTTCGTGCTGGGCGGGTGGATGATCGGCTGGGCGAGCGCTCCGATTGATCCCGAATGGCAGCGCAAGTATCCGCACCGCTCGGCCTGGATGGCGCTCGCTGGTCCGGCGGCGAATTTCACGCTGTTGATTCTGGCGGGCATCGCGATCCGGGTGGGAGTCGCGCTGGGCTATTTTCGCGCCCCCGGGTTCGAGGATGGCTTTAGCTACAGCAGACTGGTGGAGTCCACGCAGTCGGCCGACCCTACCTTTTTAACGACTGCGCTGAGCATCCTGTTTGTCCTGAACCTGCTCCTCGCGATATTCAATCTGTTTCCCCTGCCACCGATGGACGGCAGCACGGTCATCATGCTGGCCATGCCGGAAAGCGCCGCGCACCGCTACCTGGACTGGATGCGGCATTCCGGCAGTTACGCCATGATCGGACTGCTGATCGCCTGGGAACTTTTCGGCAGAATTTTTCAACCTGTCTTTTTCTACGCGCTGCACGTTTTGTATAGTGGAGTTCATCCCGCGTAATTGGCGGGCCGGAATACCTTCCTCCTTTAGGGCAAGCAAATAAACCCCGTACCTTTCTTCTGGCGGGCTACCCTTCCTGCGTCAAGGCAAGCAAGTACCCGCACCTTTTTCTGGCGGGCTCCACGCTTCACTTGAAGCGCTCAGCGTAAAAGTAGAGCCCGCGCCCGGTGTTTCATTTCTGCGCAGCAGTTCCAATTTGCGCACAGTCAACTTGTCATTTTGCCGGAGGCTACTTCGCTAAGCTCTTTTTTATCAGCATGTTTGAATCACACCGAGTCTGTGCCTCCGTCTGCATTAGTTACGACAGGGAGCACGTTAGCGATGACCAACACGTTCAATTCTCCGGGCACCTACCGGATCGAGGTTTCGGGCTGGGGACTGGATAATTGCTTTTTTGACGAGAAGACCGAATTGCTTTGGTCGCAAACGGGCGACAAGTATGTGTTGCTTCACCGCACTTTGGTGGAGGGCGCCATGATCTTTGTGCGCCTTCTTGATTTAGAATCCAAAAAATCCTCCGTGCCGGTGTCCTTTCAAGTCAAAGCCGCCCGGGCAATGGACTGCAATGGCCAATGCGAGATGCGCCTGGAGCAATTGGCCCCACGCATAAAAGCACCCAACAGGGGGTAACTGCATCATATAGGCGAGAGAATTCACAAAGTCCATGCGAACCGAGCGAAAACGCGACGCAGCGGGAACCCGAGGAGATCCTCCAATGAAAACTGAAAAAATCATAGCCGCGACTCAAGACCGACTTGCCACCTGGGACGAAGTCCAGCGTGCGACTTCGCTTACGCCGGATCGCGTTATGGAGCTTTGCTATACCAAGGGGTCGTACTGCGAAGTTGATTCCGATGCCGGAGGCATTGTCCGGTATCCAGTGGAAGAGTTTGAGTTTTTCGCCTACCTTAGCGAGATGGACGAAGCGTCCGTCAACTGATCGTGGAAATTCGCCTTTGGCACAGTAGCGGGCGAGTTTTTTCCAAAATGGTACGCACTCCATTCCTGAAACCTTCTTGACCAGTCACAATTTCGAGGTCCGTGGAGCGTCAGAAAATTCTTTGAATCGCCGACTCACCCCGTAAGTCATTCCCTGCTCTCAACTTAAAAAACCACCACCCAAGCCTCCATTGCACGAAATCCAGACACAAGACTTGCCAATAACGGCACTTCTATTTCGGCATTGCCCGTGCCTTTAGTCGTGTATGATCACACAAACGGCACCTTCCAAAGAAGGCCATATGGTTCGCGGCACCTCCGACGACGCGATGACGATCTGCGTACTGGACGACGAGCCTGGAATGGTCGAAATGCTCCAGGAATCGCTGCGTTGCCTTGGCTACAGTTCGCTTGGGACATGCGACCCGCAATATGCGCTCGAGATGATCGGACAGGGCCGCGTCCGCGTGGTGATGTCGGATATCAAGATGCCGGGCATGGATGGACTTCAGTTTCTCGAACAGGCGATGCATCGCGATCCTGGCGTCTACGTCATTCTCATGACCGGGTTTTACTCGCTCGACAACGCCATCGCAGCCATTAAGCGCGGCGCTTACGACTACATCCCTAAACCGGTTGACCGCCTGCGGCTCAAGAAATCACTGGACGAGCTTACAGAATCCTTCAATCGCCGCAAACGGATCCACGATCTCGAGCGGCAGCTTCTGACGGATTTGGAATTCCACGGCATCGTTGGCCGGAGCCCGGCCATGATTGAAGTGTTCGAAATGGTCCGCAAAGTAGCGCGCCACTACACCAATATTTTGCTGATTGGAGCGACGGGCACGGGCAAAGAGCTGATCGCGAAGTCAATCCACCAGATGAGTCCAGTCGCGCAGCAGCGGTTTGCCATTTGCAACTGCTCCGCGATGGTGGAGACGCTCCTGGAGAGCCAGCTATTCGGCCATATGCGGGGCGCGTTTACAGGGGCAACGGATACGCGGCCTGGTTTGTTCGAATATGCCAACGGCGGTGCCGTATTCCTGGACGAAGTCGGGGAGACGTCCCTCCCCATGCAGGCCAAACTGCTTCGAGTGATCCAGAACCGGGAAATTCAGCGGGTCGGTTCTCCGGAAGTCCGTCGCGTGGATGTCCGCTTGATTGCCGCGACCAACCGCGATTTGCGCGCAGAGGTTCTTGCCGGGCGCTTCCGCGAAGACCTGTTCTACCGCTTGAGCACGATTCAGATCCGCGTGCCCAGTCTGACCGAGCGCCTCGAAGACCTTCCTTTGCTGATCCAGTATTTCCTGAAAAAGTATAACGAAGCCTACAGCAAGCAAATCCAGGGTCTCAGCCGGCGAGCGCAGGCCGTCCTGCTCCAGCATTCCTGGCCGGGAAACGTCCGTGAACTTGAAAACGTGATTTCCTATGCGTGCCTTACCTCTGTCAACGAATTTATTGACGTGGACGACCTGCCCGAAAATCTGCAAAAGCCGGCAGGCTCGACCGGCCGCGCTGGAGATACCTGGCGTCCGCTTCCCCTGGTTGAGGTCCGTCGCCAACACATCCGGCGGGTTCTCGAGTCATGCGAAGGCAACCGCGTCCGGGCAGCACAGTTGCTTGGGATCGGACGCACGAGCCTGTATCGATTCCTTAAGCGATCGGAGAAAAAAAATGCAGGCAATGCGGCCTGATAACTTGTCGGGATTTTCCTGGTTTGCGCCGGACGGACTTCCAGTTTCAAATCGGAACGGGCCCTGACCGTTTGGCACATTTTCCAATGAGCGCCACCTATAAGTCCTTTGCTTGATCCAGCGTTGCACGTGCCTCTATGGCATTGCGCTTGCACCAATACACAGCGGAGGGGATCTAACCTTGACCCAAGGCCTAAAAGTTTCCAGAGAGGCAGCGCGTGAACTAGAGTTCGACCGGCGAAAGGCAAAGCGCCTGTTCCTCTTTTTTCCAATTGAGATATCGGGAGTGGATCAGGACGGTCGAGCGTTTCTGGAACAAACCAAAACCGATGATATAAGTGAAAAAGGTTGCCGTCTGGTCACTTCAATTCGGCTATATTGCGGCGATTTGATCAACATTAGACTGACGCCGCCCCCGGGAACGAGCTTTCCGAAGGAAAGTCCGCAAGTATTCAAGGTGATGTGGGTCCATCCAATCAAGTCGGGTTGGAGCGTTGGCGCCCACAAAATTCATGACGGCGAGATTTGGAAAGTTTCCTTTCCCCCGACCAAGCCTTCCGCCTAGCGCCAGCACGCAAAAAGACCCAATACTCATGCAAGGTCACGCGAGCGAGGCCTGAGTGGTGCGAAATATTGTTTGGGCGGGCTGGCCGCCTCGCGTCGTGACAGGCAGGGAGCCCACACTTTTTTATGGCGGGCTACCCTTCCTGCGTCAGGGCGAGCAAGTACCTGCCTGCCGGCAGCCCGCCTGCCGGACGGGCAGGGCGGGGAGCCCGCACCCGTTATTGCGCTTCTGTCTTGACGGGTTCGCGTTCGACGTTATTTGCAACGATCTTTGGCAAATTCACGGTATCGTCCATGCGAACCAGAATCGTGGTTTGCGCGGGCAACTCCACTTCCTTGCCTTTTCGCTCCACGATGTAAGCGGCGCTTCCGATCAGTCCGAAGCCAAACCCGCGCATAGCGTGGCTGAATACGGCGCCCACCACAGTGCCGCCGCCAATTCCGATGGCTCCGCCGATAACGTCGCCCTTGATGTCATGCTTTTCCTGCAGGACTTGGCCCTCGTAAACTTTGACGTCCCCTCGGGACTTGCCGGCCCTGTCTTCGGTGGATGGGTTCTCCAAGCCAAGAATACTCATCTTGGCCGGAAAGATGCGGCTATCTACTTCAAGATCGCGGAAGGAAAGATTCATGGCTGCCTGCCCGCGAAAAATCGAGAAGTGCCGGGAGTGAATCACTCCTCCCACTGTGCCGTTCACGCGTGCTCCTGCCGGCAAAATCATCTGGCTGCCAACGTAAACGGGTTGTGTGACTTCGGCGACAAATGGGTCACCGCTCTTCGCGACGGCAGTGCTTAATCCGGTGAGTAATCGCAGGTGCACTTCGGTGCCCTGCAGAAGTTCCTGGGACTGCGCGCGCGCTGGAATCGCGGCGGCAGCAAACAACGACACGACGACCACAAAAGATACAGCAAGAGACAAACCGATTCGTTTCATGGGATCCTCCATCCTGCCATGCCGTCCGAAGATTCGTCCGTGCACGGGTTTTCGCCTCGTGTCGTGAGGCATTGCGCTGGCGCTGCATGCCCGGCGACGCTCTGCGGGAGCGAGCCGGACCGGATGCGGAGGTAACGTCCACGGTTATGATACTCCGCGGATGTTTTCCGATGCGCGCAAAGTTGGGTCGAGGGTTTCACAAATGCCAACCTCAACGCGGGATGCTGAAGCTATTACAAAGAGCTTGACAATACTATCGAAAATGGATATATCGATAGTTGAGTGCGGATAAGGATGGAGTATGAAAAATGACCTGAGTCACTTTCTTCCATTGTCGCCAGCTACTCTGCATATTCTGCTCGCTCTTGCGGCGGAGGAGCTTCACGGCTACGCAATCATGAAAGAAGTAGCACGCCACTCGGAGGGGCAGTACAAGCTTGGTCCGGGTACGCTGTACCACAATTTAGAAAAACTGATGGAACGAGGATTGGTGAAAGAAACACTCCGGCAATCCAAAAAAGAGAAAACAGCGCGGCGGTATTACCTATTGACTAGTTTCGGACGCCGCGTCCTTTCGGCGGACTTGGCACGGCTGAGAAACGTGCTCAAAGAGGCGAAGCTGCGCCTTAATCCTGCGGATTTGGGCAGGACGTCATGACACGTGTCATCTACCATTGGCTGATCCGGCTGCATCCCGCGTCGTTTCGCGAGCAATTCGGCGAAGAAATGCTCTGGATTTTCGATGAGTGTGCGGGGAAGGAAGTCGTTTTTCTCTTCGGCGATATGGTGGCCTCGCTGAGTCGTCAGTGGTTCTTGCGTTCGGGCGTCTGGAGGTTCGGAGTTGGCGCGGTCCTCAGCGGCTTTCTAATGTTGAGCGTTTGCTATGGGGTACAGAATGCACTGGAGAATTCTCTAATTCGCGGGAATTTGAGGCGCTCCAATGAGGCTCAGCGGCGGCTCTTGGTACAGATCTCTTCTCGCCACACCTCGAAAGCTGTCTCGAAGGAAGTGGCCAAGAGTCGTTGATCGAGTGGGGCGAACTGCGAGCCCGGACATTTCTTGGTGCAGCGGTTTGATGATCACGCGACTGCGAGGCTAGGTCAATTCTGGATTGAGAGGCCTGCGTGCTCGAGGCAAAAGACCTTTGTAAGTTCTACGGTTCCGCCCTGGCGGTTCAAAAGGTCACATTCACTCTCGAACCGGGACAAGTTCTGGGCTGTTTGGGACCGAACGGCTCGGGAAAAAGCACAACGGTGAAGATGCTGACCGGTTTGCTTGCGCCCTCCTATGGCGAAATAAGTTACAATGGCCAAAACATCCACAAGAACCTGGCGGCGTACCGAAAAGTCCTCGGGTATGTCCCTGAAGAGCCCAATCTTTATCCGCACTTAACCGGCGAAGAATACCTGGACATGATCGCGACGCTGCGCGACATGCCACTCGCACGGAAAAGAGGCAGAATAATCTCTCTTTCAAAACTTTTTTCAATCTGGCCACATCGACATGTGCCCATGGGCTCATTTTCCAAGGGAATGCGTCAAAAGATACTTCTTATCGCCGCACTGATGGACAATCCTGACGTCTTAATCTTGGACGAGCCTCTTTCTGGTCTCGATGTGGCGTCGGTCCTCATCGTAAGAAATCTCATTCAAGGCTTGAGCGGTCGAGGCAAATCCATCTTCTACTGTTCCCACATTCTTGAAGTTGTCGAAAAGGTTTGCTCTCACTTGATTGTTCTAAGAAACGGCTGCGTGATGGCGCATGCCCCGACCTTCGAAGTTCGCGAGCGAATCGGAAAATCTTCACTTGAAGATGTGTTTCTGCAGCTTGTGGAAGGCGAAGACGTTCGCAAAATTGCAAATGAAATCGTCGACGTTGTGGTTTCCAGATGAGACTTCGTGTTGCAGAATGGCTCCGCAACACTTGGACGGCCTTTTTCCAGACTCGTTTCGGGTGTTTGGTCGGACTGTTTGCCGTGCGTGTCTTTGGAGGAGGGAGCGAAGCGGGAGCCGGCGATCTCGATGTTGGAGTTGGGGTGATGGTCGTACTGTTAGCGATGCCGGGTACGCTGGCCTCCCTATTGATGTTCGCAGAATACGGTTCGCTAATCCGATTCCTTCGGGGGCAGCCGATCTTCGACCCCTTCACCACAACCATACCCGACGAATACTTCTTCATTGTACTTTCCTTTGTTGTCAGCGGCGCAGTTGCCTTGTGGCGACGGGACGCAATTTTCCTCGACCGGCGCGACTTCATGAATCTTGCGCAATTGCCGCTCTCTCTTCGATCCATCTTTTTTGCGAATTTGTGTGCCATTCTCGGCTTGGCTGGCCTGCTTACGATCGTGGTGAATGGCGCCTCGCTGATTTTGTTTCCCACAGCCGTCGTTGGGTCTCAGGGCTCGCTGTCCTTGTTTCTACGGTTCACTGCAGGTCACACCGCTGCTGTGTTCCTCGCGAGCGCGTTCAGTTTCCTCACAGTCTTTGCTGTGGTCGGGCTCCTAATGGCTCTTCTTCCTCCTTTAGTGTTTCGCAGAGTTTCCCTTTCGATTCGCTTCACGGGCACTATCGGGCTTCTAACGCTTCTTGCCACGAGCTTTGCTGTACCAGATTGGCTTAAAACCCTTTCAATTGCGAATGCTCGTCGGGCCGCGGTGTTGCCCCCGATTTCATTTTTGGGAATAGCGAGAACTGTTTGGGGCAGGGCGAACGACCCATTTAGCATTAGTATGAACAGGGCCGCAATTGCCGAAACGGGACTTGCACTGCTTACGGCGATCATTGCCTACGCAATCGGCTTTCGAAGATTATTCATCCGCATTCCTGAGACGATTGATGCTACTCCCATGCCCCGAATCTTACATTCCTTTTCGCCATTGGCTCTGGTTCCCTGGCTAACTCCTCGTTCTGCATCACGCCGCGCTTGCTACCAATTTGTCGCGAAAACACTGGTGCGAAGCGAGCGCCATCTCCAGTTCATCTTGGGATCTGTTGGCATCGGTCTGGTGGTATCAGCCCGGGTACTGACCTCTGCTTCTCATCATCGCTCCTTCTGGACGAGCAATGCGCCTCCCGTGGAATTTCTGTCTATTCCGTTCGCCTTAAGCTATTGCATAGTGGTCGGTATCCGTCTGGCTTTCGAGGTGCCGTTGGATTTGCGTGCGAATTGGATTTTCAGGTATTGGCTCGACCCTTCTCAGGACGACGCTAGGGCCGTGGCCAGGCGCGTGCTACTCGGCTTCTCGATTTCGTGGCTCGGAGCGGCAGTCTTTATTCTTACCCTGATGTTCTGGGGATGGATCGATGCACTGCTCCATACCGTTATCTGGATGGCGTGTACCATCGTGCTTGTAGAGACTCTTCTCATTCGTTTTCGGAACATTCCGTTTACGTGTCCGTATCCCTCTTTCCAGAGTCACTCTCCCCTTATTTTGGTGGCTTACCTTTCCGGCTTCATTATTTTCACAACCTACCTTCCGCAATTGGATCAACTGTCCGTTGTAAGCCCGATTCAGGTTTGGTGGCTTGTTTCACTACTAAGCGCCATCGCAGCCGCTCTCTACGCCTACCGAAAGCAGATGCTCGACATGGACAAACAACTCACTTTTGACGAAGCCTCCTCGTCTGATTTCTGGTGATTCCATCTGGACGTTCGCCCACCGGATCGGATTCATTTTTCTGAACCGGTCTTCTTTTTCGAACGCATCGCTGCGGCAGACTTCCCTCGCGGCCGATTTTTTGTGCGACAGCCGATGCGTGGAAATTCGGGCTCTGTGCGACGAAGTCGCGTTACCCAAGCCAGTGTCCATTTGGCAGAATCCGTGCCAATGCAAAAATCAAACGGCCCGTCTTCCTCCGATTCCGTTATACTTCCGAGAGCACGCAAATGCCTCGCCGGAACCTGGAATATGGACCTAGCTTGAGGGGAGTTCTAATGCGGACATCACATAAAATGTGGCGGCAAGGCTGGCGGGCAGGACTGCTGATTATTCTAATTTTGACTTTCGCGAGAAGCTCTTTCCCCACCCCTCAGGCGCCGAATCCCACCGATGTCCCCGTCGTGAAGGGAGGAGCGGGTTCGTGCACTGCGGATTTCGTAGTGAAGGACACGTCTGGTAACGCCATCTACAACGCCAAAATTGAAATACTTCTCAAGTATGGATTTATGGGCCTTCACAAGCTGGATGCCACTACCCCCACGAACGTTGATGGCAAAGCGCGGTTCGAGGGTCTGCCCGAACAAATCAAGGGAACAGCCGAATTCCAGATTACACACGGGGAACAAAGCAAGTCTTTGCCCTTCGACCCTCAGTCCGATTGTCATCCGCACCACGAAGTCGTTTTGGCGGAAAAATAGCGCCGCGACGGTGTTTGTCGGAAGTAATATTGGCCGCCTCTGAATCAAGATAACTCCTTCCGTTCGTAATTGGATTGATTCGGTCGAATTTGTTTCCGCGACCCGGTATTCTTTTTTCGAGCGCATCGCTGTGCTAGACTTCCTTCGCGGCCGAATTTTTTGCGCGACTGTGGATGCGTGGAACTTCGGGCTCTGTGCGACGAAGTCCCGCGAACCCCGCCAGGCCCGGAAGGGAGCAACGGTACCGGGATCGCTTCGTGCGCCGCGGAGTACCCGAAGTTCCTCTCATCTGCAGC
>Ga0182024_10026289_pt1 | contig 10234 bp, 12 predicted proteins | sample P32metaG_FD_120480 | JGI IMG/M metagenome (GOLD analysis project Ga0182024, IMG submission 120480) | Permafrost microbial communities from Stordalen Mire, Sweden - P3-2 metaG (Illumina Assembly) | ecosystem: Environmental > Terrestrial > Soil > Wetlands > Permafrost | place: Sweden: Stordalen...
GACGGTGCGCGAGGTCGGGCGCCAGCCCTGGATCATTTATGGGCTCATGCGCACGGCGGACGGCGCGTCCAAGCTGCCGGCAACCGCGGTCGGTTATACCTTGCTCGGCTATCTGATCGCTTATGCGGTCCTGTTCGGCGCGTTTCTCTTGTTTGCTTGGCGCATCGTGCAGTCGGGACCCGATGTCACGATCGCGCCGCCGGAAACCGCGACGCTTTATCGGCACGAGGAGGGTCATCATCGGCATGAGGAGGGTCATCGCGGCTCCGCGACAGAGGCAGAGGTGCCGCATGGATGACCTTCATCTCTTTCTTGTTACCGTGTGGCTGGGCTTTCTCGGCCTTTTCCTCGTGCTCTATGTCGTGCTCGACGGCTTCGACCTCGGCATCGGCGTCCTTTCGCTGTTCGCCCGCGAGGAAGAACGGCGGAACATCATGGTCGCGAGCCTGGGTAGCGTCTGGGACGCCAATGAGAGCTGGCTCATCGTTCTCGGGGGTACCCTGTTCGGCGCGTTCCCCCTCGCCTACGCGGTCGCGCTCAATGCCCTCTATCTGCCGCTCGTGACGATGCTACTGGCGCTCATATTTCGCGCCGTCGCCTTCGAATTCCGCGAGCATTCCCACCGCAAATCGCCGTGGAACATGGCGTTCGGTTTCGGCAGCTTGATTGCCGCGATCTGCCAGGGCTTCGCACTGGGAGGACTGATCGGCGGGGTCACCGTGACGAATGGCCGGTTCACCGGCGGCGCTTTCGATTGGTTTTCGCCATTTTCGGTCCTGGTCGCGTTGGGCGTGGTGTTCGGCTACGTGCTGCTCGGCGCGACCTACCTCATCCTCAAAACGGAAGGCGAGCAGCAGCGCCACAGCATTCGCCAGGCCTGGGTCTCGGGTGCGCTGATGCTGATGGCGGCCGCGATCGTTTCTATCTGGACCCCGCTGCGATTTTCGTTCGTCGCCGAAAGATGGTTCGCCGCGCCGAATTTCTATTATTTCGCCCTGCCCCCGCTGTTCGCGCTGTTCTGTTCGGCGATGCTGGCGCGCGGTCTGCACCGACGCTTCGAGCGGTCGCCGCTGTTGTGGACGATCGGCATCTTCATCGCGTCCTTCGGCGGCTTGGCGGCGAGCCTTTATCCTTACATCGTGCCACGGTCCGTGACGGCGCTCGATGCCAGCGCGGACAGCATGACGCTCGCCTTCATGCTTCTTGGCATTGGTCTCCTCGTGCCGGTAATGTTGATCTACAACGCCTACCAATACATGGTGTTCCGCGGCAAAGCCCGCGCCGGTTACGGCGCGAGCTGACCGGACGCGCGAAACCGGCTTGTCCCGCATCGATTGCCCCATATATTGCTGAACCGCGCGAAGCGCGAAGAGGTATTGTGCTAGACGAACTCCCGATAATCCGAAGCGATTGGGCCTTGTTTCTCGATGTCGACGGAACTCTCCTCGACATCGCTGCCACGCCTGACGCGGTTCAGGTATCCGACGAATTGCGCGCCACCCTCGGCGGATTGAGCGGCGCGCTCGAAGGTGCGCTGGCCCTGGTGAGCGGGCGGCCGATCGCAAGCATCGACCGCCTGTTCGCCCCCCTGATTCTGCCCGCGGCCGGACAGCATGGCGCCGAGATCAGAAACGACGGTCCGCTCCTTCAGGGCCCGGCAAATCCCCATCTGCCCGCGATCACCGCGGCGCTCCAGCATTTCGTCGCCACGCGGCCAGGTCTCATGGTCGAGGAAAAAGGCGAAAGCGTCGCCCTCCACTACCGGCTGGCACCGCACTACCGCGAGGCGGCGCGCGAGTTGGTGCGGTCGCTGATCGACAGTTGCGGCGGCGGCCTTGAAATATTGCCGGCACGCATGGCATTCGACATCAAGCCCAAGGCCGTCGATAAAGGGGCGGCGATCGAATGGTTCCTGACTTGCGCGGCCTTTCAGGGCCGGGTTCCGGTTTTTGTCGGCGACGACCGGACGGATGAGGACGGCTTTTCCTATGTCAATACGAGGGGCGGCCACTCGATTCGTGTCGGCCAGGATGGCGACAGTGGCGCCGCCTATCGCATGCCGGCCCCTGCCGCGGTACGCGAATGGCTCAAGGTGGGTCTCGACGCGTTGGCACTCGAGGGTGCAAAGCGGCCATGACGGACGCGAAAATCCGGCGCAGTCTCGATCTTGGCGTCATCGGCAATTGCGTCCTCAGCGCACTCGTCGACCGGAACGGCAGCTTCGTTTGGAGTTGCTTTCCGCGCCTCGACAGCGACCCGGTGTTTTGCAGCCTTCTTAAGGGCGATTGGGACCCGGACTCACCTGACGCAACGGGTTTTTTCGCTATTGACGTCGATCGCTTTGCCGGGAGCGAGCAATGCTACCTCGACAATACCGCGATCCTCGCAACGGTACTGGCGGACACCGACGGACACGCCGTACGGATCACTGATTTCGCTCCGCGGTTCAAGCAATTCGAACGCATCTTCCGCCCACAAATGCTGGTTCGACGAATCGAGCCTAAGACGGGCAACTGCCGCATTCGGATTCGCATCCGCCCGACCTTCGACTATGGCGGCATCCGGCCGGCTGTGACTTTGGGCAGCAACCATCTCGAATATGCTGGAGGGGGGCGCGCGGTTCGCGTCACCACCGACGGACCCATATCGCTGATCGCGGAGGAGCGCTGGTTCATTCTCGATGCGCCGATCACGCTGGTTTTCGGCCAAGTCGAGAGTGTGCCGTCCTCGATCTCCCATATGGCCCGGGAATTTCTGGAGCGCACCATCGATTATTGGCACGAGTGGGTCCGCTATCTGTCTGTTCCATTCGAATGGCAGGAAGCGGTTATTCGCTCTGCGATCACGCTCAAACTCTGCGCTTTCGAGGAAACCGGGGCGATCGTCGCGGCCATGACGACCTCGATTCCAGAGGCCGCCGGCACGCAACGCAATTGGGACTATCGCTATTGCTGGTTCCGCGACGCGCATTTCGTGGTGCAGGCGCTCAACGGGCTGAGCGCGACCCTGACCATGGAAGGTTTCATCCGCTACATCACCAATGTCGCGGCGATTGATCCGGGCGGCCGCTTGCGGCCCGTGTACAGCATCGTTCCGGGGACCGCCATGCCGGAGCGATTGGCGCCAGCGCTCCCGGGCTATCGCGACATGGGTCCGGTGCGCGTCGGTAATCTCGCCGACCAACAGATCCAGAACGATTCCTATGGCAGCGCCGTGATCGCGGCGACCCAGATGTTCTTCGATCGGCGGTTGCCGCAGACGGGTGACGCGACGCTGTTCCATCGTCTCGAGCAGCTCGGGCAGAAAGCCGTGGAGACGGCGTTCGAGCCGGATGCCGGCTTATGGGAGTATCGCGGGCGCAAGCGCGTCTTTACCCATTCGGCGATGATGTGCTGGGCCGCGTGCGACCGGCTCGGCAAGATCGCTCAGGCGTTGGCCCTGGAAGAGCGCCGCGGCTACTGGCAGGGCGAGGCAAGCCGCATTCGGCAGCGGGTGCTGGAAGAAGCGTGGAATTCGACGCTTGGGACCTTTACCGAGAGCCTCGGCGGGAGCGATCTGGATGCGAGCCTGCTCCTCATGCATGAGGTGGGCTTCCTGTCGCCCTCCGACCCGCGGTTTCTCGCGACTCTGGCCGCGATCGAGCGCGGGCTGCGGCGCGGCAACCATATGTTCCGGTATGTAGCGCGGGACGATTACGGCACACCGTCCACTGGTTTCACGATCTGCAGTTTCTGGTATATCGATGCGCTGGCGGCGGTAGGACGAAAGGACGAAGCGCGCGAGATTTTTGAATATATCCTGGGCTGCCGCAATCATTTGGGCCTGCTGTCGGAAGGCATCGACCCGGCGAGCGGGGAGCTGTGGGGCAACTTCCCCCAGACTTACTCGATGGTGGGTTTGATCGTGTCGGCACGAAGGTTGAGCAAGAGCTGGGAGGAGGCGTTTTGGCGCGGCTTGTGATCGTTTCCAACCGGGTGGCTACCCCCGCCGACCGTGGCGCGCGCGCCGGCGGGCTCGCGGTGGCCATGCGCGACGCGCTCGAACATTATGACGGCGTTTGGTTCGGTTGGAGCGGCGAGACGGCGGACCAATCCTCGGAAACGCCCCGGATAAGCCATTCCGGGAATGTTACCTATGCGACGGTCGACCTCAACACCGAGGATTTCGAAGCCTACTACGTCGATTACGCCAACGGCACGCTGTGGCCGCTGTTGCATTACCGGCTCGGTCTCGTCGAATATAAGAAAAGCGCGTTCGAGGGCTATCTCAAGGTAAACGCCTATCTTGCGCGGATTCTCAAGCCGCTCCTGCGCCCGGACGATCTGATCTGGGTCCACGATTATCACGTGATCCCACTGGGCGTGGAACTGCGCAAGTTAGGCGTGAACAACCGCATCGGCTTCTTTTTCCACACACCCTTTCCCCCGCCGCAACTGTGGGAAACGTTACCGCGTCACGCCGTGCTCATCCAGGCCCTGAGCGCTTACGATCTGGTCGGCTTTCAAACCGACGAATCCCTTCACGCGTTTCACGGCTGTGTCGCGGATATCATTCACGGGACCGTGGCGAACGACGGCACGGTCGAGATCGGCGAACGACGATTGCGCGCCGGAACCTTCCCGATTGGAATCGATACGGCGAATTTCGCCATCAGTGCGAAGCGCGCCGCAAATTCGTTGGACACGCATCGCCTAGTGGAAAGTCTCGCCGGGCGGCTGCTCCTGATCGGAGTCGACCGTCTTGACTATAGCAAGGGCATTCCCAACAGGTTTGAAGCGATCGACGCCTTGCTCACGGAACATCCAGATCATCGCGGCCAGTTCCACTACCTCCAAATCACACCGCATTCGCGGGCGGAAGTCGCGCAATATCGGGCCCTCCGCCGCGAACTCGAGGCTGCGGTCGGAGCCATCAACGGAAAATTCGCGGAATTCGATTGGACACCCTTGCGCTATATCAACAAGAGCTTCTCGCGCCAGACCCTCGCCGGCTTCTACCGGGTTTCGCGCCTGGGCCTCGTCACACCGTTACGCGACGGGATGAACCTCGTTGCCAAGGAGTATGTTGCCTCACAAGACCCTCAAGATCCTGGCATTCTGGTCTTGTCGCGGTTCGCCGGCGCGGCGCACGAGTTGAAGGCGGCGTTGCAGGTCAACCCGTTCGACGTCGACGATCTTGCCGCCGCCATCCATCGCGGCCTCGTCATGCCTCGGGATGAGCGCCGCGTGCGCTGGAATCATATGATGGGGGTGCTAAACCGCAACACCGTCACGACGTGGCGCGAATCGTTTCTCGCGGCGCTGCGCGAAACCGAGCACACCCACGTCGCCGCCTAGAAAGCGGCCGGCCTTCGCTCAATGGAAAATGAGATAGAGGACGATCAGCACCGGTATGGGTATACCCAGGAGCCACAATAAGGCATAGCGCATTTCATTACCCCTTACCTGGTTAGACGGACACGGAACGGGCGCCGTGGATCGGCGCCCGTTACGCACTGCCGGCGATTAGTCTTTCTTGAAAGCGTCGCGGACGGCATCCTTGACGCCGCCAACGGCATTCTGAACCTTACCGGCATTCTTTTGGGCATTGCCTTCGGCTTCCATCTTGGTATCGCCTAAAACCTTGCCTGCCGTTTCCTTGACTTTGCCGGTCGCTTGTTTGGCGGAGCCGGCGACACGATCCTTATCCATGGTGTTCTCCTTTGCCTAGAATTGAAACGCCAATCCGCTAAATCGCGTTCCCGGCGTATTTGAATTCCGGCAGCGATTTAAGCTGATCCTTGGTGGCGCCGGGATAAGTGAAGGATTTTTGGTCGCCGCTGATCCTCAGCTGGCTAAAAGGCACCGCGACCAGCTTGGCGTCGATCCCCAGAAATCCACCCACGGAAATCACGGCATAGGCCCCGCGATCCGCGTTCCCGACGATCAGGTCATCTATTTTGCCGATGGTCTGGTCATTCTCGTTCACGACACTCGAGCCAACGATCTTCGAGGCACGGTGGCCCTGGGACAGCGTTATCGGATCCATGCCGGCCGTGTTCATCTCAGTTTTCATGGACTCGGATGGAGGAGTGTTCAAACTCTGCACGGTCTGTGCCCTGGACGGCGCCCCGAGCGCAATCGTAGTCGCCACTAGCACCGCGCAAACAATCAAATTGCTCATCACTAAATCCTCGGTGTGTACGAGTTTTGAGGTAAACAACGGACGCAGGGGTCTGGTTCCAAAGAGTCCCCTTGCCGGCGCCGTTCCCCCCGGTGTCCACCAGAACCGCTAATTAAGGCATCCCTAAACACAATCATCACAAGAATTCACAAACGCGCCACAAGATGACCTCACTCCGCTTTCAACCTCCTCCGCATCGCAGTGCTATCAAAACGCGGAGGAACCATATGAATCCCAGCATCCACCAGTATGACGCCAATCGGGTCGTCGCGGTCTTCAACGATAGTCTGCTGGCGTTCGAACTCCCGCGAGACGCAACTCTGGAAGAACTGGCGACACGGCTCGCCTATTTGGGCGAACGCCACAGTGGATCACCCCTGAGTATCACGGTAAGTCCAGCGGCTTAATCGCCAACCTTCGTCGCGCGGAATCTTCTCGTTCGATAACAAACCAAGAATATGGGGACACCATGCTTGGCACCATTCTCCTCGTCATTCTCATCATTCTTCTGCTGGGGGCATTGCCGACATGGCCGTACAGCGGTGGCTGGGGCTACTACCCCAGCGGCGGCTTAGGCTTGGTCGTGGTGATCGTGATTATCCTCTTGCTGAGCGGACGAATTTGAATTGCCCGAGGCAAGCCTCGTAGCGCCGGGCGCATCAATCACCACGACCCGACGAGTTCCCCGACCCGACGCGTCGACCATTAGACCACAGGAGTAACTAATGAATTCCGCCAATTCGGTTTTTGCATCTCAGGTCGGCGAAAGAATGAGCGATCTGCGCCGCTATGCGCGCCGCCTCACCGGCAACGCGGCTGACGCCGAGGATTTGGTCCAAGACTGCCTGGTACGGGCGTTGGTCAATTGGCATCGCTTCGAACCAGGCACCAACTTACGTGCCTGGCTTTTTACCGTCATGCGCAACTTGCACCTCAATTCGTTCAGGCGCCCCGCGCGTCATGAGGTACCGATGGCGATCGAGGATTTAGCCGAAGCCGGCCCCGCCCGTCCGGCCGCCCAGGAAGCCGCGGTCGAGATGACCGATTTCCTGCGTGCCTTCGATCGACTCACCCCGGCGCGCCAAAAAACGATAATGCTGGTGGGCTGGGATGGCATGAGTTATGACCAAGCCGCTTCGGAACTCGGCGTCCCCACCGGGACTGTCCGTTCGCGCCTGTCCCGGGCGCGCGAAGAATTGCGGGACCGGTTGCACGGCGCGCGTGGCGGACACTGATCGAATTCGTAAAGGAGATCGTTATGCCGGACAAAATTTCCGCCGATTCGGACGTTGCGGCCATTCTTGAGGATGTGCAATCCCTCAAGCGGGATTTCGGCGTATTGCTATCCCGACTCAAAGACAATGCCGTGAGTTCCGCCGACAGTGCGGCAAACAGTTTGAATAACGAGGCGCAGCGTCTTTATCAAAATGTCGCCGATCAAGGCCAACGCACTGCAAGAGCGCTGAGCGATCGAGTCGAAGAACAGCCCTTGATGAGTCTCTTCGTCGCGTTTGGCATTGGATTCCTGAGCGGGCGTCTGTTGTCCCGTTGACCATGATTTTATCATGAATTCTTTGTTGCGCATCGCACTGATGGCCGCGCAAATGGGGTTTGCCGCGCGCCGGCGAAAAATGATGCAACGCATCCCGCTTATCGTCGCGGGCGGCATTTTCGCCGCTCTCGCTCTGATTACCGCCCTTGGATGGCTGGTGGCGGCCCTGTGGTTGGCGACGTTTCCCCTCCTCGGCAAACCGATCGCCGCTCTGGTAGTCGCCGGAGCGTTGGTTCTTTTATGTCTACTTATTTTACTGGGGATTGCGCTGTCCCGACCTCGTTCGCGGCGAAATCCGAATGTTCCCGGTCTGGCGAGCGTGGCCCAATCCGAATTAATGGCAGTGGAATTACAACGTTTCGTCGCCAGGAATAAGGGCACTCTGCTTGCGGGCGCCGGCATTGCCGGACTCGTTTTGAGCGTCTTGTCACGCCGCCGCTAATAGGCGGTGAACCGTCTAAATCGCAGGTGGAGGGGCCGCGCTTTTTCATATCCAAGCCCTTTTTGCATTGACGTTGTAAAGGGCCGGTAGAATATCGGCAGGCCGGATTGATCACTGGGTATTCTTTCTTCTCATGCACGGCAGCGTCCCTCAAAAATGCGCTTGGCGCGAATTCGGTGGACGCGCTTGGGCAAGAACGGAGGGTCGCGGGCGGGTGTAGCTCAATGGTAGAGCACCAGCCTTCCAAGCTGGCTACGTGGGTTCGATTCCCATCACCCGCTCCATCTTCGGAATGGTCTTTCGCGGCACTCTGCCATCGGCGGAACGGCGACCGCTGCATCGAGTAGTACTCTTTGAACGTAGAGAGATTGGGCAAAATGTCATCGGATTCGAAGGACGTGGAATGGATCCAATGAAGCGCGATTGCGGTCACATGATTTTCCACCGCACGCGGAGGATTTGTAGAGCCGCGCGAATAACCGCTGAAGTCCAGCCACTAGACAGCGCAAGGATCACGATTCCGTGAGTGCTCCTTTCCGCTGGAAACCCCAATTGAACTCCGTCGGCGGTGATGGAATGACGCGACGGATGCCTCCCTAATGCCTCACGAATCTCTTACGGACGAACCACCCTCAAACGATAGACCGCAGATGCGCGACTTCGAGCTCGTCGCGTATTTCGCACGCTGGGATTCAGCCGCTCGCCATCACCTGACGGCTTCCGATTGCGAGACCCTGTCCCTCGCGCATCTGCTGACCATGGCGGATGCCGAGGATGGTGAACGCTGGGCTACATTGCGGCTCGGCTATAACGATCCGCGCGGGGCCGCCTGGCTCCGGCGGACGATCGCGACGGGTTACGATTGCGCGACCGAGGATTCGGTTCTCTGCTTTGCTGGAGCGCAAGAGGGCATCCATGCGGCAATGCACGCGCTACTGGACCGCGACGACCACGCGATCGTCGTTACCCCGAACTACCAATCCACAGAGACCATTCCGATGGGCCTTTGCGAGGTTAGTGGCGTGGCGCTCGATCCCGCACGCCGCTGGGCGCTCGACATCGAGCAAGTGGCGGCGGCTATTCGCTCGAACACCAAATTGATCTCGATCAATTTTCCGAATAATCCGACCGGCAAAATCCTCGAACGCGACCGGTTCGACGCGCTGGTCGCACTTTGCCGTCGCCACGGCATCTGGCTGTTCAGCGATGAAGTATATCGGCTGATCGAGCGTGATCCGTCTCTGCGCCTTCCGCCGGCTGTCGATATCTACGAACGCGGGATTTCGCTTTCGGTCATGTCGAAATCGTATGGCCTACCAGGCCTCCGGATTGGCTGGATCGCCTGTCGCGATCGCCAATTGTTGCAGCGGATGGAGCGGATCAAGCACTATCTGTCGATCTGCAATGCCGCACCCAGCGAGGTATTGGCCCAGATCGCCCTTAAGGGAAGCGACGCAATCCTTTCGAGAAACCGGCGGATTGTCGCGAGGAACATCGCGCTGCTTAGCGATTTTTTCGAACCTCGCGCCGATCGGTTCGATTGGTACGTGCCGGATGGCGGTGTCGTCGGGTACCCCCGCTACAAAGGGCTGGAGGGCGTTGAGACATTTTGCAGCCGTCTGTTGGCGGAGAGCGGCGTCTTGTTGCTCCCGGCGAGCACGTATCGGTCCGATTTGCTGCCGACGCCGACGGATCGCTTCCGAATCGGTTTTGGGCGAGCCGATCTTGACCGCGGTCTCGAGGCTCTGCGCACCGGGCTCGACCGCGATGCCGCGGACGCGAGTTAGGAGAATGGGCACGCCTGGAAAGTCAGCGTTTAGCACTGGGGGGCGGCAGATGCTCACCAACTCTCGGCATGCGATTGGTGGGTTGGCTCTCGTGCTCTCGGTGATGTTCGCATCGCCCAACATCAGAACGGCGAAGGCCGACGGTTACGTCGCCCCGGACGTGGTCGTCTTGTGCGAGTCGACGCTCCAACCCGTGATCGGCGAATTGGGGACATTGTGGCGGCAACGCACCGGCGTTCCCGTGCGCGTCTTCGCCTCCCCGACGGCGCTGATCCTGGAACAAATCGCCCA
>Ga0182024_10026290_pt1 | contig 10234 bp, 7 predicted proteins | sample P32metaG_FD_120480 | JGI IMG/M metagenome (GOLD analysis project Ga0182024, IMG submission 120480) | Permafrost microbial communities from Stordalen Mire, Sweden - P3-2 metaG (Illumina Assembly) | ecosystem: Environmental > Terrestrial > Soil > Wetlands > Permafrost | place: Sweden: Stordalen...
ATAAAGGTGTTTGGAAATTTGACACCAAATGACACCAAGCTGGGAAGGAGGAGTCTTGCAAGTTGTTGATTTATTGGTGGACCTGATCGGGATCGAACCGATGACCTCTTCCATGCCATGGAAGCGCGCTCCCAGCTGCGCCACAGGCCCACATGCCGCGGGGATGCAACTCTCCTATTGTCTCCGCTGGGGCAGGATTCGTCAAACGTGGCCGATGGGCGGAATTGTACGTGACTGAATTGTGTCTATGACTCGGACTCAACAAGGGTTTGGCGAGGATGGAATGGGTCGAAATTGGCCAGAGAGCGGTGCGGTAGTGCGTTCTCCGGTCGGAAAGGCGGACTCGATTTCGATGCAAAGCTTACTCCCGGTCAAGAATTTGGCGTGACTGGGAACACTTCAGGGATGTTGCGGTGTCTAAGACAATAGAGTGTGCGGGGTTGTGATCCTTTATGGTTTGAGTCTCCCCGCACTTGATGGCATTATCGTCACTCGCGGCGGCAGTTCGAAGGCCGTTTTATTGGGTGGCCGTGGCAAGCATTGGAGCCTGGCAATCGGGTTTCGGACATCGATTTTTTGGATGATGAAACCGAACCTGATTTTTTGAGATGACCGATGTGCTTGTCTTGCGGTAAGGTGGGAGGACACTGACTTGCAGGCGGACCTCACCATGGGCAATCTAGCCAGCGCGCTGACGCTCCAATCCGAAGAGACGGCTCTGATCGCGGAACTCCGAGCCGGCTCCGAGGAAGCGTTCGCGTGGCTGATCGCCCGGTACCACCAGCCGATCTTCTCGCTGCTGGCGCGCACCGTGCAAGACCGCACCGAGGCTGCCGATCTTACCCAGGAAGTCTTCGTCAAGGTGTTCCGGGGAGTGGGTAACTTCCATGGCGGGTCGACGTTGCGGACGTGGATTTACCGCATCGCGCTGCGTGAAGCCTCAAACCAGCGGCGGTGGTGGATGCGGCACAAGCAGCGGGAGATCCCCATTGAGCAGGTCATGCTCGGGGGCGAATGCGGAGCGCCGATGCGGCTGAAGGAAATGCTGATGGATCCGGCCGAGTCGCCCTATGATATCGCGGTGCATGAGGAGACTCGGGCGCGTGTCGAAGCAGCGCTGAAACAGGTGCCCGAGCCGTTCCGCACCACATTGATCTTGCGGGACATTGAGGGATTTGTGTACGAGGAAGTGGCGGAGATACAGGGCGTGAATCTGGGAACGGTGAAGTCCCGGCTGGTGCGTGGGCGTGCAGCCTTGAAGGCCATTCTTACTGCGCGAGTGGTGGGCGGGCGTTTGGCCAGGAGTGTTGATGTTGGCAATGCGCAGGGTGTACCTATCGGGAGCGCTGGACTTGAACTACCTCTCGGAGAGGAGGCGCGATGAGCGGATGCGGTGAAGTGCAATTCAAGTTTACGGAATATCTTGACGGCCAGCTAAATGGACGGGAGATGCAGCTCATTGCCGCCCACCTGGATGACTGCCGGGACTGCGCGCGGGAGTGGACTTCGTTGCGCCAGACGCAGGCTTCGCTGGCGGCGCTGGGTCCTGTGCCGGCGCCAAACGACCTGCTGCTGAGGATTCGCGTGGCGGTCAGCCAGGAGCGAGCGCGCAGCCAGCGGAACGTTTTCGACGCATGGAATCTGGCATGGAAGAACACAGTGGGGCCTTTCCTGCTGCAGGCGGGCGCCGGCTTTGCCAGCGCGGTGCTGCTACTGGGCTCGATCACTGTGCTGGTAACCATGTTTGCGCACCCCGAGATGGCGCAGGCCACCAAGGATGAGCCGCTCGGCAACCCCACTGCGCCGCGGCTGGTGAGCCTGTCCAGCGACGCGGGCGACAACCAGATCGACGCTCTTTCAGCGCCGGTGGTGGTTGAGGCCTACGTCAACGGCGCGGGCGAAATGTATGACTATCGCATCGTCTCCGGCCCCGATGACGCGGCCACCCGTTCGCGGATTGAGAACATGCTGCTGACCAGTCAATTTGAGCCGGCGCGGTTCTTCGGCCAGCCGGTGCGCGGGCTTGCGGTGCTGTCGTTCTCCGGCGTTTCTGTGAGGGGATAAAGGCAGGGATCAGGGATCAGAGAGACGCGGCGGTGGTTGCGGGCGGCGTTTTTGGCTCGGAACGGCTCCTTTTGGCCCTGTTTTGGCTTCAAAATCGGGGTTTTTCGAGGGGTTCTGTTTACTACTAAGGCAATAGATCTATCTTCGGTATCTCCATGTAAGCTATTGATTAAAAGCGGCTTATATACTTATCTCGACCGGGAGAACATTCCGAAAAGGGGTGTTTTTGCGATTTTTATTTTTTTTTAGGATGAAAAGGAGTGGCGGGTGCCGTTTGCCGCTTCCATTTTTTGCCTCTTGAATACCATTGTGCTCCGATTGAGGGTAATTCTCTGCAGGCGCCTTAACCGCAGCGGCAAGGCAGCTGGCGGTTGCGGGGCGGAAAAGCAGGAGATCATGACGGCGTCCCGCGCAGCCTGTAGCGCGCTGCGGCTTCTGGGTCTGCGGCAGTTCGGCGGGGGCTCGCGATTTGGCCTTCGGCCCGTCTGGGCGACAGGCTCGGGCTGTTGGCGTCCATTGGAATTCCGCAGCGATGAGATGGGTGGATTCCCGCCGGCTTGCTATTACGAATATGGCTCTCAAAGAGCAGTTTCACGAGTTCGAGCCTTCTTAGATTTCCCTGCGGATTATTCAGCCCGCAGCGCCTGCATCGGATCCAATCGCGAGGCTCGCCACGCGGGAATCATACAGGCCAGAGTTGCAACCATCAGCAGGGTAAAAGTAACCGCGACGTATACAGTTGGGTCGAGCGGCCTGGTGTCATACAGCATGGAGCCAATGAGTTGTGTAACTCCGACACTGGCTACCGATCCGAGTGCCAACCCCATGATTGCCGGCCGCAATCCATCGACTAGTATCAGCCGCAGCACCTGATCTCTCTGTGCGCCCAGCGCCATGCGAACGCCAAGTTCCGTTTTTCGCTGCGTCATCAGATAGGAGAGAACGCCGTACAAGCCTACTGAAGCCAGAACCAGCGACAGCACCGCGAAACCCAGCACCAGGGTGGCGCTGAAGCTGGCATTGCCGAGCGAATCCCCGATCGCCTGCTGCATCGTCTGCACGTTGGAAACGGGTAGTTCCGGATCGAGCGCGGCAATCTGCTTCTGGATCGGAACGGACATTGCCAGCGGATCGGAATCGGTACGAATGGCGAACGACTGACCTCTGACCAAACTGCCCTCCAGCATCGGGAAATACATAGTTGGTTCGACTGGCTTGCCGACCTGCCAGAGCGTATCTCCGACGACGCCGACGATTTCGAAGTCTGTGTTGTTGTGCGCGGGTACGTGAATGGTTTTGCCAACCGGATCTTCGCCAGGGAAGTATTGCCGGGCGAGCCGGTTGCTTATGATGATCTTCCTGGCGCGATCCAGCCGATCGTCGCTCGTGAAAAAGCGTCCGTTCAGCAACGGAATCTGCAAGGCGCTGAAATAGCCGGGGTCGGCCATACGTATGAGAGCGTCGGGCAATAATTCACCGGGTTTCAGCGGAGGATGTTCCTTGATGGTGAATACGTCATCTCCTCCATTTCCTTGTCCTGGAAGGACCGAACCGAGAGCGACGGCGCGGACGCCGGGCAGGGCGCGCAGCTTTTCCAGAAGACTTTCGTCAAAGGCGTTCACCTTTTCCGGGCTACTGTATTTCTGCTCGGAAAGACTGAAGTCCAGAGTCAGCACATTGGCGGTCACGCATCCGACGCCGGTGCCGCGCAATCGAACAAAGCTCCTGAGCAGCAACCCTGCGCCGATCAATAACACCACGGTGACTGCAATCTCCACAGTCAGCAGCGTCTTGCGCAGCGTGGCGCGGGAAAGGCTCCCGCTTGTGGTGCGCGAAGAAGCCTGGAGTGCCGCAAATACAGCTTTGCCTGTGGACGAAATGGCCGGCAGCAAGCCCGCGAGCAGCGCCGCCGAAAAAACCAGCGCACAGGCGAATCCCAGTACGACGCCGTCCACGTGAATGCCGACCGCGTTTGGCAAATCCTTCCACGCGTTGGCTAACCACTTGGTGGCCGCCAACGACAACAACACCCCTCCTCCGCCGCCTGCCACACAGATCAACAAGCTCTCCGTCAACTGCCCACGAATGAGCGTCCACCGTTGTGCGCCCAGCGCGCCGCGGATTGCAACCTCCTTTTGCCGCGCCGCCCCACGCGCCACCAGCAGGTTGGCAACGTTCAGGCAGCCGATCAGCAACATGCAGGCAACCGCACACATCAACAGCAGCAGCGGTTTCTTTACATCCTGCGCCAGGTCGTCGTTGATGTTCCGCGGCGCCACATCTTCGGCTACCGGCGCATTCAGGTTCTGCAAATGCAAGCGATACTGCACGGCCCCCACCGGGCTCAATGCACTTGCCAGGCTGACGTCAGGCCTCAAGCGAGCCACCACGCGGGTGAAGTGATAGTCATGATGCGGCACGATTTCCGGTGGCAACCCCGACAAATACGTTACCCAAACCTGTACCTTCGCATCGGGATAGGTGAAACCCTTTGGGAGCACGCCCACCACCGTATAGGGTTTCCCGTCGAGATGGATTTGCCTGCCGACAATTGAAGCATCTCCGCCGAACCGCCGCTCGAAGAGATTCCACGTGAGCATGACTGCGGTTCCGTCCGCACGATCTTCATTCTCGGTAAACGTGCGTCCGATGGCCGGACGCACCCCCAGCAGCGGAAAAAGGTTCCAACTGCCGCCGCGCGCGCTCACCTGTTCGGGCAATTCTCCGCCGTCGCCAGTGAGGGTGAATTGCCAATAGCGCCACGCGGCCATGTCTTCAAAGCCGTGGGTCTGTGTACGCCAGTCGAAGTAGTCGGCCGGAGCAACAGTGTTGTAGTTGAACCCTGCCTGGTTGCTGCGGGCATCGCGGAAATGCTCGTAGAGCATTACCAGGTGGCCGGGATCGCGAAAGGGAAGCGGACGCAGCAGCACTGAGCGGACCACTGTAAACAGAGAGGTAGTGGCGCCGATGCACAAGGCCATCACGGCGATCGCGATGAGCGAGAAACCCGGCGTTCGCGCCAGTGTTCTGGTCGCGTACTTCAGGTCGCGACCGAACGTGTCGAACAGTGAGACGGTGTTTTGGCGCCATAAGGTCTCGCGGACGCTGCGAGGATTTCCGAGCTTTATTCTCGCCCTGCGGCGCGCTTCCTCGGGATTCACTCCACGCGCAATATTCTCGGCAGTTTCATCAGCCAGGTAGGCGTCCATTTCCTCCTGCAGCTCTGCGTCCGACCGGTTGCGGCGAAAGAACCTGAGCCAGCTCATTGAGTGCCTCCATCTGCCATAGCTTCGTCGCCCATGACCAGGCCGATGGCGCGGATCATCTGCCGCCAGCGGCTCGTTTCACGCGCCAGCTGCTTCCTTCCCGCGGCGGTGAGACGATAAAACTTTGCCTTGCGGTTGTTCTCACTCGCGCCCCAGTAGGAAGAAAGCCAACCGCGATCCTCGAGCCGATGCAGAGCGGGATAGAGCGAGCCCTGTTCCACCTCCAGGACATCCTCCGAGCCACGCTCAATCACCTTGGCAATCGTATGTCCGTGCGCGTCTCCCGTGACGAGGGTTCGCAGAATCATCATGTCGAGGGTGCCCTTCAGCATCTCTCCATCCGTTTTGTCTTTCCTGGCCACCGTCATCCCTCCACTCGAACTTCTATGGAAGTAAAGCATACACCACTCGGACTTCTATGGGAAGAAGCTTAAGAGCAGGGACTAGGGAATAGGGAAAAGGGAAAGTGGTTGGGTCCTCCCGGTTGACCCTGCTGGCGCGTCTAACTAGACTTGAGGAAGCTCTGATTTGGTTCGACTTCGAAGCGGACGGTCCCTCAGGGGCTAAAGCCCGCGTTGATTTTGCTTCGTTTGCGGCACCCTTCGGCTTCGCTCAGGGCAGGCTTTAAAGCCGAGCCCTTTCAAAGCTGAGACTTAGGGACGGCCAAAGCCGAGCCCTTTCAAGACTGAGACTTATTCAGAGGTTCCTGAACGGCAGGGTTTCTTCATGACGCTTTATCGATTACGAACTTCTTTGGTGCTATCGGCTGTCGCTTCTTTTCTTCTGGGGGGACTGTCGTTGCAGGGGGTTGGAGGTCAATCCTCAGACAGCAGCGCTCAGAACAAATCGTCAAAGGGACAGAGTTCGTCTTCTCAGCTAGCTCCGCCGCAGGAGAAGGCGCCGTCGCTGATCGATCCTGCGGGGCCAACTGTCTCGCTGGTGAGCTCGGAGCCTGTATTTCTGATGGCTGCGGCCCTGAATGCATGTGGCTATGACGAAGGCCTGGAAGAGAGCGCGCCGGTACGCAAGCGGGTGCGCGATGAAATCAACGAAGCCCTGGCCAGGAGCGAGGAGGCGCGTACCGCGCGCGACAAGGTTTGCCTGTATATTGCGCAGCATCGGATGACGGGATCGGAGAAAGACATTGCGCAGTACATTTCGCTGGCCTTGTATCTGACGCCGCCGCCGGAGATGGAGACATCGGAGGAGCTGACGGAGATGCCGCCCGACTCCACGCAGGTGGTGGAGATTGTGCCCCTGCTACGGGACTTTGTGGCCGCGGTAGATTTGCACGGGATCTGGCTTGCCGTTCATCCCACATACGACAGAGAGGCCGATCGGCTGCACGACCCGCTGTCAAAGATGATTGTGGGGACCAATCTTTATCTCAAGATGCCGGCCTCGACTAACTACGGGTTGCGATTTCTGGTGGTGATTGAGCCCATGCTCTCGCCCAACGTGGTAAACGCGCGCATCTATGGCACCGATTTCATTGTCGTGGTTTCTCCGGTGGACGGGAAGATTCGCATGACCGATGTGCGCCATACCTACCTGCATTACGTGATTGAACCGCTTCTCAACGCGCGCGCCAATGCGATTGACCGGACGCAGCCGATCCTGAAGGAGATACGCGACGCTCCGCTGGAGTTCCGCTACCGCTCCGACACTGTGCCACTGACAGTGGAGTGCCTGATCAAGGCGGTTGAGGCGCGGACCATGGATACGGGTGTTCCGGAGTACAAGATTCCGGCCGATGCCAAGCGCGAGGACATGCCGCAGTATGAGCATGAGCGGCAAATTTACCAGCAGAAGGTGGACGCAGTGCGCGTGGCGACTGTGCGCCATGACATGACGCAGGGATATGTGCTGACGCAATATTTCTATGAGCAGTTGATCCAATTCGAGAAAGACCCTGCCAGCCTGAAGGACGCGATCGGCGAGATGGTTTACAGCATGGATGTGGACCAGCAGGTGCATCGCGCGCGGGCGATCGAGTTTGACAAGGAATCAGACGGGGAAGTGCTGGGGCGCAGCAAGCCGCGCAAGCTGACGGGTCTGGATTTGGCGGAGGCGAAGCTGTCGGCCGGCGACGTTGCTGGGGCGAGCGCTCTGGCCCGCCAGACGCTGGCGGAGCGCTCCGATAGCCTGGACTCGGTGGCGGCGGGCGCCCGCGCCGACTTCATTCTGGCACGTGCGGCTCTCATGTCGGGCCATCCGGATGAGGCGATTGACAGGTTCCAGAAGACGCTGTTGACCGGCAAGGATCAACGGCTGCTGGCGTGGTCGCACATCTACCTGGGCCGCATGCTGGATCTGGACTGCAAGCGAGACCAGGCCGTTTCCGAGTACCAGCTTGCGCTTGCCGTGCGCGATGGACAGCAGGATACGCGGTTGGCGGCGGAGCGGGGCGTAAAGGCCGCTTATGCAGTAAACGGCCATACGTGCGACGAAGATGCGGACGATGACTCTCCGGGCGCGGCGCCGGAAAAGCCGGCCGTGGCCACGCCTCAAACGGGTCCAGCAAGCCAAAGCGGGGCCCGGAAGCCGCAATAATTTGCGCCTTCCAACCCGCTGGGGGCGCAGCGTGTCTGACTAAGAACATGGGGAATGAGCCGTGGAGAGATCAGCTACCGCGGCATCAACCCTGACAGTAAAATCGAGCAGGTTACTGACCGATCGAGGAGCGCGTGGAAGCACTTCTGGCCGAACTGGAAGCCGCACTTGGGCATGGCTTTGCCACGCGTGATCTGCTGCTGTGCGCGCTCACGCACCGGTCTTTAGCCAACGAGCAGGCAGCAGCGGCGGGGCATGAAGGGGTTCCAGATGCGGGAGATAATGAGCGGCTGGAGTTTCTGGGAGACGCGGTGCTGGGGCTGGTGGTGGCCGAGGCTCTTTTTGGGGCGCATCCGGAATGGCATGAGGGAGAATTAACCAGGGTGCGCGCGCAGTTGGTGAGCCGCAAGCACATTGCCGAGGTGGCAACGGCGATAGGCCTGGGCAGGCATCTGCGGCTTGGCCGGGGCGAAGAGCGCGGAGGCTTGAGAAGCAAGGGGACCGTGCTTTCGAATACCATGGAAGCTGTGATCGGCGCATTGTTTTTGGACGGCGGCATGGAGCCGGTGAGGCTGTTTGCGCGCAAGTATGTGATGGGAGAGGCGGCAGATCAGTTGGCCCAGGAGTTGCAATCCGGAGCGGCGCTGGGCAACTACAAGTCGGCACTTCAGGAGTATCTGCAGTCAACTCGCGCCGGAACGCCGGAGTATAGGGTCAAGAGCGCAAGCGGTCCTGACCATCGCAAGCGGTTCCTGGTGGAAGTCCGTCTAAGAGCTGAGGTCGGGGCGCAGGGCAAGCCATTGGCGCGCGGCAAGGCGAGCACCAAGAAACTTGCGGAGCAGGACGCCGCGCGGCGGGCACTGGATCGCCTGAAGACAGGGAAAATCGAGATCGGCACGGCCTCGGCAAATGGGGATGGGGATGGGGAGGAGCGATCGGCCTAATGAGCACGCCCGTTCAAGAGTCGGCCCCGATGCAACTGCGTGCTCAGCACCACTGGCGGATCCATTTGCCCACGGTGCCTGAGGCGTTGGCTTCGCTGCTGCAGACGGTCGTTGTGGCGCTGTTCCTGCTCACTTTTCTGCTTCAACCGTACCTGATCCCATCTGAAAGCATGGAACACACGCTACTGGTGGGGGATTTTCTGCTGGTCAACAAGCAGGTATACGCTCCCTCAGACAGGCTGAGCCAGTTGTTGCTGCCTTATCGCAACGTGGCTCGCGGAGATATCGTGGTGTTCCATCACCCGCAGCCACCGTACCTGGTGAAGCGCGTGGTGGGCATTCCGGGCGACAGGCTGCGCATCGAGGATGGGCGCGTGATGGTGAACGGGCTATCGCAGGATGAGCCCTACGCAGCCTTTGAACCGGCGGCCAGCAATCCCTTTCGAGACGACTTTCCCGCCAAGGTCTACACCGATCCTGAGGTGGACCCGGTGTGGTGGCGCCAGATGCAGGCTCTCACAAGTCAAGGTGAGCTGGTCGTCCCCCAGGGTGAATACTTCGTGCTGGGAGACAATCGGAACCACAGCAAGGACTCCCGCTTCTGGGGGTTTGTGCCGCGCACGCAGATCGTGGCCCGGCCGCTTGTCATCTACTTCTCCCTGACACGCCCCTCCACCACCGATGTGCAACAGGCCGCGGATGATAGACTCGGACACGACAGAGAACTATCAGCGAAGCTGACGGGTTTTGCGCGCTGGAAGCGCATCTTCCATGTGGTGCACTAAGGGCAGGGGTCAGGGGTCAGGGTTCAGTCGTTTGTGACCGCCAACAGTGGCTGGTGATCCAGGTCTCTCACTGACCCCTGATCCCTGACCCCTAATAAAGAGCGACAGGATGACGAAGAAGAAAACGACGAACACCAAGACGCCGTCCGACACCCTCGCCGATCCGGCTCCAGATCCCGTTGAAGACAGGGTGGAAGAGACACCTTTTGAAGCAGTGGCCAGCATCTGCTCGGTGCTGGTGGTGGGCCTGTTCATTCTTACGTTTCTGGGTCAGAATTTTGTCATTCCTTCGGGATCGATGGAGAAGACCCTGCTGGTGGGCGACCACCTGGTGGTGGATCGCATCACTCTGGCTCCGCCGGCGTCGTGGATGCCGCTGGTTCACTATCGTGAGCCAAAACGCGGCGATATCGTCGTGTTTCTCAAACCGGTCGCGGACGCAGACCCAATCGACGGGTCGCCGACATATCCATTTTTGGTCAAGCGCCTGGTCGGAATTCCGGGCGATCATATTCATCTGCGCGACGGGATCGTCATTCTCAATGGCGTGGCCGAGGCCCAGCCCAATGCTCAGCCCACAACGCCGGAAAACCACACGGAATTTCTGGACGAGTTCCCCTCC
>Ga0182024_10026291_pt1 | contig 10233 bp, 7 predicted proteins | sample P32metaG_FD_120480 | JGI IMG/M metagenome (GOLD analysis project Ga0182024, IMG submission 120480) | Permafrost microbial communities from Stordalen Mire, Sweden - P3-2 metaG (Illumina Assembly) | ecosystem: Environmental > Terrestrial > Soil > Wetlands > Permafrost | place: Sweden: Stordalen...
CTGCTGGTGTTTCCAGCGGTCGCGATGTGTGTGACCCTGCTGGCGCTGAACTTCCTGGGAGACGCGATCCGGGAGGCGGCGGATCCGAGGGCGCGGAGGTAGCGGGCGGGCGCGTCATTTGCAAGTGACGACGATTGTCGCCTTGGGTGTGGTGGGTTTCTCGTTCGCGGCGGCGGCGACATTGAGGGATGGGTAGTCCAGACAATACTCCTTGCCTGCCACCTTCGCTGTTCCAGTCTGATCGCGGGCGAGGTCGAATCTCTGGGTAGGTTGTTTCGACAGGACTTCAAGGAGGACATGGTCATCGTCGCCCGCTGCCAGATGAACCTTGAATAATGTCACACCGGCCTGGTCTTGCACCGGAAATGTATCGCCGATCCCGGCGCGCGCCGACAACCACAGGACGCCTTTCCCGGCGGGCGCCGGATTGAGTCGCTCCCATGCGGCGCCCTCGAACGAGGCTTCCCCCTTCATCGGGGTCGAGCCTGGGACAAATCGAAGCCGGACGGATACCGACTTGACGGCGGCGGGGAGGGGGTTCCCGTGTGAATCTGGGTCCGTTATACCGGCGTCTAAATCGTGTATGAAATCGTTCCCGGCAGAATCATTAGTAAAAAGATGGTCGTCCGATAGTTTGTTCACCTTAAGGTCAGATAGTTCAAAATCAGTTTCGGCCACGGCGCTTCCTCCCTCCGGGTATTGACGCAATTTCGCGGTTTTCGGATAGTAGGCTGGCGGTCCTTTCATATCCATCCGTTGAAGATTTGTAACTTCGTATTCCTCACGATACCGCTTATCAGGTTGTTCAAGCTGGTACTTAACCGGGAATCCACCCTGCGAAAGGGAGAACCAAACCGTCATATTAGTCCTGCCGTTAAGCTCGATGCCCGTAAAGGTGGCGACCATGTAATTGCGATCTCCGAGTTTCTCATAACGAATGCCCTTCGCGTTTTGAGCAGCCGCCTCCCATGCCTCAGCTTGGGCCCTATCCTTGAGTCCGACATAATGTCCCCAGGTGAAATGGTCCGGCTGAGAATAGCCGAGAAAGAGATATGGCTGGTCAAAGGCGCTGTAACTCAGGGAAAGCACCTCGGGTACTTTAGACGGCATTGGAACCGCAGACCCCAGGTGGAAATGATAATGGGTTCCGTCGAACTCCTGGCGCTCAATGATGGGATTTGGCTCCATGCCACTGAATTGCTTAAACTCGTATATGAACTTTTCCCCTCGGCCTGCAAAATGGTACGTTTTTTCCAGGGGCGGCGTGCCTGCCGGCTCTTTCAGATAGTAACCTTGTGAGTGGGAAGTAAATTCGAGGCTCTCGATACGATTAAACTGGCCGGTCGATTGCGCGATTAATCCGGCAAAGGCCTGACTATTGGAAATAGCGCCGGTCTGGGTTGCCGCATTGATTATCGTGACCAGGCCCCCAAGCATCAGGATCGTGGCGACGATGGGAGCGAGCGAACCTTTGCGGGAATCGACACCGGCGATGCGCCTGATGCGCGCGAGCAACTGACCTCCGCTTGCGGCAAGGGACAAGGGGGACAAGCATGCGCGGCTTTGCTCCAGAGCGGCGAGGGCGCAGGCGTAGGTGGCGCGGTCGCGCATGGTCTCGACGGCGATATCGTCGCAGCAATTCTCACGCTCCTCGCGCAGCTTGTCACTTATCCACCAAACGGCCGGGTGATAGAACAGGACGGTTTCGATTACCGTCTGGATAAGGTTTACCAGGTAATCGCAGCGGCGGATGTGGGCGAGCTCATGCGCGAGGACGGCTTCGAGCTGCTCTGGAGTAAGACCCGCCAAGACGGAGGCCGGAAGGAGGATGAGAGGGCGAAGCCATCCTATGAGGGTTGGGACCTCGACGAGCGTGGATTCCAGTATTCGTACCGGCGCGCTCACGCGCATGCGGCCGGCGAGAGTGCGGAGTCTTTCCGGCCATTCGGGGTGAGAAATCGGCGCGCCGGAGCGGCGGATGCGGAGGATTCCGGTCCAGCCGAAGAGCAACCGCACGGTGAGCAGGAGCACCCCGGCGAACCAAATGACGACTGCGTAGGGCAAAAGCGGGTCGATTATCCGCAAGCCCAGCGAGCGCCAGGAATGGGCGGTCAGGGACCTATCGACGATGATGGATATGGAGTCGGAGGGGTTCGGAACGGTCGAGAAAATGGCGGCGGGATTTTGGCCGGAACTCGGAGCGGCCGCGGTGTTGCCTTCCGCGGCAGCCTGGGAGAAATCCGGAGTGATCGGGTCGCGGGCCAGGACTGCCCATGTAATCACCGGAACTATGGCGGATGCGAGGAGGGCGGCGCAGATGACGAGGTAGCGGAAATGAGAGGAGGCGCGATGGAGGAAAGGAAGCAGGAGGGCCAGGCCGAGGCCAATCGCGGCGCCCTGCCACAGAAAATGGATGAGGACCCACGCTAACCGCTGGAGGGCCGGCTGACGGGCCAGCTCTATCATCGTGTTCATTTGGCCTCCTTTGCGAGCCGGTCGACGAGTTGCCTGATTTCTTCGAGTTCGGCGGGTGTGGCGCGTTTCGAGGCGAGGGCCTGCATGATCAACTGGGAGGTTGAGCCGGCGAATGCGCGATTGAGGAAGCCGGCCAAAAGCTGCCGCTGGGTGTGGTCTTTTGAAGATACGGCTTCGTAGACGTGGGCGCGCTGGGACTCGTTGCGGCGAACCAAGGCCTTTTCGGTCATGATTTGCAGGAACTTGAGAGCGGTGGTGTAACCGGTTTCCTTGCCGAGGGCCTCCTGGACGGCCTTGACCGTACACGGCCCTTGGCGCCAGAGAACCTGGAGGATTTCGAGTTCGGAATCGGTGGGCTTGAAGAAGGCCTTTTTCATGGACGCGGGGGATAGTACGAAGGGTTTCGTGATTTGTCAACGAAATATTTCGTACTTCTGAACGCGGCCCCGCTCGGATCAGAAGCGCGGCACGACCGGGCAAATTTCAAATCCAGTCGAGAAAAGCAGGGATTTCCATTTCCCCCGGCTCAGCATAGAGAAGAGGGCTCGCAATGGATTTACTCGAAGTATTGCAGGAGAAGATCGTGCCCGGGGACGGGGCGATGGGGACTGTCATCCTGGAGGCGGGGGTGGCGCTCGAGCGCTGCTTTGAGGAGCTGTGCGTGAGCGAGCCGGACCTGGTCCGCGGGATCCATGACCGGTATCTGGCTGCCGGGGCGCAGGTGATCGAGACAAACAGCTTCGGCGCGAACGCGGCGCGGCTGGCGAAGTATGGGTTTGAAAACCGGGTGAATGAAATCAACTGGACGGCGGCGAAGCTGGCGCGGGAGGCGGCAAAGGGGCGGGACGTGGTGGTGGCCGGAAGCGTGGGGCCGCTGGGACTTACCGCGGACCAGGCGGCGGCGCAGGGGATTGACCGGAAGGCCGCGTTCCAGGAGCAGATAGGGGCGCTGCTGGATGGCAGGGTGGACGTGGTTTTCTTCGAGACGTTCACGGACCTGGATGAGCTGATGCTGGCGCTGTATGTGAAAAAATCGCTGCACCATTGCCCGGCGATCTGCTCGATGGCGTGCTCGGAGGAGGGCCGGCTGCCAAACGGGATGGCGCTGGCGCAGGCGTTTGAAAAGCTGCGGGAGGCGGACGCGGATATCCTCGGCGCGAATTGCGTGAACGGGCCGCAGGCGATGCTGCGGCTCTTCCAGCGGCTGCCGGTGACGGGGCTGCTCTCGGCTTTCCCCAATGCGGGGTACCCGAAGTACCATGACGGGCGTTACCTTTATTTTACCTCGCCGGAGTACTTCGCGAACTCGGCGCGCGGGCTGGCGGCGGAAGGGGCGCGGCTGATCGGCGGGTGCTGCGGGATAGGGCCGCCGCACATCGCGGCGATGGTCGAGGCGCTCAAGGGGCTGGAGCCCGTGCGGACGAAGGTCTTTGTGGAAGAGACGCCGGCGCCGGTGGCCGCCCCGCAGGCGGCGGCTACGCCGGAGAGCCGGAATATCCTGGACCTCGTGAAGAGCGGGAAGACTGTGGTGATGACGGAATTGGACCCGCCAAAGACGCTGGACCTGGAGAAGTATTTTGCCGGCGCGCAGGCGTTGACGGAGGCGGGAAGCGACGTGATCACGCTGGCGGATAATTCGCTGGCAATCCTGCGGGTGAGCAATCTGGCGATCGGGGCGATGCTCAAGGAGCGATACCACATCGAGCCGCTGCTGCACCTGAGCTGCCGGGACCGCAATTTGATCGGGCTGCAAAGTGAGCTGATGGGGATGTCGGCGCTGGACATCCATCACGTGCTGCCGCTGACGGGGGACCCGGCGAAGGTGGGGGATCACCCGGGGGCGTCGTCGGTGTATGACGTGAGTTCCATTGAATTGATCGGGATCATCAAGCGGATGAACGAGGGGGTGAATTACATTGGAAAATCGATCAAGATGGCGTCGCGGTTTATCATCGGCTGCACGTTTAACCCGAATGCGAAAAACATGGATGCGCAGGTGTCGCGGCTTGAGCGCAAGGTGGCCGCGGGGGCGCAATATGTGATGACGCAGCCGGTATTCGAGACGCGGCTGGTCGAGGAGATGCACCGGCGGACGAAACACGTTGGCGTGCCAATCTTCACCGGGGTGTGGCCGCTGCTCAATGGGCGGCAGGCGGAGTTTCTCCACAATGAGGTGCCGGGAATCGTGATCCCGGACCGCGTGCGCGCGGAGATGGCGGGGAAGGAAGGGATCGAAGGGCGGCGGCAGGGACTCGAGCTGGCGAAGGAGATCTGCCGGGCGACGCTGGGGCTGTTCCCGGGGGTGTATTTGATTACGCCGTTTTTGAATTACGATACTACGGTGGAACTGGCGCGATTTATACGAAACGGGGGGTAGATTTTTATCTAACCGCAGATTTACACAGATTTACGCAGATTTTCAGAATTGTGCTTAGGTTGAGATTATAACCATGTCGAAAATGTCTCGAGCGGTGGCGTTGCAGGTGGCGGGGATTGCGCTGGCGCTGGGGGTGGTGGCATTGCTGGCGCAGCATTATGACCTGGTGCATGCGATCGAGCGGACGCAGCAGCGGCTCGGGGCGATGGAATGGTGGGGCGCTCTGCTCTACCCGCTCCTGGTGGCCGCCTGCAATCTGCTGCTGCTGCCCGGGAGCGTGCTCACTATCGGGAGCGGTCTGTTTTTTGGGCTCTGGTGGGGGACCTTCCTGGTGCTGTGCGGGAATGTGCTGGGGGCCGCCATAGCATTTGGGATCGGCCGGCTCCTGGGGCGGACGTGGGTCGAGGGGAAGATACTAAAGAAAGATAAGTGGGCTCGGCTGGACGAAGCTATCTCGCGCGAAGGATGGAAGATTATCTTTTTGAGCCAGGTGCATCCGTTTTTTCCGACCAGTTTGCTGAATTACTTTTACGGGATTACGAAGATACGGTTTCGGACATGCATGGCGTGGATCGCCTTGGCGCAACTGCCGGGGATATTTTTTTACGCATACCTCGGGACGCTGGCGCAATTGGGGATCAAGTTATTCCACCGCAAGACCCCGCCGCATGAATATGAGTACATCGTCTGGATAGGCGGGCTGCTGCTTACGGCGATAGTTACAGCGGGCATTGGGCGGATCGCGTTGCGGATGCTGGGGGAGGCAGGGGCGACGGTGTCTGATGCGGTGAATGGGAAGTCGCCGGTCGACGAGGAAGCAGTGGCGACGAATACGCGCTGATTCGATTACCATCATCGATCATTCAATCCATTGGCCAAAGTTAATAAAACGTCGGTTCTCGTTTTCCTGCTTATTCTCAGGAGTTTGTCAGGTTATTCCGCGGCCAATTCATTCCAGCGTGACAATCTGGCACCTCCGGAGTCGACGGTCGTTTCCATTTTCACCTATGACTCGGCAGGTAATGGCGCCTTACATGGAACCGGTTTCTTCGTTTCATCAAACGGTCTAGTCGCTACGGCCCGCCATGTTATCCAAGGTTATACCAAAGTATTGGTCCAAACAAGAGATGCTCGTAAATACCGAGTTTCTGATGTCGTTGCAGAGGATCCAGTTCATGACCTGGTCGTTATCCGTGTTAACGGGACCGGGCATCCTTTCCTCGGACCTGGGTCCTCCGAGGAAGTTCAAATTAAAGACCACGTCCGGGTCTACTGCGATCAATTCGGCTTTAAAGGGAAGATCGTGGACGGCACCATCGCCAGTGTTGAGAATCTCGCAGACGACTACCACTGGATCACAATTAATGCACATACCGAAGCGGGTGAAAGCGGGTCGCCCGTTCTCAATGAATATGGCGGACTGATCGGCATGGTCAGTGCCCTTCTTGGAGATAATACTAAAGCGTTCGTTATACCGGTTGATTCAATCGCACATCTGCTGGACACGGCAAGCAGCGGCTCGGATGATCAGACGCCGGCAACATTCAAGGCGCGTACTTATCCGGAGCTTTACGCGGATCCGAACCTGGCGCCAGCTATTGACGATTTGAATGACGGCGATTACCAGAGAGGGGTATTCCGAATGAAGCTGGTTTGCGCCGATTTTCCGGATAGCGGAGCCGCTTGTGCGTATCTAGGGAGCTTCTACTCAAGGCTGCATATGTGGAAGGAGGCGAATGAATCTTTTTCCAAAGCTGTCGCAATCAAGCCCGATTACTCTTTCGCGTTGGCTTGCCTGAGCAATGTGCTCGCCTTTCAAAAGCAACCCGAAAAGGCCTTGGACACCCTGAAGAAGGCTCTAAAGGCAGCCGCCGATCAGCACTCCGATTTTCCCGACACGCTGTACAATGCGGGCGTTACACTCATTCTATTGGGTCAATATGACCAGGCACAAAAAACGATACAAATGCTTCGAAATACTAAAACCGCGGATGCCGATCGCATGGCGGATGAATTGAGCAAGGGGCTCGAGATTGCGCGTCCGCGCTGAATTACAAAACTAATCAGCAAGCTCTTCCGCCGCTTTCACCAATGCAGGCCACGCCCGCAGCAGGCGGCCGTATTCGCGGACAAGGGTTTGGATCAGGGTGCGGGCGTCTTTGGCGGACCATTTGTCGCGCATGTCGAAGGGGATGTCGAAATCGGGGAGGGAGAGGGCGCGGCGGGTTTGCTCTATGTATTGCTCGATGTCTTTGCGCCAGAAAATGGGCGCTTTGCGCTCTTCTTCGAGACAGGTTTCCATGAAGGAGATTTTTTCGCTCTCGTGCTGGAGGGTGAACCAGCGGAGATACTCGTGGAACTCCGCGGGCGGCGCGCCGGCTACGTCGCAGAGGTAACGGCCGAGGGAGTCCATGCGGAAGGCGGTATCGAGCGAGCCGGGCGGAGCCATCCAGCCAAGGAGGATGCCGCGAAGGAGATGGGCGAACTCCCACATCGCGACGGGGCGCCCGGTATCGAGCGGGGGCGGAATGATGCCCCGCATGATGCCGGGATCATGCCGGACGGTGACGGGGAGATGGCCGGCGAATGCCGCGGCGCAGCATTGCCAGATGGTGGCGCCCCAGACGAAATCCTCCGCGTGCATGACGGGCGGGAATGGCGGGATGAGGAAGCGGGCATCGATGCCGATGGCCATGCCGGGGCTGAGGCTGGAATCTGCGATGGCCATGCGCGGGACGAGCGCGCAGACGCCGCCGCTGGCGAGGTAGGCGCGGTATTGGGCCTCGCCGGCGGAGGTGAGGCGCTCGAGCGTCTCGCGGCGATAAGTGAGATAGTAGTAGGAAGTGGGAATGCCAGGGTGCCCGCTATGGCCGGTGAAGGTGGCAACGATGCGGCCGTCTGTCTCGAGCAGGCGGCGGAGCATGTCATCGGTGACGCCGATCAATTCGAGGCTCTTCTCGCGGGCCAGGAATGCGCCGACGCTGTGGCCGAGCATCCGCTCATGGAGGGCGAGGTAATCGCCGGGAATCATTCGGCGGCCTTCGAAGGCTTTTGCGTACTCGGGGTAAAACCAGCGCTCGAAACCGTCCCGCGAGGAGAAGACGACGAGGCCATCCCCGGATATTTTCTCCGGGGCGGCGGCCATCTCGCAGACCATGTCGTCATCGAGACTGAGGTAGGCGCGGCCTGCGTTGCGAAGCAGGAGCGCGTTGCGATTTGCCCCGCAGGCAAACCCGACGCCGTATGGATCGGCGATGGCGAAGACGGCAATGGCAGGGTCCACGCCGGCGCGCCCGGCGAGCTGCGCGGCGTAGCGGTGGCGCTCGGCGTCATCGAGGAAGGTGATCCTCACAGACTCCGCGCGGGAAAGGTGATCGACGAGCGCGATGGTATCCGCGGCAGTCTTGGCGGGGCCGTTTGAGGAAACCATGATCTCGAGCGCGCGGCCGTATTCATGGGCGTTGCGGGCGAAGCTGGTGATAACGCGGGTGAGGCGCTCCTGGTGGCCGGCGGTGGGGATGCCGATGGAATCGACGCGGGCGGGCAGGTCCGGGCTGACACCGGCGGCGACGCAGCGCTCGATGAGACGGCGGACGCCGAGCAGCAAGCCTGTGTCGATCATTTGCTCCGCCCAATGGCTGATCTCGTGGACCTGGGCGGAATCGAGGGAGTGATTGCGGGCGTACTCCTGGAGATGCTTCGAGAGCGGCTGGAACTCGGAGCAGCCGGCGAGGAAATCGACGGCGAAGGAGGGCCAGAGGCCGGTCTCGACTCCGCCGCGCAGGCTGACGGCATGCCACCCGGCGCCGGCGGGCACGGCGGTCATATCCGCGCGGCGCACCGGCTCCTCCCCCGGGGAGCGCGCGGAGGGGGATGTTTCCGTTTGTTTAAATGATGAAAAGAGACCCACGCGGCGCGAGTTGTTACGTTGCAAAAACGACGGGCGCATTATTAATAAAACTGCCCCATGACGACAGCCAATAAAATCACCGTCACGCGCATCGCTCTGATACCGGTCTTTGTGATGATGGCGATCTATTACGGGCGCGGGCGGGCGCAGGGGCATCCGCGCGATTGGCAGCGGATCATGGCGGTGTTTGCCTTCCTGGTGGCGGCGGCCAGCGACGGGCTGGATGGCTATGTGGCGCGGCGGTACAATCAGCGGAGCCGGCTGGGGGTGGTGCTGGACCCGATTGCCGACAAGGGGCTGCTGCTGGCGGCGATCATCACGCTGAGCTTCAGCAACTGGACCTATGAGTTTCCGCTATGGTTTCCGGTGCTCGTCATCACGCGGGATGTGGTGATCGTGCTCGGGACAGCGCTGCTGCATTACCTGGTGGGCAAAGTGCAGGTGAAGCCGAGTTGGATGGGGAAAGTGGCCACGGCATTGCAGATGGTGGCGATCTCCATGGTGCTGGTGCTGCCGGGCGACCTCTGCCAGCGGACGGTGAGGATCGCGGGGCACGGTGTGGATATGAATCTGCTGGATATACCGGTCACGCTTGCGGGGATTTTCACGCTGATCTCAGGGATTGGGTATGTGCGGCGTGGGATACGGCAGTTCCAGGCGGAGGGGCATGCGTTCAAGGGGGAGGGGTGAGGAGCGGGCCGTATAGGGCCTATGCGGGCGGCTCGCGCGAATTGGGTTCTTGCCCCCGCGCATCGCGATGCGAGAGTGGGGGTTCATGCCTTCCGCCGTCGCCAATCCCACCCTCACGCGCACCGCCGCCATCGTCGGACGGCCGAACGTTGGGAAATCGGCGCTCTTTAACCGGCTCGCCGGCCGGAAGATCTCCATCGTGCACGATCAGCCCGGGGTCACGCGAGACCGGATCGTGGCGGAGTGCAAGCTGGGGGCGCATCCGTTTACGATCATCGATACGGGCGGCATCGGCGGCGACGTGGACCAGAGTTTTACGGAGCAGGTGCATGCGGAGGTGGAGCTGGCTTTGCAGGCGGCGGAGGTGATCCTTTTTGTCGTGGATGGGAAGGATGGTCTGACGCCGGTGGACTCTGAGCTGGCCCGGCGGCTGCGGCGCGTGAGCAAGCCGGTGGTGCTGGTGATCAACAAGGTGGACGCGGATAAGCATCGCGATATGGACGCGGAGTTCTCCCGGCTCGGGCTCGAGCCCTCGATCCGCGTGAGCGCGGAACATGGGCGGAATATCCCGGAACTGGTGCGGATGACGGAGTCCTTCCTGCCGCCGGCGAAGCTGGGCGAGCCTCCGCCGAGCCCGCCGGTGAAGCTGGCTCTGGTCGGCCGGCCGAATGTGGGAAAATCGTCGATGGTGAACGCGATCCTCGAGGATAGCCGGACGATGGTCAGCCCAATCTCCGGGACTACGCGCGATGCGGTCGATGTGCCTTACGAGCGCGGAGGC
>Ga0182024_10026293_pt1 | contig 10233 bp, 7 predicted proteins | sample P32metaG_FD_120480 | JGI IMG/M metagenome (GOLD analysis project Ga0182024, IMG submission 120480) | Permafrost microbial communities from Stordalen Mire, Sweden - P3-2 metaG (Illumina Assembly) | ecosystem: Environmental > Terrestrial > Soil > Wetlands > Permafrost | place: Sweden: Stordalen...
TAAACCCAATCTCGCCTAACCATCATACGTCGTAGGTCAAAGTCACCGTCAGTCCGGTTTGAGCTGGCGAACCGGAGACGTGGCCATTCCTCACACCTTGGCAATTGCTCCCGAGTGACGGGCTACTCTTCCCTAACTCGCTAAGGTAAGGTTAGCCGACAAACCGTCCGGAATTGTCGAATCCTTTGCAAAATGCTGCCCAGGATTCCCATGCCTCGCCAAGAGAGGAGGATGTGGGGTGCATCCAATTAACCCACGCCCGGAGCACCCCTCTGTCCTTGTGAGAATTCGCCTCGCAGTGGCGGGATGCTCATTTGATGTTGGGGACTAAGGAATTGACTTGGTTCGGTCTACCACCTAACATTGGTCCCTCATGCTTGGTCAGACAATCTCCCATTACCGTATTGTGACAAAGCTCGGTGGCGGTGGGATGGGCGTCGTGTATGAGGCGGAGGACCAGCGTCTAGGTCGGCGCGTGGCTCTGAAGTTCCTGCCCGAGGAACTCGCACAGAACCCGCAGGCGCGGGAGCGTTTTCAGCGGGAAGCGCGTGCCGCGTCGGCACTGAATCACCCCAACATCTGCACCATCTACGACATTGGCGAGCACCAGGACCGCCTCTACATCGTAATGGAATGCCTCGAAGGGACGACCCTGAAGTACCGCATCGAGGGCAAGCCGATGCCGGTCGAGCAACTTGTAGATTTCGGAGCGCAGGTTGCGGATGCGCTCGAAGTGGCGCACGCGGCGGGCATTGTCCATCGCGACTTGAAACCGGCGAACCTCTTCCTGACCAAACGTGGTCAGGCTAAGATCCTGGATTTTGGTTTGGCCAAAGTCACTTCCGGGAAGGCACCGCAGCTGGAACCGGCCGGCGGATCGCTGGCAACCGCCGCCATAAATGAAGCTCACCTCACCAGTCCAGGCAGCGCTTTGGGCACGGTGGCGTACATGTCGCCGGAACAGGCGCGCGGCGAGGAGTTGGACGCGCGCACCGACCTGTTTTCCTTCGGTGCCGTTCTCTACGAGATGGCCACTGGGCGCCAGCCCTTCACCGGAAACACCTCCGCGATCATCTTCGATGCCATCCTTAACAAACCGCCGACTGCTTCGGTTCGCATCAATCCCGACTTGCCTCCTCACCTCGAGGCCGTGATTGACAAGTGTTTGGAGAAAGATCGCACTCTGCGCTACCAGACTGCTTCCGATCTTCGCGCCGATTTACAACGCCTCAAGCGGGATACGCAGTCGTCCAAAGTCGCAGTGGTCTCCGGGAGTGTTCCGCTAGCGCCTCAGGAATCGAAGCCGAGCCCTCGTAGGTGGCCCATGCTCACGGCAGTCCTCGCTGCGGTGGCTATCGTGGCTGTTCTGGTGGTGGGTTATTTCGCCGGATGGTTTACAACCAGGCGGCCTTACACCCAGGCTGAGCTTAAACCGCAGCAGCTGACCGCCAACTCGTCCGAAGATCCGGTGGCGGTCACATCGATTTCTCCCGACGGAAAATATCTTCTCTTCTCTGATCTTGAGGGATTGCACCTCCGGCTGATGGCGACCGGCGAAACCCAGTCGCTTCCCATCCCCGCCGAATTCTGTTTTCGTTGAGCCCGCATGGAATGGTCCCAGGATGGGACCAAATTATTAGTGAGCGGTCCCGTGGCGCAGGAAAAACAGGGCATCTGGGTGATCTCCGTGATCGGCGCCACCTTGAAAAAACTGCGTGACGATGCCCATGACGCGTCGCTTTCCAGCGATGGATCGCAGATTGTCTTTCGCGATGCCATCACCCAAGACATGTGGCTGATGGATGCTGACGGCGGGCACGCCCGGCTCCTGCTTAAACACGACCCCGGCTATCATCTCTTCTATCCCACATGGTTCGCCAATGGCAAGCGCATCGTGTATGGGCAGTATCGGGTCGCCAATGGCCAGGCCACGGTGGAGCTGGAGAGCCGCGATCTCCAGGGTGGCGCTCCAACTCTTCTTCTCTCTAGTCCGCGATTGAGTGCTTTCGCCTGGGGACAGAAGGGACGGCTGATCTATGCCGTCCGCGAGCCGCCTCCCAACCATGCCGACTCCAACCTTTGGGAATTGCCCTACGACGAGGAAACGGGTGCGCCCACTGGATCTCCGCGACGCCTCACTGACTGGACCGGCTTCTTTTTCGACGATCCGGAATTAACGGCCGACGGTAGCCGTTTCGTCTTCCTCAACCGAAGAGGGCAGAGTGATGTTTATCTCGGCCAACTGGCGGACAATGGAAACGAATTGAAAACTCCACAGCGGCTGACACTCGATGACCGAATCGACTGGCCCGGCGGTTGGTCACTGGATGGAAAAACCGTTTTTTTCTATTCCGATCGCAACGGAACCTTTGACATCTTCAGGCAGGGGGTCAGCGAACGCAACGCCGAACCCGTTGTCACCGGCACGGAAGAAAAATGGGCGCCGCAGATCAGCTCTGACGGCAAATGGATTCTCTACATGCAATGGCCCAAGGCCGCCGAGGGAGCGCCCGTTCCACCCGGAAAATTAATGCGCGCTTCGCTGACCGGCGGCCCCTCGGAAGCGGTCATGGATATTAAAGGAAAGCCCTGGATTACCTACGGCAGCGACCCAACCGAGACCGTGGCGGGCTATCCCAGCTTCCGCTGTCCTTTGCACGCGAGCGCCACTTGCGTACTCGCCGAAGCCGACGACAAGCAGATCGTCTTCACAGCCTTTGATCCTGTGCAGGGGCGAAAGCAGGAACTTGCCAAAGTTCCGGCCAATTCGGATTTGACGCGATGGGACCTTTCTCCCGATGGAAGCCGTGTCGCAATGGCGATCTTTGACTATAAGGCAGGCGATCTACAGATCATTCCGCTAGCCGGTGGCGATCCGCAGAAATTGTCTGCGATGCCCTGGACGGAACTGGTTGCGGTTGCGTGGGCTGCGGATGGCAAGAGCTTGTTTCTGGCCAGTTTCTCATCACGCGGAACATCGATTGTCCACATGGACTTCACCGCCGGATCAAAACTCTTGTTCAAACCCATTTGGGATATCTTCTCGCTTTCGCCATCGCCTGACGGCAACTACTTGGCTTTTGGTCCCATCGTTACGAACGCCAATGCTTGGACCATTGCCTCATTCCCTCGAAAATGATGCGCCACGAAACTGTCTCACGGGGCAAATTGGCGATTCCTCCCGAGTGACGGGCAAACCGGCAGTAATCTGCCCTGAACGAACTGCTGGCTGCAGATTCAATCTGTCAACCGTGCGTTTGCTCTGACACTTACGTTGCGAACGTGGGACCGCCCTATTAGATTTCAAACCCACAAACTGCCTGGATGCGCAACGCAATCACCTGTAGTAGGGCCGCGACTGGCGCCTTTGCTCCCGAATGACGAGCCAACCTCAGCCTGCCCCTATGCGTCTGTCAGGTGAGATCGACAACGCCCGTGCCGACAGAAAGTAAGAGCGTCCAAATGGCAGAACAAGGAACCGTAAAGTGGTTTAACGATGCCAAGGGCTATGGCTTTATCAGCCGTCAAAATGGTGAGGATGTCTTCGTGCATTTCTCCGCTATTCTCGGAGGCGGCTTTCGTCGTTTGCAAGAAGGGGAAGCGGTGCAGTTCGACCTGATCAAAGGCCCAAAAGGCTGGCAAGCTGAGAACCTTCACACTAATCTGAAGTAACAACCGACCACATTCAGACTCGGCAAAGTACTCCAAAAACCGAGACCGCTTGCCGATCTGAAGGTGAACTGGGTGAAGCGGCTTGCGCCTTGGACACGAGATTATGACTGAATGATCTTCTCCAATGCCGCGTTCCAGATCAGAAACGTCGTCCCATTTCCCTGTATCAATTGTTTTTGCTTGAATTCGAACAACAGGCGGCTCAGAACTTGGCGGCTAGTCCCGATACTTCCCGCAATCTCCTCTTGAGTGAGCCTGAGCTTTACTTACGAGGAACCGTCGTAGTGAGCCAACGAAATAGGGTGAACTCTGCGACGGAGAGATGGCGAACTACGTCTTGTTCGCGGTGAGAGCAACGGGCGGAAAGCAGATTTCCCAGCAGGGAGTACCATCCCGCTCGCCGGGTCGTAGCTGATAGATCGTCGGGAGACCCAACAAACGACCAAACTTTACCCACTGTCCGCGAGTCAGTCCCATCTTGCCCTCGACCGCATCGCGCAACACCAACTCGGGAATCGACATTTCGTGGGCCAGCGTGTCGTAGGGCAGTTTGAGATACCTGATTGTTTCCTGCATCAGCTTGCTCACATATTGGCCGAGAAACATCAGGGTCAATGGCGAATCGGACGGCGGCAACGACGAAGAATGCGTCAAAGTTTGACCTTCCGTTTCTTGTCGGGGTTCTGAGTCAACGTGTTACTTGGAACCACGTTCTGCCTTTCGGAATTGATCGGCAACGAATTCCGGGAGTACCTGTTCCAGCTTTTGAGAGAGCCACGTCTGTAGCTCGGACTTGTGCTCTTCAGAAATGGATGCGAAGCGAACTCCCAGATGCCCCGTTTTCGACCAGCAGATCGTCGATTCCGCAACCACTGGTGCTTCGTGATCTGGCAGAGTGAACTGGACGCGAACGTTTTCTCCGGGAACCAGCGGAACCTGCGTGCTCAACGCCATCCCACCGCCGCTGATATTCACGCTGTTGCAGCGAATTTCCTGTCTGCTTCGCCTCTGGATGATGACGGGGATAGAAACTGGGTAACGAAAGTAGCGTCTTCGCTCCCTCAAGATAAGTCCGAAAGCAGGCTTGAGCGTTTTGTGGATTGACTGCGCAGAAAGCGGTCTCTCGAAGACAAACAGTGATTTCTTGCGGAAATCCGAGGTGACTTCTGCATCATTATCTCCGATGCCGAACGTGACCGCCGTCCGGTTCGATGAGGAAAGATGTACTTCGTCCAAAATCAGTCCTGACTGGTCACCTAGTTGGAGATCAACGATAACGGCATCGAACTTTCGGCGGTTCAATAGGCCGACGGCCGCAGGGACTTCCCGACAAATATCGGGAGTAATGGACAATTGTTGTAAGGCGTAACTGAACTGTTGAATTGCCACTGAATCAGCGGATACTAAAAGCGCAAGTCCGATTGCCATAATAAAACACACTCCTTTATAAGGTCACCTTTCATGATTGCGTACCGCTTGCTTGTGCTCGGGCCTGCGGCTCGGGGCTGTCGCCGCGTAGCTTGCTAGCAACTTTGTCCACCGCTAAAGGCTTGCTAAAGTAGTAGCCTTGAATCTCGTCACACTGATGTGCCCGCAGGAATGCCATTTGCTCTTCGTTTTCGACGCCTTCGGCAATCACCTTGATATTCAAGCTCTTTGCCATGCCGATGATGGCGGTTGTGATCGCCCCATCGTTAGAATTCAGGGTGACATCTCGGATAAATAAGCGGTCGATTTTGAGCTTGCTGATCTGAAATTGTCTCAAATAGCTGAAGCTGGAATAGCCAGTTCCGAAGTCGTCAATCGCCAGCGTCACTCCCATGTCTTTTAATTCCTGAAGAACCGAAAACGTCACGTCCGCATTCGCCAGCAGCAGGCTTTCCGTTAGTTCCAGTTCGAGGAGTTGCGGCGGGAGCCCAGTCTCGTACAACACCTTCCTAATAACTTCGCCGAAGCCCTCTTGACGAAACTGGACCGCAGATACGTTCACCGCTACCGACACTGCGGGAATCCCCTCGTCTTGCCATTTCCGTGCCTGAGAACAGGCAGTCCTGAGCACCCATTCCCCAATCGGCACGATCAGGCCGCTGTTCTCAGCGATTCGTATGAACTTATCAGGTGGCACGAGGCCCAATTCCGGGTGTTGCCAGCGGAGGAGTGCTTCCAGCCCGATGATTTTCCCCGTGGCAATATCCATCTGCGGTTGATACACGAGAAAGAGTTCTTTTTTGTCGAGTGCCAGTCGCAAGCTGTTCTCCAAAGTCAATCGCTCCAAAGCCTGAGCGTTCATGTCCTTTGTATAGAACCGAAAGTTGTTACGTCCGCTCTCTCTGGCGCAATACATGGCCGCATCGGCATTCTTGATCAGGGTTTCGCCGTCCGTACCGTGTTCCGCGAAAATGCTGATGCCGACGCTGCAACTAATGTCAAGGGAGTGACCTTGAACGACGAATTCAGCGGTCATCGCATTCCTGATCCGCTCAGCTGCGACTGCTGCGTCGGCGACCTCCTTTACCGCAGTCAACACAATGAGGAATTCGTCTCCGCCCATCCGGGCCACTGTGTCCTGTTCACGCGCCCATTTCTTCAGGCGCTCTGCGACCTGCTTCAGAACAAGGTCGCCGACCGAGTGCCCGAGCGAGTCGTTAATGGTTTTGAAACGGTCGAGATCGAGGAACAGAAGCGCAACTTTGTTCTTTTGCCGACGAGCACTGGCGAGTGCCTTTGATAATCGATCCTGCAGAAGGGTCCGATTGGGCAGTCCCGTAAGCGCATCGTAGTAGGCTAAGTATTGGACACGTTCCTCGGCGGCCTTGCGCTCGGTGATGTCTTGCTTGATGGCGATGAAGTAAGTATCGGTCGCACCGCCGAAATCTTGCGTCACAGGCGTGATCGTCATCTCTTCGGTGTAGGTTGTTCCATCTTTCCGCCTGTTGACAATCTCGCCTTGCCAAACCTTGCCTGATGAAATAGTTAACCAGAGCTTGGCATAATAGCCATCGGGTTGCTCTCCGGATTTCAACAAGCGGGGATTCTTGCCCAATATCTCTTCCTTGCTGTAGCCAGTCAACTTCGAAAATGCTTGATTTGCCCAAACGATTCTGCCTTGCCGGTCTGTGATCACGATCCCGTTTGCGGCCGCTTCTAGCGCGGATGATCGCAGGTGCAGCTCTTTTTCTGTACGCCTGTAAGCAGTAACATCTCGTGCAATTCCCGATACGCCGACTATTGTCCCGGTTTCGTCTTTGATTGCAGACACTGACAAAGACACGTCGATGATCGTGCCATTCTTTGTGAGGCGTTGCGTGTCAAACCGCTCTACGACTTCACCATCGGCAATCCTTTGCAAGAGAAGATTAAGCTCAGCATGCTTCTCTGGAACAACACAAAACGAAATGTGGTGACCCAGTGCTTCGGCAGCAGAATAGCCATAAGTGCGCTCCGCTCCACGATTCCAGCTTGTTACGGTGCCGTCCAATGTCACACTAGTGATGGCTTCGTCCGACTGTCGCACGATGGCTGCGAGCCGTAACAGGCCTTGTTGGGCAGCTCGTTCCCGCTGACGAATGATGAAGCTGATGCAGAACCCAACACAGCCTGCGAAAAAGATGATGATGATGTGAGATTGCACAATGGACAGTCGAGGGTCAACTGTCAGCTCGTAGACCGCCGTCACGCACATCGCCACCAGTCCGGCCGGCAAAGCCCTCAGGATTTGATACCGCCTAGACATAAAACTCCTCAGACACAAGAGGGAACTTGAAAGCGTCGAAGGTCATCTGCTTCATAAGCATGACCTAAAGCAGAGACCGTAGTTCATCAACTGAGGGAGGGCTACGCGCATTATGAACGTCGCTAATCCATACGATTGTGATCCTGATCACACTCGACGTTACTAAAGGTCGCATTGTGTTCCGCTCTTCAAGCGTGCTGTCCGTTCCTGTAAGAAAATTGCCAAAAGACGTACTGTCCCCAAAACTCAAGAAGCTGACGCCTGCGCACAACATAGCTGTTTTGTTACGAAATCAGAACGGAACTGTCGTTGTTTGCACCTTTCGTAACTTTCACTTTCCCGACATTGTTCTCACACTAATCTCTAATGTTTGCATTGCGTCGGATTGGCCTTGAATAACGAACGACATAAGCAACGCCGCACGAGGCCGATGCGGCAGGTCGAAGCACGCGAGTGGTGGCTGTGGGGATTTGCCGTCACTGTCACGCTAGTGTTGACGGCGGGCATCGTGTCTCTGACCCTTTCCGGCCCCCACCTCTTGGAGTACTCCGAGTGGCTCGATCTCAAGGAGTGGGTGCGCGGGCTGGCATGCCTTGTGCTCCTATTCGACATCTACACGGTTTACCAGCAACTCCAACTCCAGCGCATCCGTCGTGAACTGACCCAGCGCAATCAACTCTTTGAAGTCATTACCGAGAATGCAGCCGACATGATCGCGGTCATCGATTGCGCTGGGAATCGGCTCTATAACAGCCCCGCATACCAGAAAGTTCTCGGCTATTCGTCGGAGGAATTGAAGTTGACTTCGTCAGGGGAGCAAATCCATCCCGAGGATCAGCAGCGGGTACTGGAAGCGGCGGAGAAAGCAAGACTCACGGGACGAGGTGAGCGGCTTGAATACCGCATACGGCACAAGGATGGGACGTGGCGGATTTTGGAATCAGTCGCCACCGCGATTCCAAATGAAAAGGGTCAGACCGAGAGACTGGTCATCGTCAATCGCGATATCACGGAGCGCAAGCGGGCGGAAGAGATGCTCGCGCACAATGCTTTGCATGACACTCTGACCAACTTGCCGAATCGCACCCTGTTTCTAGATCGCGTGCGACACGTACTTGCGCTTTCCCAGAGGCACCAAAGCTATAAGTTCGCTGTGTTGTTCATTGATCTCGATGAATTCAAGGTCTTCAATGACAGCTTGGGTCATGCGGCAGGAGACGCCCTTCTGATACAGATTGCTCGCCGATTGACTGCTTCCCTTCGGGGTGTCGATACCATTTCACGCTCGGTCCTGACGCAAGGTACAAGCACGGTTGCGAGCGAAGCGAGTTTAGCAAGACTGGGCGGCGATGAATTTACCATTCTGTTGGAGGGCATCAGAGATTGCGGCGATGCCGTTCGGGTAGCGGAGCGCATTCAGGAGCGATTGGCCATTCCTTTTGATGTGGAAGGACAAGAGGTGGTGACGACCGCCAGTATCGGGATCGCCTTTTGTGCAACTTCATACACGAATTCAGAAGACGTGGTACGCGATGCCGAGATAGCGATGTACCGAGCCAAGCGGGAAGGAAAAGCACGCTGTCAGGTCTTCGATAACGTGATGCACGCCTCTGCCGTCAAGAGATTGCGCCTCGAAACCGACCTGCGCCGAGCACTGGAACTGGGCGAATTTCGAGTTCACTATCAGCCCATCGTTTCATTACAGAGCGGGAGGATTGTTGGATTCGAGGCACTCAGCAGATGGCAACGGCCTGAAGGGCTCCTATTACCTGCCCATTTCATCCAGATCGCTGAAGAGACTGGAATTATCCTGCCTATGAACCGTCTGTTGCTGCGCGAAGCCTGCCTCCAGCTTCGTGCATGGCACTCTGAATTTCCTTGCGATCCGCCGCTGACAATAAGCGTGAACGTTACGCCAAGAGAGTTTGCCCAGCCGGACTTGGCGGCTCAGATCAATACTATTTTGGTCGAAGTTGGAACCCACCCAAGCAGTGTCAACGTGGAGATCACGGAAACCATCGCGATGGCAGACCCACAAAGGTCGAGCCTTGTTCTCTCGGAACTCAAGGCACTGGGAGTTCACATAAGTATTGACGATTTCGGAACTGGATACTCTTCACTGAGCCGATTGCAGGGATTCCCGGTAGACTCCTTGAAGATTGATCGTGCCTTCATTTCAAAGATTGACACCGACAACGAAACGAGTGAAATTGTGCGCATCATCATTATGCTAGCCCACAATCTTGGTCTGAAGGTCGTAGCCGAAGGCGCTGAAACGGCAGAGCATGTCAGCCTTCTCAAACAGCTAAAGTGCGAACTGGTGCAAGGCTACTTTTTCGCACGGCCCGGAGACTACGGCGCTGCTCATACGCTTTTGAGCAAGTATAGGGCGGAACCCTCGCACTTTCCTACAGCAGCCATGTAAAGCTGGGACGATGCTCAGAAGGTATACCTGTGGGCCGAACCGACGATCAGCGAAACGGGGGGCGAAAGGCCGCCAAAAACGCGGCTATAAAACGCAGCCTTTGTGGCCAGTGGACGCGGGACTCACGGAAACGTTGAAAAAGTGCCGTTTCGCTCTGCACTCGGATCAATGCATTATGAAAAAGCGCCCCGCTTCAGAAGGTCGCAGCTGTGATGGGCGCCGCCTCCGCTCCGCTGCGCTGTGCAAGGGGCTTCGCTCCGCTACGGCGGCGCTAGGGGAGTAACTGCAATGGTGAATCGGGTGCGAAAGGACTGCAGAAGGACATAGGAAAATCGGCGAGAGAATGGCATTTTTACCTTGAGGGGAAAGATAAGCGTTAGCACGAATACTCTCCCCCCAAGGA
>Ga0182024_10026294_pt1 | contig 10233 bp, 11 predicted proteins | sample P32metaG_FD_120480 | JGI IMG/M metagenome (GOLD analysis project Ga0182024, IMG submission 120480) | Permafrost microbial communities from Stordalen Mire, Sweden - P3-2 metaG (Illumina Assembly) | ecosystem: Environmental > Terrestrial > Soil > Wetlands > Permafrost | place: Sweden: Stordalen...
GAGGGATGCCCGAGCAAAGTGTTCGCGAGCGTCGACTTGCCCGAGCCGTTCGGGCCCATCAGCGCGTGGACCTCGCCGCGCGAGATGTCCAGGTCGACTCCCTTGAGGATCTCGCGCTCCTCGATGCGCACGTGCAGGTCTCTGATCTCTAGGTCGGCCATGTTCTGTTTTCAAGCTCCAGTTGTGAGTGGTTCGGGTTTAACTCCGTTCAAGAGCGTAGGGCCGAGCACGAGGTCGGCGAGCGTCGTCTCCTGGAGCGTGCGCACGATCGCAAAGCGCACTCGCGTCCACAAGAGCTTCGTGGGACAGACGTGGGCGGGATCGGACTCGCGCGAGCAGACGATCGAGCCGTCCGGGCCTTGGGAGATGCACTCGATCGGCGCGATTGAGCCCTCGAGCGCCTCGACGACCTCGGCCATCGTAATCTCCGTCGGCGAGCGCGCGAGCAGATAGCCGCCGCGCGAGCCGCGCCGCGAGTCGACCAGGCCGGCCTTGCGCAGCCTCGCGACGAGGTGCTCCAGGTATGCCAGTGGCAGACCGTCGTGCGCGGCGATCTCCGCGAGCGGGATCGGATCCTCGCCGGCTCGCCGAGCCAGCTCGACCATCACGCGCACGCCGTACTCGGCCTTGGTTGAGAACATCATCTCCGCATTTCCTACCTGCCAGCTAGGGTATCAGCGGGCTCGGGGAAGCCCGGATTCCCGCTCGACCGCCCACGTCTCACCGGAGTCGCCTACCTTCCTTCGCCTTCGAGCTTGCGGATGTCGTGCACGAGCCCTTCCGGGGTGAGCTGTTCCACCTGGAAGAGGTCGCGCTTCTGTCCGGCGCGGTCGATCAGGAGGACGGAGGCGGCATGGGGTGACTCGGCGTCGCTGAGTTGGCTCGGGACGATGTCGTAGGCGCGCCGGACCCGCCGCAGTTCGCCAAGCGTGCCCGATAGGTACTCGACCCGGCCCGCAAGCGCGGCTTCGCCAAGAAAGCGGCGCACGGCGGCGGGGGTGTCGGCGGCGGGGTCTGCACTCACGATCAGCACTGGGACGGGATTCCGGCCGAGTTCGTCGAGCGCGCCGCGGATCTGCTGGGCGATCAGCGGGCAGGTCGGTTGACAGACCGAGGAGAGGAAGGTCAGGATCGTGACCCGACCGCGGTACTGATCCAGCGACACACGCCGGCCGCTCTGATCGGTGAGCGTGAAGTCGGGGGCGCTGACCCCGCCGGGTAGTAGCGCGCCGTCAAAGCCCGAGGAGGCGCGCTCCTCTTCTGCCGCAGCCGTGCCGCCCGCCGTGGCCGACGCGCCTGCCTGTGGTCGCGCGGCTGGCCGGTCGAGCAGGACGACGAGCGCGAAGACGAGCACGACCGCGGTTACGACGGCGAGCAGGAGGATCCGGGAGCGCGGGCGTATGTTGCGGCATAGCGTGGCACAGCGTCCTGGAGAGGTGGGCAAACGACCCCCGATTTCGGTAGCCGATTGCAGGAGTCGTAGGGTCGATGAAGGAAATCGCCGACCCGACGACGTACATAACGACCGTGCGCCTCGATCGAAAGCCTGTGAGGGGAAAGCCTATGAGGGTTGTGGCTATCGCGTTCGGCATGGTCGCGGCGACCGCGATCGTCCCCGTGGCGAGGGCCTCGGCCGCAATCGCCGGGCTGGAGATACCGTCAAGTGCTCTGGCCGCGACACCCGCGCTTGTCCCGGCCGTCCCCGCGCCGGCCAACGACGAACGGGCCAACGCGCAGCCGATCCGCAGCCTGCCCGCCGCGATCAACGGCACGACGGTCGGCGCCACGCTCGAACCGGGGGAGAGCCAATCCTCGTGCGGTGTGCAGACGACCGGCTCCGTCTGGTACAGCCTGCGCGCGCAAAGCGCCCAGCGGATCGCGCTCGACCTGGCGGCCGGCGGGGAGCTCGACGCCACGATCGACGTCTACCACGCGGTGCGCTCGCAGCTCGATTCGGTGGGCTGTCAGCAGACCGAAGGTCATGGCAAGGCCTCGCTCTCGTTCAAGGCCTCGAAGAACGGTCTCTATTTGATCCGCGTGGCCGCGCTGGCGAGTTCGCAGCTCGCGAGCTTCTCGCTCGAAGTCTTCCTGCCGACGCCCGCGATCGGGCCGCCGGGTGCGCCGCTGCCAGCCGGCGGGGTCAGCGGGCGGGTGGATCGCATCCAGAACATCAATGCGGCCTACTCGTTCACGATGCACGCGGGCGTCAGCTACCTGATCAGCCTCGCCAACGAGACCGAACACGCGTGCGTCAGCGGCGCGCTGTACGCCCCCGGCACGAGCTCCTTCGGAGGCGAAGAAGAAGAATCGGGCTCCGGCTCCGCACTGCTGCAGATCCGGTGCAGCGGCTACAAGCTGTTCACCCCCGGGCCCGGCCAGGGTGGGCGCTACAGCCTCGACATCACCCCGCGCCACTCCTTCCGCGGCATCCAGCGCTTCCACCTGCAGGTCGCTCCCGCCGGCCCCGCCGAAACGGCGCCCGGGCTGGCGCTCGGCAACTACTCCCGTGCGCGTGGCTATCTCAGCGGACGCAGCGCACGGGTGCTGCGCCTGTATCGCATGGAAGTCACGAGCCACTCCAACCTGACGCTGAAGCTGACCGCCCCCAGCTCCGCCGAATTCAGGCTCCAGCTGCGCAATCGGAATGGCAACGTGATCGAATGCCAGTGCGAAGGGTCCGGTTCGCAGACGCTCCAGCACCAACTGCAACCAGGCACCTACTACGCGGTCGTATCGGTGCGCAACGGCACCGCCGGCAACTTCACGCTCGTGCGCGAGTCGCGCACGATCACCTCGACCTCGCTCTCGTTCTCCTCCTCGAAGGCCGCCCCGGGCGAAGGACTGGGGATCGACGTGAAGGTCTCGCCCGCCGCCTCCGGCCCCGTCGTGGTCGAGATCGAACGCTTCGACCCCGTCTTCGGTTGGCAGTTCTACCGCCAGGAAACGGCCTACGTCAGCGAAGGCGCGGCGAGCATCCCGTTCACGCCGCCCGCCGTGGGGCAGTGGCGCGCGAAGGCCACGTATGAGGGCTCGCGTACATCGAGCCCCAGCGCCGTCGGGTTTTCGTATCTGCTGGTCTCCTGAGCCAGGGGAGAAACTTCCCCGCGCCGCTATACTTAATGAAGTCTCCATGAATCCCGCCCCTGATTTAGGAGTTTCAGGATGAGCCAGCAGAGTAGCGCCGAGCTTCTACGCCAAGTCAAGTCCCAGATCGACGAGGTCGACCCCGCTGAGGTCAACGAGCTGATCGATGAGGGCGCCGCAATCGTCGACGTGCGCGAGACCGACGAGGTCGCCGCCGGTCATCTCCCCGGCGCCAAGCACATCCCGCGCGGGTACCTCGAGTCGCGGATCGAGGGCGTCGTGCCCGATCGTGATGCGCACGTGATCCTCTACTGCGCCTCCGGCAACCGCTCCGCCTACGCCGCACGCACGCTCGCGGAGGACCTCGGCTACACGAACGTCTCGTCGATGACCGGTGGGATCACGCTGTGGAAGGACCGCGGCTACGAGGTGCAGGTCCCACGTACGCTGACCCCCGAGCAGCGCGAGCGCTACTCGCGCCATACATTGATCCCCGAGATCGGGGCAGAGGGGCAGCAGAAGCTGCTAGACGCGAAGGTGCTGCTGCTGGGCGCGGGTGGGCTCGGCTCGCCGACTGCCCTGTACCTCGCGGCGGCCGGGGTGGGCACGCTCGGGATCGTCGACGACGATGTCGTCGACCTCTCGAACCTGCAGCGCCAGGTGATCCACACGACCGACCGCGTGGGCGTGCCGAAGGTGGACTCCGCCGAGCAGACGATCAAGGCGCTGAACCCCGACGTCAACGTCGTCAAGTACCCGGTGAGGATCGACGCGACGAACATCGTCGAGATCATCGAGGGCTACGACGTGATCGTCGACGGGGTCGACAACTTTCCGACCAGGTATCTGCTGAACGACGCGACGGTGCGGTTGAAGATCCCCGTGGTGTCCGCCTCGATCCTCGGCTTCGACGGCCAGCTATCGGTCTTCAAACCGTACGACGGCCCCTGCTATCGCTGCCTGTTCCGCGAGCCGCCGCCGGCCGAGCTCGCGCCCTCGTGCGGTGCCAACGGCGTGCTCGGCGTGCTCCCCGGCACGATGGGTCTGCTGCAGGCGACCGAGGTGATCAAGCTGATCCTCGAGATCGGCGAGCCCGCGATCGGCAGGCTGCTCCTGTACGACGCGCTCGGCGCGACGCTGACCGAGGTGAAGGTCCACCGCGACCCCGAATGCCCGATCTGCTCGCGCCCGCCGGAGGAGATCTCCGACGAGGAGCTCGGTGTGTTTCCCGACTACGAGGCGTTCTGCGCCGCTGCCGGGTAGCCTGCCGCCATGGCGACGATCAAGATTCCCCCGGTCCTGCGCGCGAGCGTGGGCAACGAGAAGCAGGTGCAGGCCGACGGCGCGAACATCGGCGAGGTCCTCCGCGACCTCGCGTCCAATCACCCGGCCACCCAGGATCAGCTGTTCGGCGCCGACGGCGCGCTGAACAGGTACGTGAACGTCTACCTCAACGACGAGGACGTGCGCGTGCTGGACGGGCTGGATACGGCGGTCGGCGACTCCGACACGCTCGTGATCCTCCCGGCGATGGCCGGCGGCTGAGCCGGATCGTCCATCCACGCTCGCCCCGATGTCGAATCGGGGTGGTTCTGCCGACTAACTACGGCAGATGAAACCGCTAGGCCTAACACGCAGGCCCGCCCGGCTGCTCGCAATCTTCAGCTGCGCCCTGCTCGCCTGCGCCGGAACCGCGCTCGCCGAGGCCAACCACACGGGCTGGCCGCCCCAAGAACATCACGAGGGGCACCCGAACAACGAAAGTGGGGTGATGCGGGGAAAGGAAGGCGTGCACAACTATCTGCTCGGCGGGGGCGGCAACGACACGATTTACGGCGGTAACGAGGGCGATGTGATCTGGGGGGACTCGCATCCCGGCGAACAGCCCACGAACCAGCGCGACTACCTGCACGGCGGCGAAGGCGAAGACTGGATCTACGCGAGCTACGGCTACAACGAGATCTGGACCGGGGCCGGCAATGACCACGTCGCGCTCGTCTACGGCCACGGCATCGTGTTCTGCAACGGGCCTGGCCTGAAGACCCTCGTGATGCGCTACCTACCGCAGAACCGGCCGTGGAAGCTGGTGGGCTGCGATCACAAGGTGATCTTTCCCTACAGGGCGTAGTTCCCGAGTGTCCTACAGCGCCGCGGCCGCGGGAGCCGGCTCGCTGTCCTGCGCATCCGGCCGCGAGGTGTCGGGCATGCCGGCGGCCGGAATGTGGCTCATCGCGTGCTCGGCCAGCGCGGTGATCGTCAATGAGGGGTTCACGCCGACGTTGGCCGGGACCGCTGAGCCATCACAGACGAGCAGGTTCTCATAGCCGTAAACGCGCTGGCGGGCGTCGATCACGCCGCGGGAGGGGTCGGGTGCGATCACGGCCCCGCCGAGGATGTGGGCGGTCGTGGGGATGTTGAAGAGCGCCTCGGTGACGGAGCTCTGGGCGATCCCGCCAGTGCGCTTGGCGAGCCATTCCGCCGCCTGGTTGGCGACCGGGATGAACGTCGGGATCGGCTTCTCGGGGTCCTGCTCTGTTTTCAGCCAGAGGGTGCCGAACGGGCCCTGGTGGGGGCGCAGTGCGATCGCGTTGTCGAGCGTCTGCATCACGAGCAGGATGATCGTGCGCCGCGAGTAGTGCTTCGGAAACAGCACCTGCGCCAGTCGCCGCGGGTGCAACAGGACCTGGACGAGCCACTTCAGCGGGCGCGTCACGCGCGTGCCGTCGCCGACGAGCAGTGTGTAGAGGCGGTGCATCGAGTCGCCGTCGTCGCCGTAGGTGACCGTCTCGATGTGGGTGTTCGGGTCGGGGTAGATCGAGGAGGTGATCGCGACACGCTTGATCAGATCGTCCGGGTAGTCCTCGGGCACGGTGACCGTGAGGATCGACTCTGAGTTGGTCCTCACCAGCTCGCCCAGGCGCGCGGAGATCCTGCCAAGGGATCCATTCAAACGGCAGCGCTGCAGCAGCCTGTTCGTGCCCAGCGGCCCTGCGGAGACGACGATTCCCCGCGCGCGCTGAACCTGGCGTTCCTTGCGCAGCCAGGCGCCGGAGCGGACGCTTTCGACCTCGTAGCCGTCCTTCCCGGATCCGTCGCCGAGCGGGCGGACGTCGATCACCGTGCGTTCTGCCATCACGCGCGCGCCGCGCTTCTCGGCGAGGTAGAGGTAGTTCTTAACGAGCGTGTTCTTCGACCCGTGGGGGCAGCCGACCATACAGCGACCGCATTCTCTGCAGCCGGTGCGCTCGGGCCCCTCGCCGCCGAAGAACGGGTCGGGGACAGTCTTACCGGCCCCGTCCGGCCCACCGAAGAAGACGCCGACTGGCGTCTTTTTGTAGGTGTCGCCGACGCCGAGCTCCTCGCCGAGCTCGCGCAGGAGCTGGTCGGCGGGGTCGTCGGTGGGGGTCTGCACGACGCCGAGCATCCGCTGCGCCTCGGCGTAGTGGGGGGCGAGCACTGACTCCCAGTCATTCATCTCCGCCCACTGGCGGTCCTCGAAGAATTTCGTCGGGGGGACGTACAGCGTGTTCGCGTAACCGAGGCTGCCGCCGCCGACGCCGCAGCCGGAGACGACTGAGACGTCTTTGAACGTCGTCAGCCGGAAGATGCCCTTCATCCCGAGTCGGGGATTCCAGAAGTAGCGCTTCAGGTCGGCTGTCGAGCTCGGCAGCTCGTTGTCGGCAAAGCGCCGCCCACACTCGAGCACACCGACGGAGTGACCTTTCTCGGAGAGGCGCAACGCCGAGACGCTGCCACCGAAGCCGGAGCCGATCACCAGCCAGTCGAAGTCGAAGTCGCCCTCCATATCCCACCGTCATCCTAGTGATTGCGCGAGGCTCTGCCGAGCGATTGCGCGATTGCCGGACAGGGGTCGCTATATTTCGTGAAGTATGGCTGTCCAGCCGCTTAGAAACAAGCCGTGTGGAGGTCGATACGGGGACGTCATCCAATCGATCGGCAATACGCCGCTGGTCGAGCTGCCCCGCCTCTCGCCCAAGCCGGGCGTACGGATCTGGGCGAAGCTCGAGTCGCGCAACCCGACCGGCTCGGTCAAGGATCGGGTGGCAAAGGCGCTGATCGAGGACGCCGAGGAGAAGGGCGCGATCGCGCCCGGTCAGACGATCTTGGAACCGACCTCTGGCAACACCGGCATCTCGCTGGCGATGATCTGCTCGCTGAAGGGCTACAAGCTGAAGGTCGTGATGCCAGAGAACGTGACGCCCGAGCGTACGCAGCTGCTGAAGATGTACGGCGCGGAGATCATCTACTCCGAGGGCTCGCTCGGCTCCAACGGGGCGGTCGAAAAGTCCCTGCAGATGGCCTCAGAAGATTCATCGGTCTACATGCCCTACCAGTACGGCAACCCGGCCAACCCGAACGCCCACTACAACGGCACGGCGCTGGAGATCCTCGAGGAGCTCGACGAGGTGACCGCGTTTGTCGCGGGGCTGGGCACCGGTGGCACGCTGATGGGCAATGGCCGGCGTCTGAAGGAGGCCTTCGGCGACGCCTGCAAGATCGTCGCGGCCGAGCCGATGCAGGGAGAGCCCGTTCAGGGGCTGCGCTCACTGGATGACGGCTTCATCCCGCCGATCATCGACATCTCGCTGCTGGACCGGAAGATCTTCGTGACCAACCACGATGCGATCGTCTGGACGCGCAAACTACTCGACGAGGAGGGCCTGTTCGCTGGTGTCTCGAGCGGAGCGATCGCCAGCATCGCCGTGAGGATTGCGGGTGAGCTGGACGAGGGGAACGTCGTGTTCGTGGTCTGCGACGACGGCTGGAAGTACCTGTCGAGCGGGATCTACACGCTGCCGGTCGACGAGGTCGAGAACCTCGACTCCACCGTCTGGTGGTAGGCCTCCATCCGTTCGCCCGCGCGACGGGTCCGACATGAAGATCGCTTCCAACCTGCTCGCCGAGCTGATCGCGCACGCCGAGGAGGACGCGCCGAACGAGTGCTGCGGCGTGGTCGCGATCGATCCCGGCACCCTGGCCGGCGTGGGCCATGCGTCTGGCGGGGCGGACGGGGCCGCGTCCGCACGCGCGACGAAGGTCCACCGCGCGGAGAACGTCGCCGCGAGCCCGTTGAAGTTCGAGGTCGACGGGAAGGAGCTGCTCGGTCTGATCGGCGCGATCGAGGACGACGGGAGCGAGCTCGGCGCGATCTACCACTCGCACACGCGCACCGCGCCCAAGCCGTCGCAGACCGACATCAACTTCGCCGCCAACTGGCCCGGGGTCGAGTGGATCATCGTCGGGCTGGCCGATGGCGTGGCGCCGGAGGTGCGCTCCTATCTGATCGAGGGCGGCCGGGTGCAGGAGGTAGCACTGGAGGTGGAGTAGATGGCGGGTGAAGGGCCTGTGCGGGAGACGGGAGAGGACGGCGAGCGGCCGCTTGTCTGTCCGGGCTGCGCTCGCTCCCACCCGCCGGGCGAGCGCTTCTGCGAGGCCTGCGGGATGCCCCTCGTGCAGCGCGCCGGCGCCGCCGAGCCGGTGGTGCTCAGCGAGCGTCAGGAGCGGGCGCGGAAGATCAAGCCGCAGTACGCCGAGGGGGAGCTCGTGAAGGTGGCCCTCGCGGAGAACCAACCCGAGGCGGAGTTCATCGCGGGCCTGCTGCTGGAGGAGGGCATCCCGTGCCTGCTGCGCAACTCGATCGGCGGCTACTCGCCGATGATCGGCCCGCGCGAGGTCATGGTTCCCGAGTCAGGAGCGCAGGCCGCGCGCGAAGCGCTCGCGTTCCAGCGGGACTAGACAGTTCAGGACCGGCGCGACTAGACCAGGACGGGCTGGCCGGCGCTGCGGGTGATCTCGGCGATCTCTTCAGAGGCGCGCTCGAACTCGGCGTCGGAGAGCACGGGGGTGCCCTCGAACGGAAGATCGCGCTGAAGCTCGACCCACCCTCCGGCGGCGGAGTACTCGTCCTTGACCTTCACGGTGACCGGCCGCGGGATGCGGTAGGTGCGCAGGAGCAAGACGTGCAGCGGCTGATGGCGGCGCCAGCCGAGACGCTTCTCGGCGTAATCGGTCGTCCACACGTAGAAAGGCGAGAGAGCATCGACGCAGCGCGGGTCGGCAATCGTAAAGTGACCGGCGACTTCGGCCCAAGCGCGAATGCGCACCCGATCGGGCTGCTGGATGCCGCCTGAGGCGAAGGCGTGCAGCGGCGGCTCGCCGTCGCTCCAGACGCCCTCCTCGAGCGCACGGCGCAACTCAGGCTGGTGGGATTCGCGAACGAGGTCGCCCGGCTTGTGATCGAAGGTGGGGTACAGGAAGAAGCGCTCGTGAGCGAGCCGGAACGGCTTGCCGGGTTCACGGATGCCGCCCTTACGGAGAGTTATGAGCTGCTCACCTTCCGCGAGAGCGCGAACGGTGACAGCCCATTCTTTGAAAGCAATTGGCATAAGAAAGGACGAAAAAGATGAAGGAAACGACTCGATAAAACCCTGCGAGCCCTGGGTGCCATCCGATGCAATCGAGTGGCGGGCTGCCTTAAAGATACGAAATCCTCCAGGAAATCCCAAATCCCCTGCAAATAAGCGGTTTTTTTAGGCCAACTCGCTACAACCGCGCTCCGGCGAGGCCCTCGACAGCCTCGATAATGGCGGCGTAGTCATCCTCGCCATGACCTCGGCCGAGCGTGGCTGTGAGCAGATCGCGCGCGTGCGCGGCAGAGGGGAAGGGGATGCCCGCCGCCTGGGCTTCCTCGAGGCAGAGGCGCACGTCCTTGAGCATGTGCTCGGTCTTGAACAGCGTCGTGAAGTCGTGCTCGCGCATCGGCGTCGACTTCAGCGTCAACTGGGCCGACGCGCCCGAGCCCGCCGAGGTGACCTGTACGAACGCGTCGAGGTCGACGCCCGTCGCCCGCGCGAGCAACAGGGCCTCCGCCAAAGCGGCTGCGTTGGCGGCGCCGAGCGAGTTGTTGATCAGCTTGAGCATCTCGCCCTGGCCGAGCTCCCCGACGTGCACGATCACCTCGCCCATCGCCTCGAGGAGCGGCCGCGCGCGGGTGAAGTCCTCGGCGGCGCCGCCGGCCATGATCGTCAGCGTGCCCGCCTGTGCGCGCGGCGAGGAGCCGGTCACGGGCGCGTCGAGCATCCGCACGCCCCGCTCCTCCAGCGCCGCCGCGATCCGGCGGCTGTCCAC
>Ga0182024_10026295_pt1 | contig 10233 bp, 6 predicted proteins | sample P32metaG_FD_120480 | JGI IMG/M metagenome (GOLD analysis project Ga0182024, IMG submission 120480) | Permafrost microbial communities from Stordalen Mire, Sweden - P3-2 metaG (Illumina Assembly) | ecosystem: Environmental > Terrestrial > Soil > Wetlands > Permafrost | place: Sweden: Stordalen...
CCGCCAAACGCAACAGCACAATCGAATCCTTGCCCCCACTGAACAACAACACCGGCCGCTCAAACCCCGCCGCCACCTCACGCAACACATGCACCGCCTCAGACTCAAGCGCACGAAGATGCGACACCCGCAGGTCAGGATGCGTGCGCGGGCGCAGATGCACGACGTCTGCCGTATGGGGGGCACGGAGTTCCGGGCGGCGCGCCGTGTGGACGGCCGGCTTGCGAAGAGTGCTCATGGACATGGCGACACGGCTAATCCTTGCAGGTTGCGGAGACTGCTAATCATGTTGGGCTAGATTAAGAGTCTATTAAACAGCGTGAAGGCGCGTGTGGAAGGCGGAGGCGACGGGAGGCGAACCGGCCGCGCACCATCACCGAGCGCTACGCGAACGGCTTGGAGGTTCCGATCAGGCGGCCGTTGGCCCCTAGCGCCTGAACTTCGAAGCTCGGGTAGCCGTGCGGCAGTTGGATCGCCGTCTCGAACCCGAACCTGGGGGCGGTTGTGACGACGCTCAGTCGACCGGGGCTGGGCCCGGCCAGGATTCGCCACTTGACGACGCCGGTTGCGCCGTTCCAGCTCGCGTACACCGTCGTCGTGCCGTTCGCTCGGCGAGCGACGCCCACCGGCGGGTCCAGCGGTAGGCCGACCCATGGCTCCACCATTGCCCGGTAGCTGAGATCCGAGCCCGGGAAATAGCCGTCCAGCAGCAGCTTGCCCGACCGGCTGTACTCCGAGAGGTAGGGCTCCGATCCCCACCCGACGAACACGTTGCCGTTCGGCAGCGCCTGCGTGTCGCCCATGTAGTCGGCGTTGAGGTTGCGCCTGTTGCCGTATTGGGCCACGAGCGTGGCCGTGTGCGCGCGCTCGTCGAGCTTGAGGACGAGTGCTCGGGAAGGCCCGGTCGCGGGGACGTAGGTGCCGCCGCCGGTGAGCTGGCAGCAGTGGTCGTCGAACATCGTGACGACCCCGTTGCGCGCCAGCACGACGTCGTGCTGCCACTGGAAGGCTGCGCGGCGGCCGAACGTGAAGCTGGAGTGCTTGCCGCCGAGGGTCCACTCGATCGCGCCCGTCCTGATGTTGACCAGGTATGCGGCCCAGGTGTCGCGCATCGAGACGAGGAAGGTGCCGTTGCCGGTCAGCTGCAACGCGTTGACGTGGTAGGTGTCCCATGGGAACCCGTTGGTCGGCAGCGTGGCATAGGAATAGCTCGGGTTGATGTGATCGAGCGCGTCCCAGGTGCGAAGCAGCTTGCCGGTCTTGAGGTTGTATTCCTGCACCGCCGAGTCGATCAGCGCACCGTTGTAGGCGCCGCCGTACTTGGAGAGGTTCCGCGGCACGTCCTTGTTGGCGGTGACCCAGGCGTCGTCACCGCTGATCACGAACGCGTGCAGCGTCAGCACCCAGCCGTCGCGGCCTTGCAGCGTGGCGACCGTCTGGTAGTGCTGATTGACAACGACGTCCTCGCCGCTCTCGGTCGCGCCTGTGTTCGTCACGAGGCCCTGCCACCAGGCGAGCGCGGGCTTGCCCGCGTAGGTCTGCAGGCTCAGGTTGGACGCCACGACCTGCTTTGGTACCGGCTTGAACCAGATGGGCTGCAGGCTGTCGTCGAGGATCAGCGGCCCGCTCTGGCCGACCATCGGGGGATAGCTCAGGTCGTAGAAGCTCGCCGTGAAGATGTAGCCCGGTGCCAGCCGGCCCGCGGAGGCGGGCTGGTCGGCGGTCAGCATGGGCGGGCGCAGCGCCGGCTCGGTGACGAAGCTGTAGCTGCCGGCGGTGACGTATGCGCCGACCGGAGCCGCATGAGAGTTTGCGAACGCGAGGTCGGCCGCGACGAAGCCGGCGACGACGACGCCGACCGTGGCGGCCAGGCGGCGCGCCGAAGGGCCCAGCGCGGGGGCCGTCCTCGGCAGAGCCGTCAGCGCCAGAACGGCCGCCGTCGCAGCCAGACCGCCGCAGATCAGATAGGCGAGGCGGAACCCCTCGGTCAGCGCCTGCGGCACCTGCACGCCGCTGCCGATCAGGTGGCTGCTGCGCTGGGTCGCGAGCGTGATCAGAACCGCGAGCCCGAGCCCGCCACCCACCTGGCGCGACGTGTTCACGAGACCAGACGCGAGTCCCGCCTGCCCCTTCTTGGCGCCCTGGGTGGCGGCGATCGTGGAGGGCACGATCGACATCGCGATCCCGGCCGCCGTCAGCAGCCCCGGGACCATCACATACACGACCCCGCTCCCGTTCGACCCGATACGCGCCAGCAGCAGCATGCCGGTGGTCAGCATCACCAGCCCGCTGCCGAGCACCGGACGCACGCCGAAGGCGCCCACGAGCTTGCCGGTCTGTGAGGCGACCAGCATGATCATCAGCGTCATCGGCAAAAAGATCAGACCGGTGTCGAGCGGCGAGAGACCGAGCACCTGCTGCAGGTAGAGCGAGCTGACGAACCACATCGGGAACAGCGACGCGCTGAACACGAGCACGATGTTGTTGGAGATCTGCAGCGACTTGGTCAGGTCCTTGAACGGCACCAGCGGCGAGGACGCCAGCCACGTCTCGATCACGCCGAAGGCCACGAGCAGGGCCACGCCGAGAAGCATCGGGACGAGCGCGGTGGACGAGCCCCAGCCGAACAGACCTGCCTCGACGACGCCGTACACCAGCACCATCTGACCGACCGTCAAGGTCAACGCGCCGGCCACGTCGAAACTCGAGCCGTCCGCTGCCTTGCGGCGATCGCTGACGACCGCATACGCCACCAGCGCCGCCGCGACCGCGATCGGCGGATTGATCAGCAGGATCCAGCGCCAGGTGAGCTCCTGCGTGATGATCCCCCCGAACAGGACGCCCGCGGCGCCGCCGAGGCCGTTCATCGCCGCCCACGCGCCGATCGCGCGGTGAAGCCTCGGGCCTGGTGGAAACGACGCCGTGATGATGGCCAGCGAGGACGCCGCCATCAGCGCGCCGGCGAAACCCTGCCCGGCTCGGGCGCCGATCAGCAGGCCGCGGTCCGGGGCGACGCCGCCTGCCAGCGAGGCGATCGCGAAGAGGCAGAGCGCCGTGACGAACATGCGTCGTTGGCCGAGATGATCGGCCGCGCGTCCACCGAGCAACAGGAAGCCCGCGAACGTGATCGAGTACGCGTCGACGACCCACTGCAGGTCGGGCGAGGAGAAGCCAAGGCTTGACTGGATCGACGGCAGCGCCACGTTGACGATGCTCAGGTCGAGGATGACCATGAACTGGGCCACGCAGCAGACCACGAGGATCCACGCCTCGTGCGAGACGCGCCCGGTGCGGAGCCGGCCCGACTCGCTCGCCGCTGAACCCGCCTGCGCCTCGACGCTCACGTGCGCGAGGTCATCGGTCGTGGTTGCTCGAGGCCCGGCCGCGCCATTCGCGGCGGGGGCTTCGCGGCCCCCCGGCCGTCCGCTCGAAGCTCGGCAATGCGCGCCCCCTCGACGGTGTGCTCCGATCGCGCGCGAGTGCCAGCCTGATCGCGTTGAGCTTGCTCACCGGCGGCGACGATACCCGACGTGCGTGCGCTCCCGCCTCGCGTGAACGCACGCGCTGCCAAGGCGCTCGCGCCCGAGTCCGCGGTCGCAACATGCGGATGGCGAGACGATGCGCCCGCGTCCACGGCCCCCCTGGCGCCGGACGTCGACCGCTGGGCAATGAGCGATGAGCGCCGCGAACCCCTGGTAGCGTGAGGGTCGAGGCCCTCACGCGACGCAAGGATTCCAACCCATGAATCGAAGGCTTTTGGCCGTGCTGGCTGCGACGGCGGTCGCTCTGGCGCTGGCAGCGTGCGGCGGCGGTAAGTCACCGAGCGCCTCCCACGGCGCCACGAGCACCACCAGCACGAGCACGACCAAGCCGCCCGCCAAGAAGCTGGGGTATTAGCGGTCTCCTCATCCGGACTGCCGCCCACTCGGCAGCGAGGCGGCGTAGCTGACGACCCCCACGGCGCGCGAGGTTCCGAGCACGTGGCCGGCGGCGTCGAGCGCCTGCACCGCGACGTAGCCGTGGGACTTGGGGTTCGTCGAGCCCGCGAAGGTCTCGGGCAGGATCGTCGAGCTTTCGAAGCCGGTCTCCGGCACGGTGGCCCGTGGCTGCAGCGAGCCGGGGCTCTTCCCTCCGAGGACGCGCCAGGAGGCGACGCCGGTTGCGCCGTTCCAGCTCATGTGCACGATCGTCTGCAGGCCGGTGTTGTTGAGGTCGGCGACCACCGCCGGCGCGCGCAGCGGCGTTCCGCTCCATGGGTGGCGGAAGGCCCGATAGAAGATCAGGTCATATGACAGGTGCGCGTCGAAAACGAGCGAGCCGTCCTTTGCGTACTCGCTGATCTCCGGCACGCCGCCGTAACCCACCACGGCGTTCCCGTCCGCCAGCGTCTGCATGTTGCCCTGGCTCGCGGCGAGCAGCGGTGGGCTGGGGTGTGTGTATACGGAGACGAGACGAGCCTGGTGCGTCTTCAGGTCGATAGCGACTCGAATTGCGCGCGACTGGGGCTCGCCGGGCGAGCCGTCGTCGAACAGGGTGATCTCGCCGCCCGGAAGCATGCGGGCGTCGTGCTGCCACGCCGTGTCGGTGGGTCCTTTTTGGAAGGAGCTGTCGAGACCGCCGAGGCGCCACAGGATCTGGCCGGTGCCGCCCTGCAGCTGGTAGGCGGCCCAGGTGTTGCGCGCCGAGATCAGGAGGTCACCGTCGCTCTCGGGGTCGATCGAGTTGAGGTGGAACCAGTCCCATGGGAAGCCCTTCGGTGGCGAGGTCTCGGACTCGTTGACGTTGACGTGGTCGAGGCTGTGCCATTCCCAGCGCACCAGGCCGGTCCTCATGTCGATCGCCTGCACCACGGGGTCGAGGATCACGCCGTTGCGCGGGCCGCGGGCCGACGCGAGGTTGCAGCGAATCGGGTTGTAGGCCGTGATGTAGGCGACGTCGTCGGGGGCGATCTGAAAGTCGTGCACATCCGCCTTCAAACCGTTCCCGGCCCTGACCGTGGCCACCGTCTCGTAGCTCGAGTTCAACACGAAGTCCTCGCCCTGGCCGAAGCCGAGCGAGAGCACCCTGCCCTGCCAGAAGGTGAGGTCGTGCCGGCCCTCGTAGCTCTGCACGTTGAGGTCGTCCGCGGCGATGCCGCCCGAGAGCTGGTGGAACCACACGAGCCGGCCCTGCGGAGTGTAGATCAGCTCACCGTAGGGCCCCGCCCCGGGCCCGTTGGTCGTGAAGATGTCGCCCGCCGAAGGATCTCGATCAGGCACGGTGACGGTCAGGACCGGCGCCTGCACTCCTGGCAGCGTGTCGAAGCTCTGGTAGTCGGTGGGGGCCGCCGGGGGGTTTGCGTACTCGGCGACGCCCGCGGTCGAATATGGGGTGTCGACGCGGAAGCCGAAATCGATCGGCGTGCCCCCGGCGGTGGCGCCGATCATGGCGCGCACGACCACCCGCTCGCCGGGTTCGAAGGGCTTGTCCGGGACGAAGCTTCCGCCGTCCCCCTGCGAGTAGGCGCGCAGCTCGCCGGCGTGATGGCCGCTGTGCGCACCCACGACCGAGACCGCGTGGATCTCGGTGACCGGCACGCCCAGGAAGCTGATCTGCGTCTGCGGGTTCGCGGTGTCGGTCCCCGGCGCCGGCGACACGTCGACGGGCACGCCCGCGAGCTTGGCGCTGGGGTTGAGCTTGGCGGGCAGACACGACGGCGCGCTGGCGGACACCGTCGCGCTGCTCGCACCGCTGCCGCAGCCGGCGGCCGCCAGCACCGCCGCTGCGACGAGGCAAGCCGCGCCGCGGCGCCGCCACCGCGCCCGGATCGTCGATCTCTCGGGTCTCGTCCTCCGGGATGACATCGGTCGTTTCTCGCCTGTCGTCGTGCTGCGGCCATGCCGACTCGACCGGGCCGCCGGCCCGATCAGCCGCGCCGGAGCGTAACTGCTGGTGGACGAAGCTGCGCGCGCGCCGTCGAAGGCCGGCCGGCCGGGAAGTGTGTTGCGTTTGTGTTAGCGGCACGTTACAGCTTGATGGCGGAAGCTGACGCCGTGTGGCGCCCGCGGCGTTCAGGTCTCCGAGATCAAGCTGCCGAGCGCCAGGCTGCCGCCGTGGAGCTGGTAGGCGAGGAAGCGGCTGAACAGACGGTGGTTGGGGCCGTGGTAGTCCGACGAGGCGCTGCGCAGGAGGCCGAGCGCGCAGGCGCGCTGCGCAAGCAGCACCGTCTGGTGCTCGTCGTGGGTGACGTAGAAACATTCGACGCCATCGAGTCCGGCGGCGTGGTAGCGGTCGAGCGCCGCGAGGACGTCCGCGTCCGCCGCAACGTCCCAGAACGGATGCGCCCAGAACGCGAGCCCGCCGGCGTCGTGGATCCAGCCGATCGCCTCGGACACCGTCGGCCGGGTGCGCCCCGAGTAGGCCGGCATTCCCGGGATCAGGTACGCACGGATGAACGACGTGACGTCCGCGTGGCCTTCGCGCGCGAGCTGCTCCGCGTTGTCGGGATGGCCGAGCACGGCGCCGGCGAGGTGCGGGCGCCCGACCGGCTTGCCCGCCTTGCGTCGTGCGGCCAGCGCGGTGTCGTCGACCGCGTAGCCGGCCTGTGCGAGCAGCCCGGCCATGCGATCCGCGCGCGCCTCGCGGTCCTCACGCGCGCCATGCAGGCGTTCGAGCAGGCGCCCGTCGTGGTGGTCGATGCCATAGCCGAGGATGTGGAGGTCCTCGTAGTCGCCGTCCACGGCGGAGATCTCGGTGGCGCTCAGCAGGCGAATCCCGTGGTCCGCGGCCGCCTCGAGCGCCTCGTCGACGCCGTCGACGGTGTCGTGGTCGCTCAGCGCCAAGAGCGCCACACCGGCCGCGGCGGCGTTGGCCACCAGCTCCGCGACCGGCAGTTCGCCGTCAGAGTGGCGGGAGTGGGATTGGAGGTCGATGCGCTCCACGCGAGTCAGTGTGCGTAGCCGCACTTGATCAGGAAACGCTGAAGCGCCGCGACGAACGCGCCGCCGTGCGGGAGGCCGTCCGCGCTGCGCAGGCCGCCGTCACGGTTCGCACGCGCAAGCGTTCGCCCGACCAGCGCGTCGTGTCCGAGCAGGTCCTGATCGGCCGCCCAGGCCGCGATGAAGCCCAGCCCGAAGCCCTGCGCGCGGTTGGCCGTGTAGGCGCGGTACTGGCGGGCGGCGTCGGCGGCGATCAGCGCCGGGAAGCGCCTTGTCACATCGACGAAGCCGCCGGAGCCCAGCCGCCAGATCGCCAGCGGCAGCCCGGAGAAGGCGAAGGCCGCGAAGGTGTAGGCGAAGCGGTCGTCGGCGGACACGAACACGTAGGCGCCGGCCAACCGCTCGAGGCTCGCGCCGGGGTCGCCGAAGTCGCGCTGGACGATCGTGTAGGCGTCCCGTTGCGCGTCGAAGCGGTAGATCTGCACGATCGAGCAGCAGTGCGCGCCGCCGCTGTACAGATCGAGGATCACGTCCGGTGAGCCCGTGCCGGCTACGTCGGCGACCGTGAGGAAGCTGTGGCCCGGCCAGACGTCAGGCCAGCACGCGGTGCCGCAGAACGACGAGCGCACCGCGGCGTCGTACGCCGTGCCCCCCTCGCGCGTGATCGTCAGGTGGAGGTTCGAATAGGGGGGACCGGTGGCGCCGTCGCTGTTTGCCCGGTAGCTCACCGTGGCGGACGTGCTGCCGCCGGCGGCGGTGACGCTCTTGTTGCTCACGCTCGCCATGGCAAGCGCCACGGCGAGCGTCAGTGTCGCCAGCGCGACGCTCAAGCCGGCGATCAGGAGCCGCGTGCTGCGGCCGCGGCCAGCGCGCTCCGGCGCGCCGCGGCGTGCGACGCGCTGTTCGGCGAAGTCGCGGGGGCGCACTCACGCATCCTACGCGGCCGAAACGAGGACGCGCCGCGCGATCTGGCGTATTCTGCATTTCACGGTCGCGCAAACGCCCTACAGCCCGCTTCACAACTGTGCGCTCCCCGGGGCGCTTTTTGCGTTCGTTGGATGAACCCGCGCGAGACCGCTCAGCACAAACGCGACGAGCTGGCGCCGTGATCGCTGCGGTGACCGCGACCGGGCGCGCATCCGTTCGCCTCGATCGAGCGCAGTCGTGATCGGGGCAGCTCCGGCGACCACGCACGCGCGGCTGCTCGCCTGGGTCGACGAGATCGCGGCGCTGACGCAGCCCGACTCGGTGCGCTGGTTCGACGGATCGCCGGAGGCGTTCGAGGCCCTTTGCCAGGCGCTGGTGGCGGCCGGCACGTTCGAGCCGCTCGATCCGCTGCGCCGCCCGGGCTCGTTTCTCGCGCGCTCCGATCCGGCTGACGTCGCCCGGGTCGAGGATCGCACGTTCATCTGCTCCGAGCGCGAGGTTGACGCCGGGCCGACCAACAACTGGCGGGACCCGGCCGAGATGCGGACACTGTTGCGCGGCCTCTTCAAGGGCTCGATGCGCGGCCGTGTGATGCATGTCGTGCCCTTCTCGATGGGGCCGCTCGGCTCACCGATCGCGCACGTCGGCGTCGAGATCACCGATTCGGCGTACGTCGCCGCGAGCATGGCGATCATGACCCGCGCCGGCAACGGCGCGCTCGAGGTGATCGGCGAGGACGGGCCGTTCGTACCCTGCCTGCATTCGGTCGGCGCACCGCTGGCGGCGGGCGAGGCCGACGTGGCCTGGCCCTGCAACAGCGAGAACAAGTACATCGTGCACTTCCCGCAGTCCCGCGAGATCTGGTCCTACGGCTCGGGCTATGGCGGCAACGCGTTGCTCGGCAAGAAGTGCTTCGCGCTGCGGATCGCGTCGGTGATGGCGCGCGAGGAGGGTTGGCTCGCCGAGCACATGCTGATCCTGAAGCTGACCTCGCCGGAGGGGGCGGTGAAGTACGTCGCGGGCGCGTTCCCGTCGGCGTGCGGCAAGACGAATCTGGCGATGCTGATCCCGACCATCGCGGGCTGGAGCGTCGAGACGATCGGCGACGACATCGCCTGGATGAAGTTCGGCGCCGACGGGCGTCTTTACGCGATCAACCCGGAGGCCGGTTTCTTCGGCGTCGCGCCTGGCACCGGCGTGCACACCAATCCGAACGCGATGGCGATGATCGCCGTTAACACCGTGTTTACCAACTGCGCCGCGACCGACGAGCGCGACGTCTGGTGGGAGGGGATGACCGAGCAGCCGCCCGCCCACCTGATCGACTGGCGCGGCAACGAGTGGACGCCGCAGTCGGGCACGCACGCCGCCCATCCGAACGCCCGCTTCTGCGTGGCGGCCGCCCAGGACCCCGCGATGGCGCCGGAGTGGGAGGACCCGGCGGGGGTGCCGATCGACGCGTTCCTGTTCGGCGGGCGCCGCTCGAGCGTCGTGCCGTTGGTGCACGAGGCCTTCGACTGGGAACACGGCGTCTTCCTCGGCGCGACGATGGCGTCCGAGACGACCGCCGCCGCCTCCGGGGCGGTCGGCAAACTGCGCCGCGACCCGTTCGCGATGCTGCCGTTCTGCGGCTACAACATGGGCGACTACTTCGCCTACTGGCTCGCGGTCGGCCGCGAGCACGACCCCGAAAAGCTGCCCCGGATCTTCTACGTCAACTGGTTCCGCAAGGATGCCGGCGGCCGCTTCCTCTGGCCCGGCTTCGGCGACAACAGCCGCGTGCTGGAGTGGGTCTTTCGCCGCTGCGAGGGCCGCGCGTACGCAATCGACACCGCGATCGGCCGCGTGCCCGCGATTGGCTCCCTGTACCTGGACGGGGTCGAGATCGCGCCCGAGGACATCGACGAACTGCTGCGCGTCGATCCCGTGGAATGGCTCGACGAGCTGCCGTCGATCCGCGAGCACCTCGAAACGTTCGGCAAGCAGCTACCGCCGGCGCTGCTCGGCCAGCTCGAAGCACTCGAGGCCCGGCTCAAGGCTTAGTTGGCGGGCCTGGGCCTGCCGGCCCCGCCCGCCCCGCGAAGCATCGGCGCGCGCGGCCCGATCTCCCGGTTGTTCAGTGGCGTTCGCCGGTTGACGCCGGCGGGCGCGACTCCTCGGCGAGCGAGGTGACCTGCAGATCGCCGCGCGCGGCGGTCTCGAGCACCTCGGTGGCCTCGTCGAGCGAGCGCGCGTACAGCTCGACCAGCAGGTGCACGGTGATCCTGCGGTCGTCGTCGTGCTTGTGGAAGCGCACGTGCGTGAAGAACTCGCGCACGCCGTGGTCGCCGAAGGCGGCGTAGGAGAGCGCGTCGCCGGCCTCGGGCCCCGAGCAGCTCTCGACGTCCTC
>Ga0182024_10026296_pt1 | contig 10232 bp, 9 predicted proteins | sample P32metaG_FD_120480 | JGI IMG/M metagenome (GOLD analysis project Ga0182024, IMG submission 120480) | Permafrost microbial communities from Stordalen Mire, Sweden - P3-2 metaG (Illumina Assembly) | ecosystem: Environmental > Terrestrial > Soil > Wetlands > Permafrost | place: Sweden: Stordalen...
GCGCAAATCGGGCGATCACCTGCGCGTGACGGCGCAGCTGGTACGCGCGGACAACGGTTACCACCTATGGTCGGAAACCTATGACCGACAACTCGACGACGTATTCAAGATGCAGGATGAGATTGCGGGGGCTGTCGTCAAGGCGCTCAAGGTGTCGCTCCTGGAGCGCGAGGCGCCGAGCGCAATATTGACCACGAACACCCAGGCGTACGATCTATACCTGCAAGCCTGTTCGCTCATCAAATTGGGCACTTCGGAGGATACGCTGAAGGCTTATGCGGATCTGCAGCAGGCCGTGCGTCTGGATCCGAAATTCGGGCTTGCCTGGGCAACCCTCGCGGAAGTATTGACGCAGGATAATGTACCCTGGTATCGAATCTACAAACCCGTCGCTGCCACGTCCCGAATGCAGACTAGCCCTGTTCAAGATTGGGGCCCAATCTTGACGCAAGTGCGTGCCGACGCGCGTTCTGCCGCCGAGCAGGCCATTAAAGTCGACCCCGACCTCGCCGAAAGCCACGCGGCTATGGGTGACTTGCATGCGTGGGTCGACTGGGACTGGACGGCGGCGGATGACGACTTCAAGAGAGCGCGCGAACTTGCGCCCGGCAACGCGCGCATCACGCAGACAGCGGCAGAAATCGCCATCGATCTCGGCCGGGTGTCCGAAGGACTACAGCTCGCGAATCTCGCCGCCGCGCAGGACCCTCTCGGCGGGGCTACGCGTACGATCGGCTGGGCGCAGTATGTGAGCGGAGCCTTGGATGAAGCGCAGGCATCGCGACGCAAGTCGATCGAGTTGTCTCCGACCGCCAACAACGTCCATTTTGACTACGCGACCGTGCTGCTCGCGCGGCGCGAGCCTCAGGCTGCGCTCGCCGAATTCGAGCGGGAAATCCATACAGCGTTTCGAGAAGTGGGCCTCCCGCTCGCATTCGATGCTTTGGGACGGCATAGCGATGCCGATCACGCCATCGCCCTGGCGGAGCAGAAATGGGCCAACGCCATGGCCTATCAGATAGCGTATTTCTATGCTGCTCGAAGCGATTTTGTTCGCAGCTTCTACTGGCTCGAGCGCGCCTACGAGCAGCGTGATGGCGGGTTGGCTGACATGAAAGTAGACCCGATGCTCAGGAATTTGCGCGGCGATCCACGCTTCAGGACGCTCCTGCGCAAGATGAAGCTGCCGGACTAAGAGACTATTCGGATGCATTGAGGGGTTTGCACGTCGTGCGTCGCTGCGGCTTTGGCCACTGCCGATCGACGCGGGTTGCTAACCCGGATCGCATCCGCGACCATCTCTGCCCGATACTGAAGGTTGCTCGACATGGTAGACCGAGGCGGCGGGGACGCGACCACCGGCATCGCAGGGACGACGCCGGAAGCATCGCGCGCGCGTCGGGGCCCGATCGACGTCTTCATCAGCTATGCCTCAGCGGACCGTAGCGTTGCTGATTTGGTTTGCACGGCACTGGAACGAGACGGCCTCATCTGCTGGCTCGCACCGCGCGACGTCGTGCCGGGCGAGTTCTATGCCGACGCGATCGTCCACGCGATCGACGCCACAAAAGTAATTGTGCTCGTGCTGTCGAAAAATTCCGCGGATTCTCCGCACGTGTTGAGAGAGGTCGAACGCGCGAGTTCAAAGCGGCACCCAGTCGTGTCGGTTCGAATCGACCTTGCACCTTTGCCATCCGCGCTTGAGTACTTTCTCAATACCTCTCATTGGCTCGACGCCAGTGCTTCGGGTGCCGAGGCCGCAATGCCCAAGGTCGTCGCGGCAGTGCGGCATTTGGTCGCGTCAGCAACGATCGGGGAACCTGCGCAGCAGCTTGGCACGTTGGGGCATGAGGCAAAGGTGGTTGCGCACCCGGGTGCCGCTGCAGGCGCGACGCGGCGCCTTAACCCCGCGGCCGTTACTTTAGGTGCGGTCGCAGTGGCGGCGGTCGCCTACTTGGTTGCCGATAAGTTCTGGTTGTCAAAGCACGTCACTCAGGCTGTAACGGAGGTCTCCGCGCCCTCGGCGGCCAACCGCCCGAAAACAGCTGCGACACCTGCGGTCAGTGCCACGCCGGAGTTTGCGCCCCCGCCGCATTCGATTGCGGTGCTGCCGTTCGTGAACATGAGCGGCGACCCGAAGGAGGACTATTTCTCCGACGGCCTCTCCGAGGAGCTACTCAATTCTCTCGTGAGTCTGCGCGGCCTGCAGGTGGCCGCACGCACCTCCTCGTTCAGTTTCAAGGGCACCGGTGCGGGCGTCGCGGACATCGCCCGCAAGCTCAATGTTGGGGCGGTTCTCGAGGGCAGTGTGCGCAAGGATGGCGGGCGCGTGCGGATCACGGCGCAGCTCATCAATGCCGTGACGGGATTTCACCTGTGGTCGCAAACCTACGACCGCGATCTTAAAAATGTGCTGGCGCTGCAGACGGAAATAGCGACTGCCGTGACACAGGCCCTGCAAGCGACGCTGCTCGGCGCTGTCGCGACGGCCGTCGAACTGGGAGGAACCCGCAATCCACACGCTTTCGACGCCTACCTCAAGGGCAAAGGCATCGAGGTGAACAGCAAGGAAACGAACCTTGCGCAGATCGCGGCCTTTGATGAGGCGATCCGGCTCGATCCTCAGTATGCCAAGGCGTACGCTGCCAAGGGATTGTCTCTGGGTCACTATAGCGGCAGCTACGAGTCCGCGTCGAACTCCCATCATGTAGCCGAGCAGGCACATGCTCTGATCGAGAAGGCGGTGCAACTTGCGCCTGATCTTGCGGAGGCGCATCGCGCTTTAGGGTGGTCGTTTGACGTCGCTCTCCTGGACTTCGCTCATGGCATGGCCGAGTACGAGCGGGCGCTCGCTCTCGCCCCGGGCGACGCTCGCGTCCTGAGCACTAACGCGAACTTCCTCTCGCGAATGGGGCACGCCGATGAGGCAATCGCCAGCGCCGAGCGTGCGGTGACGCTCGATCCCGTCAACGCATTGTCGTACAACGATTTGGGTTGGGTATTCTATTTCAGCCATCGCTATCGTGAGGCGGTTGCGGCCTTTGATCGCGCGCTCAGCTTAAATCCACATGCTCATTGGGGCCACGGCATGCGCGGCCTTGCCTACCTGGGATTGGGGGAATTTGAGGCCGCGCGCCAGTCATGCCTCACGCCACCCCTGTCCTGGGTGGGTCAAATGTGTGCGGCCATTGCCTACGCCAAGTTGGATTTGAAGGCGCAGGCGCAGGCGCAGCTCGCACAGATGAAGGCAGACTCCGGTGATGCGTTGGCCTATCAGTTCGCGTCCATCTACGCGCAGTGGGGCGACACGCCGACCGCGCTCAACTGGCTCGAGGTCGCTTACCGCCTGAAGGATCCGGGGCTCGCGTGGTTGAAAGTGGATCCCCTGCTTGATCCTCTGCGCAAAGAGCCGCGCTTCCAGGAGATCGAGCGCAAGCTGGATTTTCCGAGTTGAGGACTTCCGGGTAGTGCCTCAAATGGAGATGACCGTCTCGAAGATTGATACCGCCTGGCCGATGATCCATACGGCGTCGATCTCGCCGTCGTGCATCTCAAGCTCCACGGTCACGCGCCCGGGGCGCTGCAGATAATGGCCCTGCAGCCCGCAGAACGAGGTCCGCTCGCCCGTCTGGGTCAATAATCCGAGGCGCGCGAGGTAGGCGCCCAGAAGCCCGTGCGCATTGCCGCTGACGGGATCTTCCGAAATACCCAAAGCCGGGCAAAACATGCGCGACTCGGTGAGGCAGCCTTCCGCCTGCGGCGCGAGCGTGAAGACGAAGTAGCCCGCCGCGCCGAGCTGCGCCGAAAGCGTATTTAACCTCCCCGGGTCGGGCCGCAACTGTTTCAGCTGCTCGGGCCCCTGCACGCCGACCATGAGGCGCGAGCTTCCAGAACCCACGATGCGCAATGGGCAGCGGTCATCAAGATCATCCGTTGCGAGCGCCAGTGCATCAAGAACCGCGAGCCGCTCGCGGTCGTTCAAGAGGCGGCCCATGAGAGGGCTTTTCTGGCGGACGGCAATCCGGCGCTCATCGCCCGAGCCGCGGATCTCGATATCGACGATGCCGGCCTTGGATTTTTGCCGCAGCCGCTCCGTGCCGCCGCGGCGCCGCGACAGCACATAGTGGGCGGCAACGGTCGCATGACCGACGAACCCCGCCTCCGTGCGCGGCGTAAAAAAGCGCGCGCGCAAATCGTGGTCGGGCCCGTCGGCTTCGAATATGAACGCCGTATCGGCGTTATTGAGCTCGCGCGCAATCGCGAGCATTTGGACATCGTCAAGACCGTCGGCATTGAGCACCACACCGGCGGGATTGCCGGTGAAGGGCTTACGCGTGAAGGCATCGACCTGATGAATCTGGATACTGCGCACCATCGTTTGATTCCGCGGCCTCACCCGAAAGGGGGGCGATTCTAGTCCCTTCTGAGGCGGATTAACGACTTGCAATACACCCCGCGCGGCTTACCATATGGGCGATAAACCTTGGGGTGGTCCCGACGAGGACCTGAGATGCCGGTGGCGCCGGCGAACCCGTTGAACCTGATCCGGTTAGTACCGGCGTAGGGAGCAGGTGTTCGTGACTCTCCGCAGCTTATTTACCTTTACCTTTCAATGTCTTGCATGGTTCGCAGGCGCCTATGTGACGAGCGCCTGGGGCGACACCGCGAGCTCAGGGTCCACACTCGACGAAGTGGTGGTCACGGCCACCCTGCGCACAGCCCCGGCACTTGAGGTTCCCGCGAGCGTGACCGTGCTCGATACGGCAACGCTCAAGGATGCCGGACAGCAGGCCTTTGCAGACGTGCTGGCGCTGGTGCCCAACCTCAATTGGGCGGGAGACACCTCGCGGCCACGGTACTTCCAACTGCGCGGCATCGGGGAGCTCGAGCAATACCAGGGAGCACCCAACCCCTCGGTCGGCTTTCTCATCGATGACATCGACTTCAGCGGCCTTGGCATGGCGGCGACCATGTTTGATATCGATCAGGTGGAGGTGCTGCGCGGCCCGCAGGCCACGCGCTACGGCGCCAATGCGCTCGCCGGCCTCATCTATGTGACGAGCGCGCAGCCTGAGGATCATTTTGACAGCCGAGTCGAGGTGGGTGCGGGCGACTACAACACCCAGCAGTACGGCGGGGTCATCACGGGCCCCGTCGCCGCTTTGGATTCTACTTTTCGCCTCGCCGTGCAGCACTACTCAACCAACGGCTACTACACCAATGTCTATCTCAATCGCGATGACACGGACCGCCGCGGGGAGCTCACCTTGCGGGGGCGCTGGCGCTATGAGCCTGGCGATGATCTGCGCATCGATCTGAGCCTGCTGCGCGTGCAGATCGACAACGGCTATGACGCCTACTCCATCAACAACACGAGGACCACGGAGTCGGACGATCCGAGCGTGGACTTGCAGCACTCGACCGGCGCCTCGGTGCGTCTGACGTATTCGGGATGGAAACAGGCGACGCTCACCATCATCGGCACAGAAGCGCAGTCCTATATCAAATACGGCTACGACGGGGACTGGGGGAACCCTGCGTTCTGGGCGCCGTACATCTATAATTACACCGAGCTGCAATATCGCGATCGCGGCACGCAGAGCCTGGAGATGCGCCTTGCGACCAACGACGCGCATGGCGTCAATTGGCTCTTTGGCCTGTACGCACTCAGGTTGACTGAATCGTTGAACGACACGAGTGCCGGCATCTACCAGAGCGATCCAACGGATCCGGCGACGGCATCGATTACCGATACAGTCGTGACGAGCCATTACCGCTCGCAGAATGCCGCGGTTTTCGGGGAGCTAGACGGGGAGATGGCCGCGCACCTGCGCTGGTCGCTCGGTCTGCGCGCAGAGGAGCGCACGGCCGACTATCACGATCTCACCACCAATCCCGGCCTGCCGGATGCCAGGAATAACTTCAGTCCGACCGACCACCTCTGGGGCGGCCATGCGTCGCTCACCCATGCGGCGACTCCCGAGGAGAGCGTGTATCTCCTCGTCGCACGGGGATACAAGGCCGGCGGTTTCAACCTGAGCCAGGGCCTTCTGCCGAGTCAGATTCTCTTTGGTCCTGAGTCGGACCTGAACTTCGAGGCGGGCTACAAGGCGCAGCTCCTCGATAGCCATGTGCGCGTGAACGCCGATGTGTTTTACACCCTCCGGAAGTCGCTGCAGATGAAGACGAGCGAGCAGCTCGATCCTTCGAACCCGGACGATTTCACCTTGTATACCGGTAACGCCGACAGTGGCAGAAACTACGGCCTGGAAAGCGAGGTCGCGTGGCGCGTCACCTCCGCGGTCACCCTGGGCGCCTCGCTCGGGCTCCTGCAAACGCAATACCACGGATTCATGCAGAACGGCGTGCTCCTGCCGGATCGCGAGCTTGCGAACGCGCCGCACTGGCAGGGGGCGGTGAACCTCACCTATCGTGATCCGCGCGGAGCGTTCGTGCGGGTCGACGTGACCGGCATGGGAAGCTACTACTTTGATCTGCCGCCGAACTGGACCACCTCGCACGCCTATGGGCTCCTGAATGCCAAGCTCGGCTGGGAAGGCCCCTCGTGGTCGGCGTATCTGTGGGGACGCAATCTTCTCAACAAGGACTACGCCGTACGGGGATTCTACTTCGGCGATGTACCACCCAATTTTCCGAACGAGCTGTACGTGCAGCTCGGAGACCCGCGCATCTGGGGCGTCAATTTGACCTACTCGTTACGGTGACACCATGGACATTGGAATTGAGATCAGCCTGTATCCCTTGACGTCGGAGTTCATTCCGCCGATTGAGGACTTCATCAAGCGTCTGAACGGCGACAAGCGCTTCAAAGTTCACACCAACAGCATGAGCACTCAGATCTTCGGTCCCTACGAGATTCTCTTTGACGCCCTGACCCGCGAGATGCGAAGCACGTTCGAGCACGCGGGGAAGGCGATCTTCGTCATGAAGGTGCTCGGGCCGTTCGCTGACCCCACGTGAGCGAGGCACTCGATGCATTCATGGCAAGACTTGCGGCGACTTCGCCGCTAGAAGCGGCATCGGTCATCCTGGGGATCGCGTATTCGTTGTTCGCAGTGCGCCGTAGCCGCTGGTGCTGGGTGGCCGGCGGCTTGAGTTCCGCCATTCTCGTGTATCTCTTTGCCATTGCGCGGCTGCCCATGCAATCGGCGCTGCAGACGTTCTACGTTGTGATGTCCGCGTACGGATTTCGCAGCTGGGTGCGGCACGAGAAGGACGCGGACTCCGTCGTGACGACCTGGCCGGTGCGCGCGCATCTGGGCGCCTGGATCGCCATCTTCGCTCTAAGCGCTCTGTCATCGCGCTGGCTTTCCGCCGAGACGGGCGCCGCGTGGCCGTTCCTGGATTCCATGACGACCTGGGCAAGTCTCGTTGCAACCTGGCTCGTGGTGCGGATGAAGCTTGAGAACTGGCTCTACTGGATCGCCATCGACGTCGTGCTCACGTACTTGTGTATCGTGCAGAAGCTGCCGTTCGTGGGACTTCTCTACGCAACCTACCTCGGCATATCCGCCGTGGGATTCACCACATGGCTCAGGACTTATCGCCGGCAGGCACGGCCGGCGTGATTCCGCCGAGTGCGCTGGCACGCATCCCGGGCTGCGAGGGCAAGGAGCGTCCGGATGCCATTGCAGTGCTTCCCGGCGGCGCGATCAACCAAAGCTTCCGGGTCGACACCCGTGCGGGTTCCTTCGTTCTGCGCTTGAATAATGCTGCCGGCGCGGTGCTCGGCGCGAATCACGCGCGTGAGGTGCGGTTGCACGCCGCGGCAGCCCTTGCCCAAGTCGCGCCGGAACTCATCTACGCGGATCTCAGCGAGCGTTTCATGATCATGCGCTACATCGCAGGAGCCGCATGGCAGGAGTCGGACTTTGCCCGTCCGCAGCGGCTGCGTAGCCTCGGCACTACGCTGCGCACGCTGCATGCCATCGTCCCGCCCGAAGTGGGCGCCTTCGACCTTGCCGCGATCCTGCGCGGCCATGCGCAGAGTCTCATCGCGGCGCTACCCGCGGAACGGGCTCTTCTTGAGGGCCTCATGGATGGAGCGGGCGCCGCGCTTGCGCTCTGCGCGAGCGCCGGAAGGAAGCCCGCGATCGTGCACAATGACCTCTACCACTTGAATCTCATCGAGGCCGAGCGCATCTACCTCATCGACTGGGAATACGCGGCCGTTGCCGATCCCATTTTCGATCTGGCCTGCATACTCGCGTACTATCCGCAGGCCGAGCCGTATGCACAGGAGCTCCTGGATGCGGCCGGCCTCGCCGCTGACGCCTCGGCTGTAGAGCTCTCACGAGCAGGCGACCTCTTCGTGCTGTTGAGCTTCCTGTGGTATCGCCGCCGCCGCCTGACAGGTGAGGTTTCTGCGGCGGACCGGGCGGCCGAGCGTGCGCTCCTGCAGCGCCTGAGCGCATAGCGGCTCTGGTATCCGCAGTGCAACAACGGCAGACTAACTGCATTCCCTTGCTTTGAATTTAGAGGACGAGAGCCGGATGGCGCTGATGCGAGTTGTGGATCGCGACGGGGTTGAACATGAGGTCGAGGCACGCACCGGCCTCAAGGTCATGGAAAACCTGCGCGAGCTTGATTACGGGGTGGCCGGCATTTGCGGCGGGATGTGTTCCTGTGCGACCTGCCACGTGTACGTGGATCCGGCCTGGGTTGATCGAGTGCCTGAACCCATGTCGGATGAGCGCGAGCTTTTGTCTGAACTGTCACACACCGAGAAAAACTCGCGCCTGTCCTGCCAGATCGAATTTACTCCCGAGCTTGCGGGCCTGCGGGTCATCATCGCTCCGGACGAGTAGGAGAGCACATGTCCACCGCCACCGTCGATGTCGAGACCCGCGGCGCCGTTGCGATCGTCACGCTGAACCGGCCGGCGCAGTCGAATACACTGAGTCTGCAGATGGGCATGGATCTGCTCGCAGCCGCCATGACCTGCGCACGCAGCACCGCCGTGCGTGCGGTGGTGCTGACGGGCGCCGGCCAGAATTTCTGCTTCGGCGGAGATCTGCGCGGCATGACGAACAAAGGCGGCGCAGAGGCCTATCTGCGCGAACTCACCTCTTATCTGCACGCAGCGATCTCGCTCTTCGTGCGCATGGATCCGCCCGTCATCGCCGCCGTGCGTGGCACCGCGGCAGCGGCCGGCATCGGGCTTGTGACGATGGCGGATCTGGCGGTAGCGGCCGAGAACTCCAAATTTAATCTCGCCTATACGGGTGTCGGTCTGACTCCCGATGCCGGTACTTCATTTCTTCTGCCGCGCGCGGTGGGTGCGCGGCGCGCGATGGAGCTCTTGCTCTTGAACCGCTCGCTCTCGGCGCAGGAAGCATTGAGTTGGGGACTTGTGAATCGAGTCGTGCCGGATGCCATGGTGCTCGATGAGGCACTCGCGCTTGCGGAGAAGCTCGCGGCGTGCCCGACGCGCGCCTTCGGCAAGGTCAAAAGGCTCGTCGCGCAATCACTCGGCGCACTCGAGTCCCAAATGGTGCTCGAGTCCGAGACCATCGCAGCGCAGGCCGCAAGTGCCGAAGGGACGGAAGGGATCAGCGCCTTCCTTGCGAAACGTAAGCCGGTTTTCCCGTGAATTGGATCCTGGTTGCGCTCGTGGCCGCGGGGATTGCGGCAGTGGTGCGCATCTATTTCAGCCTGCAGAAACTGCGCAGCGCGCGCGCCGATGATTGGGACGCCAAGATGGTCGAGCGCGTGCGTTCGCAGGGCGTCGACCCTTTCAAGCCGCATGAGGTCGACTTCTTTTTCGCACTGCCGGATGCGAACGCCTGCGATGCGGTGCGCACGCTGTTGCAGGCCGAAGAGTATGCGGTGGACATCAAGCCGGTGACGGACAGCTCGCAACATCCGTTCAGCCTGCACGCATCGAAGGCATTGCGTCTCGCTGTGCCCGACATGCAGGAGAAGAGCCGCCGTTTCAAGGAGCTGGCCGCAGCGCATGGCGGGCGCTATGACGGCTGGGCGGCCGGAGCGACGCGCGAGCGCTAGATGCTCTTGAGTGTGCTGCGAGCGCTCGTCAGCTTTTCAGCGCTTCTCGGCCTGCTGGCGCACCGCCTCGGCGGCGGCGGCGATCGCTTTGGGGTCACCCAAATAGCGGCTCCTGATGGGCTGCAATTGTGCATCGAGCTCGTATAGAAGAGGCACGCCCGTGGGAATGTTGAGGTCGACGATTTTCTCTTCCGGGATGTTGTCGA
>Ga0182024_10026297_pt1 | contig 10232 bp, 13 predicted proteins | sample P32metaG_FD_120480 | JGI IMG/M metagenome (GOLD analysis project Ga0182024, IMG submission 120480) | Permafrost microbial communities from Stordalen Mire, Sweden - P3-2 metaG (Illumina Assembly) | ecosystem: Environmental > Terrestrial > Soil > Wetlands > Permafrost | place: Sweden: Stordalen...
AGGACAAGAGCGCGCATGGGCGAGAAATCGGTCACCGGAACAAAGGCTTAGATGCTGGGCCGTTTTGACTTGGGCAGGGTCGGTACCTATTATACGCGGCCCATGTCGGAGGCTTGGTCGAAGCCGCGTGATGTCGGCGCCCTCGCCGACGAACAAGCCGATCTTGAGCTTGCGATTCCGCTTGCCGAATTATCACGAGTGCGGGAGCGCCTTGGGGCACTTGAAGGCACAATCAGCGGACGCGTGCACTTTGGGCGCGACGGGGAATTTGCGGTGGCGACGCTCGAAGTTTCAGGCTCGGTGCCGCTCGTATGCCAGCGGTGTCTTAAGCTCATGCCCTGGAAGATAGACGGCCGCGCGAAGGTGGCGCTGATCGCGGCGGATTCGCAGGCTGATCGCGTACCGGAGCATTTGGAGCCGGTGTTGGCGGCCGGCGGCCGGATCAGCCTGCGCGAACTGTTTGAAGAGGAGTTGCTCCTAGACCTGCCGATCGTGGCGCTGCACAGCGATGAGCGCGAGTGCAAGCCGACGGCGAGTGCGGATCGGGAGAGCGCGGTCCAAAGACCGTTTGAACGGCTGGGCGAGCTGTTGAAACGCGGTAAAGAGCCCAGCATCGCTCGCGAGGAGACACATCATGGCCGTTCAAAAAAGTCGTAAGACCCCATCCAAGCGAGGCATGCATCGCTCGCACGATGCGCTCGTAAAACCCACGCTGTCTGTGGATCAGCAGACGGGTGAGACGCACTTGCGTCACTGCATCACTCCGGATGGCTTCTATCGCGGCAAGCGCATCATCGACACGCGCGGCGCGGACGAAGAGGCGAAGTAGATCCTTCGCGGCGGCGCGCACGGCGGATGGATTGCGGTGCGCGCGACACTCCTTGCGATTGCTGAGGTGAGCGCGCCGCTCGCAGGACTGAGCGTCCCGGGCAGCGGCTTTGCCGCGCCCATGGCACGCGCGCGCCACCGCTGAGGTGTCCATGTATTCGCGCATTGCGGGAACCGGCTCGTATCTGCCCGAAAAGATTCTGACGAACTTTGATCTCGAGCGGATGGTGAATACCACGGACGAGTGGATCCGTGACCGCACCGGGATCGAGCGGCGCCATATTGCCGCCCCGGGGCAGACGACTGTAGATCTTGCGGAGCAGGCGGCGCGGCGCGCCATCGAAGCCGCCGGCGTGCGCCCCGCAGACGTCGACTTCATTGCCTTTGGCACGACGACTCCGGATCTGGTGTTTCCCAACTGTGGAGTGCTCCTGCAGCACAGACTCGGCTGTCGCGGCGGCCCGGCGTTCAGCGTGGAGACGGCGTGCGCGGGATTCGTCTACGCACTTGCCATCGCCGACAAATTCGTCAAGGCGGGGGATGCGCGCTGCGCGTTGGTCGTCGGCGCCGAAACGCTCTCGCGCATCACCGATTGGGATGACCGCTCAACTGCAGTCATCTTTGCAGATGGCGCGGGAGCTGTCGTGCTGCAGCCTGCCGAGCAACCGGGAATTCTCTCCACGCATCTGCATGCGGACGGGGCTTACAAAGACATGCTCTACTGCGGGACCGGCGTGTCCAAGGGCTTCGGCGATGAGAAGCCCTACATGAAGATCACCATGGTGGGCAGCGAAGTATTCAAGATCGCGGTGATCAATCTCGGCAAAGCGGTGGACGAGGCCTTAAGCGCGCAGGGGCTCGACAAATCGGCGCTCGACTGGCTGGTGCCGCACCAGGCCAATATCCGCATCATTCAGGCCACCGCGCGGCGCCTGAATTTCCCCCTCGAGCGGATCATCGTCACGGTGCAAGACCACGGCAATACGTCGGCGGCTTCGGTGCCGCTGGCATTGGACGTCGGGGTTCGTGACGGGAGGATCAAGCGCGGGGAGCTCCTGCTCCTCGAGGCCTTCGGCGGCGGATTTACCTGGGGCTCGGCCCTCGTCAGATTCTAGAGCGCCGATCTAAGTTCAAACACAAAAAAATAGAGAACGCCGCGCGCAGGGCGCGGCGTTCTCAGCATAGCGTAGCTTCGCTCTCTACTTCGAGACTGATCGACGGAACATCCGGTCGATCTTCTCGTTGGTGGCGTCGCAGCAGGACTGGCTCGCCTGTGAGGCAGCCAACGCCTGGTTCGCCGTGCTCTGCGCGCCACTTGCCGCCTGACTCGCTGACTGCGCGGCGCTGTTGGCCTGGTCAGCTGATTGCTTTGCGGCCTGCACATCGGACTGCAGCTTGCCGACCTGCGACTTGAGGTCCGCGACCTCTGCTTGGAGGGGCTTCAGATCCGTACAGCCTACAAGCCCAACCACGACTGCAGCGGCAGCCAACTTCAAAACGATCGCGCTCTTCATACACGTCCCCTTATGGGTGATTGATTGGAAAGTCCCTAAAACAGGAAAATAAATGCGAATTACGCGTGCGAGTTCCCCCGCCGCCCTTTCGCAGCGGCGCAACTGAACCAAATCTACAACAGGAATGCAACTGCAAAGATTGTGTTGTCGTTACGGCGCGACATCAATGCAGGCATCCGGTGCACGCCGCATTGCTCAAAACCGATGTATGCGCGCCGCAAACTGAGCCGGGCGATGCGGATGAGCAACGGCATCGAGCGACCCGCCCAGGCTTGCCCGCGAGAGCAATCTGGATATAATCACAGTAGCTGTACACCCGAACAGGTGCCGACCATGTCCGACCTGACACCCCGTCAAACTCAGATTCTGCGGCTGGTTCAGCGCGTCATCGCCGAAAACGGCATGCCGCCGACGCGCGCGGAGATCGCCCGCGAGCTTGGGTTTCGCTCGGCGAACGCCGCGGAGGAGCACCTGCGAGCGCTGGCGCGCAAAGGCGTCATTTCTCTAGTGCCCGGTACCTCGCGCGGCATTCAGTTGAAAGACACCATGCGCGAGCAAATGGGGCTGCCGCTCATCGGCCGGGTGGCGGCGGGACAGCCCATGTTGGCCGAGGAGCATATCGAGGGGCGCTTCCAGATCGACCCGGCTTTGTTTCAGCCGCGCGCGCATTATCTTCTCAAGGTCGTCGGCATGAGTATGAAGAATGCCGGGAATATTCGATGGCGACCTCGTGGCCGTGCATCGCACCTCCGAGGTTCGCAGCCGCCAGATCGTTGTCGCTCGATTGGAGAACGAGGTCACGGTCAAGCGCTATCGTCAGGAAGGCTCAATCGTGTGGCTGCTGCCCGAGAATGTCGACTTCGAGCCGATCCGCGTCGACTTGAAACACGATCCGCTCCTCATCGAGGGCGTGGTCGTCGGCGTCGTGCGCCGGAGCAAGTCACTCGGGTAGGCGAAAGCGTTTTTTCTTTCGCGGCGGGCCCTCGTTGCCAATATCGAAGTCCTCGACGTCGCGCGTGAGCTCCTCGGTTTGCTTCTGCTCGCGCAGCCTCTCGAGCCGTCGCCAGGCAGGATCGCCTAGCTTTTGACCGCGGCGCTTCGCAAGATCCAGATCCTTTGTGACCTGATCGAGATCCACATCCTCGGTGCCAGGTACCGGTTCGGCTGGCTCCTCGTCCTCAAATTCGTCTGATTCGGGCTTCTCGCTCATAGCCGCGGACGGATCAAATTACCTAAGGTGGTGAGATGGCGCGAACTTAATTCGATTCGGTTCTGCGTGCAACGTCTGAACTAATGAATCAGCTGATTCATCTCAAAAATGGGTAAGAGCATTGCAAAAACAATGCCCATGACGAAGACGCCCATGAGCACAATGAGCAGCGGTCCCAGGAGCCCGACGAGCGCCGTCAGCAATCCATCGAGCTCGCGGTCCTGGCTCTGGGCGGCACGGTCAAGCATATCCTCGAGCTTGCCGCTCGACTCGCCGCTGGAGATGAGATGAATCGTCATCGGCGGGAAGAGCCGGCTGATGGCAAGCGACCGGCCGATGGGTGCGCCTTCGCGCACGCGCTGTGCGGCTTCGATGACGGCATCGCGCATGGGTAGATTGGTCACGACTTCCCCTGCGATGCGCAGCGCATCGAGTACCGGTACGGAGCTCGCCGACAGGATGCTCAAGGTTCGCGTGAAGCGTGCGGTATTGAAGCCGCGCACGAGCTTGCCCACGAGCGGCAGCTGCAATTGGAAGTGATGAAAGCGGCGCCGCATCGCCGGATCGCGCAGGCTGCGCATGAAGACGAAAACGATGATCACAATCGCAATGATGAGCCAGATGCCGTAGTCGCGAAAAAATGCGCTGGTCGCGATCAACGCGCGCGTCATGAGCGGCAGCTTCGCGCGACTCGCCTCGAACACCGCGACCACCTTCGGCACCACGAACACGAGGAGGCCCGAGACGATGGCGAAGCACATGATGGAAAGGACAATCGGGTAGAGCATGGCGCCCAGGACTCTCTGGCGCAGCAGCTCGCGGTTCTCCGTGTAGTCGGCGAGCCGCTCGAGGATCGCATCGAGATAGCCCGACTGCTCTCCTGCAGAGATGGTGGCGCGATAGATCTCCGGAAACACCCGCGGGAACTCCGCAAGCCCGCCCGCAAGAGTGTGACCCTCCATGACGCGGGCGCGCGTGCCTAAGATGATGCTCTGCACGCGCGGTTTCTCGGTCTGTTGCGATACAGCGAGGAGCGCCTCTTCGAGCGGCAGGCCCGCGCGCACCAGGGTCGCCAGCTGTCGCGTGAAGAGCGCAAGATCCGCAGGCGAAATGCGTCTGCGCCTGCCGAAGGCGCTTTGTTGCTTTGACTCGCTCTGCGTGATCTCCGCCACCGCCACAGGCAGGAGCTGACGCTCGCGCAGCAGCTGCCGGACGTGCCGTGGGGTATCGCCTTCGAGAATTCCCTTGCGCTCCCGGCCGCCGGGCTCGAGGGCGGTGTACTCGAACGCGCCCATAACGGGGGCCTAGTCCTCGCGCGTGACGCGCAGGACTTCCTCCATGGTGGTCTCGCCGCGCAGGATCTTTGCGCGACCGTCGTCGCGAATCGATGGCGTCATGGTGCGCGCATAGCGCTCGAGGTCATGCTCTGCCGCGCCGTCGTGAATCATGGTGCGCATTTGATCATCGACCACGACGAGTTCGTAGATGCCGGTGCGTCCGCGATAGCCATTGCCGGCATCGCGGCCCGGGCGGTACAGCGTGGGCGCAGGTTCCTCGGCGGGCACGTTCAACAGGCGCCGTTCGTATTCGCCGGCGGTGAAGGCCTGTCGGCTCTCGGGATTCAGCACGCGCACGAGACGCTGCGCGAGGACGCCAATCAAGCTCGAAGAGAGGAGGAAGGGCTCGATACCCATGTCGCGCAGGCGCGTGACCGCGCCGACGGCCGTGTTGGTATGCAAAGTTGAGAGCACGAGATGTCCCGTGAGACTCGCCTGTACGGCGATCTGCGCCGTCTCGAGATCGCGGATTTCTCCCACCATGACGACGTCGGGGTCCTGGCGCAGGATGGCGCGCAGCCCGCGCGCGAAAGTCATCTCGACCTTGGTGTTGACCTGCGTCTGACCGACGCCGTCAATGAAATACTCGATCGGGTCCTCGACCGTGATGATGTTTCGGGTGTTGTCATTGAGACGCTCGAGTGCCGCGTAGAGGGTCGTCGTCTTGCCTGAGCCGGTGGGGCCCGTGACGAGCAGAATGCCGTGCGGCTTGTGGATGAGTTCATCCATGAGCCGTTCAGTGTCGGGTGCCATGCCGAGCGCAGTCAGGTCGATGCGCCCGGCCTGTTTGTCGAGCAGTCGCAGCACGACGCGCTCGCCATGCCCGGAAGGGATGGTCGATACACGCACATCGACCGCGCGCCCGGCGATGCGCAGGCTGATGCGCCCATCCTGCGGCAGGCGCTTCTCGGCGATGTCGAGCTTTGACATCACCTTGAGGCGCGACACGACGAGCGGCGCGACCGCGCGCTTGGTCTGCAGCACCTCGCGCAGGATGCCATCCACCCGAAAACGGATGACCAGTCGATTCTCAAAAGGCTCGACGTGAATGTCGGATGCGTTTTCCTTCACCGCCTGCGTGAAGATGGCGTTGATCAGGCGAATGATGGGCGCGTCGTCCTCGCTCTCGAGCAAATCGGCCTGCTCGGGCAGTACCTGCGCCAGGTGCGCAAGATCGGACGTTTCATCGAGCCCCTCGACCGCTTCCATGGTCTCGGAGCTGCCCTCGTACGCCGCGCGCAAGAGCTCGTCAAATATGGGCTCGGCCACGCGCTCAAGCTTCATCGACACGCGCAGAAAGCGCCGCGCCTCGGCAAGCGCCGTGGGCGAGGCATTGGTGCGACAGGCGCACTGCGCAACCCCGTCCTGCATTTGCTTCACGAGCACCCCGTGGCGCTTGGCGAAGGCGAAGGACAGGCGTCGCTGCGGCGCTCCGACTGCGGCTTCGCTTGCGACGTCGTTCATTGGTGGCCCGTATCGGTGCTCGGCGGATCAGGCGTCGGCGCGAAGGGCTTCGTCGCCGCATCCCCAGGCGCGGTCGGCGGAGAAGCGGCGGGCGCTGCGCGAGCCGGCGGTTGTGGCGCAAGGCGCGCGCGGCGCTCTTCTTCGCTCGCCTTCTCTTTCTCGGCGGCGCTCGTGGGCGCTGGCGTCGTCGACTGCGTCGCGGGCGCCATCTGCGGCAGCTCCGGCTGCTTCACGCCCGGCAGAATGGGCAGCCATTCGCGTTCGCCGGTCGTGACCTTGCGCTGCTCTTCGCGAATGTAGTTGTACTTGGTGTTGGTCTCGATGGCCGACTGCTCGTCGGTGCGCAGAATCTTCGGCCTGATGAAGACCATGAGATCGGTGCGATCGGCGCTGCCCGAACGCGTCTTGAAGAGCTGCCCGAGGACGGGAATCGCGCCGAGGAACGGCACGCGAGTTTCCTGGCGCGAGTAGTCCGCATTGGTGAGTCCCCCCAGCACCACGATGCCGCCGTCCTCAATGAGAACGCGCGTGCTCACCGTGCGCTTGTTGGTGGTGAGGTCGACCGCGCCCTGCGGGCCTGCGTCCTTCGGCACGACGGAGGAGCTTTCCAGATCGATCTTCAACATGACGGCGGCGCCGCCCTCATTGATCTGCGGTGTGATCTTGAGGATGGTGCCGACCTCCTCACGCTGGATGGTCTGAAACGGCGTGACGGAGCTGTTCTAGGAGCCGGTGCTCGTGAACTGGCCGGTAAGAAACGGCACTTCACTCGCCACTTTGAGAGTCGCCTCCTGATTGTCGGTGGTCACCGCGGATGGCGTGGCGACGACATTTGAATTCGTATCGCTGCGGATCGCGCTCAAAAGCGCGCCGAAGTTGAGTCCGTTCGCCGCGACGCGACCGACGCCGAGGATGCCGCCGGTCGGCAGGGCCGTGCCGTTCGCAAGTGCGGTCGTGGGACTTGCCACGAGCTCAACCACATCCGCGATGGAGGTGCCATTGACGGGCGAATTGAATGCGGCGGCCGGCACTGCGGTGCTGCCCTGACCGTACACCGCCCAGTTCACTCCCAAGGATGCGGATTTGCTCAAGTCGACGTCGACGATGATGGCCTCCACGAGCACCTGCGCGCGGCGGATGTCGAGCTTATCGATCACCGACATGAGGTTGCGCATGACCTTGGGGGTCGCCGTGATGACGAGCGCATTGGTCGCCGGATCCGCCCAGATGATGGTGCCTCTTTCGGACTGCGATGCGGGTGTCTGCGCACCCGGGGGGCCGCCGGTTGGGCCACTCGCCGCGCCCGAAATCTGCTCTTTCAGCTTAGCGGCGATTTTTTCGGCGTCGGCGTTCTGCAGATAGCGCACCTGCGTGTCGCCGCCGCTTTGCAGTGGGGTATCCAGATGCGCAATCAACACGCGGATGCGCAGACGCGAGTCCTTCTCGCCGCTCAACAAAATGCTGTTGGAGCGCTCGTCGGCGACGAGTTTGAAGCCGCTTGCTGCTCCTTCGGTCGCCGCCTGCTGCTGATACAGGGAATTGATGACGCGTACCACCTCGGTCGCCGAGGCGTTCTGCAATGGCACGATCTCCACGTCCGCATCGCCCACCTGATCGATGCGCTCGATGATGCGCATGATGCGGTTCACGTTATTGGCGCGATCGGAGATGATGAGAATGTTCGAGGCCGGATAGGCGGCGAGGTGGCCGTACTGCGGAATGAGCGGCCGCAGGATCGGCACGAGCTGCGCGGCGTTCACGCTCTTCACCGCGATCACCTGCGTCACGATTTCATCGGAGCTTGAGCTTACGTGGTCGGGCAGGTCATTTGACGGATACTGACGCGCGTTCGCGTCGGGCACGATCTTGATGATCTTGCCTGCCGGCAGTGCCACGAACCCATGCACCTGCAGGATGGAGAGAAACGCCTGGTAGAAGGCGTCAGGCGACATCGGGGTGGAGGAGAGCATCGTCACCTGGGCGCGCACCCGCGGATCGATGATGAAGTTCTTGCCGGTGGCTGCGCTCACCGCCTCGGCGATCTGCGTGATGTCGGCGTCTTTGAAGTTGGGCGTGATGCGCTGGGTAGACTCTGCATCGGCCGCCATGGCGGTGCCGATGACGAGCGCCACGGCGCAGGCGAGGGCGGTGCGCGCGGCGCTACAGCCGATGCGTGTCAGGAATCCGGCTCCTCTCATCATTCATTCCCTTCCGGGTCGGGCGGCTGTGGCATCGGTTCCGGCGGCGGCGGTGACGGTGGCATTTGCGGCATCGTGGCTTGGGGCTGAGGCATCTGTGCGCCCGGCGCTCTCAGGCTGTCTGGCGTCGGCATCGGCCCCGGGGGCGTCGGTGCCGGCGTCGCCTGCTGAGCCGCAGCGTCGCTGCCCACGGCCTCTTCGGCTTCCTGCGCCACCTGCGCCATATTCAAAGACAGATCCTGCTGCTGCCCGTTCCGCATGACTGTGACGCGTGCCTCACTGGCAGAACCGATGGTGCGGAAGATTTCATCGCCGCGGGCTGGATCATCGAGCGGCGTACCGTTGATCGCGATCACAAGGTCCCCGGAGCGCAGGCCGAGGCGCGTGAACGCTTGGCGGTTGCGACCCGGGTAGACCCGAAAGCCGCGCAGCTTGCCCTGCATCAGCACCGGCTGATTGCGCATAATGTCGCTTAAGGCCGACGGATCCTCGGTGATTAGGCGTCGCACCCGGTCAAAGGCCGGGTTCTGGGTGGGCACCGCCGCCTGGATCGGATTGGCATTGAGTGCGGCGGAGTTCTGGCGCGGCAGGGTCAGGTACTCCAGGTGCCCATTCCTGTCGAGCAGCACCCGATCTCTGTAAACCGAATGTAACTTAGCACCGCCTGGTACGTTATCTCCTACAGCATGCACCTTCGCGGCGGTCGCATTTTCTCCCACGATGGCAAAGCCCACCTTCGGGTCCTTGCCCGCGATGATGCCCGTCAGCACCAGCTGCATGCTTGTTTGGGTGGCATCGGCCGCGGCGCCGCTTTTGGCGTGCTCCGCCGTGCCAAAGAGGTGCCCGTTGGTAATGCTTGCAACGTCAATGCCGCGGCGCGCGAGCGCCGCAGGACTGGGCGGTCGCACATCGGTCTTGCGGGACTGGCCGCCTCCGGCGAGATCTGTCACGATCGTTGCCGCCTGAACACCGAGCGCCAGTGCCAGCGCCCAGGTGGCGATGCGCGGCCCGCGCGCCAGCGCGAGCGCGCGCCATTGGTGGGACGCCGGGAAACGATTGAGCCAGGAGCCAGGGTTCATGGCAGGATCAGTCCTCGAAACTCCTTCAGACAGACATTGCGCCGCAGCCGCGGCGCCAGCGTTGCTGGAGCCGAGCGGGGGCCATCATACGGGGCAGCCGCTTGCGCTCTCAAGCAATTGTTTTCACTCGGTAAACTTTCGCATCCCAGACCCCTCTTGTGTTGCCGTTTGGCGACCCATATAAAGTCACCATGCCGGATCATGAGCCTGCCCGCCCCGACAGCGGCGTCGTAGTTGAAGAAGCCCGTCCGCAGGTCAAGCAGCCCCCGCTTTACCAGGTGGTGTTACTCAATGACGATTACACGCCGATGGAGTTTGTAGTCGATGTGCTGGAAAAATTCTTTGCACTCAATCGCACCACGGCGACGCGGATCATGCTAGAGGTTCATACCAAGGGTAAGGGCGTCTGTGGAGTCTTCACATATGAGATCGCGGAAACTAAGGTAGCGCAGGTGACCACTTATGCGCGTGATCAACAACATCCTCTGATGTGCACTTTGGAAGAGGCCTGAAAGGGCGGAAGGTTCAATCGTGTTGTCCAACGAGCTGGAATATTGTCTCAACGACGCGTTTCATCGGGCACGCGAGGCGCGTCATGAGTA
>Ga0182024_10026300_pt1 | contig 10232 bp, 10 predicted proteins | sample P32metaG_FD_120480 | JGI IMG/M metagenome (GOLD analysis project Ga0182024, IMG submission 120480) | Permafrost microbial communities from Stordalen Mire, Sweden - P3-2 metaG (Illumina Assembly) | ecosystem: Environmental > Terrestrial > Soil > Wetlands > Permafrost | place: Sweden: Stordalen...
ACCATCGCCTTCTTGGACCCCTGCGCGATGTAACCCTCCTGGTTCACATGGATCGCGGGGCTGAACTGGCTGATATTGTAAGTTCCGCTCAGGTTGATCGTCGCCGGCCAGAGGCTCGCGTCCGGATTGTTCACCGTCACCGCCTGCCCGGGCGCGATGGGACCGGCAAGCTGGAGGTAGAGCCGGTTATCGATCCGGAGGTCGTACTGGGCCAGCGGCGCATAGAGAGGGCGCCGTTTGAATCCGACCGCCGTCACCGTGGCCGGGGCATTGCCCACCGTAACGCCAAATTCCGACGCGGGCGGCAGTTGCGGCGTCCCATCCGGGGCGATGAAATTCCAGTTGGTCACCGTGGCCGGGTCGGGCTGTTTCGTGTTGATATTGGTCACCTCGATGAGGGTGGGCGTAAGAATCTGCATCGCCATATCGCCTGGCTGGGGCAATTGAAGCGTGGCGTAATCGATAGCCACGGGCGTGGTCACCGCCGAAGCCGGGACGCCGTCATCCGGCCATGCCACCTCCATCAGAAGGAGGCAAAATCCGCACGCCATCAGTACCTTGTGAAACCCCTTCATGATGCGGAAATCACTTCCTGCCCGGAGACGCTGCGAATGCAAAAGACCATTCGCAGCCAACGGAGCAAGTTGACGCCCCTGCCGGATGCGGATACTATGTATTCTCGGCAGCGGCTTTTCCGCCAGCCGGCTTTCTGCCAGCCTGGTAATGGGGCGGCGATTACTGGATCGCCGGCAGGCCCAGGTGGTCGGCTTCGACCGGATTGCCCACGTCAGAGGTCCTGGCCCGGCGATCGGTGGGAGGGATTTTGCCGAGGTGAATATCCAGCAGGCGCGCATGGGTCTTTTCCGCGGCTGTCACCAGTTCCATATAGGGCTGATCGGTCACATCCACCCAGCCGATGTTGTAATTCTCCCCGTCGTCGCGTCCCGTGACTGGCTCATCGATCCACTCGAACCAATGGACGCCGATGACCTCTGGGTGGGCCGCCGCGTGCTCCACGTAATCGCTGTACGCAATGCCACGCTCGTGCTGGTTCATCGCCTGCACGAGGCCCGGCGCCATCCCGCGTTCCGGCACGCCGATATGGAACTCGCCGATGAGGATCGGCAGGCCGGTCAGTTTGTGGACATTGGCGATCAACCCGGGGGGCGGCTCGTAGCGGTATTTGTTGACGGTATAAACATCAAAGTCCTTCGCCAGCTTCACCACCGCGTCCGGCGGCGTTCCGCCAAACCGGATGCCGAGGTTGAGATGGTTGGGATCGTATTTTTTCAAGGTGGAGTTGATGACCGCCAGGTATCGCTGAAACGCCGCCAGCACGAGGTCCCGGCGCTTCTCCGGCGTATCGCCTTGCGCCAGCGCGGCCTTGAAGCGTTTTTGCATCTCTGTGGGCTGCCCTTGCAGGACCAGATCGACAAACTGGGTCTCGCGGCCGGGCCACGGCGGCTCGTTGCCGATGTAATAACCGAGCAGCCAGGGATCGTTCTTCAAGGAGGTAACGTCGCCCTTGATGCAGTCCGTGACGGTCTTCTGGAAATCGTCCGAATAGACATCCGGCATCCCCATCACCAGCGGGCCGTCATCCCATCCCCCCAGCCAGCCGGTGTATGGGATCTTACGCCCGCCGGACCCGAGCGCATCGTCCACGCCTTTACCCGAAGTCGTGTTCACGCCCCACGCCATCATCCGCTCCGAAGTAAGCGCCGCCCAGGGTCCATAGAACTTCGATCCAAAGCGCCTCTTGAGATTCTCCGTATAGAAGGAGACGTAATCGCGACCCGGTTCCGGATTGCTTGCAAAGTAATCTTCCCGCCCCGCGATGCGCGTCTCCGTATAGGGCCGCACGCCGTTGACTCCGGTCGAGAAAAAGTAATGCCCATCCGGATCGATGAACCACCAGACCCCGTTGATCTGCTGCACGCGGAAAAAGCCGGTCGCCTTTGCCTGTGTCGAGACGAACCCGCCATATTGGTCCCTGCCTTGGAGCGGACCCGCGCGCGCCAGGGCGTCGGATTCCGCGGTCCAAGCTTTTTTGAGATCGGCCTCCGTGAGACACTTGCCCGGCCAATCCGCATGGGTGTATTGGCCGAAGGCGTCCAGCAGCGGCTTGCCGTCGAGCAGCGCGTCGCCGGGGTCCGTCTTCGAGAGGGTGACGGAGCGAATCTCCAGCTTCGGCGACCCATTGGGGTAGCGCATGGTAAAGGTCATCCCGCGCACGTCATTGGTCGGGCCATTGCCCCCGCCCTCGATATTGATCCAGTAGGAGTCGCGCGGCTGATTGACCGTCGAGGCCAACTGCGAGGCATTGCCCAGCCCCTGCCGGTAAAAGCGCAAGGGAATGGACGCGCGCACCCAGACGCCGGGGAAGGGATGAACGCGCTTGGAAATAAGCTGCGTGGCCGTTTGCAGCCCCAGCTCGAACCGCTGGCTGGACGACGCCCGGAATTCCACCACCAGGTAATCGTACGGAGTCCAATCCGATGGCAAATCCGGGTTGATCTCCTTCAAGGTCCATCGCTGCGTGGACACCGGCTGGTCAAAGACGACAGTCTTCGTATCCGCGCCGGCAGCGCAGATGGCGGAGAGAAACAGCGCGGCGAGGGACGCGGAGATTCCGCGCAACCAGCGGCCCGGGATGCTCGCGGGATAGGGAGAGTGGGTGGACATTGGGTACGGCTGCCTGAGGGGATGGGGAAGGGGATGGGTGTACCCGGTCAAACCCGCTTATTGCACTCTCGTTTCCCGATTTTCCTGTACGCCGCCCGGCGGTTTGCGGAAAAATCAAACTCATCCTCCCCATGCTTTTCCTCAAACGCATCCTGACCGCCCTGGTTCTCTTTGTGGTGATGACATTCGTGCTTTTTATGGCCGGCATGATGATAGGCGGCGCAGTAGCCGGCGCCATGGCGACGAATGCGGAAGGCCCGCCCCCGCCCGGGATGTCGATCCAGGACAGCTACAATCACGGCTACCAGCTTGGCAGGCGGGCCGGCCTTGAGTTTGGCAGAAAGTATGGGCGCTTCGTGCTTCTCGGGTGCGTCGGCGTATCGGCTGCCGGGTCATTGGCGCTCTGCTTCGGCGGGGCGTTTCCGTGGTGCAGGCGCCGGGAGGTGTAGCGGCGGGCGGATAAAGGTCCAGGGTTCGGGCGTCAGTCTTGGTCGATGCCCCATTCCTTCAGTTTCGCGCCAGTCAATGGCGCGAAGCAGTCGGCGCTCCAAGCGACCGGCTGCGAGGTCACGTCACCCACCGGCGGGCGCTCCCGCGAAAGCTTCGACAAGTGCGCCTCGATTACGGCGATCACCTGCTCCAGGCGGACAGAGGGGTAACCCGCGAGAAAGTCGTCGATTGAATCGCCGCCTTCAAGGGAGTCGATCAGGTTTTGCAACGGGACGCGCGTGCCGATAAAGACCGGGACGCCAGCCATGATCTCGGGGTCAGAATGAATGATACCTTTTAGGCCGTCTAAATTCATTCGCGCAAGATAGCTTATCAAACCGCGTTTGGCGAGGTTTGTCCCGCCCTCATCGTTTTCCGAAACCGGACTTCGCGATGTACTTCAACGCATCGAAAATGCCCGCGTACTTTTGATCCCGCCCGATGTACTTCTCCAGCACGTAGAAGAGGTAATAGTAAAACCTGCAAAAGGCCCAGATCGTGATCAGCAGCAGGAAGAGGGTCCGGATGTTTTGATCCAGGAAAAGCAATGTCCCCGCGGCCATCAACCCGACGATCAAAAAGAGAAATCCCTTCAGGTGCAGAAGCCATTTGCTGGTCAGGTCATCGGTGAGGCGCATGGTTTGAGTTTAGCACGAAGCGCGTCCGGCGGTCGCGCGGAATCTGCATTGATTGAGAAGCGACCCTGTGAGAACTTGTCCAACGAAGAAGCCTTCCAACATGCGATCAACGACCTCAAAACAAACTACCGGCAGCACCTCGCGTTCTACCTCGCCCATTGAGGATGACCAGGCGTCTGACGAGTTCATGATAAAGCAAGGCTTTCGCCCGATGACGGCAAAGGAGCGCGCCGAGTCTCGCAAGTTCTTCCGCTGCGCCGACCGGTCGAAGAGTTCTGGACCGCAACGGACTTAGCCGGCGGAATAGGCCGGAGTGGTCAGGCAAGTTAGAATGACGCCTTTGGCGTATGGGGGTTGAGGCCACTCGGGACCATTTCGACAGGCTCAAGGCCCGAGAGGGGAGTGGCGCTCCCAAGGGAATCGACGATGCTCTAATTCGTCCCAGTCATCTTCAAAGCCTGCTTCAGATCCTCCTGCCCTTGCGGGATATTTGGGTCCAGTTGCAGGGCTTTTAGGATTTCCGGGATCGCGGCGGCGGCTTTTCCCTGCTGCATCAGCGAATAACCGAGGTTCAAATGCGCCATTGGAAAGTCCGGGCTCAATTGCAGCGCGTTCCTGAAGGCGGCGATGGCGTCGTCGTACCGTTTTGCTTGCAGGTAGGCATTCGCGAGGTTCGTGTCCATCGACGCGTGGGCTTCGACATCCAGCGGGGTCGCATCTGTTCCCGAGTCCTTCAGCTTCACCGCCGTCTGGAACTCCTTGGTCGCTTCGTCCAGCTTGCCGAGGGCATTGAGCGCGAGGGCGATATTGTTATGGCATTCCGCACTGGCAGGATTTAGCTCCGCGGCCTTGGCAAATTGTGTGGCTGCATCGGCCACCTTTCCCTCCATGTACAGCTCCGAACCGAGGTAATTGCGCGGCTGCCAACTCTTCGGATGATCCTGAACCACCATCTCGAAAAACGCGACAACGTCCGGCACATCGACCGCGAAATCCCCCTCCAGCAACGGGTTCCCGGTCTTCACGCGATATAACGAGGCCACGAGGGGACGCGCCGGGACGATCATTACCATATCCGGGTGATTCTCCACCCGCTTGACGGCGACGGGGACTTGGGGCATTGGCGTCTCGCCAAGGTGCCGGATATCCTTGAGCGCGATGGCGCCGAGGTCGGCCTTCGGGTCCGCCAGGCGCTTTTCGAAAATGAGGATATTCGCATCCTCCGCAGCCTTGGTGGAAGTGCCGAGGGCCCTGGTGAAATGGCCTCCGTCGAGCACGTATACGCCCGGGTTGCTCGGAAGCGTGAGGCCCGTGGCGGGGAACTCCAATCCCCCGCTTAACGCGGCGCGCGCGGTCACGCATGCGAGAAGAAGGCACAAACCGGGACGCAATAGCCGCATGGCTGCCGATGCTGAACGGCGCTCTTTGGTTGTGAAGTGTAATTTCTGGTTTCCCAATCGAAATTTTCCGCCACCATGCGGCCTCCCCGCATGACCTCCACAGAGGCTTACATCGCTCTCAACATGCTCCCCGGTATCGGCGTGGCACGCCTTCGCCGGCTGCTGGACGTTTTTGAATCGCCGGAGCGGATTCTGCTGGCGCGCGGGGCGGAGCTGCGGTCCGTACAGGGGATCGGACCGGAGGTCGCGAATGCGATTGTCCAATGGGAGAAACATGTCGATCTCCCGGCGGAGTTGCGCCGGATCGCGGATTTCGGTGCAAAGGTGATCCCGCACGATTCGCCGGATTTTCCGCCGCTGCTGGGCCAGATCACCTCGCCGCCGATCCTGCTTTACGTATGGGGGGATTTGCAGGCGCGCGACCGGCATGCCGTTGGGGTGGTCGGCTCGCGCAAGGCCAGCCATTACGGGCTGGAGTGCGCCAAAAAGCTTGGGTATCAGCTCGCGTACGCCGGGCTGACGGTCGTCAGCGGGCTCGCGCGCGGCATTGATACGGCGGCGCACCAGGGCGCGCTTGCGGCCCAGGGGCGGACGATTGCGGTACTCGGGTCCGGTTTGGAAAAGCTTTACCCGGCGGAAAACCAGCTCCTGGCGGAGAAAATCGCCGCCTCGGGCGCGGTCGTGACGGAGTTTTCCATGCAGGTCACGGCGGATACGCAGACGTTCCCAATGCGCAATCGCATTGTTGCCGGCTGGGGGTCCGGCGTCCTGATCGTGGAGGCGGGCTTCGGCAGCGGGGCGCTGATTACGGCGACGCAGGCGATCGACCAGGGGCGCAATGTTTACGCGGTGCCGGGGCAGATCGACCGGCCGACCGCCGCGGGGTCCAACCGCCTCATCCAGCAGGGGGCGAAACTGGTCACGTGCGCCGCCGATATCCTTGACGACCTCAACATCCTGCTCCCCCGCACGGCGCAAGAGCAGCCCGCTCCCGCCGACCGGACCGCCACGCTCAAGCCCGACGAGAAACTCGTGTATGACTCGATTGGCGACAGCGAGACGCCCATCGATACCATTATCTCGCGCAGCAACCTTCCCTCCGGCCGAGTTTCCTCGACGCTCCTGCTCCTGGAAATGAAACGGTTGGTGAAACAACTGCCAGGGCAGCACTTCGTGAAACTAAGCTAGGGTGATGTAATGCAAGTTTGCCCAATAATTCTACCGCCCCTGCGGGGCTTTGTCCCAGTTGGTTGCGGCCTTCCCGGGGTTGAAACCCCGGGCTATTGTCTGGCCGTCCCTGCGGGACTTCTGAACCGAGCTTCTGTTACGCCACACTAGATGCAAATCCTCATTACCGGCGGCGCGGGCTTTATCGGCAGCCATCTTGCGGAATACTTCCAGGGGCGGGCCAGAATCCGCGTTCTTGATGACCTTTCCTCCGGGTTTCAGGCGAATCTTGCGGGGGTGGACTGTGAGGTGATCCGAGGGTCCATCCTGGACCGTGACGCGCTGCGCGCGGCGATGGGCGGGGTGGATTATGTTTTCCATCTTGCCGCCATGATTTCGGTGCCGGAGTCCATGGAGCAGCCGGTCCGGTGCGCGGAGATTAATACCATCGGCACGCTCATCGTTCTCGAGGAAGCGGCGCGGGCGGGGGTCAAGAAACTCGTCCTCAGCAGCTCGGCGGCCATTTATGGCAACAACCCGGTCCTCCCAAAGCGCGAAGAGATGGCGCCGGAGCCAGCCAGCCCTTATGCCATTAGCAAGCTGGACGGGGAATATTACTGCCGGCTTTTCACTGAGAGCCGGGCGCTCCCCACGGTGGCGCTGCGGTACTTCAATGTTTTTGGGCCCCGGCAGAATCCGGCCAGCGCTTACGCGGCGGCGGTTCCCATTTTTATCCACCAGGCGCTTCGCTGCGAGCCGCTCATCGTCCATGGGGATGGCGGGCAGACGCGCGATTTTATCTCCGTCCGGGACATTGCGCGGGCCAATGCGTTCTTTGCCATCGAGTCCCCGCTCACGGGCGTGTTCAATGCGGCGCGCGGGTCCTCGCTCACCATCCGCGGGCTTGCGGAGCGGGTGGTGGCGCTCACCGGGTCCGGTTCGCAGATCATTTACGGGGCGGCCCGCGCCGGGGACGTGCGGCACTCGACTGCAAGCCTGGAAAAACTGACGGCGGCTGGTTTTAACCCCACCGTTGATTTCGACGAAGGGCTGCGCGAGACCATCGAATCCTGCAAAAGGCTTTAACTCATCAATCCGGCCAGCGGTCCTCGCACGATTCCCTACTGTGCAAACACAGACTCTTATGAAGACCAAGGTCCTTGGCAACTCTGACCTTCACATTACGCCCATTGGTTTCGGGGCATGGGCGATCGGGGGCGGCGACTGGCAATTCGGCTGGGGCGACCAGGACGACGCGGACTCGATTGCGGCGATCCATCGCGCGCTGGAGCTTGGCATTAACTGGATCGATACGGCGGCGGTGTACGGGCTCGGGCGCTCGGAGCAGATCGTGGCCCGCGCGCTGGCGGAATGGCCGGGACCGCGCCCCTATATCTTCACCAAGTGCGGCATGGTCTGGGACGACAATCGCAAGGTCGATTATTCCCTCCGCGCCTCCTCGGTGCGCCGGGAGTGCGAGAACAGCCTCCGCCGGCTCCAGGTCGATGCCATCGATCTCTACCAGGTCCACTGGCCCGCGGATGACCTCGAGGAGACCGAGGCAGGCTGGCGCGAACTGGCCCTGCTGCAGCAGGAGGGGAAGGTGCGCTGGATCGGCGCGAGCAACTTCACGCTGGAGGAATTGCAGGCGGTCCAGCACATCGCGCCTGTCACCTCGCTCCAGCCGCCGTACAATCTCATCCACCGCGAGGCGGAGATCGAGATGCTCCCCTATTGCCTGTCGCAGCAGATCGGCGTCATCTCCTACTCACCGATGGCCTCCGGTCTGCTGGCGGGCGCCATGACGCGCGAGCGGATCGCCGCGCTGCCTCTCAACGATTGGCGCAGCCGCAACCCGGAGTTCCAGGAGCCGAAGCTTTCCCGGAACCTTGCCGTCGTGCAACTGTTGCGCAATATCGGCTGGCGCCACGAGGTCTCGCCGGGCGAGGTTGCCATCGCCTGGGTGCTGCATCACCCGGCCGTCACGGGGGCGATTGCTGGCGCGCGCAATGCGAAGCAGGTGGAAGGGCTTGTCCGGGCGGCTGAACTCCATCTCGGCCCGGCGGAGATTGATGAATTACAGGCGGCGTAGGGGCATTCACGCTTCAATGGCCTTCCCGCTCCATCTCATCCACCTTCGCCAATCTGCGGAGATGGCGCTCCTCGCCTGAGAACTTTGCGCCCACGAAGGCCTTCACCAGTTCCCGCGCGAGTTCCGTCCCGATGATGCGCGCTCCCAGGCAGAGCACGTTCATGTTGTCGTGCTCGACGGCCTGAAGGGCGGAGTAGGTATCGTGGCAAAGGCACGCCCGCACCCCGTGGATTTTGTTTGCCGCGATGCACGCGCCCGCGCCCGAGCCGCATACGATGATCCCGCGGTCCACCTTCCCCTCCTGCACCGCGTCGCCCACCTGGCGCGCGTAGTCCGGGTAATCGTCGGGCTTGGTCCCGTCGTGCGTGCCGAAATCCAGAATCTCGTGCCCTTCCTGCTCGAGGTCCGCGATGATGCGCTCATTCAGCGGGTAGCCGCCGTGGTCGGAGCCGATGGCAATTTTCATGACGAAAATTTCTAGCCGCCCACCTCGGCGCGGGCTTCGGCGGCCAGGGGTGTCGAGAGGTAGCGCTCGCCGGTCGAGCAGGCAACGGTGACGATAGTCTTGCCCTTGTTCTCCGGGCGTTTCGCCAGCTCGATCGCGGCCCACACATTGGCCCCGGACGAGATTCCCGCCAGGATTCCCTCCTCCTTCGCCAGGCGCCGGGCCATTGCAAAAGCGTCGTCATTGGTGACCTGGATGCACTCGGTGATCTGGGCATGGCCGGCCGGGTCCTTCAAGTGCAGGTTGTTCGGCACGAAACCGGCGCCCGTTCCCTGGATCTTGTGCGGGCCCGGCTTCACGGGCTGTCCCGCGAGGGTTTGCGAGATCACGGGCGAGTCCTTCGGCTCGACGGCGACCGCCTGGAAGGAGGGCTTCCTTGGTTTGATGACCTCGACGCATCCCGTAATCGTCCCGCCCGTCCCCACGGCGGATACCAAAATATCCACCGCCCCGTCGGTGTCCTCCCAGATTTCCTCAGCCGTCGTCTTCCGGTGGATCGCCGGGTTGGCCGGGTTATTGAACTGCTGCGGCATCCAGGCATTCGGCGTGTTCTTCACGATCTCCTCGGCCCGGGCGATTGCGCCCTTCATGCCTTCGGCGCCCGGGGTGAGCACCAGCTTCGCGCCGAGCATTGCCAGGAGAGTGCGGCGCTCGAGCGACATGGTCTCCGGCATGGTGAGGATCAGCTTGTAACCGCGCGCCGCGCACACAAATGCCAGCGCGATTCCCGTATTGCCGCTCGTCGGCTCGACGATCACCGTCTCTTTCGTTATCAGCCCGGCCGTCTCGGCGGCCTCGATCATCGCCATGCCGATGCGGTCCTTCACGCTGCCCAGGGGATTGAAAAACTCGCACTTGAGCAGCACCGTTGCCTCGAGGCCCTCGGTCACGCGGTTCAGCTTCACAAGGGGGGTGTGCCCCACGGTTTCCACGATGTCGTTATAAATTTTTGCCATGTCAGGAGGAGGAGATGAGTGGTTGGTTGAGAGAATCGCTTCTACACACCGGCGCGGTTGCAGGCAAGGGCATTGCGGATTGATGATTGAGGAAGGGGGCCTCTGCGATCAGAGATCGCACTTCATTGATCGTCGATCCCCGGCCCCTGCCTAAAATTTTTCCCTGCGTAGCCGTGGGCGGGCGCGCAAAAAGCTTTGCCAACGGGCCTGGAAACCGCACATTTTGCGGCCTGACAAAAAGAACCCTTTACCCGGAAACCCAACACGACCTATGGCGGACCTTCTCGAGGCAACCGAAAT
>Ga0182024_10026301_pt1 | contig 10232 bp, 5 predicted proteins | sample P32metaG_FD_120480 | JGI IMG/M metagenome (GOLD analysis project Ga0182024, IMG submission 120480) | Permafrost microbial communities from Stordalen Mire, Sweden - P3-2 metaG (Illumina Assembly) | ecosystem: Environmental > Terrestrial > Soil > Wetlands > Permafrost | place: Sweden: Stordalen...
AAAGTTGAGTTGTGCAGAAAGCGAGTAGAAGGATGCCGCAGATTCGCATATGCTGCTCCGATCTATGTAGGATGACACAGAAACTAACACGCCAGAGGTAACGCATGCTTTAGCTTGCCCGGCGGTCGAGCGAAGCTCGCCGCGCGCCGCTTCGCGGCACGACGGCGACGGCAAGCTAAAGCGTACCCCACCCATCGAGATACGCAAATTCTTCAGGCGCTATGTTTAGCACAGGTTCCCGGCGCCATGCCGGCCTGACGCCGGCGTGCATACGCTACTTGCTTATGCGCGCTCTCGACCGCCCCGCGTCCGATCCCCGCGGCGGCGGCGATCAAAGAAGCGAACACCGCTTCATGTACGTCACTATACTTGAATTAGCGGATCAATCGCATGCAACGGCGGGGATGGAAAAGCACGGCGGCTTACGCGGCGCTACTAGCTGTGGCGTTCCTTGTGGGCGTGACCGTCACGGTAATCGGGAATTTTGGCGATGAAGTGGATAACTACGCCTACGATTTCATGCTCCGCCAATACAAGCCGAAACCATGGCGCACCGAATCGGTGATCCTGGCGATTGACGAGCACACGTTGCAGGCCACGCCTGGTGGCATGCGCGGAATTCGTACGCCGCTCGCAGAGGCGTTGCGCTTGGTGAGCGCGGCCGGACCGAAAACCGTCGCCATCGACCTGACGCTGGCCGACCACGGCGATGCCAAAGTCGACCAGAACCTGGCCGACGCTATGCGAACCACGCCTAACCTCGTGCTGGCGACCGATCTCCTAAACGATGCCTGGGAAGAGCCACTGGATGAGTTCAAACAGTACCCAGCGGTCTTGGGCCATGTTCACGCGGCGCCCGATAACAACGACGAAATCACTCGGGGAGTCTCTCTTCAAAAAACCTACGGTTACAAGAAAAAATGGGCGCTCTCCCTGGAGGCATTCCGGTTATATTCCGGGGCATCGGAGCCGATTCAGTCGCCAGAGGACTTGCAAGTTGGCGGCACGATTATCCCGGTTCCGGAACGGCGCATCGAAGCGCTACGAGGCGACGAACAAGGCGACGGCTATGTCATGCGCGTCCGCTTCGTACCGCCGAACATGAAACCGATACCGCGGGTCCCGCTGGAGGCTCTGCTGAAAGATCATACCTTGGCGCAGGAGTTCACGGGCAAGGCGGTCTTCGTTGGCGTCACGGCGGTTACGGAAGTGAAAGATCGGCTGATGACGCCTGTCGGCAGTCACCGCACTACCGGAATCGAAATCAACGCGGAAGCGTTTGAGACCATGGCGCACGGGCTATTCATTACCGATGTCTCCGGATTGTGGGTAGGGCTCTTCAGCCTGGCGCTCACGGTTGCGCTAGGACTTTGCTTCCGCTATTTACCCGGCTGGTGGGCGTATGGCGGCGGCGCGCTGATCGTGGTGGCGGCCTGCGTTACGCCTTACGTCTTTTTCACGCACCAGCGCGTCTTCTCCTTTGCGACGCCGGCAGCGGTCGCGTGGCTAAGCTTCCTCGCGGCGGCCGGCTACTATCACTTGGTGACGCGGCGTAACTGGCGCATTGAACAGGCGGCCCGCGGGCGTTATCAGCAAGCCATGCACTTTGTCACTCACGAAATGCGTACGCCGCTCTCGGCGATCCAGGGGTCGAGCGAATTGATTTCGCGGTTTCCCCTGACTGAGGAGAAGCGCAAGCAGATCGCCCAGTTGATCAATTCGGAATCGAAGCGCCTGGCGCGCATGGTGGAGATCTTTCTCAATGTGGAGCGCTTGTCTGCCGGGCAGATGGAGCTCAAGCGCGAGAGTATTCCAGTAAAGGAAATGGTCGAATTGTGCCTGGAGCGGGTACAGCCGCTCGCCGAGCGGAAGCGAATCGCGGTAGTGGTGGAACCGATGCTGGATGACATGCAAGTCACCGGCGACCGCGAATTGATGGAATATGCCTGCTACAATTTACTCACGAACGCAGTCAAGTACTCTCCGCAGCGGACCGAGGTGAGGGTTTCCGCCTGGAAAGAGAGCGGCCATGTCCGCATTGCAGTGAAAGACCAGGGCATTGGCATGGATCAAAAGGAAGTCAAGCAGATCTTCCAAAAGTTCTATCGGACCAAGAAGGCCGAGGAATCGGGCGAGGCGGGTACCGGTATTGGTCTGTCTATCGTCCAACAGATTGTGGAACAGCACGGAGGAGAAATCGACGTGATCAGTCAGCCGGGCGCAGGCTCTTGTTTTACTCTGGTGCTGCCGGCCGCGGTTGCCACTCCGAATCCGGCTGTGGCGGAACGGCGCTGATGTCAAAATTATTGTTAGTGGAAGACGATCCGTCGCTTCAATTTACGATTCTGACGGCGCTTGAGGAGAAGGGCTATGCGGTGGATGCCGTATCGACTACCGGCGAGGCCATCGAGCGATTAAGCGACGGCGGATACCCCATCGTTATCTCCGATATCTACGTGGACGAACGCACGGGTTTGGATGTGCTCGATGCGGCGAAGCGTAAGGATCCGAACTGTTCGGTAATCCTCATGACCGGGCGGGGCACCATCGAAACGGTGATGGCGGCTACCCGCGGCGGCGCTTTCGATTACATCGCGAAACCCTTCGACCTGGACGTGATGCTCGATGCCATCGAGCGCGCCGAAGCCACACACGAAGCCGGCGAGAAGGAAGCCGAGGAAGAAGATCTGCCGGAAACGGAAATGATCGGCTTCTCGCCGTCCATGGTCGAAATCTATAAGACGGTTGCGCGCGTAGCCGGCACCGATGCGACGGTAGTGATTGAAGGCGAAACCGGTACCGGCAAAGAAATGGTGGCGCGCATGATCCATCGGCGCAGCAAGCGAGCTAATGCGCCGTTTGTGACCGTGGATTGCGCGTCCATCACGCCGTCGCTGCTTGAGAGCGAGTTATTCGGCGCCATGCGCGGGGCTTTCACCGGGGCCGATAGAGACCGCATCGGCGTGTTTGAAGCCGCGCACCGCGGAACGGTTTTCCTGGATGAAATCGGCGAAGTAGAACCGGAATTCCAAGTGAAGCTGCTGCGCTTTCTGCAAGAGAAGGAGATCCGTCCGGTGGGCGCTTCCCGCACCAAGGAAGTGGATGTGCGCGTGGTGGCGGCCACCAATCGCGACCTGCAGCGCATGGTGGATGAGGGCAAGTTCCGCGAAGACCTGTGGTACCGGCTCAATACGGTACGCATCATGATGCCGCCCTTGTGCGAGCGGCGCGACGATATTCCGGTGCTGGCGCGGTTCTTCGTGAATAAGTATGCCGGCCGTTACGACCGCGACGTTAAGCTGATGGATTCGGGAGTCAAGGCGCTCCAGGATTACACATGGCCCGGCAATGTGCGGCAGTTACAACACATGATGGAGCGGCTGACCATTTTGGCGGACCGCATCGACGCGGATGCCGTACACGAGGCCCTCACCGCTATGGAGAGTCGCGAAAAATCCGTGGAGACGCTTGCGGAAGCCGAAGAAGACCAGATTCGCCGCGTGCTCGCCGCTACCGGCGGCAACAAGAGCAAAGCGGCTCAGATTCTGGGAATCGAGCGCAAAACGCTCTATCGCAAGCTAGAACGTATGAAACTCTAGCATGCCGGGCGCGGTTGATTCCCTCAGAGGCAAGGCGATCGTCCTTGCGGGTGGCGCCGGCGGATTGGGTTCCGCGATAGCGACGCTGCTCCTCGAAGAAGGCGCGCGCCTGACGCTCAGTTTTCTCAGGCATGAGAACCGCGCAGGCCATTGGGTAAGCCGCGCGGCCGTTGTGCAAGCGGACCTCGCTTCCTCATCCGACCGCGCAAAACTTCTCGACGCCGCGCCTTCGCTTTATGGCCTGGTAGTTCTCGCCGGCGATCCGGCGCGAGTAAGTGACGCGTCTCAGATGGAATCCGCGATGCTGCGGTCGCATGAAGTCAACTATATGGGACCGGTCCTGCTGGCGCGCGAGGCGGCCGAACGAATGAAAGCCGCGGCGGTTCCCGGATCCATTGTCCTGATATCCACCATGCAGGCCAATGCGCTATTCGCTGGGTCCACTGCCTACGCCGCGCAAAAGGAGGCCTTGCAGCACGCCGGCCGCATCCTGGCAAAGGAGTGCCGCGGCTCGCGGAATATTCGCGTCAATGTAGTCAGCCCCGGCGTGACCGCCGCGGGCATGGCGGAAGCCAGCATCGCATCGGGCAAATATGACAGGTTCATCGGTGAAGATATCATTTCAAGATTCGGCCGGGCCGAAGACATCGCCCGCGCCGTCCGCTTTTTCCTTGAGCCGGATAACTACATTACCGGTCAGGTGCTGTGCGTGGACGGCGGCATCACGCTTTAAACTAACCTCCCATAAATCGCGATCGGCGGGAGCCGCTGTTCAACGGCAGACCGTACCCGATCAGGCAGAACTGATCGAGAGCGAACAGAACCACCGATTCGTCCCCTGCCGCCATTGCGAGTGACCGCTCCTTCGCCCATGGAGTGGTGTAATCGCCGATTCCAATCAAGTGACTGGCCTGCGCCGGCGGAAATCCATTCTGCGCCGGCAACTGAATCGATTGGCGCGCTCCATCCAAGTTACGATTACCTGTGTAAGTAAAGTTTTCGGTCTTGAGGCAAGCCAGATTGGAAGCGGTCCAATCGTTCAGCGGATAGTTAATGATCCGGTTCAGCGCGGTATCGTTTACGTCGGGCGGATACAGAACCTCGAATACCGTTGTGGGATAGCTTTGGCGCACGAACTGTCTAATGGCGCTGGTAAACTGTCCGATCAGTCCCGGCAGAAAAACGCACTCTAGCGTCAAGCCGGAGGGGTCCGCATTCTGGCTCAAGATTATCGACATCGCCCTGCCATACTGCGCTTGAAACGCGCTGGTGGCGTATGCGTCATAGAACGGCATGCCGGATGCCGCCGCAAAATACCACCACTGTACTTCGCCAAATTGCAAATAGGGCGTGATTCCGGCGCCCGCCATGAGCCCTGCCATGCCGGCATAGACCTCCTGCCAAAACGCCGTGCCGGCTGGACTGAAGTTGGTTTGCAATGCCGGCGTATTCACCCAGACAGCGTCGCCGTTCGGATACCGCTGAGCGATGCCAGCCGCCAAAGTATCGTCGCCATTGCCGATTTCCATACTGAACGATGCCGCAACTCGTATTCCATACGCGTTCAGCGCTTGAAAGAAGCTTGTGCTCCAATCGCGTACCGCCCGATTGATCCGCGGCGTCGCGGTCAGATCGGTCAGCCAAGTCCCGTCCTGGCCGCCGGCAAGCGCGGCGCTACTGGTCACTGCGGTAAATGCAGTGCTGTTCGTGCTTACAGTCAGGCTGATGCTTTCGCCCTGCGTGCCCATCGCACGCGCCGTAATCGTCAACACCGGGCCACTCGCCTAAGCCCAGACACCCGTCGAGCCGGCATTGATCAGCAGCACGAAACACGTAGCAATAGTCTGGGCGGTGTCGCCTATCAGGTTCAAATGAGAGATCGAAGTCGCGCCTAACGATATCTGCGTCGTGTTCCCGAACTCCGGAGCGCCGCTGAACGTAACTGTCGCCGCCGAATACCGCTGCCCGGGTTGGGACAGCTCATAAAACCACAGCGCACCGGCATAATGATTCGCGCGGCCCTGAAAGCCCAGCTTTTGGATCAGCCACGCAGTCCTTTCGGGCGCCAATGCCTGGGAGTGGAGAGTGTCCCAATCGGTCGCCAGCGTCGTCGAGAGCATGGGCGTGAAATCCAGAAGTTCGGTAACAGGGATGGCGATCTCAAAGAAATCGAAGTAGAAGTACGTTCCCGCGGCTCCCGTGTGGGTGACAGCCACTTGATGACTCCCGCCGGCGGAGAATTGGCCCAGCAACATCCTCGTGAGAACATCTTCCCCTGGTATTGCAAGGTTGATCGTGACTGGCGCGCCGCCATCTACTCGCACCGAGACTTGGCCGCCGACGCCGGCGCATCTGGTTCCGAGATAAAGGGAGTGTCCCGCCGGCGCCATGTAGTCAAAGTTCAAGGAGTCTCCCGGGGTTGTTGTCCAGTGAATAGATCCGCCTGAATAGTTGCCTAATCCGCTGCTCCAAGTACCTTGATAGGAGATTCCATCTCCCCCGGCGTCCTCCGACCTCCAACTACCGGGGCCAGCCACACTGTGTTGCAAGTTGCTTCCGCTCAAGGTCCAACCGGACACTAACACCGAAAAGTCCGTGCGGGCGAAGGTCCCGGTCTGCAAATCCGCGCCCCAGGTCCAACGCATCTTGCGAACATTCGTAACCGGCACGGCTACGCCGTTCACATCGAGCAGGCTGCTGAAGTTAAGATTGACCTGCCAGGACTGAGGCGATTGGCCGCCGCTAAACAGCGCAGATGCGGGCGACCAGGATTCGGTTCCCGCCCCGTGAACCGTTCCATAGACGCCGATCCGATTTCCATTCGATCCCGGAGCTCCCAAATAGGTCAGAGTGATCTGACTGCCACTGGCGGTAGCCGTTACCATGCCGGTGGCTTGGCCCGCCGTAATGGCATACGCCAGGCTGTTAATCGCCGTCGCCAATGTGTCGCTTGATGTCACCTGGTAATTGAAGTGTTGATCTAACCAAGCCAGTTCGATGTAGTCGCCCGCCGTTGGCGTTCCCTCCAAAGCGAATTGCGCCGTAGCTGATATGTATGACCCCGCCGCCGAGGCATAGTTCTTGAGCGGCACCTGATAAACTGTCTCGGCGCCGCTCGCATCGGCCCAGATTCGCAGGTACGGCCAATCGACCGTTGGGTACCAAATCGAGTCGAGAGCAATGCAATTGGCGCGTGTCTCCGTATATGCAAGAGTGATGCCAGTCAAATTGCCATCCGGCAGGTTTCGCAGCGCGGGGTGTTCGAACACATTATCCCTGTTCCACTCAACCACTACCCAATCGAACTGCTGCCGCCACGATCCTGACACTGTGAATCCGGAGGCGCTGGTCTGACTCAGCGCCGCCACGGCCGAAGGCTGCAGAAAGTAACACTGCAAGTCCCGGTCGGGCTGGAGTTTCGTGATTGTCTCGGCCATTAGAGTCGGATCAAAACAGTAAGATCGGCGCCAGGCAGCGTTTGACCCACCGCCAGCACGGAAAGCGTAATCCGGGCCCCGGACGCCAACGGCGGCAGCGTAGCGCCATCGACGCTATTCGACACCAGCAGCCCAATGGGAATAGTCACTTGGCAATAGGAGGCGCCATTGACATTGACTTGAAGTTGCACCGGTTGATCCGCCGAGGTCCCCAGCACCGCGGAAACATCCCGCACGGAGTGCGCCGCATCCGTCACCAATGCCGGCGCCGCCGATTGGTCCACGGCTAGGAACCCGGATACCTGAATCGAGTACTGGCCGCCGGAGAGCGTTCGGAGCCCGTTATCCACGTTGTGAGTAAGGCAGATGCTGGCGGCGGGCCCGTTACCCTTGTCGTTAGTCACAAACATTTGCGCTGCTGCCAGCCGAACGTCGGGCAACAGAATGGGGAAGGTCCAATTACCGCTGTAAACACTACCGAAGAATTCAGGAGGGAATGGCGCAATGGCAGTCAGGTCTGAAAGCTGATAGACCGGCGCCTGCGCGGAATGCGTCGCCGCCGTACTGCCGTAGATGCCGCGAGTAACCGTGTATTGCATACCGCCATTTGAGACCGCCGTGACCTGCATCGCTTCTGCGTCGATCTGTACGATGCTTCCCGTCTGCGCCGCTCCGGCTGAAGTCAACGTCAGTGTTGCGTCGGCCGCGGCCATGGCCGCAGAGAGCAAAGTTGACGGCATACCCTGGAGTTCATTCCAATAGAACAGCGACAGAGTACCGGCGGATATTGTTTGCGTGTTGGTCAGGTCGGTGAACGAAACGCCGCTCAGTATTACGGCGCCGCCGGTCGGTCCTGGGACAAGCCCAAAGGCCGGCGCGGGGGGCGGAGCGCTGTCAGTTGTTCCCGATCCGCCGATTTGCCATCGTGTGACAATCGCAAGTTGCGGAGCGCACTCCACATCGCTCGCGTTGGCCGAGCGCCCCGTCAGATGCGCCACTTCTCCGGAGAGATTTGGAATCGCAAACTGAATGGGGCTGCTGTTCGCCACTCCGCCGAAATGCCATGCCGACTGCGCCACCACGAAGAAACTCGTCGCGTCGGGCTCTACCACCCACGGTGCAGTCAAGGTCAGGCTCGTCGCGGCGTTGGAAGAGATATTGGCTTCCTGTCCAGCGCCGGTTCCCCTCGTAATCCGGGCCGTCATTCCCAGGTAAGAGTTCGCCGCCATCTGCAGCGTGCTATTGCCAACCGTGTTCGCGGAATGAATAGAAACAGCGATCTCAGGCTGTGCTTCCATCCGCCAGTAGAAATTTGCGTGATCGAAGTTAGGGTCGGGAGGAGCCACCAGTTGGTCAGTGGCGCCGGCATCGATAAACTGCGCCGCAATGGTTTGGCCCGTCGCGATTCGAAACATCTCGGGTGGCGTGGGGCCCCGGTACACATTGAATGTTACGGTGTCCGCGGTGAAGCTTAAACCGGACAGCGTGACGCTGCTTCCATCGGCCATGATGCTCGCCGTTACAATAAACGACAGCGCCCCTTCTCCGCCCACGCTGTTGACGCCAGAGACTGCGTAGTACAAATTCTCTCCCGAACTCAACGTTCCGCCCGCAGTAATAAGCGGGGAAAAATCGACCAGCGGAATTCCCGGACCGGTGGCGGCGGTGGTGGCGGGGGTCACGAAACTTAGGGACACTCCCACATCGGCAGTGCCATCGCTTGCCGTGGTGTCGGTCTCTTGCACTCCAAATTCGATATTGCCGTTGCTATCGATGGTAGAACCAATCAGCGGTCTTGGTATCCCAATGCCCGCGCTTCCGTTTGGACCCGTTCCGGACGGTGAATTCGTCTGCCCGTTAGTGTCCGCGTACCATGCGTCGTCGTGGATCTGGGCCGTAATAGTCGAAGTTCGGTAATTGGTTGCCGGTGAAATCTTTAGAACCCGAAATGGCTGCCTGGTGAAACCCTCTTTCAAATAGGTGAATGTGATGATATCGCCAGGCCGGATCCCAACCGCTTTGACGCTGGTATCGAATTGGATATAAGTATTTCCGAGAACTGATCTGTCCAGGTTAAATTGCAAAATCCGGCCCGCCTGGTCGTAATTCGGAATCCCTACGGCCATTAATGCCGCGGTAACTTCCTGGCCGGCCAACGCAATGTCGTCCGCGTTTACTACCGAGAAGCTGTCCTGTTGATACCCGTTGAGACTGTCTTGATATTCGACATTATAGGAATTCGGCGTATCCGCTATGGGGCGGGTCGTTACCGTGACGCTCGGGTCGCCGTTTTGCCGTCGCATTATTCCGGAAAAGCCGCTGCTTCCATCGCCGAATTCGTAGCTTGGCCACCCTCCATTAAGAGGCTGGGTGCTATTCGACCATGCGAGCTGGGCAGGCTGCTGCAGAGCAATTGTGTTCTCCACTTGCAGTTGGAGTACGCCGCCGGGTCCATATGTGAGGAAGAGTCGTGCGGCATTGCGGATTCCCCTGACCAGGTCCCCTGCGCTGCGCCTCTTCTGCAATACGAGATTGCATTGAAACCTAGGCAGCGTAATCGCATTGCCGTTCAAATCGGTAGACTCGATCTGCTCATCGCAATACGCCGCCACCTTGGCGAAACTGGTCAAATCGAGCTCCGCTACCGTCCAACCGCTCCGCCGCAGCACATCGAGGAGTATCCAGGCTGGATTGCCGGAGAACTGACTGCCCAGAGTGGCGCCGTTTGCCGCATAGGTCGGTACAATCAGGCCCTGCGCGAGCACCTTGATGCTTGGAATTGAGTTACCGTCGTTCAACTGGTTTGGTACGACCACGGAGACGTAGGCCATGCTGCCATAGGGGTCGCCCGCCGGCTGTCCGCTCCCGTTCGTGAAGTTCATGTCGAACGCGCCATCCCGCGACCCCAACGTAATCACGTTGTACCATCCGGTCCCGGTCATATTCGTACCGGAAACACCGATTGGGATTTGAACGTCGTTGACCAGGACTGTGACTACCCCTTGCATCACTCCGACGCCTAGCAACACTTCCATCCGCGTCAGATTGCCGTCGTTTCGAGCGAAGACCACCAGCGGCTCGTACCACGCCGTCCCATAGACCATGGGGACGAAGTCGTTATACCGCGCTTGATTTACCGAGAGATTCGAGCTTGTCCAGGCGTTGCCGTAGCCGCGCACTGAGATCACTGGCGGAA
>Ga0182024_10026302_pt1 | contig 10232 bp, 3 predicted proteins | sample P32metaG_FD_120480 | JGI IMG/M metagenome (GOLD analysis project Ga0182024, IMG submission 120480) | Permafrost microbial communities from Stordalen Mire, Sweden - P3-2 metaG (Illumina Assembly) | ecosystem: Environmental > Terrestrial > Soil > Wetlands > Permafrost | place: Sweden: Stordalen...
GCCGCCGAATCCCGCTTCGGCATCGGCGACGATAGGCGCGAACCAGTGAATCCCATTCTTGCCTTCGGCGTGATGGATTTGATCGGCGCGCGCCAGGGCTTGATTTAGTTTGCGCACGACGTTGGGCACACTATCGGCAGGATACAAACTTTGATCCGGATACATTTGACCGGCATCATTGGCATCGGCCGCGACTTGCCAGCCGCTCAGGTAAATCGCCTGCAAACCGGCAGCGACTTGCTGCACGGCTTGATTGCCGGTAAGTGCGCCTAGAGCGTTGACGTAGAGATCATCTTGCAGCAATTGCCAGAGGCGCTCGGCACCCATGCGCGCGAGAGTGTGCTCGATGTGGACGGAGCCGCGGAGTTGCTCGACATCTTTCTGGGTATAAGGGCGCGTGATGCCTTCCCAGCGCAGGTCGGTCTTCCAGTGATGCTCCAGGTTGCGGTGATTGGCGCTGGTGGTCATCGTTTGCGTCCTCTTCGATGAAGAAAGCCGGTGTTGTGCTGGCTTTCGTTCGAAATAATAGAGCTGAGACTTGGGGGCCGGAGCAGCCAGGCTGGAGGGGAGCGGGGTTGCTTCGCGCTCGCGGTCCGTCGAACAACTGGCGACTGGGCCGTAGTGTGGGGCAGGCGGGGCAATCAGTCAAACTGATTGTAATTATCGTCTTGATAGAATATCCTTATCAGGTAGTTTCCACCCCCGGTACTAAATTTCGTAGTACCACCCATACGAATAGCTTCCCTGCTCTGGTGAAGGGACGCGCGAGGTCACGTGGAAATCGATCAACTGGAAACGTTTCTGGCGGTGCTCACTTACGGCGGCTTTCATCGCGCGGCTGCGGCGCTCAATATCAGCCAGCCGGCGGTGAGCGCGCGGGTGCGGGCGCTGGAGGACGGTCTGGGCGTGAAGCTTTTCGCGCGTCTGCGTGGAAATCTTTCGGTCTCGCCAGCGGGGAAGGCGTTGCGTCCGCACGCCGAACAGCTGTTGCGAGATGTTACTCGCGCGCGGCAAGCCGTGCACGAATTGCAGCCTTCCGCTGGCGGGTCCTTGAGTATCGCGGCGGCGCTTTCGGTGTGCACTTATTTTTTGCCGGACGTGATGAAGGATTACCAAGCGGCGAATCCCAAGGTGCTGGTGAACCTGCGCTCGGGCACCTCCGCGCAGGTGCTGAAGATGGTGCTGGACGGCGAGGCGGAGATTGGCGTGGCGCGCTCGTTGAATCATCCGGAAGTGGAGACAATGACGCTGCGCGACGATCCTTTGATTTTGGTGGGCCATCCGAATCATGCGGCGGCGCGGAAACGACGCGTGCGGCTGGAGGATGTAGAGGCAATGCCGCTGATTTTTTTCGATCGCGGGTCGAGTGATTGGACTCTGAGCCAGGGACTATTTCGCCGCGCAGGGCAACTGCCGAATACAGTGCTGGAAGTGGAAACGATTGAGGCGGCCAAGCGGATGGTGGAGCGAAAACTGGGGCTGAGTTTTCTGCCGTTGATTGCGGTGACGCACGAACTGCGCACGGGCAAGCTGGTGGCGATCGAAATTGTAGATGAGGAGCCGCTGCGGCGGAATCTGGACGTGATTTATCCGCGGCATCGGGCGCTTACGCGGGATGCGCAGGCCCTGTTGCAGCTTTTGCAGACAGCGGCGAATGCGGAAGGCCGAGTGCGGAAGACGACGCGCAAGCGGAAGCGTTGAAAGTTTGTGGTTCGCTTCGGGCCTACGAAAATTGATTCCGCGCCGTGTTGCTTACCCGATGGGCTTCACGTTGTCGCGCGCGGCGTACCAGCACGGGCGGTAGCCGGAATGCGGGAACAAGGAGTGGGCGCAGGTTTCGACTTGCGGCTGGTCGGTGAAAATTTCCATTTTGCCGTCCTTCAACGCAGTGCCGTAGTAGGAAGTCACCGAGCCGAGGGCGTCGGCGCCGCCATTTTTGCTCATTTTGTGCCGGAAGAGTGCGTAATCGCACGCGTAGAGAATCGCGAAAGCGACTAGCGCGATGACAGCGATACGTTCGGCGAGTTTGGCGAAGTTGGACATAGTTTTGATTCGCGTAGGATTGTATCGCGGAGTTGGTTTGAATTCCCTGCCCTACTATCATCGAGACGTTTGCCTGTTCCCCTGCGCACGAACGAAAAGCAGGTCCCTCAGCCGCTATCGCGGGTTCCGGATGACACCCCTGTACTTTGCCTGCGCCGCAGGCTTAACGCGGGGTTTGCGTGATCGGCGTAATGCGCGGCTTGATCGTAACTGTTGACGCCGCCGTTGGGAACGCTACGCGCATGGCGGGATCGCCGAAGAGGATCCAGGTGCGACGCACGTCGGGGTCGGTGATATTCAGCTTGGCCGTCAGGATCGAGCGGCCCAGCGGCTGCGTCGGATTCGCCGCTAACGTGCGCAGCAGCGCCTGGTCCATCGCTGCTTGCGGCGGCGCGGTGGTGAACCCGGACGAGGCCCAGACGGCTACTGCGCCGCCATTGGGCGCCAGCAGCAGAGCGGTGGAAAGGCTTTCCGCGTAGACGTCGTGGAAGAAACCGTTCAGGCAATCCATCAGCAGGAAGACAGGCAGGCGCCCGCCATTGCTGAGCGCTGCGGCAGACGTGTTGTCGAGCAGGTCGGAGAAAGACCACTGCTGCTCAGCGCCGTGGCCGGTGTAGTTGACGAGCAGCGTTCCGGCATTCACCGCGTCGAGAATTTGCTGCGAGGCGGCGGTGGTGGACTGTCCGTCCGCCAGAATTTTAGTAGCAACCAGCGACGGCGGCAGCAGCGCGGCAGCCATGTCTGCTTCGCCGGAGAAGTCCACGCCAACGTTCTGATCCGCGACGATCAGGGCTTGCTGCTGCCAGCTGCCTTGCGACGTGTTGCGCTCATAATTCACAATTTTCGAAATCACCAGGGCCGCTTCGGCAGCGGTGCGCGCGGGAATGCGTCCCGTGGGAATGGTTGCGAACCCGGTATTCTGGAAATCGCTGAGCCAATCATCGGAAGCGGTTTTGAATGCGGCCGTTTCGATGATGCGCGTGGGCACGAAATCGAAATCGCCGAGTCCCAGATAATCGCGTGGATCGAACGAGGCATCGCCGAGCAGCAGCACGGACTGCGGCTTTTCGCGCCACTGGCTGGAAGCGAATTGCAGATAGCTTTGCAGCGCGAACGGGCTGCGTTCGCCGTAATTGTAGGCGTCGAAGAGCTGGTCTACGGTGACGACGGCGACTTCATGCTGCTGCGATTTGCGCAGGCTTACCAGCGGCGCGACCATAGATGCAAAATCCGGGTGCGTGATGATGACGATGTCGGCGCCGGAGCGCTGTTCTGTGAGCGAACTTTGCGGATGGTAAGTGATCGCTGAGGCTGACGATATTTGGTCAGCCGCAAACGCAATCAGCGTGTGCGGCGTGGCGCTGGACGGCGCACCGGGTACGGTAATGGTGATGCTCGAGCCCTTGTTGTCAAAAGTGATGGGTCCCGCGAGCTGGATGACATTGAGCGGATCGGAAATGTCGTACGCCTGGATCTGTTGATTCGAGAAGCCGCTGATTTTTACGTGCGCGCCTGCAGGAGCAGAGGCGCGGAGCCAATCGGAATCCGCAGTGTAAGTGTGCGGGAAATTCAAAACGATGGATTGCACCAGGCTGGTGTCGGTGTCGCCGTCGAGCGCGGTGAGAGTGATGATGTTCGTGCCGTTCTGCAGCGATCCCTGCTGGACCGGGAAAGTGCTGCTGAAATTATCCTGGCCACTAAAATTCAGGACGCCGACGGACGAACCATTCACGGCAACAGTGACGCTGTGCGGCTGACCGGCCGTGACTCCCTGCAAAGTGATCGTGATCTGCGCCGGAATGCTGGACGACGGATCGTAATGCTCGATCGCGAGGTCCTGGTCTACCGGATCATTGTTGACCAGCGCGCCGAAGAAATTGTCGGCATTCGGGCCGTTTAGCAGCGCGGCGAAGTAAGTGGTGCGCTGCTCCAGCGTGACGGAGGACAAGAAACTCTGCACGCTCGATGCGCTGGACCCGCCTGAACTGGAAACGGGAATTCGCTTGCCCGACTGCGAGCCGCGTACCAGCCAGTAGACGCGCGTGCCGGAGAACGGCGTGTCAATCGCGGTGCCGTAGAAAGCGATGGCGCCGTTGCTCGCGAGCGACGAGCCTTGCTGGCCGAGAATCGCCATCGGCTGCTCAACACCTTCGGCGAAAAGTTGCAGCGTGCGCGCGTCGGAGCCGGGATCGAAGCCTGCGGCGACGAGTTGCGCGCGCGTGACCACGTACCAGCCTTCCGCGCTTACTGAAATTTTTGCGGCCGGCAGTGAATCGAGATACGCGCTGGAGACTTCCGCACTGCCTGGGGGCGCTATGGGAGGCACTGGCGCACCTGGACGCCACGGCAACGGCAGCGGCAACTGCGATGCGGCCGGCAGCGATTTCGTCAGTTGGTTCAGCAGCGTCGCGGGAGAATACAACGCCTCGCCAGAGACAGTTAAATCGGGCGTCACGGGTCCGTGCGTGTTGCGCACGCCACTGAGGTCCACGTCTTCGAGTATGTAGGACGAGCCGGGTCCGCCCTGGGGATCAATCCATTGATACGCGCGCGCGGGATGTCCGGGCTGCCCGCCACGCAACAGCAGCGCACCGCCCGCGATGAGCGACGGGTCAAGTTGGTGCCGGCCTTGCGCATCCTCGCGATAAATATGGAAACCCAGGTTGTGAACTTCTTCGCGCGTGCGCCATTCGAGCAGCACACCGCCGCCCGCGCGAGTTTGCGCGTGGAACGAGGTCAGCTGTACGGCCGTGGGCGCTTGAATCGTTGAGATGGTGGACGAAAAATTGTTCGCCGAGTTCGGATCGCTGGTCGAGGAGCTCACGGTCGCGGTATTCAGGACCAGCGACGACGTACTAAAATCCGCCGTGGCCGTGGTGTTGATGGTGATGATCACCAAGCCGCCAACGCTGACCGAACCCAAACTGCAACTGACCGTGCCGGCGCTCTGCGTGCATGTGCCTTGCGTCGTGGAGACGGAGACGAATGCGACCTGGCTGGGCAGCGGATCGGAAACGTTCACATTTTCCGCCACAGCAGGTCCGTTGTTGGTCACCTGCAGCGTGTAAATAAGCGTCGCGCCTTGATCCACCGGCTGCGGCGCTGCCGTTTTTACGATGGCGACGTCGGCCTGCGAGGGCGAAGCGACGATCGTGGTCGCGGTGGACGTATTATTCGCGACATTTACGTCATTTGTCGTCGGACCAATATTTGCGGTATTGGAAATGACGGTGCCGGATGCGGTGCTGGCGATGATCTTCACCACCAGCGGAAGCTGCGCGGTAGTGCCGGAAGGAACCGCTGCACCCGAGCAAACTCCTCCGGTGCCGGGGCAGCAACTGATCGCGCCAGTGCCGCCGACGGCCGGAAGCGTGGCGCAGGTGACTCCGGCGGGAAGTGTGAGCGAAACGAAAGTGGTGTTGGCCGGAACTGTGTCCGCATAAGTGACGTTGCTGACGGAGTTCGGACCGTTGTTCGCAAAATTCAGCAGGAAAGTGACGTTATTTCCCGCGGTGACGGGATTCGGCAACGCACTGCTGGTGACACTCAAATCATATTGGCCTGCGGACGCGACCGTGACGTTCACCGTAGCGCTGTTGCTCGAAGGATTCGGATCCGGCGTTGAAGTAGAAGTGCTGGCCGTATTGGTGATGACGGTGCCAGACGCAGTGCCCGCCGTGACTGTGACGATCAGCGTGAACGTAGTGGTGGCTGCCGACGGCAGCGACGCGATGGTGCAACTGACAGCGGTGCCAGGAGCCGGGCAAGACCATGTGGTGCCGGTTTGCGCCAGTGAAAAGAAAGTGGTTTGAGCGGGAATCGTGTCGGCCAACGTGATGCTGCTGGTGGCGGCCGGGCCGTTATTGTGCACCGTGAATGTGTAGGTGAGTTGATTGCCGGCCTGCACAGGATTGGGCGCAGCCGTCATCGTGACGACGATGTTGGCGCTGGTGGCGGCGCCGACCAGAGTCAAAACGCTCGCGGTATTGTTTGCCAGATTAGGATCGTTGGTGCCGGATGAAACCGACGCGGTGTCCAGAATCTGCGTGCCGTTTACGGTGCCGGGGATAACTTGCACGACGACTGTGAAACTTCCCACGGCTGCGTTCGCCACATCTGGATCCGTGCAGCTGATATTTCCTGCGCTGCCGACAGCCGGAGTAGTGCACGACCAGCCCGTAGCTATCGCGAGCGATTGAAATGTAGTATTGCCGGGGACTGCTTCAATGAATGTGGCGTTGACGGCGTCTTGCGGGCCGTTATTGGTAACGGTCTGCGTGTAGGTAATATTCCCGCCAGGCGAGACGACGCTGGGCGTGCCGGAATTCGTGACCGCGAGATCCGCGCCTGCGCAATATGCGCCCGACTGCGTTCCCGGAGTTTCGGTGATTGAAAGGCCGGAGCTGACGAATCCGGGCTGCCCGACAGTCGCGCCATAGGGATCGTTGGCGAGCGTGGACCAGCCGGGAATGCCGCCGCTGATGTTTGCGGTTCCCGGCGCGGCTGACGCAAGAATCACGCCGCCGCCTCCGCCGCCTCCTGGGCCGTGCCGATTTCCGGGGAAAGGAGTTCCCGGCGGATCCGTAGGCCAAGTGACTCCGCCATTGCCGCCCGCCGCGCTAGCTGTGAGTCCGGAAAGCGAACCGCTATTCGCAAAAACCAAAATCGAGCCGCCAGCTCCAGCGCCACCGCCGCCATCATTTTCAGTTTCGAGCACGGTTTGTCCATTGGCGGAGATCGTTCCGGTGCCTGCGATCGAACCAGTGTGAACAATCACAATCCCGCCGCCCGCGGTTCCGCTACTGTAGATGCCTGTGCAGTTCGCGCCGCAATCCGCGCCCCCGGCGTTTGTTGTTGGATTCCAGTACGAGCCATCGTTCGTGGTTCCAGCACCGCCACCGCCGCCCATCACGATTGCGCTGGTGGTGGCTGGAAAGGGCTGACCGCCAAAGCCTCCTACGATGCCGGCACTCTGCCAGCCGAAACCGCCCGTGCCGCCATTGCCGCCGTTCCCGCCGGCGCCGCCACCGCTATTCTGATTGTTTGCGGTGGGGTTCGCGTCCGTGGAGCCACCACCTGCGTTGGCAGGAGCGCCACGCGCGTAACTGCCGCTTGGCAGGCCTTCGAGAACCGCTTGACCGGTACTCGTCGCGGTGGTCGCCGGAGTGATGGTGTTTAGCGTGGGCGCAATGTAGTGCGGTGTTCCGGCGATGCCTTCACCTTTTGAACCGTTCGTGGCTTGCGTTGATAGCGTGACGACGTCTGTCGCGAGCGTGCCAGCCGCGCCGGCGAGTATTCGTCCGCCGCCGCCGCGGAAGCCTTGGCCGTCGAGGCTCACCGTGCCGCCCAGAGTAAGCTGTGAGGCAACATCCAGAGCAAGGACGCCGCCGACTGCTCCGTTCCAGGGCAGCGCGGCCAGGGTGCTGCTAAATGCGGCAGTCGTGTATTGCGGGACGCGAATCACTTGATACGTCTGAATTCCCTGCGTGGTTGTGGCCACCGCACTGGTGTAAGAATTCAGCAGCCCCCCGCCTGGGCCGGTTCCCGTAAACGTGAGCGTGCCTCCCGCGACCGGGACCGCGGCTGTGGCAGTGACAAATTCAAACTGGCCTGAACTACCGAAACTTGTAGAGCCGGACGCGGGATCGCCCGGAACGCCGTCGCCGTACGAACTGGTGTTCGTCGAATTGATTTGTGCGCCTTGCATTTGGATGACGAGCAACAAGTCTCCGACGGCGATGGGAGTTTGCGCGCCGGGAGCAGCCGCGGCGGCGCCCAACGTTATGGAAGTCGCGCCGGCAGCTACCGTGCCGGCCGCTGGTTTATAGTACGCGTTGACAACTCCGCTGAGCGTTCCGCCGGCGCCGTCTTTCCCAGGCATCGCGCAAACCAGCGGCTGCACCACGGTGACGACCGTTGCGGTGTTGTTCGTCGGAACCGGATCTGTCCCAGTGGTGCTGACGACGGCTTTATTCGTGAGAGGACTCCCGGTTGCGGGGGTCGTCCCGGTAACGGTGATGGTGATGGGAACCGCGAGTGGATACGCGACGGGCCCGAGACTGCAGGTAATCGTGCCGCCTGTTACCGCGCCGCAACTTCCTTGCGACGGGGTCGCAGTTGGGTTGGCAAGTGTGGCCGGCAACGTATCCACCACAGTCACTCCCGCGTCAGAGGCGAGGCCGAGATTGGTAACCTGAATTGTGTAGGTGAGCGCGGAAGATTCGAACACAGGCGTGGGCGCGGCGGTCATGGAAACCGCGAGGTCCGCGTCGCCGGTAATTTCCACCAGCACGGACGTGGATGTCGTGTTGTTGGATGAAACTGGATCGGTAGTCTGCGAAGTCACGTCCGCGGAGTTCACGATGGTGGTGCCCGCCGCGGTGGCTGCGCCAACTGTGACGGCGTAGGCAAATGCAGTGGTCGTTGTGGCGCTGGCCAATGCAGCGGCGGCCGTGCAAATCACTTGTCCCGTGGCGCCAACCGCTGGTGAAGTGCAGGTCCATCCCGTCGGAGGCGTCATGGAAGCGAACGTAGTGTTGGATGGTGTCTGCTGATAAAGCACCGCACCGGTGGCTACGTTCGGGCCGTTGTTGGTGACGGTTTCGGTGTACGTGATCGTGCTGCCCGGAGCTACCGCGGAGGCTGACGCAGCTTGCGTCATGGAAAGATCGGCGCCTTGCACCGTTGTAGAGAGCGAGATGTTGTTGTTTACGGTGTCCGGATCCGTTCCAGTTTCGCTGACGGTCACCGGAGAGTTTGTGATCGTCGTTCCGGCTTGTGCGCCCGAATTCACGGCCACTATGATGTTGATATTTGCCGACGCTCCCGCACCGAATGTGCCGTTGGCCGTGCAAACGATTGACCCAGTGCCGCCGGCTGCCGGAGTTGTGCCGCACGTCCATGTCCCGGGCGGAGTGGCGGAAACGAAAGTGGTATTCAGCGGTGTGGATTGCGTAAGCGTCGCGTTCACCGCTGCCGTGTTCGCGCTGTTGTTCGTGACTGTCTCGGCGTAAGTGATTTGTCCGCCCGTCGCTACGGGGTTAGGGGATGCCGTCCCAGTGACCGAGAGGTCGGGGACCGCGACTGTAATACTGGCGGTGGCGTTCGAGCCGCCGGGAGTAGACGTGACGGAGTCCGTGAGCGTGCCGCTCGGCGTGGCGGCGCCGACGGTCATGGTGATCTTCATAGTCGTGGCGTTGGTGCTGTTGTAGGTCACTGCGCCGCTCTGATCTGTGCAGGTGAGCGTGCCGGCTGCCGCCGCACAAGCCCAGAGTGTGCTGGCTGTTCCAGTAAATGTGGCACCCGTATATGTCAGGCCGGCCGGGACTGCCTGCGTCGTCTTTGCCGGGGTACCTGCGGAGGGAGTAAAGGTGGCAGTGGCGGTGAGCACCTGCGTGTACACGACCGTGCCGCCCGGTGCCACGTTCGCGGGAGCGACGGAATCGCTAATCGTGAATTGCGCGGCTGCGGGTGATGCGTACATACACAGCGCGAAAAGCACGCACAGCAGCGGAGCGAGCACCGAGCGCAAGCGCGGCGAACGGCGCGCTCCAGCCTGGATCACGCGGCGGTATTGCCTGCGCAGCGCATGCAACAATTTTGTGCCGGGCGTCTGCAGCGAAATTATTTTGCCGTCACGTTCGAGGCAGACCGCACGACCAAGTACCAATTCAGCGGGAGTGTCGTTCTGCTGGCCGGCATCGCCGCGCGTGACGATTCTGTGTGTTGTCGAATCGATTTTGATCACGCGGTGTAGTAGAACGCCGTGCTGGCCGAGCGTGAGCGCGATATCTCCGCGGCGCAGCTCTTGCGCGACGACCGGCTCGGCGATCACCGCATCGCCATTCAGCACGTTGGGCTGCATGCTCTGCCCGTGCGCCAAAAAACGCACCTGCAAGCCGCGCTGCAGCACCTCTTCGCACAGCATCGCGAATTGCGCGGTATCACGCCGCGATAATTTTGCCGACATCTTCACTGAGCAGGGCCTCCACGGCCGTAGAATCCGGGACAAACGAAAAATCGGAGCAAGGCACGCAATCTGTGACCTTGCTGAAAAATTCCAGTATGAATTCGATCGCATCCGTCGAGTGATGCGGCACGAAACTGCGCGCGAATAATTCCGCGGATGCTGTGGTGCGGCTGAGCGGCCTGATTTCGTTCTGCTGGCCGTGAGACAGCACGAAAATCCC
>Ga0182024_10026303_pt1 | contig 10231 bp, 10 predicted proteins | sample P32metaG_FD_120480 | JGI IMG/M metagenome (GOLD analysis project Ga0182024, IMG submission 120480) | Permafrost microbial communities from Stordalen Mire, Sweden - P3-2 metaG (Illumina Assembly) | ecosystem: Environmental > Terrestrial > Soil > Wetlands > Permafrost | place: Sweden: Stordalen...
AACCCCCCCCCGCGCCGCCGACCGCGATCCCCGTGGCCGAACCGGTGGACGGGGACGTGCCTATGGCCGTCCCCGTGGCGGCCGTCGCCGAGGCCGTGCCGGCGGCCGAACCCGCCGAGGCGGCGCCGGCCGCGCCCGCCGCGCCCGCGGCGATCCCCTGCCCGGTCTGCCAGTCGCCGCACCTCGGCAAGAACCCGTATTGTTCCGATTGCGGCTATTATTTCTCCGCGGAGGAACTGAGCGCCGCGGCCTCGGGGTCCGCCGCGCCCGCCGCGCCGCCCGCCCCGGCCGTCCGCCTCCAAGACCGCTTCGAGGTCGGGGCCAAGGTGGGCGAACGGCAGGGCGTGCAGCGCTTCCGCGGCCTCGACCACGCCGCGACGCCGCCGGCCCCGGTGTCGATCGTCCGCCAACCGCTGCCGCCGCCGGCCATCCCCGTCGAGCCTGGGCCTGAACTGGCCGAGTCCGCCGACGCGGCTTCGCCAAACGGCGACGGCGAGGAGGAACTACTACCAGGCTTCGACGACTTCCCGTCGCCCGCCCTGGTAAGCACCGCGATCCTGCCGCCCCGGCCGGGCTGGCCGAGCATCGCCTGGGAGCTGAGACTGCTCGAGATGGCGAACCACCCCGCGCTGCCGCGCGTCGTCGCCTCCTTCGTCGAAGACAACTGCGAATACCTCATTGAAGAGGTCCCCCAAGGCCGCCTTTTGTGGGACGCCTGGGACGACCCGGCGTCCGGCGCCGAGCAGCGCTTCGGCTGGCTGGGGCAGGTGGCCGAGGCGATGCACTTCCTGCACCGGCAGGACATCGTCCTCGAAGGCGTCCGGCCGGACGTTATCGTCGTGTCGCCGGAGGGTCTGGCGCGCCTGGCCGACCTGTCGGACCTGCTGCCGCTGCCGCCGCCGCCGGACGCCCCGGTGCGCGGCACGCTGTACACCGCGCCGGAGCTGACGGCCGGCCACGGCCAGGCCGACGCCCGCGCCGACCTGTACAGTTTCGGGGCCATGGTCTACGCCCTGCACGTCGGCCGGGAGCTGACCGAAATGGACTTCACCCGGCCCGGCGACCCCAAGCCGTTCATCCCGCGCTTCCCCGACGTCCACCCGGCCTTCGGCCGGCTGCTCACCAAGACGTTCCGCAAGTCGGTGGACGACCGCTTCCCCAGCGACGAGGCCGGCAGGGAAGACCCCACCGGCTTCACGGAGCTGATCCGCACGCTGAACGTGCTGCGCCGCACCTTCGACAACGTGCGCATGGAGATCGCCAGCTGGACGACGACCGGCATCGTGCGCACCGGCAACGAGGACGCCTACGCCCTGTTGCACGCCTGCGAGACGCGGCAGGACGACATGGCGGAGTCGGCGTTGGTGCTGCTGTGCGACGGCATGGGCGGCTACGAGGCCGGCGAGGTGGCCGCGGCCCTGGCCATCCAAGTGCTGCGGAAGTTTCTCACGGCCCAAAAGCCGTTCGAGGCGCTGTCCGGGGCGTCGGCCTTCCCGGCCGACGCGCTGGCGCCGGGCGCCCGGTCCGAGGGCCACGCCGCGCCGCCGCTGGACGTGGAGGGGGCCAAGAAACTGCTCAAGAACGCCTTGAAGGAGGCCAATAAGGCGGTTTTCACGGCGTCGCGGGCGCCGGGGTCGAAGCGCCGCGGCATGGGCTGCACGGCCGAGGCCGTCTACCTCGACGGCCGCAACGTCGTGGTCGGCCACGTCGGCGACAGCCGGACCTACCACCTCAGCGAGGGCCGCCTGGTCCAGCTGACGCGCGACCAGACGCTGGTGAACCGGCTGGTGGAGCTGGGCACGCTGACGGCCGAGGAGGCGGAGACGCACCCGCGCCGCAACGAACTTCAGCAGGCGGTCGGCGGCCAGCCCGACGTGGAGCCGGGCGTCTACCACGGCGTCCTGAAGCCGGGCGACTGGGTGGTGGTCTGCTCGGACGGTCTGACGAACCACATCAACGCCGCCGACCTCAAGCAGATGTTGCAGTCGGAGGCGTCGTCGGCGGAGACGGCGGCGCGGCGGCTGGTGAACCTGGCCAACATCGAGGGGGCCACGGACAACGCGACCGTCGTGGTGGTGCGGCTGACGTGACACCACAACCGGCCCGAAGCGCGAGCGAGCGATGAGGTCCCTCGCCGGCGTTTCGGGCCGGTTAAGGCGTGGAGTGGTTGCCAGGAACCAAGAATGAATGCGGGGCGCGCCGACTACAACCGCCGGCTATGATTCGCCAGAAGCAGCGCTTTGGTCCGCACGTGGTCGATCGGGATGGTGACGGCCAGGGCCCGCGCCCGGTCGGTCTGGCCCCGCTGAACCAGGTCCGCGACCTCCGAATAGGTAAGCAATGCGATTCTGCTCATGGCACACGCCTCCGGGCGAATGAGTGAGAAACCCCGGAGGAATTGTTACCCACCCGCCGCCGCGGCGCCGGCCGACTCCAGACGAGCGCCGCCGATTTTCGGGCGGGCCGGCGGTCGCGGCCGGTGCTTCGGTCGGATTGCGTAAAGGGTCCGCCGTTTGCCCCGCCGGGACGGTTTGCCCGCGCGGTACAGCTTCCGGCTCAGGGCTTCGATTCCAGGCCGGCGTGTACTAACGCCTTCATCTTCTCCAGGCCGGTGCGGGCCACGAGAAGGGCGTCCTTCTGCCAGTATTCGTGGTTGAACAGCTCCAGCGACAAGAAGCCGTGGAAGCCGTTGGTGTGCAGATCGCGCAGCATTTGCTTGAGCGGCGCGACGCCGTCGCCGGGGTAGACGCGGAACTGGTCGGCGATCTCCGCGCGCGGCGGCGACGCCGGGTAGTCGTTCACGTGAATGACCGGCAGCGCCGGGGCGCCGACCAATGGAAGGCCCGTGAAACCGGAGCCGCCTTTGTACAGATGGAACACGTCGACCAGGACGCAGCCGCCGGGACGGCCGCATTCGACCGCGACCATCAAGGCCTCGCCCAGCCGGCTCATCGTCTTGGAGAAGCCCCAGAACTCGGCGATGGGCGTCACGTCCATTTTCTCGCCGAGGTCCATCAGGTCGCGGTAGCGCTCGGCGACCCGGAGCAGCGGCAGGTCGGTCTGGTTCGTGGCGCCGGCGGGCGGGGCAGCCAGCCGCTTGCCGCCGATCTGCCGGAGCATGTCCATGATCCGCCGCGATTCCTCCATGCCTTTCTTGCGGCGGCCGTCGTCGTCCACGATCCACTCGGCGAAAGCGATACAGCTTTCCACGGTCAGGCCGTTGTCGCGGACGCGCTTGCCCAGGTCTTTGAGGCTGCCGCCGTCCTTCACGTGTTTGTCGAGTTCCGAGGCCCACGGCTCGATCGCCTGGTAGCCGCAGCGGGCGGCCAGTTCGATTTCCTCCGCGAGAGGCAGGTTTTGTCCCTTGATCGTGGCGGTGTTGAGCATGAAGGCGAACGGCTCGCGGGCCGGCGGGTCGGCCTTGGCCTCCCGCGCCTCCGCGGGCAGGGCGCCCGTCAGGGCCGCGCCCAGCGCCGCCGTCGCCCCGCCCAACATTTCCCGCCGCGATTGTCCGTGTCCGCCCATCATTTACCCTCCGAGTCCCTTTGAGACGGTAACTTAATGGCGAGCGGCGCGGCGTCAGCCGGTAAGGCCGCACCGGCGGGCTGACGCCGCGCCGCTCGCCATTAAGTTACAGCTTCTTACGGTCGCGGCTCCGAAACGGCCGTCGGCCGCCGCAGGAACTTCATGGGCAAAACCAACTCGAACGCGCTGCCGTGGCCGTACTCGCTGAACACCTCCAGCGTCAGCTCCAGCTCCTCCACCAGCCGTTCCACCACCGCCAGGCCGACGCCGCTGCCGCCGGAATCGCTCTCCTTGCCGCCCTTGCCGCGCCGGAACGGCTGAAAGATCGACTCCTGCTCCTCGTGCGCGATGCCGGGGCCGGTGTCGATCACGCTCAGGACCAGACCCTGCCGCTTCCCCGCCGCGTCCTCGCGCCACGACGCCTTCAGCTCGACGCCGCCGGTCTGCGTGTAGTGGACGGCGTTGGTGAGCAGGTTGGCCAGCACCCGACCCAGCCGCGTCGCGTCCGAGTGGACCTCCCACCCCTGGCTCGCCGTCAAGTCGGTGCGCAGGCTGATGTTCTTCTTTTGGGTCGCGGGCAGCTGCTCGGCGACCAGCGCCGCCGCGAACGGCGTCAGGGCGAACCACGTCCGCGTCACCGGCCGGCCGATCTGCATGGGGCTGCGGCACCAGTCCAGCAGGTCCATGCCGATGGCCAAGGTGCGCTCGGCCGCCGCGGCCAGGCGTTGCACCATTTCGGCGCCCTCCGCCGGGATCCGGCTTTCGAGCAGCGGGGCCAGCAGCCGGAGCGACTGCAACGGTGTCCGCAGGTCGTGGGCCAAGCCGGCCAACACGCCCCAGTCCGGCTCCGGCGGCGCCATGCGCATCGTCCCCAGCACGCCGACGACTTCGCCGTGGGAGTCGGACAACGGGGCGGCGTGCCAGGTCAAGTGCCAGACGCGGTCGTCGGCTTCGGGCAGGACGAACACGGCCTCGCGGGCGCCGCGTTCGCGGTAGGCGCGCAGCAGCGGCAGGTCGGCCGACGTTACCACGTCGCCGGCCAGGTTCTTTAGCGGGCGCTTGGCCAGGTCGCCGCTGGTGAACGGGACGCCCTCGGCGGCCAGCTGACGCGCCGTGTCGTTGAGACAGTGCAGCACCTTGCGGCGCACGTCGAGGTAGACGTGGGCGACGCGGGCGGTCGGCGCCGCCTTGCGGGTCCCAGGGGTGCTGTCCCGCCGCGAGAAGGAGGTGGTCATGAACGACTCCCGCAGTCGCGCGGCGGGCCGGGAGGCGCACCGCCCCCCACCCCCCGGCGGCCGACGCCGTGGCGCGGTTGCGGACGGGACCCTTTGCAAGTATGGCTCGAAAAACGCCGCCGCACAACCGGGCCGATACCGCCGGCCTCCGGTTGGCGCCGCACGCGCCCGTATGCCATATAATAGGAGGGGGATTTGGGGTCTGTCGGAAACCACGGGAACCGACCCTCCCGCCTTCGCGCCCGTGCGGCCGGGCCGCCCGGCAAATTCGTTTGAACGAACCGGCCCTTGAAACGTCTGAAGAATAGGGCGGGTAACATTCGCGCAAGCCTCCCGCCCCCCCGCGTTCCACTCCCGAACGGGTGGCTCTCGGCGGCGACGTGAGAAGGGGCGGGGGAACCCGGCCCCTACGGTCCAACCGGGCGGTCGTCATGACAGCACCGCAACAGATTGACAAGCGGTCTTTTCTGGCCAACGTGCGCCAGAGCGGCCTGCTCACGGACGAGGAACTGGGCCGCGTCGAGAAGAGCCTGCCGCCGAGTAACCGCGGCCGGAGCGTCGCCCGCGTCCTGGTCGAGAAGGGGCTGCTGACCAAGTTCCAGGCCGAACGCCTGCTGATCGGCCGCACCGCCGGCTTCCTGCTCGGCCAGTACCGCATCCTCGACCAGATCGGCCGCGGCGGCATGGGCCGCGTCTTCAAGGCCGAACACCGCACCATGGGCCGGATCGTCGCGCTCAAGGTGCTGGCGTCCGACCTGATGCGCACCGGCCGCGCCCGGGAGATGTTCCTGCGCGAGGTCCGCGCCGCCGCCCAACTCGTCCATCCCAACATCGTCACCGCCTACGACGCCAACGAAATCGACGGGCGCTACTATCTCGTGCTCGAATACGTGGACGGGCCGAACCTCGAACAGCTGGTCCGTCAGCAGGGGCCGCTCCCGGTCGGCCAGGCGTGCGACTACATGCGCCAGATCGCCCACGGCCTCCAGTGTGCGCACCTCCTTGGTATGGTACACCGCGACGTCAAGCCGGCCAACATCCTCGTGCAGCGCCGCGGCCTCAACGGCGCCGCGGTCGGTCTGGTGAAGATCAGCGATTTCGGCCTGGCCCGGCTGCACAACCCCAACGCCGCCGACGAATTTTCCGGCCACCCCGGCACCATCCTGACCAAGGACAACACGGTCATGGGGACGCCGGATTACCTGTCGCCGGAGCAGGCCCGCAACCTCCACAAGACCGACATCCGCTCCGACCTCTACGGCGTCGGCTGCACGTTCTACTTCCTGCTGACGGGACGGGTGCTTTTCCCCGGCGGCAGCACGCTGGATAAACTGATCCGCCACGGCACCGAGAGGCCGCCGTCGGTGCGCGACGCGCGACCCGAGACGCCGCCGGAAGTGGCCGCGGTCGTGGGAAAACTGCTGGCGAAACACCCCGAGGAACGCTACCAGACTCCGGCCGAACTGGCGGCGGCGCTGGAGCCGTTCGCGGTCAGCGGCCCGACGCCTTGGGCGCCGCTGCCGCCGCCCGCCGAGCCGTTCGTGGACGGCCTGGCGACGCCGGTGGCCGACGCCGACGTTTCGCTGCTCGGCTCTGGAGAGTTGTCCGCCCTGGAAAATACGCTGTCGCAGGACGCCTCGGCGACGCCGCGGGCGCCGGCGTCCTCCCGCGTCCGTCTCCGCCCGCGCGCCCTCGCCCGGCGGAAATGGCGCCTGCCGCTTTTGATTTTGCTCTGCGGCTGCGCCCTCGTCGGGGCGCTGCTCCTTCTGGCGCGCCTCCATTTCCCCTGGCATTGAGGCGAGCGGCCGGCGTAAGCCGGCTGGTGCGTCACCTCTTCCGAGGCGCTATGCTACACCAGCCGGCTTACGCCGGCCGCTCGCCGACGCTCATCTTTACACGCCCCGCCGGCTCCTGCTACCCTGAGCGCGAAAACCACGCCCGGCCCCGACACGGAAGGTCCACCCGTTGCGCCTTCGCCTATCGCTTTTGATGTTTTTACAGTACGCCGCGCCCGGCGCCCTGCTTCCGCTGTACAGCACCCGGCTCAAGGAACTCGGCTTCGACCCGATGACCATCGCCGCCTGCTGCGCCACGCAAGCCCTCGGCTACGTCCTGGTCTCGCTGTCCGCGGGCCAGACGGCCGACCGCTGGTTCTCGGCCGAACGCTGCGTGGCCGTGCTGGGCGCCCTGGAAGGCGTCGTCCTCTGGGTCCTGGCCGATCTGAGCGACCCCTACGCCGTCTTCGGCGTCACGCTCCTGTACTGGATGCTCACCGGCCCGATCATCTTCCTCGGCACGACCGTCTGTTTCAACCACTTGCGGAGTCCGGAAAGCGAGTTTGGCGCGATCCGCCTGTGGGGCACGGTCGGCTGGATGGCGCCGGGCTGGCTCATGGTCGCCTGGTTCAGCGCCGGCCGGGCCGACACCGCCGACGCCTTCCGGTTGGGCGCCCTTCTGGCCTTCGCCCTGGCCGGCTACGCCCTGACGCTGCCGCCCACGCCGCCGCGGCGCAACCCGGCCGCCCGGTTCGCGCCGCTGGCCGCCCTGCGCCAATTGCGCTCCCGGACGTGCGTCGTGTTCCTGGTCTGCACGTTCGGCGTCTACCTGTTCTGGCCGTTCACCACGCAGGGCACGCCGCTGCTGTTGAAGCAGCTCGGCGTCCCGCACGCCTGGATGATGCCGACGCTGACGCTGGCGCAGGCCGTGGAGGCGACGACGCTGGGCCTGCTGCCGCTGCTGCTGCCGCGGCTGGGCGCGCGCGCCGTCATGCTCGGGGCGCTGGCGGCGTGGACGCTCGGCCTGTTCCTGACGGGCGTGGGCCGGCCCGTCGAGGTGGTGGTCGCCTCGCTGCCCTGCAACGGGCTGATCGTGAGCGGCTTTTTGGTGGTCGGCCAGATGTTCGCCAACCGCCAGGCCAGGCCGGACCTGCGGTCGAGTATGCAGGCGCTGCTGACGTTCGTGAGCGGCCTGGCGATGCTGCTGGGCCACCTGCTGCTGGGGGCGATGCGCCTGTGGCTGGGCGGCGACCTACCGCCGGCCTTCGCCGCGGCCGCGGCCGTCACGGCGGTGTTGCTGGTGGTGTTCGCCGCGGGATTTTACGAGGTGGAGTCGGTACCCACGGCGCTGGCCGCGGAGTAACGACCTTAAGAGAGAGGTTTTATCCTGAACACGGCGCGGCGGGTCCGGCCCGGCCCGTCCCCGCCCTTCGGTTTACGGGCCTTCATACTGCTTCGTGATCTTCGGGTTGCACGTCTCGATTTGGCCGTCGGGGTCCACCGCGAGGAAATAGCTGTTGGCGATCGTGGCGGAAGCCATGTCCTTGCCGGTAAAAATGTTCACGCGATAGTTATTGTCCCAGAGCGGGCGGACTCCCACCCGGAGGAGGTCGCGCGGCTGGCCGAGCGAGTGGATTACCTGCTCCCCGATAAGGTTGCTCAGGGCCTCACGCTTGTGCTGGTCCCGGTTTTTTGGTTGCTCGTCTTGCTGTGTCTTCGGCATGGAAGTTCTCCGCGGTGTGGATGAAGCGCGTCCGATGGTCCACGGCGGACGCGAATGGCGGCCGTCTCGTAATGAAGTCCCCGGCGGGGTAGCCCACCAATTCGCCGTTGTTTCAGGGGCGCGGTTCCCCGTCCTTGACCTTGCCGGTTCGGCCGGCGGCGTCTTCCTTGGCCTTTTCACCGAGGCCTTCCACCTTTTTCTCGTCCGCCTGGATCTTGTTTTTGTCCACGCCGACCGTGACGCTGGGCCGGTCGCCGGCGTCGTCCGTCGAATAGTGGAACCAGCCCTGGTAAAACCCGAGGCCGACGACGCCGGCCACGAGCAACACGAACACGACAACGAACCATTTCATGAGTTATTCTCCCTCGATTGGATGTAGGTGAAAGACGGCCGAACGCACGGCGTCGTCAAGCCGCAGGGGGCACGGCGTCTTCCCCGGGGCTTTCCGGGCCGGCCCTGGCGCGGATTCGTTCCCACACCTCCAGACGATGGACGGGGACGCCGGCGTCAATCTCAAAGCCCAGCTTCACTTTCCCGTTCTGGACGTCGAGCACCGTGACCTTGAGCATGCGCTCGAAGCCGTCGCAACCTCCGACCATGACCGCTTCCTTGTTTTTTCTCGACAAGACCAACATCGTAGAACCTCCCTTTTCATGACGGACCTTCCGGCCCACGCTCGCCCCAGGCATCCGCGGGGACGCTGCGGGCGAGCCGAAACACCTGAACCACGGTGCCACACGCGAGCGCCTGGACCACCTGGCCCGGGGTCGTCTCCACCTCCACGCTCGCTTCGCGCACCTCCACCCCGGTGATTCTTTTGATCTCGCGCCGCAGCACGTCGCAGGAGTTGTCGAACAGCACCCGGTGATACTCCCGCACCCGGGCGGCGCCTTCCGGGCTGCGGGCCAGGGTCTGCTCGGCCGACGACAGGGCCCCGTGCAGGGTGATGACCAGGGTATCCTCGCGCAGGACCACGTTCACCGACTCGGGCGCCTGACCCGTGCGCCGCTGCTCAAAGGCGCGCGCCGCCCGCGCGATCTGTTGGGCCCTTGTCGAATAGGACTGGTTCATCCGGTCCGTTCCTGGCGGTCGGGGCCGTCCCACGCCGCCTAAAGCGAAAAAAGCCGGCGTGGTCGAACGCCCGGAGGCTTTCGACCACGCCGGCCTACTCATCGACGGGCCTCCCGGCACGGCCGGGTTGCCCTTCATTAAGTCGTCCGACGACTGAAACTCAACTTTTTCGGAACCGATTTAAAGGTTACTTCGGCTCCCCACTTAGTAGTATTGTAGGGCTTACAAATAAAAATGCAAGTGCATTTTCGCCCCGCCCTTGATAGAATATTTCTAGCCTCTGCAAGAAGGAGACGCGGCCCGTACCGCTGCGGCGCGCTTTGGGGGAACGGGCCCGCGCTGGAGGTTCCGATGAAAACACAGGGAGAAATCGAGGCGGCCGTCTGCGAAGGGGTCCGCCGTTTTGAGCAGGAATACATGGGCCGGGGACCCAAGGACGTTCACGCCCACCTGATCGGCGACCTGCTGGTGGTCCGCCTTAAAGGGGTCCTCACGGCGGCCGAACAGCAACTCGTCAAGTCGCTCGCGGCGGACAAGGGACGGGACCTGCTCAAACAGGTGCGGACCCATCTCATCGAAACGGCCCGGCCGCTCATGGAAGCGATGGTCCAGGAGGTCACCGGCGTCAAGCCGTTGAGCCTGCACCACGACATCAGCACCGTGACCGGCGAGGAGGTCATTCTCTTCACCCTCCCCGAGTCGCCCGTTTTCCGCGACGCGAAGAAAAAATAGGGGCCGGCTGGGACGTTCATGCCGACCCGGACGGCTGCGGCTGCTCGTCCGTGTAGACGGTGAACGACTCCAGCGTCATCGGCCCGAACGAGGTGGTGAACGCCACGTCCACGGCGTCGCGGCCGCGGGCGATCAGAATGCGGCCGATCCGCGGCATGTTGTTGCGTGGA
>Ga0182024_10026304_pt1 | contig 10231 bp, 8 predicted proteins | sample P32metaG_FD_120480 | JGI IMG/M metagenome (GOLD analysis project Ga0182024, IMG submission 120480) | Permafrost microbial communities from Stordalen Mire, Sweden - P3-2 metaG (Illumina Assembly) | ecosystem: Environmental > Terrestrial > Soil > Wetlands > Permafrost | place: Sweden: Stordalen...
CGACTTCTGCAAGGGATGCGGCATCTGTGTCAAGGAGTGCCCCTGCGGCGCCATCGACATGGTCCCGGAGCGCAACTGAGCGGCGAGCGCCGGCAAATCACGCTCATGGTCTAAAAGTTGGCCCAAACAGCCGCGCCCGCAGACACACAACTAGATCCCTTTGGTCGTAGCGCTCACCTAGAGTACGCAGTGATGGTCAAACAGCGGGGGAAGCTTGATAGTGGTGGCCTGACACCGAGGGGCCATCGGGGCGCACGGCGCGCGTGGCCGAGCACTCGCGAAGCCCTGTGCGCTGGATGCTGCCGAAGTGACGGGATACGTGGCGGATCGCGGAGACGACCTACGACGCCGTCGATGAAGTTCCTGCACGCCGTGGGGACATTGGTCGAAACGTGATCCACGAGACCGTGAACGCGCCGCACCAATCAGGGACTCCCGGGGAGGTCCTTACGACCATAGGCGCGAAGGCGACGGTGCGACTGGAACACGTGACCAAGGTCTTTGACGACGCTTCGGCCGTCGACGATCTCAACCTCGACGTCATGGAGGGTGAGTTTTTCAGCCTTCTGGGACCGTCGGGCTGCGGGAAGACGACGACCTTGCGAATGATCGCCGGGCTCGAGGAACCGTCGTCGGGTCGCATCATGTTGGGTGGCCACGACGTGACCTACCTGGCTCCGTATCACCGCGACGTGAACACGGTCTTTCAGTCCTACGCACTCTTTCCTCATCTCGACGTGTACGAAAACATTGCCTTCGGCCTTCGACGCAAGAAGGTCGACAAGGCCGAAGTCCGTCGTCGCGTTGGTCGGATCCTTGAGATCGTGGACCTGCCGGACTTCGAGCGGCGCCGTGTCAATCAGCTATCCGGTGGCCAGCAGCAGAGGATCGCTCTGGCGCGCGCGCTCGTGAACGAGCCCACCTTGCTGCTTCTCGACGAGCCCATGTCTGCCCTCGACGCCAAACTTCGTCACCAGATGCAGATCGAGTTGAAGTCGATTCAATCGCGCGTCGGCATCACCTTCCTCTACGTCACGCACGACCAAGAAGAGGCGATGACCATGTCGGATCGGCTGGTCGTGATGCGTCACGGAAAGATTGAAGGCATCGGCTCGCCGAGGGATGTGTACGACAATCCCACGACCGAGTTCGTGGCCAAGTTCCTCGGCGCGTCGAATCTCCTGGCCGGCGTGGTGGCCAGTCGCCAGGGTGACGTGACGACGGTGACCCTCGATGGTGGCGCGTCGTTGTCAGTACCGACGTCGCGACTGCCCGCCGGCATGACGTCGACGACGGTCAAGGTTGGCGTGCGTCCCGAGAAGATCAGCCTCGTCTCGTCCGAGACGACGTCGACGCCGAGTCGCAACACGCTGCGCGGTCGGGTGCGCGTGTCGACCTTCACCGGCGTGGGCAATCAGTATCTCGTCGAGATGCCTTCGGGCGCCGACATCACGGTGTACGCACAGAACATCGGCGAGGAGTTGGCTCCTCGCAGTGGGGACGAGGTCCTCATGAGCTGGCCGGTCGAGCACACGTTCGCGGTGCGGCCGACGGTGGACCTCGTCGAAGCGGACGAGTCGGAACTCTAGAGGAGAAGACATGACAGACAACGATCACGAGGTGCCAGCAGGCGGAATGGACGCGTCTTTCTGGCGAGGGATGACCCAGCCACGATTCTCGCGGCGACAGGCATTGGCAGCGACGGGCGTCGGACTCGCTTCGGTGCTCGCCGGGGGCATCGCCGGGCCGATGACGCCCGCGGGCGCCAGCGCTGCCGTCGGTTCCCCTTCGTGGTGGAAGAAACAGAAGAAGCACGACGTGCTCAACTTTGCCAATTGGCCGTACTACATCGACGTCCTCGCCGGCAAGCACCCTTCTCTCGAACACTTCACGAAAACGACCGGCACCAAGGTCAGTTACTACGAAGTCATCCAGGACAACGCGTCCTTCTACCAGAAGATCCGCCCGTCGCTCGTCGCTGGCCAGTACACGGGCTACGACATCGTGGTAATGACGAACAACAACCCGGAGTTGGGCTACCTGATCGAACTGGGGTGGCTGATTCCCCTCGACCGGTCGAAAATGCCGAACTTCGACAAATACGCCGGGCCCCTCATCAAGAACCCCTCGTGGGACCACGGCAACAAGTTCACGATGGCCTGGCAGTCGGGTTGGACCGGGGTCGGCTACAACAGCAAGGTCATAAAGAATCCGGGCACGAGCATCGACATCCTCTTCGATAAGAAGTACGCCGGTCGCGTCGGCATGCTGACCGACCTGTTCGAACTCGGCAGCGCCGGCCTGCTCGCCATCGGCGTCGAGCCAGCGGCTTCCACCGAGTCGGACTGGGCTAAGGCCGCGAAGAAACTCCAACTGCAAAAGAGTGACGGCATTGTCGGCGCCTACTACGACCAGAGTTACATCGAGCACTTGAAGAACGGAGACATCGTGGTCTCCCAGGCCTATTCGGGTGACATCTTCCAAGCGGACCTCAACAGCAAGTACAAGGACCTGGCCTTCCTTCTTCCCGACGAGGGGGCGATGCTCTGGACGGACAACATGTGCATCCCCAAGTACGCCGAGAACCCGGTGAACGCCATGACGGCGATGGACTACTTTTACAACCCCATGACCCAGGCCGTCGTCGAGTACTACAACGACTACGTCTGTCCGGTGCCGGCCGCTAAGCAGCAGTTGCTCCACCCGACGGGCTGGGACAAGTCCGCGCTGGCATCACTGAAGCCAGAAATCGGACTCCCGACGTCGTTTACCGCGGACTCGAACAGCGTGTTCCCCGACGCCGCCCGCGTGAAGGACTCCAAGCCGTACCGCGTCTTCAAGAACCAAGACGAGATCAACACGTGGACCAACCTCTTCCTCCCGATCATCCAGGGAGCGTAAAAGGACAGCGGCGCTTCGCCGCTTTCCGCCAGGGCCTCGCTCCGTACCTTTTGAGCCTGCCCGCGGGGCTCTGGCTCTTGTTGTTGTTCATCGTCCCGCTCTTGATCATGTTGTCCATCACGCTCAAGACGTGCAATCCGGCGTCGGGGGCGTGCGTCATGACCTGGAGTTGGGGCGAGTTCCCTCACGTCGTGAGTCTCTATCACGCCCAGTTCGTCACCAGCTTGATCTTCGCCGGGGCTGCGACGGTTATCGATTTGATCATCTCGTTCCCGATCGCCTACTGGATTGCCTTCTACGGGGGGCGCAAGAAGAACTTCTTCCTGATCATGCTGCTCGTGCCGTTCTTCGTGTCGTTCATAATTCGAACTCTGGTGTGGGAGTTCATACTCTCGAACAACGGCATCGTCTTGCATTTCTTGAAGCACAATCACCTGGTCCCCGCCGGCTTTCACGTCCTCGGGACCGGATTCGCGGTGATCGCCGGGCTGGCGTACAACTATCTTCCCTTCACCGCCTTGCCCATCTACGTGGCCCTGGAGCGCATCGACCGACAGGTCGTGAACGCCGCCTACGACCTTTACGCCAACCGACGCGTCACGTTCATGCGCGTCATCATGCCCTTGGCCGTTCCGGGCATCTTCGCGGCCTTCTTGTTGACGTTCATTCCCGCGTTTGGTGACTACGTCAATCAAGAGATTCTTGGGGGGACCTCAAACACGATGATCGGCACGGTCATCCAGAACCTCTTCCTGATCGACTCGGACTACGCCGGGGGCGCCTCGCTGTCGGTCGTATTGCTGGCCATCTCCTTGCTCGGCATCTGGCTGTACGCGCGGCTCCTCGGCTCGCGCACCATCGAGGAGTACCTGTGAGCGATACGTCGATCGCCGACGACACGACGCAGCGACCGGCGCCGAAGGAGCGGCCGTCACGGCGTCCACGCCGACTCGGTCGGTTCGTCCTGCCGACGTATTCGTGGCTGGTGATCGCCTATCTGGTCTTTCCGATCGCCGTCATGGTCGCCTACAGCTTCAATCGGGTGACGTTCGGCTTACAGCTGGTGAGCTTCGCGTGGAACGGCTTCACTCTGCAGTGGTATCGACAGTGGAGCAACGTCCCGGGTCTGACGTCGGCATTTTGGTTGACGATACGCCTGGCCCTCGTCAGCACGATCATCTCGACGATCCTCGGCACGTTACTGGCCATCGCCCTCGTTCGCTATCGGCGACGAAAGTTCCGCGGCAAGGGCACCATCGAGCAGATTCTCTTTTTGAACATCGCCGCGCCCGAGATCGTCATCGGCGCATCGCTGCTCGGACTGTTCGTCACGGTCAACATTGCCCGAGGCTTCTTGACCTTGGTGCTCGCCCACGTAGCGTTCAGCATCGCCTACGTGACGGTCACGGTTCGGGCGCGGCTGGCCGGATTCGACCGTTCACTCGAAGAGGCCGCCTACGATCTCGGCGCCAATCCGCTGTCGACATTCCGCCGGGTCACGTTACCGCTCATCATGCCGGGGGTCCTCGCGGGGGCTTTGATGGCCTTGGCGTTGTCGATCGACGACTTCGTCACTTCGAACTTCGTCAGTGGATCGAGCGTGCCCTTCCCGGTGTGGGTATACGGGGCGTCGCGCGTGGGCACTCCACCACAGGTCTTCGTCTTCGGGACGGTGATCTTCATGGTCGGTATCGCGTTCGCACTGCTGAGCCTCGGCATTTCGCGAAAGAAATCCTGACTCGAGGACGTGGCGTCGGCGTACGAAGAAAACGTCGAACTCAGCGACCGATCAGTTCGGCGACGGCCTCAGCAAAGACCTCGGAATGGTGATCGATGTCGGCCACTGACGTGACCGGACACATCAGCGCCATGTTATGGAAGGGCGTCATAAGGATCCCGCGGTTGAGGGTGAAGAGGTGCATGTACTCATCCAGCTCATGGTCGGCCGCCGCCGCCGATTCACCGCCGTTGCTCGGTCCAGGGCGGACGAAGCGATACTCGGCGCGCGCCCCGAGCTGGGCGATTGACCAGGGCAACTCGGCGTCAACAATGATCTGCTCGACGTGGCCCGTGTATCGGGTGGCCATCTCTATCATGTTCTCGAACGCGCGGTCGGTGAGGACCTCGTCAAGCGTCGCTCGCATCGCCGCCGAAGAAAGCGCGTTACCGGCGAGCGTCCCGCCGACGCCGCCCACGTCACCGAGTCCGGTGGCGCCCACGTTCTCGCGAACCGTGCTGGCGACCTCCTCGGACAGTCCGTAGGCGCCACAGGGGATGCCCCCACCGATCGACTTTCCGATCACGAAGATGTCGGGCCGTAATCCGTCGCGCGCCGTCATTCCCCCGGGGCCGGCTGAGATCGTGTGCGTCTCATCGATCATGAGTAGTACACCGTACTTCGAGGCCAATGCGCGAAGTCCCTCGTGAAAGCCCGGCGCGGGTAGCACGATTCCGATGTTGGTCAAGGCGGGCTCCATCAGAATCGCCGCGACATCGCCGTGAGCGAGCTCCCGTTCGACGGCCCCGAGATCGTTCCATTCAACGACCCGTGTCGTCACCGTCGGATCTACCCCCGGGGCGACGTTGTCCGGACGGCTCATGGGCCGGCCATCGGGGCCCACGATGACCAAGGTCTCGTCCACCGAGCCGTGATAGCAGTAGGAAAACACCAGCAACTTCGACTTGCCCGTCGCCAGTCGAGCCAGCCGGATCGCCCAACGATTCGCGTCCGTCGCGCTTAACGTGAACGACCACTGCGTCAACCCGAAGCGCCTGGTCAACTCCTCGGCCACCCACTCCGCATCTTCGGTGGGCAGCATGGCCGAGATACCGCCAAGGGTCGCCATCCTTTGTGTGACCGCGCGAACGGTGGGCTCCGGCGAGTGACCCGCCATCGCCCCAGTGTCGCCAAGGGCGAAGTCAATGTAGGTCAAGTCATCGACGTCAGTGACTCTACTGCCCCTCGCCGACGCGAGCGCCAACGGAAACCCGCCCGACCACTGGGTCATCCAGGTCATCGGCACCCGACCAAAGAGATGGTCGGCCCGCCGATGGACCGCGAGAGACGTGGGGTGCTCCGCGTGAAAACGTGTTCGCTCTCGTTCGAGCAATCCGGTCAAACGATTCCGATCGACCACCGTAATGCACCCCACGATTCCTTCTAAGGCGAAAACTCTTTCGCACTTGGCTTTCCAGGACGCGACGATCAACGCTCAGCGGCCCGCCTGATTTCGAGTTGATGGTAGCACGGCCAAAAACCGTTGTTGGTTATCGTCCGCCCGGTACTCTTCGAAAATGTTCAGTTGACATCTTGGCCGGCGTCAACCAAATGTTGCGCGGTCGCGAACGCCGGACTGCCCATTTGTGTTCAGGGAGGCTCCTAGGGAATCGCGTACGCCACGATTTTCGAGACCTTGCTCTGTCCGGGAGCCCTGGGACCACCGACCGGAACGATCACGGTGTTGCCGGCAATAGCGATCGGCGAGTTCATGGTTTCGGGGAGAATCTGATTGAAGACGATAGCGCCCGTGCGGCGATTAAAGGCGAGCAACCTACTTTGAACGAGCTTCGAGTTGCCGTAAAGGATGGTCGTGAAGACAAGATCGTTTGACACCGTGGAGGCACCGAGCGGCAGGCCCTTGACCTTCGTATCCCACTCCACCCGGCCCGTCGTGAGGTTCAGCGCCTCGACTTCTCCGCTCTGCTTGCCGGACTTGTTGCCCAATGGTTCGTTCAGGGACGTCGCGGTGATGGCGACGTTGTTCGTGGCCACGTAGACGCTGTTGTCGGCGACGGCCATGTCAGAGAGGATCCCGCCGATCGAACCGGGAAGGATCGTATACGGCGCCTTGAGCGTGAGCTGGTGATGAAGCGCCTTGAGCGAGTCATCGTCGTGTCCGTTGTGCTTGCCGACGGGCGTCTTCCACAGGAGCGAGCCGGTGGCGGCGTTCATCTCGTAGACGTAGCCCATCTTGCCGCCACCGATAACGACGGAAACACCATTCGCACTCGCTGCGATCGGCGAGGCCTGCATGTCGTAGTCCTTGAAGTCGTTGGTGACCCCTTGGTAGTACCAGTTCAACTTGCCGGTCGCCGCATTCAAATTCACGTCGCTGTCGGTGTAGAGCTGCTTCGACGGGTGCGCGATGGCGTTGGCGGCGGTTTGGTAGGGATTGCCGATCCCGAAGGTGACCGTCCCGTCGGTGCCCACGAGAGGCGTCGCCCAGGCGCCGCCCGAACCGAGACCGACGTCCTCGACACCCTGGTCGGCGCGGGTGAGGGTGTTGAAGCGCCACAAGAGTGCGCCGTTCGTCGCGTTGAGCGCGAGGAGCACGCCGCCTCCAGGCCCCGAGCCGTACTGGCTCGCGAGATAGACGCGACCGTTGGCCACCTGGGGCTGGATACCGAAGGTTCCCTGACCCTTGTCAAGCAGTTTCTTGTCGATCCAGACTTTCATGCCGGTGGTGGCGTTGATCGCGAACACTGTCTTGGGCGAGGCGCCGTAGACGTTACCGTCAACGACCGCCACGCCGTTGGGGCCTGGTCCACTCACCTCGGGCTTGTTGACGACGTACTCCCAGATGAGCTTGCCCGTCGCGAGCGAGAGTGCAAAGACGTCGCAGCGCAGGTCCTGCATGTAAACCACTCCGTTGACCACAATCGGATTTGCGGCCAACGTGCCGGTGCCGGCGTCATTCTTCGCCGCCTTCCCCTTCAGCTCGAAGGACCATATCTCCTTCAGTTGCGACACGTTGGCCAGCGAAATCGTCGATCCCGTGGCGACGCGCGTGTTGGCCAGATTGCCGTTGGAGTACGGCCACGATGCCTTGGGGGTTGGCGCGGCGCTGGCGCTCGTGAGTGTCGCGCACGTCGCCGCGATCAGGCTGGCTACGACGAGGCAGGCTGCGCTTCGACGAATGCGTCTAGCCCACTTCGCGATCATCTCGCACCCCCCAAAGTTAATGAGAATAATCGGGCGCGGCCGCATCCAGGCCCACAAATGGACCAAACCCCATTGGTGGGTCCCTTACGAAGGCGCCAGGCCCCCAGGATGTCTAAACGAGTATGCGAGGCGCGAGCCAACAGAGCCGTCAGCGCTCATGCGTTGTCACCGTCATTTGGCGATAACGCGATTCGAGTTCGTCGAATCTGTGGTTCCATGAGACAGAAAGGTCTGCCTTTTCCCGACCTGCCAAATACGCCGAGAGGTCCTCTAAGTGCGCCTGCCAGCCAGCACCGTAGGCCCAACAAATGTCCGGCGAAATCCCACGCTTCTCGAGTATTAGTTTCGTATAAGCATCAATAGCGACGAGGTCGACCGTCAATCCCTGCTCCCCGCTTGCCTTCTCCCACATCGTCACGGACAGGTGCGCAGGGGCGGTGCATTCCTCGATTCGGCCTTGTCCATCCCACCCACTACTCGGGATGAAGGCCTTAAATTTCCCACCGACATGAAAGTCACCGTCGAAGTTCCCGTACCAGCGCGCTAGGCGTTGAGGCTCAGTGAGCGCCGACCAAAGATTATCGATGTCGGTCTTAAATTGGGTCGACATACGAACGAAGCCCATTCCTCCATCTACGTGCAAGGTACTTACGATTTCAAACTCCGAGTTTTCAGTCATTCATGTCCTCCTCGTTTGATTTTGCACGGGTACGTCCACTCAAGCCTGTTCAACCATTTTGCTCACGATCCATGCGTGCTTTCCAACCTGTCGAACGCGACTGAACCCATATTCTTCGAAGAGTTCGACGGTAGCGCTAAACAAGAAACGACCTTGCGCTTCTCGACCAATAACCGTTTCGGGAATTGCCTCAACTAGGCCGCCGCCGGCATGGGTGATTTGGTCCAGCGCTCCTTCCAACGCCGCGCGGGCGACGCCTTGTCTTCGATGTTTCTTATCCACAAAGATGCAGGTGATCCGCCACTGCGGAAGTGGTGGCGCTTCCTTGTCGTATTCGCGCTTGTGCTTGATGTTGGAAAGCTCTTCGGGACTGCCGTACTGGCACCAGCCTTGTACCTTCCCCGTCTCGTCCACGACCAGTGCAGCGTGAGCTCGTCCCGTCTTCACCCGGTCTTCTTTGACTTCGCGATAGTTCAATTCCCTCTGTCCACACTCCGGGTGGTAAGCGATGCACCAGCAGCCGCCGTAAATGCCGTTATTTCCTTCAACGAGTTCCGCAAAGGCATCCCACGTTGAGGCATTGAGGAGACGGATCGAATATGACATCGCAGGATTATTTCTAGCGCGAAGTCGCCTTGGCTCAGAATCGGGTGCTAGTTCCGCAGACGGAGGGGCTGCTGAACACAGATGTGAAGGCTCATTTCAAAAATTTTCGCATTCTTGACGGACGAACGATTCTTGGGGGGTCTTGTCCGAGGATCAAAGCCCTAATCTGACAATCGCACGCAATGAGTTCGTGATCGTCCTGAGGTGCTGAGGATCGACCAACAAATCATTAGTGGGTCCACGGAAACCTGAAAGTGGTGCCTCCGATGGCCATCAGTGACTGCCGTCGTTGGACGTGGAAACCTGTTTTGTTGAGGCGAGGACTACCTAATGTGCACGCCGGAGATGGCGCGCGCAATAATGAGTCGTTGGATCTCAGAAGTCCCTTCAAAGATCGTGTAGATCTTTGAGTCCCGGTGCCAGCGTTCGACCGGATACTCGCGAATGTAGCCGTAACCCCCGAGGATCTGAATCGCCTCTTCGGTCACCTTGACGGCCGTTTCGCCGGCGTAGAGCTTGGACATCGAGCCCTCGCCGTTGAGGAAGGGCTGACGCGTCGCGGCCATCCACGACGCGCGCCAAATGAGTAGTCGTGAGGCATCGATGTGCATCTTCATGTCGGCCAACTTGAAGGCGATCGCCTGGTTGTCGATGATCGCGCGACCGAACTGCTTTCGCTCTTTGGCATAGTCGAGCGAGAACTCGTAGGCCGCGCGAGCAATGCCGAGCGCCTGGGCGCCGACGGCCGGCCGGCTGGCTTCGAAGGTCGCCATGGCCGCCTGGCTCTGGGAACGCTTGCCCTCACGCGCCCGAGCGATCTTCTCGTCGAGCTTTTCCTTGCCCCCGAGGAGGCAGCGTCCCAGGATGCGACAGTCCTCGAGCACGACTTCGCCGGTGTGGCTGGCGCGAATACCCATCTTCTTGAACTTCTGGCCCAGGCGGATGCCCGGGGTGCCGTCGGGCACGATGAAAGAAGCCTGACCCCGACTACCGAGTTCCGGTTCGACCGAGGCCACGATGACGTGCAGGTTCGCGATGCCGCCATTCGAGATCCAGGTCTTGGTGCCGTTGAGGACCCACTCGTCGTTGGCCTCGTCGTAGAC
>Ga0182024_10026305_pt1 | contig 10230 bp, 7 predicted proteins | sample P32metaG_FD_120480 | JGI IMG/M metagenome (GOLD analysis project Ga0182024, IMG submission 120480) | Permafrost microbial communities from Stordalen Mire, Sweden - P3-2 metaG (Illumina Assembly) | ecosystem: Environmental > Terrestrial > Soil > Wetlands > Permafrost | place: Sweden: Stordalen...
CTAGCAACATGGAGCGCAAAAACAGCGATGACCGGCGAGTTTTCTGATCCGGATTCTGCCGCAATTCCTCTCATAGAACGCAAATTTTTAATGACCAACCTAAAACCTCCATTTGGATGGAATATCTGGATCACGCGGTGCAATGGAACATTATGGGAGACCGGTTATTACCATCGTTCATTTACGGCGGGTATTTCTCATGGTCCTCCAGTCGCGCCGATTAAGCGGCCAACGCCAAATACTCAAACGACTACGATTGGGATCGGGCAACTGTTGATTCATATGGTCAGCGTCTCCATCCCCGAAATTCAGTTTGAGGGTGAAAACGAACCCAGATTTGGCCTCAAGAGAATTTGGCCGATTAGAGAGGCCAGTATTGCGTGGCCCACGGATATTGTTCTCTCGGATGCCGAAGTTGAGATTCTGGCCGACACTCTCAATAGGACTATCCAAAACAACCGCAATATTTTTCTTATTCCCGTCGAGGAATGAGCCGGCGCGCCAGTGGGCTTTGAGGGCTTACTCATCGCTCACCGCCTTCCCACAGCATATTGACCGTGGGGTGTAAAGTATATAATTCGGTATCTTTAAACTAAGGCAGGCTCGCCCGGCGGCAAAAAAGTCCAAGGAACACGACTATGGCTCAGGAGAAAGCGGCGCGACAGCGGATCAGTTACGTGCCGCTCGAAAAGATGGACGCGCGGATGCGCGCCGAGATGGAGCGTTGTCAGCGCGAGGGGACGCCGCGGCCGGAAAGCTCGGCCATTCGCGCCCACGTGCCGGCCTGCTTCTGGTTCTTCGCCGAGTCCTGGCACAATATTTACCGCACCGGCATGCTCGATCACGCGATCAAAGAATTATGCCGGCTCTATGTGTCGCGTTCGGTCACCTGCGAATATTGCGGCAATCAGCGCTCGATGAAAGCGGCGCGGAGCGGCGCGCTGATCGAGGACCAGGTGCTGGATCTGCTGAACTTCGAGAGCTCGACAAAATATAGCGAGCGGCAAAAGGCGGCGCTGGCTTATGCCGAGGCCATCGTCTGGCGCACCGACACCGACGACGCGTTCTGGGACCGCATGCACGGGCATTTCAGCGAGCCGGAACTGGTCGAGCTTGGCTGCATGATCGGGCTGACGCTCGGCCAGCAGAGCTGGCTGCGGCTTCTCAATATCGAGCACCATGAAGTGATGGCCGGCACCGCGGCTTCGATGGCGCCCGGCTTCGAGGATGCCCGGCGGCTGGCGACGACAAAATCACAAGCCGATTATTGGGCGAAAGCGAAGCCCTCCGACATCCAGGTACGCTGAGCGCTGGCGCGACCCGACGCGTCATATTTGCAGCACCCGAACCTATTTCACCGGCCGACGTTGATATGCATCAAAGACGGCCCGCCCTGGCCGACGTAATTTTCAAGGTCAGATCGGAGCGAAATCATGGAGACGCAGCCAGAAATCCAGTTTCAAGGCCTGACCGCGACCCCCGCGGTCCGCGACGCCATCAACCGGCACGTGGCTGAGCTGGAGCAGATCTCGGGCCGTATTACCGCGTGCCGGGTGGCTGTGAAAGCGCCCAGTCAGCATCACCGCAAGGGCGGACTGTATGAAGTCCACGTGCGGCTGACGCTGCCCGACGGGCGCGAAGTGAATGTGGAACGGACGCCGACGGTCGACGAGCGCCATGCCGACCTGACCTTCGCGATCGACGATGCCTTCAAACACGCACGCCGGCAGCTGCAAGAGCAGGTCGTTGCGCTCAGGGGCAGATGAGGCATCACGCCGCGTGAAACATCACGAAAGCACCTGACACCGCCTCTTTATTCCTCGCAGGACATGCCGAACTGCGCGAGCCCCTCGGCGAGGTGATCGGGCAGCAACGGCATGCCGAGGAGATAGGCCGCGGTGCGCTTGTTGTGAGCGCGCGCGGCCTCCGCACACAACTCGTCCCAATCCTCAAGCGTGCCGTCGCCACGGCCAAGCCACGCCAAGGTCACGAGATCGATCTGTTCGTCCTCGGTCATGCCGAAGATAGCGGCTGAAATTTCCTGGACCACCGGGTCGTCCTTGTGGTCTTCCAGCACCGACAGCATCGCATCGTCCGTCGCGTTGGACGAGTCGTCGGGATCGGTCACCACGTCCTTGGCGTCAAAATCCCGCGCCTTGACGATGATGAAGCACACCTTGTCCGGAGAGATCGACAACTCGGGTGGATTATCGGGTGTGTAAGCGGCCATGATCGGACCCCTGGTGACTACGCAATCGTGAAAGAAACGTAGTGATCGCGCACCTAGATAGTTTTGATTTAGATCAGAAGAAGAGGTCGTAAAGCCAGTAATACCCATCCGCTGCGAAGCGACAGTGGGCCGTCACGCCGGCATCGAGGAAGCCGACTTAAATAACGGGCATGATTTCGCTGCATAGATTGACTCTGATCAAATCCGCAGCACGGCCCGAGCTGCAATACTCCGTAATCTTACTTAGGGCCGAGACCTGAATTTTTAGCTCTGCAGCCTTGGACTATTGTCAGCCGCCTCCGGGGATGAGAGTGGACGCGAAATGAGCCAAGACGATAAAGGCGAACAAGACAGCAAAATAACGCGGGCGGCGTGGCCCGGCGTCGGCGAGCATATCGTGCCGCCGGCAGCACAGACGCGCGACCTGGTGCCGGCACGAAGAGACGCTGGCCTGCCGGCCGTCATCGAAAGCCGCGTTCCAATTCGCAAGTGGTGGCTTCGGACAGTGCTCGCGCTTGCTGTTATCGGCGGAGGCGCCGGTGCAACATATTATTGGTGGCAGCACTCACAGTCGCAATTGCCGCCGGGCATCGCTTCGGGCAATGGTCGAATTGAGGCCGATGAGATCGACATCGACACAAAATTCGCCGGACGCATCGCCGAAATCGGTGCCGACGAAGGCGACCTTGTCAAAGCCGGCCAGGTCGTCGCGCGTATGGACACCCAGGATATCGCCGCTTCGCTGAAGAAATCGCAAGCCGTAGTGCAGCAGGCGCAGAGGGCCATCGACGAAGCCAATGCCAATGTTACCCAACAGAACGCGCAGGTGCTCTTGGCGCAGCAGGAATACGATCGCGCCGCAGTTCTCGTCCAGAAGGGATTTGAGACCAAAGAAGTGTTGGACGAGCGTAAGCAGCAATTGGACAGCGCCAATGCTGCCCTCAATGCGGCACAGGAGAGGGTGATCGAATCTCAACACGCGCGTGACGCTAGCACGCACGACGTGGAGCTCTACACCGTCAACATTGCCGACAATACGCTCGTTGCGCCGAAAGACGGCCGCATCCAATACCGCATCGCCAATATCGGCGAGGTGCTCCCCGCCGGCGGCAAGGTCTTTACTATGCTCGACATCTCCGACGTCTACATGGACATTTATTTGCCGACGGCGGAAGCGGGTAAGGTGAAATTCGGGGCCGATGCTCGCATCGTGCTCGACGCCTATCCTGACTACGCGATTCCGGCGAAGGTGTCATTCATCGCCACGCAGGCGCAGTTCACTCCCAAAACTGTGGAGACCCAAAGTGAGCGTGACACCCTGATGTTCCGGATCAGAGTAAACATCGATCCCGATCGGCTGCGCGCGCGTGCCGCATCGGTGCGAAGTGGGCTGCCGGGCGTTTCTTACGTGCTGACCGATGCCGCCGCGAAATGGCCTGCCCGGCTGCAAGGGAACGCCACGCAATGATCGGGCGCGATCGATCGGTCGCACGTCTTGAGGATGTCTCGCAGCGATACGGTAAATCGGTTGCGCTAGACTCTGTCAGCGTCGAACTTCCCGCCGGCTGCATGGCCGGGTTCATCGGGCCCGATGGAGTCGGAAAGTCGTCGCTGCTGAGCATCGTTGCCGGCGCGAGAGAGATTCAGTCCGGACGCGTCTATGTCCTCGGCGGGGACATGGTGAACGCCGCACACCGCGACGCGGTGTGCTCGCACATCGCCTATATGCCGCAAGGTCTGGGCAAAAACCTTTATCCGGAGCTCAGCGTCACCGAGAATATAGAGTTCTTTGCGCGGCTGTTCGGCCAGTCGCGTGCCGAACGGCAATGGCGGATCGCCGAGCTGCTGGAGAGCACCGGACTTGCGCCGTTTGCCGATCGACAAGCGAAGAAGCTGTCCGGCGGCATGCGGCAGAAGCTCGGCCTGTGCTGCTCGCTGATCCACGATCCGGATCTCCTGATCCTTGACGAGCCGACCACCGGTGTCGATCCGCTGTCGCGCCGCCAATTCTGGGAACTGATCGACCGTTTGCGCGCCCGCCGCCAGGGCATGAGCGTGCTAGTTGCGACGGCTTATATGGAAGAAGCGGAGCGGTTCGACTGGCTGGCGGCCATGAACGCGGGTAAGGTGTTGGCAACCGGATCACCCGCCGAGCTCAAGACAAGGGCCGGCGTGGCCACGCTCGAGGAAGGCTTCATTGCGTTACTCCCCGAAGAGCAGCGTGGCGGTCACCACCGGCTGGAGATACCGCCGCGTCGTATCGTCGACACGGAGCCCGTCATCATTGCGCGCAATCTGACCTGTCGTTTCGGCGATTTCACCGCCGTCGACCGGGTCAGCTTCACCATCGAACGCGGCGAAATATTCGGTTTTGTCGGCTCGAACGGATCCGGCAAGACCACGACCATGAAAATGCTGACCGGCCTGCTGGCGCCGAGCGAAGGCGAGGCGCTCTTGTTCGGAGAACCCCTCGAAGCGGGCAACATGAATGCCCGCTATCGCGTCGGTTACATGTCACAGTCGTTCTCTCTCTACACCGAGCTCACCGTTCGGCAGAACCTCGATCTTCATGCGCACCTTTTCCACCTGCCGGCTCAGAAGGCGAAGGCGCGTATCGCCGAGCTGGTCCAGTGGTTCGGCCTTGAGAATTATCTCGATCAACGCACCTTGGATTTGCCCTTGGGGATTCGCCAGCGTCTCTCATTGGCCGTCGCTATCGTCCACGAACCAGAGATGCTGATCCTCGATGAGCCGACCTCGGGCGTCGATCCCTTGGCGCGAGACCGATTCTGGGAAGCGTTGATCGATCTTTCACGCAATCAGGGCGTGACAATTTTCGTCTCCACCCACTTCATGAACGAGGCCGCGCGTTGTGATCGCATCTCGCTGATGGATTCGGGTCGCGTGCTCGCCACCGACACGCCGGCGAATCTCATCAAGGCCCGCGCCGTTGCCACGCTCGAGGACGCCTTCATCAGCTACCTCGAAGAGGCAACTGGATCACGCGCATCCCAGACCGCGGACCTCGCTTCGACCGGCAAAACCGTCAATCCGGTGGGGCCGCCGACGCCGCATCGCTCCTTGTTCAGCCTGCGGCGCCTGTCAGCCTACACGATCGGCGAGACCCTTGAGCTCCTGCGCGACCCGATCCGGCTCGCATTCGCCGTGTTTGGCACGACCCTCCTGATGCTGGTGTTCGGGTTCGGAGTTTCGACGGACGTCAACAATCTCACTTTCGCCGTGCTCGATCACGATCAAACTCCCGAGAGCCGCGCCTATCTTGAGGAGCTCAGAGGCTCAAGTTATTTTGTCGAGAAAGCCCCGCTCGACGACTATGCCCAGCTCGACATTCGCCTCAAGAGCGGCGACATCGACGCCGCCGTTGAAATCCCGCCCGGCTTCGGCCGCGACATCAAGCGCGGAATACCTGCCTGGGTCGGTGCATGGGTAGACGGCGCAATGCCGTTCCGGGCCGAGACCATCCGCGGCTACCTGCAAGGCATGCATCAGTTGTACCTGACCGATCCGGCCGTGAAGACGACGGTACCCGCCGCACCCCCGCCTGCCGATATCGAAGTCAGGTTCAAGTATAATCAGGACTTCGATAGCATCTATGCGATGGTGCCGGCCAATATATCCCTGCTGCTCGCGCTCTTTCCCGCGATCCTCATGGCGCTCGCCATCGTTCGGGAAAAGGAACTCGGATCGATCACCAACCTTTATGTGACGCCCGTCACCCGGATCGAATTTCTTATCGGCAAGCAGCTCCCATACATCGCAGTCGCGATGACCAATTTTGCATTGATGTTCATGATGGCGTTGTTCGTCTTCCAGGTTCCTCTCAAAGGAAGTTTTCTCACGCTGCTGCTCGGAGTACTGATTTACGTCACTACGATGACCGCCTACGGTATGCTAATTTCGGCGTTCACGCGCACGCAGATCGCGGCACTTTTTGGCACCGCCATTTTGACGATCCTGCCGGCAACCCAGTTTGCCGGCATGATGACTCCCGTTTCCTCCCTGGCCACGGAGGCTCAGATCATGGGCCGCGCCTTTCCGATGACCTACTTCGTGCCGATCAGCGTCGGCACTTTCACCAAAGGGCTTGGCTTTCTGGACCTCGGCGTCGACGTGGCGGCTCTGGCGGTTTTCGTCCCAATCCTGACGATGCTGAGCGTTCTGCTGCTGCGCAAGCAGGAACGCTAGGGAGGAGCTTGCCCGATGCGCGGGGCTGCAAATATCTATTGGCTCGGCATTAAGGAACTGCGCAGCTTCCTGCACGATTTCGTGCTTTTAGGGCTGGTGATTTATGCATTCTCCTTGGCCGTGATCTTGCAGGCGAGGAGCAATTCGCAGGAGTTGCACAACGCTTCGATCGCCATCGTCGACGAAGATCACTCCGAGCTCTCGCACCGAATCGCCCATGCATTCTTCCCTCCTCTGTTCCAAGCGCCGCAGCTGATCGCCGAACGGGATGTCGTCCCCTTGATGAACAAGGGCCGATACACTTTCGTGATCGATATCCCCCCGAACTTCGAGCGCGATGTCTTGGGCGGGCGCCAACCAGGGCTCCAAATCGACGTCGATGCGACCGCGATGGTGCAAGCGGGTCTTGGGTCGGGTTATGCGCAGCAGATCATCGCCACCGAGATCACGGATTTCCTCTCCCATTCGGAGGGCGTACCGTTATCGACGGTCAATCTCGACGTGCGAATTGCGTTCAACCCGAACATTACGACCGCATGGTTCACCAGTGTCATGGGGATCATCAACAACGTCACCATGCTCGCTATCATTCTCGCCGGAGCGGCGATCGTGCGGGAGCGCGAGCACGGGACCATGGACCATCTCCTGGTCATGCCGTTGACGCCGTTCGAAATCGCGATGTCAAAGGTTTGGGCGAACGGCCTAGTCATTACGGTCGCGGTCGGGCTTTCGCTCTACGGCGTCATCCGCTTGATGCTTGGCATTCCTATCGCAGGCTCGATACCGTTATTTATGGTTGGCGTGGTGATCTACCTGTTCTTTGCAACTGCGATCGGTATTTTTTTAGGCACGGTGGCGCGGTCTATGCCGCAGCTCGGGCTGCTTTTCATGCTCGTCTATTTGCCGATGAACATGCTCTCTGGCGCGAACACGCCGCTCGAGAGCATGCCGGCTTGGCTCGCGACGGTGATGCAGGCATCGCCCTCAACGCATTTCGTGTCATTTGCACAGTCGATCCTCTATCGCGGCGCTGGCATTGACGTAGTCTGGCCGCAATTTCTTTTTGTCGCACTGATCGGCGGATTGTTCTTCGTTCTGGCCGTGTTGCGCTTTCGCTCAAGCACAGCACAATCGTCATAGACAATGCCATCAATCGATGCGCAGCCGGGCAAAGACCGCTAATTTGATCGAGTCCATTGCCAGCGTGAATACCAGCGTCGTGGCGACCAGCATGCCGATGACCGAGAGCGGCAGCGCCGCCATCAGGATGCCACCTGCGGCAAGACCGCCCATCAGCAATAGGTCGCAGGCGGACGCCAGCACCATGATCGGCGCCGGGCGCGAGCTCCACAGGCGGCCGCGCTCGCGCAAAACATACAAGTTGCCCTGTCCGGCGAAGCCGAGCATGACGAATGTCAATGTCTGCATCTGAACGGCGCTCAAGTGCAGCACGTACCAGCTCAAGCTCAGGATCGCCACCAGATAGAGCAATCGAAATCCGCCCAAGGGAATGGCGGCGAGCGTGAGATTGCGGACGCGCCACGCGTTCGGATAAGGCGACGGCCGCGCCCGATCGGCGGCGCGCGCCATGGTCACGAAATCGTTGGTGAGCATCGCCAGCGCCTGAAGGAACGGCGTCAGCACCGCGTGACCGGTAACGATCAGGCCGACGCCGAGCACGATGAGCGTCACGCACTTGTTGACGAGAATCATCAGCGTGTAGGTCAGCACGCGCTGGAACGCCGAGCGGCCCTCCTTGATGCAGGCCACAATGCCGCCGAGGCCCGGTTCGGTGAGCACGACACCCGCGGCCGCCTTGGCCACGTCCGTCGCCGTCGACACTGCGATTCCCAATTGCGCCTGCCGCAATGCGGGCGCGTCATTGACCCCGTCGCCGCACATGCCGACGGCGTGGCCCTGCTGCTGAAAGGCTTTGACCAAGCGAAATTTCTGTTCCGGCAAGACACCGGCAAAGACGGCAAAATCGTTCGGCCCGACGCTGTCGGGAATATTCCCCGGCGGAGAAACTGGCCCGTCAAGTCCGATCGCTTTTGCGACCGCCGCCGCCGTTGCCGCCGCGTCGCCGCTGACCATTACCGGCCGCACGCCGAGTGAGCGCAATTCACCCAACAATTCCGCCGAGTCCGGCCGCGGCGGGTCGCTAAAGGCGATAAACCCGATCAGATCCAGCGCGCCCGCCGGCCCCGCAGCCACGGCGAGCGTTCGATAGCCGGCCCGGGTCAGTGCATCCAAATCGGCTGCCGCGGCCGCGTTCATCGGCGCAACAGCGGTAATGACGGCGGGGGCGCCCTTGACGATACGGATTTCACGGCCGCCATCGACGGCCGTCGCCTCGGCCATTTTCGTGGCCGGATCGAATGGCTCGAAGCGCGTGGCGGCAAGCGGCGCGCGGCCGGTGCTTTTGTTTTCGCCCGCCATCCTGCAGATGGCGGCATCGATCGGATCGTGGCCATCGGGCGAGCTCGCGAGCGCGGCGAAGCCGACCACATCCGCAGCGTCGTCGTCCGCCTTGACCGCGCGAACCGCGCCCACCGACAGCTCGTTCAAGGTCAGCGTGCCGGTCTTGTCGCAGCACAGCACGTCGATGGTGGCCGCTTCGTGCAGCGCCGCCAATCGCGTCAGCAGCACACCTTTGAGCGCCAGCGTCCTGGCGCCCAATGCCGCCGCGAGCGTAAACGTCGCCGCCAAGGCCACCGGCACCGCCGATAGCATTGCGGTGAGCACAAGGAGCGCGATCTCGCGAATGCTGACCTCGATGTACAGCGCATAGGCGACGATACCCACGACGATGACGAGATTGATCGCGGTCAGATTACGAACGATGCCAAACACCGCTTTCTGCTCGGTGCTCTCGACGTGCGCTACGCTCACCAGCTCCGCGGTGCGTCCGAAATAGGTTCGCGTTCCCGTGGCGGCGACTCTGGCGACCGCTTCGCCGCGCCGAACCAGACCGCCGGCATAGACGGCTTTTCCGGCCGCGGTCTCAAGCGGAGCCGACTCCCCCGTCAACATCGATTGATCGACCAAGAGCGAACCGCTGAGTAATGTGACATCGGCGGGAACAACTTCGCCCAGCGACACCTGTACGACATCGTCGGGAACGAGGTCGGCGGCCGGCAAATCAACCCAGGCGCCGTCGCGCCTGACGCGCGAGCGCAGCGATAGCCGCTGTTTGAGCAGCGCCAAAGCCGCATCTGCCCGGCTTTCCTGAACCACGCCGAGCACGACATTCAGGAGCAAGAGCAGCGCAATCAGCAAAGCCGTGAGATGCTGCCCGATAGCAAGCTGCAGCACGATCGTCGCTTCGAGCATCCATGGCACCGGGGCCCAGAAATGCCGCAGCACCCGTCGGAAGAGGCTTACCCGCTCTTCGACAACCCCGTTCGGCCCGAATTGGCGCAGACGGCGTTCAGCCTCGGCGCCGGTGAGGCCGCGGGACAAATCGTGCTCCGCCGTGTCGCTGACTTCGTTGCTCACGATTTGCGCTTATGCCGAGACCGCGAAATTGTCCAATGCCACCGGCGCCGAAAAGAACGCAACGTCGGGCGACCGCCGGCCTGAACCCGCCTAGATTAGGCTTTTTGGCTCGATCCAAAAAAACCCGGCCGAAAGCGTGACCGGGGCGTCACTGCTGATCATCCGAGCTCCCGGGGGGAGGAGGACGAACCCGGACTCAATCCAGCACTGGGAAATTTCGCGCCGCAGGCGCGCATCGCTTTGATCTGGATCAACCCATGCAATTTTCGCCGATATTTCGTTAGCTACCCTCTAGC
>Ga0182024_10026306_pt1 | contig 10230 bp, 8 predicted proteins | sample P32metaG_FD_120480 | JGI IMG/M metagenome (GOLD analysis project Ga0182024, IMG submission 120480) | Permafrost microbial communities from Stordalen Mire, Sweden - P3-2 metaG (Illumina Assembly) | ecosystem: Environmental > Terrestrial > Soil > Wetlands > Permafrost | place: Sweden: Stordalen...
GCATTGAGCAGTAAATTCAGCACGGCTTGATGGATCAGTTGCCTGTCGAGAAGCGCCGGGGGAAAGTTCGGCGGCAGATCGACAACGAACTGGATTCCGGCCTTTGCAATGGAAGGACGCGCGGCTTCCTGAATTTCTGCGAGGAACTGCGGGAGGTTTGTTTCTTCGAAAGTCATCTCGACAGGTTTTGTGAAGTTGAGGAATGTCTTCACCGCCCGGTCGAGGCGGTCGATTTCACTGTCCAGCATCTTGACGGCCTGCTGAGGTTCCGGCTCAACGGGCATATTGCCTTTGAGAACTTCGAGCCAAAGCCTCATGGAATTCAGCGGGTTTTTCACTTCGTGGGCAACCCCTGCTGTCACGCGTCCAAGAGCCGCCAGTCGTTCCGAAACGTGAAGCTGATTTCCAATTCGTTCTAGGGTTTCGGTGTCGTGCAGCGTTACAAGGGTTCCTATGCGCTTTCCGTGTTCCCGAATCACCTGCGCGCTCACTCCGATGCGCCGCTGTCCCGTGCCCTCATCGAGACTTACTTCCATGCCTTCTACGGATTCAATCAGCTCCCCGTCCACGCGAAGGGCTGTACGAAGCGGATGGCGTACCGGGAAAATTTCACTAACCTTCCTGCCGCGCAGTTCCTCAGGCCTGGAACCCAGAAATTTCTCGACCGACGGACTTACGAGGACCGCCCTGCCTTCCGCGTTGAATAGCAGAAGCCCATCGCCGAGGCCCCTCATTACTTGATCGAGGTTTTCGCGCACAGTGCTGAATATTTCCCGGACGTCATGCAACTGCTTTCCGATCCCCGTGATCTTCGTGCTGACTAGCCCGAGTTCGTCCCCTTGCGCGACGGCGGGTTCGAGGTCAAAGTCTCCGGCCGAGATGCGGTCCAATTGCGTGGAGATGCGCGCAAGCGGCGCGAGCGTGATGCGGCTCACCAGCAATGCGAGTAACGTTGAAAGCAGCACCGCGCCGAGCGCCCAATACCCGGCTGATTTCAGCCCGGGGGAGATCTCGTCCCGCAGCAGCGTCGATGAAAGACCGATACGAATGTCGCCGAACGGGCCTGAGCCAAGGCTGAAGGGAAGCGAATATTCATACGTTTGCGGAGGGCCATACAGCGTGCGAAGTTGTTCGATGAAGTTGCCGCGAACTAAAGAGGCGACGGGAGGCCGGTTTGGAACCTTCTGACCTCTTTTAGACGCATCGCTCGATACCAGGACGGTGCCGCCCTTATCGCTGATTGTAATCTCGTAGATCGTCGGCGAATAGCCCACTGCCGACTCGATCAATGAATTCAGAGGGCTGCTGTTGTCCAGGGTTTCGCGAACATACTCGAGCACATCTTCCGGTCGCATGGAACGCGGAGAATGGCCCGTTTCAGCCCCTTCGGCAAGGGCGTTCTGGCAGGCCAGGAAAACCTGCTGAGCCACGAACCGGGCGCGATCGTCCGCCTGCCGAAGAACCTGGCTCGTCAGCCGCCCCAGATACAGTCCCGAAACCACGGTGACAACAGCCAGCACAAGCAGCGAAGTTGCCAGCGTGAACTTAGTTTTCAGGCTGAGACGCATCTTTCCGCCCCGCCTCGTATTCTTTCAATTTATTGTGCAGCGTTTTGAGGCTGATCCCCAGTAGTTCTGCGGCTCTGGTCTTGTTCTGGTTCGTGGCGGCGAGTGTTTGAAGAATCAGTTCGCGTTCCGCATCATCTACCGTGGTGCCGATGGGGAATCGAAGCGCGCCCAATCCAGCGCTTGCCACGGCCGGAGCGTGGCCGAAATCCGAGGGCAAATGCTGCCGGTTGATCACTCCCCGGTCGGAAGCAATCGCCGAACGCTCGAGCACATTGCGCAATTCTCTGACGTTCCCCGGCCAAGGATACGATTTGAAGAGCTCCATAACGTCCGCACCCACACCCGTGACCTTCTTCCCATGCTTTTCGGAAATATCCACAAGCAGATGCTCGATCAGCATGGCGAGGTCGCCCTTATGTTCCCGCAACGGCGGCAAATGGATGTGGAATACGTTGAGTCGGAAATAGAGGTCTTGCCGAAGGTGCCCATCCGCAACGGCTTGTTCGGGATTCTTGTTCGTTGCCGCAAGAACGCGGACATCGACCGGCGTTTCCACCTTGCTCCCCAGCCGTCGGACTTTCCGGTCCTCAAGCACGCGAAGTAGCTTGGCCTGCGTCTGCGGAGGCATCTCGCCAATTTCGTCCAGCAAGAGCGTGCCCCCATGCGCTAGCTCGAAGCAGCCGCTCCGCCGCTCCGCCGCGCCCGTAAACGCGCCCTTCTCGTGGCCAAAGATTTCGCTTTCCATGAGCGACTCAGGAATCGCGGAACAATTGATCGCGACAAACGGGCGATCCGCCCGAGGCGAAAGCATGTGGATTGACCGAGCAACGATCTCTTTGCCCGAACCGGTTTCGCCGGTAATTAGAACCGAGGCAGTTGACGGAGCCGCTGTCTCGACCTGCCTCATCACGTCCTGCATCCCGCCCGACGACCCAACCAGAGCGCCCAACTTTCCCGCACTCCGCAGGTCCCGCGTGAGCGCTGCAACCTTTTGCTTGCTCTCAAACAGTTCCAGGGCCCGCTTGAGAAGAGCTTGCAGCACGGTTGGCTTGAGGGGCTTTTCGATGTACCAATACGCGCCCGCGTCGATGGCTTGCACAACGCGTTCTTCGCTTCCGCGCCCAGTGATAATAATCGCGGGAATCCTCTGGATTTCCTCGCCGAGCTGGCTGAGCAATTCCAACCCGTTCATACCGGGAAGCTCGACATCGGCCAGAATGACATCGGGCGAGAATTCGGCAAACTTCGCGAGAGCATCTTCCCCTGTCCCGACACCGAGGACGCGGTAGTTCCACCTCTGAAGGAGCGCTTCGTAACCTTTACGTGCGTTTTCCTCATCCTCGACGATCAGGATGCGATGCAAATGATTCTCGGAGGCCATTAGGAATTGAATCTACCAGTAGTGCCGCTGAATTCCAAGGGAACCCGGTACGCAAAGCTGGAGCCTATAGCCTTCCCACGTAGAGCGGGCGGTCCAGAATGAGCTCGAGCTTTGTGTCCTTCGCAAGCGTGAATTCCTGCCCCAGGCCAGAAGCGATCATGAATCCGGTTGCCGCACCCGCAGCCGCGCCCATCGCAGCGCCTTTGTTGTTGTGGGCCGCCACGCCCCCGGCTGCTCCCGCAAGGGCGCCAGCGGCGGCTGCCTCGGCTTGCTGTTGCCGCTTGCTGGTCCGGGCTTCGATTTCGCCTTCGCGGTCATAGTCGACCCTTACCGAATGCACCCCAGGTATGTCGGTCAGGTCGGCTACCAGAGGAACCCAGCCCGAATGGGTTTTGATCTCGTCGAAAGTGAGCCACATTCGAGCACGGCCCACTTGATGTGCGGCTTCCACTTTGTCGACGTGGCCCCGGATTTCAAGGCCCGGCGCCAGAACGGTACCGTCCGACAGAATGAGCGGTTCCAAAGTGCGCGCATGGAAATGATCGCCTGCCTTTGCATTCTGAGTACTCAGTGTGTCCTGCAATCGGGCAAGAAAGCGCGTCCCCGGGGTTACCGTGCTTAGAGCGTTTCCGCTTGCAGAGCGCCCCGCAGAGGAGTCCTGCGCGTAACCCATTGGAGTGAAAATGATGGATGGCATGACAAGAGCAAGAACCACGGTATGGCGTTTCATCCCGGCGTCTCCTATGGATTCATGAAGCGAATCCGCATTGGATCGAATCAATCCGTTTCCTAAGATGGCGCAACCTGTACCCGGGTGGCTTGAATATTTCCGGGGCAACTGAGCACGGTTTCACAACGGGCAAGGGCAACTATTCTTGCATCTAACAGAAAAAAATAAAGTTGAACTCGCTTCCGTAGTATTACGATCTTGTTCAGGGTTCAATTTCGGTACTACACTTCCTCCGATTTTACCCCACGAAGAGATAAGTCTATTGTCCACAATACGCTTGTTCCCAACCGGTAGTCACCTTGCATTCAACTGAGGCACACAGCTGGGAAGGAGTTGACGATGAGGACGCCGTCCGCGATCTCTGCCGTGACGTGGTTAGTCGACTCCGAGATCGGCAGAATTCCTAACCCCACCGGAGATCCCCCTCCGCATAGCTTTTCAGCATACTTCCATGACTCGAGTTCCTTGCTTGTGTCCATCGTTGTCATTTCATCCTCCCATCCTTTTGGTTCATCGAATTCGCGAATGTCGTTTCAGTAGCGGTTCACAGCTTCAATTCCTGCCCTTTGCAGCAAAAGAGGAATTTTGTGGTTCCCCGCGTTTCCTGTTTTCTTGTGGGTTGCAGCTTCAGTGCCTCTGCGGCAAAATAGAATAAGGATCCTTGTGATTTGTGGCAGGGTGGGGCTTTTTGACTTCAGCCGCCATTTCCGTTCGGCCTGCTTCTCGAATCCCATCCTGGAATCCGCAACGGTTACTTGATTAGGCTTATCTCGAATCCAACGGAAGTTTCCTCGATTCGAGCGTTCTGAAAGCCGTTCCTGGCGATGAAGCGCTCGAATTGTTCCCTCGTATACGCTCGTTTCAAGAGCATCGACCGGAACGCCCACTTCATAAAAAGCGCGTTCAACGTGTTTACTCCAAGATTGTCAATGTAGGAGTCGATCGCTTCCTTCGGCGCATCCTTGCGCAGATCGATAATCACAGCCTTTCCTCCCGGCCGCAGCACGCGCCGCATTTCCTTGAGCGCCGTCACTGGTTCGCTGAAGTTTTTGAACGCGGCCCGGCAGAGAATCAAATCGAAGCTCCCCTCGCCGAAGGGCATGCTGGCCGCGTTCCCTTGCCGAAAGTCGACTTGCACTCCCTCGATTGCTGCATTCTTCCGCGCGATTTCGACAAACGTCTTGCTGATGTCAACGCCCGTAACGTGGTAGTTTCCCAGTTTGGCGAGTTCGATTGCAAAATACCCCGGCCCCGGCGCCACCTCGAGCACGTTCGCGCCTTCGGGCAAACCCTCGGCCATTCGTCTTGCCAGCGCCCTGAATTCACTCAGGTCTTTCCGTGTGGTTGTCGCGTACCAACGGGCAATCAGGCCTTCCATCCCCAAACCTTTGTATGCTTTTGCTTGCATGGTAAATACCTCACCAAATAAGATACATATATTATGAGCATAAATAGTTCCGGCCGGTCCAACGACAATCGAACGAAAATCTTTCAGTCCCTGCTGCAGGGGATGCGCCGCTTCATCGCCAATGCCGTGTTGACCAACCAGCACTTGGCCGACAAACTCGGAATCAATGCGACCGACTATCAGGTGTTGAATCTGCTGGACCTGCGCGGCCACGCGAAACCGGGCGAGCTCGCGTATTTGACGGGCCTCACGACCGGTGGCGTAACCGTAGCCCTCGACCGGCTCGAAAAGGCGGGTTTCGTCAAGCGCGAAAGAAATACGCAGGACCGGCGAAGCGTGATCGTTCGGCCCGTTCCGGCGAGAATGCAGAAGATTGTTGCTCTTTACAAACCCATCATGGCCGCGATGCAGCAGGTTGTTTCTGCGTACGATTCGAATGATCTCGCCACCATCGCCGGGTTCTTCAGCCGCGCCAACGCCACTCGCGATGGTTCCGATCCGTCCGAGAAACGCTGAGATTTGCTTGTCCCTTGTCCCAAGGTAACAGCTCTCGTACTTTTTTTGAACTACGGCTGGCCTTGCCCCTGTACTTTTTAGTGCTAGCGTGGTCGTTTGAGAATGCGGCCTGAGAAATGCAGCTTGGGAATGCAGGCTGAGAACAATGAGGAGACTCAGCGATGACGATCAGAACCGATGGTCCTTTTCGGCAGGGAATGCGATCCTCTCGCTGCCACCGTGATTCGACACACCAGGACGAACGGAATGAGGTTCAACTTATTGAACACAAACAACGATCAAGCTCACTCGACACTATAAGGAATGCCCTGTGGGCAGCTTTTCGCAGGGCTTTCCTGATTTATTTCCCCGCTTTCCCTTCCCGCTCGCATCCCTCTCCCCGCGTTTCCGAGTTTTCTGCGGGGGTTTACTTCGGTCCTCAGTTTCCCTACCATGATCGATATTCTGAATCGCTGCCAAAACGCGATTCACGCACTCACACCGAGGTACGAAAGTAATGCCACCGAGCGGTCGTCGTCTTGTCGTGGTCGAGCCGAATGGCACGCGCAAAGAAGTGGAAGTCACCCCCCTGCCATTCCGGATTGGCCGCCAAGCCGACAATGAACTGACCCTCCGAGACAGTCGTATCAGTCGCCAGCAGGCGCAGATCGTTGCCGCTAACGGAGCCCTGATTCTCGAGGACAGCGGGAGCCGCCACGGCACATTCGCGAACGGCGTAAAAGTCCTCCGTCATGAACTCAAGCCAAACGACACGATCGATTTTGGAATCGCCGATTCCTACCGCCTGATCTATATCGGCGAAGGAGCCACGATCGCGGAACTGGTTGGGCGCGTCGAGGCCCCCGCGCCAGCGCAGGCGGGTGCCCGCGAACTCCACCACTTGGGCGTGCTGCTCGATGTCGCACGCGCCTTGGGCACCGGCCTTTCGCTGGAAGACATTCTCACCGTCGTTGTCGATGCGGCCATTCAGCTAACCGGCACCGAACGAGGTGTCCTGCTTCTTGTCGATGCCGGGGGCGCGCTGCAAACGATTGTGGCGCGCGATAAGCAGCGCTCAACGCTCCGTCCGGAAGATTTACAGGTCTCAAAAAGTGTGGTAAAGCGCGTCGTGAGCTCCCGCCGTGAATTGATCGTGAGCGATTCGGGCGACGAGGTTCCAAGCAATCCGCAGGAGAGCATGGCGCGCCTCGCCCTGCGAACTGTGATAGCGATCCCCATCGATAAGTTGCCCGTAATCGAGGCCATTGACGTAACGATCGCATCTCGCCAAGGAGAGCTTCTAGGCGTTCTCTATCTCGACAGCCGCGCCCCGACGAGCGCGTTTTCCGATCTCGACCGCGAGGTACTGCGCACGCTTGCCCGAGAAGCGGCAACCGTCGTGGAGAATGCCCGCCTGTTCGCTTCCGCGCGGGCCAAGGCCCGCCTTGATCATGAGATCCAAATCGCGAGTGAAATCCAGCAGCGTCTCTTGCCCGGGTCGCTGCCGAATCTACCCGGCGTTGCCGTAGCCGGTTCGACGCTGGCCTGCTATTCGGTGGGAGGCGATTGCTTCGACGTGATCGAACTCGGCGCTGGCCGCTACGGATTTTTCGTCGGAGACGTTTCCGGCAAGGGAATCTCTGCGGCGCTGATGGCCACGCTGCTTCAAGGCGTATTTTTTACCACCGCCACCATGGACATCCCGATCTGCGAGATCTTTTCACGGGTAAACAAATACCTTGCAGAACACACTGTCGAAAGCCGTTACGCAACCGTCTTCTATGGCGTGCTGGAGCCCAATGGATGTTTCGAATACGTGAATGCCGGCCACGTTCCGCCGCTCATTCGGAGACGGAACGGCCAACTCGAAGCCCTTGGCTCTGAAAATTTTCCCGTGGGATTGTTTCCGTTCGCCGAATTTCAAAGCGCTCGCGTCGCGCTTGCGCCGGGCGAATGGATCGTGATCTACACCGACGGAGTTTCAGAGGCCGCGAACAAGCGCAATGAAATGTTTGAAGAGCCCAGGCTGCGCCACATCGTCGAGGAATTCAAAGGACAGACGGCAGAAGAAATGGCGGACGCGATTCGCGACGGCGTGAAAGCATTTACCGAAGGCGCCGCGCAATCCGACGACGTTACCACGCTAGTAACTCAATACAAAGGGAAGTCGGCCGGGGCCATCGCCACCTAAGAGCCAGTCGAAGAATAGTGCCGCGTGCCCAGGCCCCAAAGAAAAATCGCCAGCGCGAAAAACCCCACGGCGACAACCGGCACGAACGCCCCATATTCTGGCGAAACACTGCGACCCAGCATCCTCACGCTCGGATAAAACGAAGCAAGTCCAAACGGGATGATCCAGCACAGGAAGAATTGCACCACGCCGCTGTAAATGGAGAGCGGATAGCGCCCAAATGCGATCACGTTCCAAACCGGCGGGTGCACCCCTATGCGATCCTCGAACCAGAACGACGCCGTCGTCAGAATCAAGAACACCGAGATATAGATTACGCCGGCGCACGCCGCGAAAAACAGAAGCATAGCGAACTTCCACGGTGTCCACATCGTGTGGAGATGCACGGACGCCCACGTCATGCAGAATATTCCCGTCGCCACTTCCTGCAGCGACTCGATGCGGAACGTCTCGAAGAGAATCTGAAACAACGATGAAACAGGGCGCAGCAGAATGCGGTCGAACTTTCCTTCGATTATGTAGTTGTTCCCGAAATCGTAAAGGTTCGTGCTGATCACGTTGAACAGCCCGTACGGAATCAAGGAAAAGCCATACAGAAAAAGTACCTCCTCGAAACGCCAGCCCGCGATTTGCGGCACTTTCTGAAACAATACGATGACGAACGCTAGACCGAAAATGGTTGCCGCAAAACTCGTAATGAGGCTGATAAAGAAGTCCCCGCGATAGCTGACACGGACTTTGGCGTACTGGGTTAAATAGTCGAAGAAAAGCAATACATGGCGGCGGGCACCCGCCGCCATGCCCCGCGTCTCGGACGCAGTCGTATTGGGTGGAAGGGAATTCGCCGCCATGTCATCCACCCTGGATCGTTATCCGGCGCGATGCCTGTCCCCACCACAGATCCGCCAGCAGCAGAAGAAGGAACACCCAGGCCCATTGCGTCGCAAGCGCGCGCAGCGCGTGCGGCCGATCAAGTTTGCCGAGATAAATCTGCAGCGGTGTATATGCGATGTGCTCGAAAGGGAGCCAGGCGAGGATGGCGCGAGCCTTTTCGGGGAAATAGGTCATGGGGATTAGCAAGCCGGATAGCAGCTCGATGAGCCAAAATTTGGCGCGGATCAGCGCGAGGATCGACTTCAGCGGGATCGCGCAAGTGCCAATCATGAAATTGATGGCGCTCATCAGAAAGAAGCTGCCGAGAACGGCAGCCAAAAACAACAGGAAATCTTCGCGCGAAGCAGGAGCTTGCAGGTGCAAGGCGAAAGAAATAACAATCGCCGTCGGAAGCGTTAGGAGGACAAGGCGAAACGCCGATTCGCCGATCGCGCGGCTGATCCACATCCACTGGATCGAAACCGGCTTGATCAGGTCCATGGCGATCTTGCCCTCAATTACCTCGTAGGCCATTTCCTGATCGATTGTGTTGATGTAGAAAGAACGGATAATCCACCCCACGCTAATATAGGTAACCATTTGCGGAAGGTTGTAACCGGCGATCGATTGCCCGGGATGGTAAACCGCGCTCCAGATAAAGTAATAGACCGTGACGTTCAGTGTGTAGGTGATGATGCCGGTGAAATAGCGAAGCCGGAATGCGAGAATATTGACGAAGCCGATGCGCGAAAATTCGGCGTAAGGCGCAAGAGCATCCAGGAAGTCGCTCACGCGGTAACCTCGGCCAGTGATTCTCCCGCGTATATGCGCTTGATGATTTCCTCGATGGGCTCATCCTCGATCAAGAGGTCGCGCACCTCGATGGCCGACAGAATGCGCCGTATGAGGTCGGCCGTAGGAACCTTCAAGCGATCGAAGCGGATACGATATGTGAGTTCGTCAACCTGCTCGACCTCAAGGCCCTCGCGCGAAAAGAGCTCGATGCCTTTGGCCTGGGCGCGATCTTTCAAGATGAATTTGATTTGTTTGGTGCGGAGCAGGCGGGACTTGAGATCGCTCAACTGGCCATCGTAGAGGACCCGGCCATGGTCGATGATCATGATGCGTCGACACAACTCCTCGATGTCATCGAGATCGTGCGTCGTGAGGAGCACGGTGGTGCGGAATTCGCGGTTGATCGCGCGGAGGAAATGGCGGATGTGGTCTTTCGCGACGACGTCGAGACCGATGGTGGGCTCGTCAAGAAACAGCAGGGGCGGGTTATGGAGTAGCGCAGCCGCAAGATCGCAGCGCATGCGTTCGCCGAGAGAAAGTTTCCGCACGGGCGTGTGGAGGTAATCGCGAATATTGAGAATTTCGTCGAAGCGCTCCATGCGGGCGTCAAAGTCGCGCTGGGAGACGCCGTAGATGCGGCGAAGAAGTTTGAACGATTCGATGACAGCGATGTCCCACCACAGCTGGGTGCGCTGGCCAAAGACCACGCCAATGGTCTTTACGTAGTGGCGGCGCTGACGGAACGGTACGAAACCATTGATGCGAATCTCGCCGCTCGTTGGAACCAGA
>Ga0182024_10026307_pt1 | contig 10230 bp, 13 predicted proteins | sample P32metaG_FD_120480 | JGI IMG/M metagenome (GOLD analysis project Ga0182024, IMG submission 120480) | Permafrost microbial communities from Stordalen Mire, Sweden - P3-2 metaG (Illumina Assembly) | ecosystem: Environmental > Terrestrial > Soil > Wetlands > Permafrost | place: Sweden: Stordalen...
GCCCACGTCCCTCTCGATGAAGCCCGAGATCACGCCATCGTCCTGGACGGGCGCATCGCCGAAATTAACGACGCCCTCAACCGCCTGGAACAACTCGATCCCCGGGCCGCCTCCGTAGTCGAAATGCGCTTCTTCGGCGGTCTCAAGGAGCAGGAAATCGCTGATGTCCTCGACATCTCCGCAGCCACCGTCAAGCGCGACTGGGAATTCGCCCGCTCTTGGCTCCTAGCGCAATTCAATGTGAGCTAAGCCGAGTTCCCTTTACGCAATCCTTAATAAGGAGAACCCCATGAAGAAACTCGCCCTCTTTCCAATCGCGGTCTTGTTTACCGCCGTCGTTCCCGTCAAAGCTGCCTCCAATTGCGATGCCGTCATCGCAGCCACCTTGAAGGTCCTTCAAGTGCCCGCGCACCTGTACATGACGCGAACCGCAGGTTACAACGGGGGCAAGACGAAGAACAGCGAGACCATTTATCTCAATGGCGCCACCTACGTTAGGGTTGACGGACCATGGGTGAAGAGCACGATTACGCCCAAGGACCTGGCGGACGGAAAAAAACAAGAGGCGGCGCAAATCGGCATCTGCACCCCGGTGCGCGACGAAGCCGTGAATGGCGAGCCGGCTACGCTCTACAAAGTCCACAGTCAGACCGCCGACGACAGCATCGATACTCAGATCTGGATTTCGAAACTGAGAAGCCTGCCCCTGAAGCAAGTCTACGATCTCGACGTGAATGCCGGCGCTCCAGGCAAGAGTCACAACGAAGTCCGCTATGAATACACCGGCGTGACGGCTCCCGCCGTAACTGAACCCAAGCGCAAGTAGCCCAGGAGCGTGCAGACACTTCAGAAATTCCCATATTCTTACTCTTGCGATGTAGCCAATCAGACTCAACCGATTCTGTCGTCCTCAATCGTAGAAGTGCGCCGTACGCGGGCTGGCTACCGTCCAACGCTTAAACACGCGCGAGAATGCGGAGGCTCGCAGAAGCCCACCCTGGTCGAGATCGAGAACATACGTGATCTTGACCCCGCACGTCGGGCAAGGAAAGGAATGCTTCTGCATATCCTTGTGGCCGACCTGGGTGCGCGTGATGATCTTCGAATCACACGAGATACAAACGACGGGGTTGCGAACAGTCATAGCGGGATGACTCAATTCTCGCAGGGAGCGGAGTGTATGTGAGAACGTGGTTTAATGGCTGGGTCAACATACGCCGCCCTTATCGCGGTGGAGCAGTATCAACAGTCGAATATTCCTGGGGTGCAGTTCGCAATTGCTGACGCCAGGCGATGCGGGAAATGCTCATCCAGCAGATGCAGGTTCCTGCCCAGAACATCAAGCTCTGGACCAATGAGCAGGCAACGCGGAGCACTTTTGAGCACGATCTCAAGTTCGAGCTCAACACGCTCGGCCCCGAGGATCAGTTCATCTTCTTCTATGCGGGGCACGGGTTCTACGCGGAGGGCTCGAATCGGCTCTCGACGTGGGAAACGCGTTCGGTTAACGTTGGGGCGACGACCGTGTGCCTCGATGAGGTGCTTTTGTCCCGGTTGAAGAACGGGCAGTGTCGCAAGAGCTTAGTGTTCATCGACGCATGCGCGAGCACATTCATCGCGCCCGGCGCGCGGAGCGTACTGCAGGATATGAGGAGGGAGGAGTTCGACGCCTTCGTGCAATCTACGGAATACTGCGGGGCATTCTTCTCGTGCTCGCCCGCGCAGCAATCGTACTCGTCGGAGAAGGTGCAGCACGGAATCTGGACGTACCACCTCTTGAAAGCATTTCGAGGTGAGGATGTGGGGGCGTTCGAGCGCGATCGGCTCATCACGGGACACTCGCTGCAGAACTACCTCACCCTGCGCGTGCCCGAATTCATCGCGAAGAAGACAGAGATCAAGGACAGTCAACGTCCCTATGCGGTGCTGGCCGCCAATGGCGCGTTCGAGATCCTCAACGCCCCGGAAGACATCCCGGAGCCGAAGCGGCCGGACGTCCAGCCGCCCGTGCCGGTTCCCGTGCCCGTGCTCGATAGCGCCAAAGCTGCCGCCGCCCATCAAGAGTACTTTGAGCAGCGCAAGCGGCTGGCGGATACGGAGGTGATGACGAAGATCTGGGGTTTGCCACGCTGGAAACTCTGGAGCCGCCCGATGGAATTCCGCAAGGCGCGCTTTCAGAGTCTCGATCATTGCGATCAGTTCGTCGCGTCGGCGAGTGTGCGCTCAAACGCACGGTGGACGCAATATCCCTGGTTCAACACGTCGCCGGAGCACGGTTTTGAGTCGGTCGCGGCCGGGATCGATCTCGTGGACCCGAGTGTCGAGCACACGGAACGGTGGGTTCTGTTCCAGTCCGGACAGTTCGTGCACAACATGGCCCTCGACCGCATGTCTCCACTCGGGAAACGGACGCACGTCTTCGAGATCCTTGAAGTCGTGACCGCGCTGTTCGAGTTCACCGCCCGCATGGCTGACCGGAAGATCTTCACCAACCATATCGGGATCGCCGTCGAGCTCTACGACGTCGCCGGACGACAGCTCGCGTGGGATCGAGACCTTGACGGCTGGTGCCAAGAGCACACGATCAGCATCCACACCATCCATACAGCAGACGAGCTATGCGCCGGGCGGCGCACGCTCGCACTCGATGTGGCACTCAAGGTCTACGCAGCGTTCGGCTGGGAGAACCCGCCAAAGGAAGAGCTCGCAGCAGTCCAACGACAACGCTTCGGATAGCTCCATCGACAAAGATTGGCAAACGCCAATAAGCGACGGGATCGGCAGCCCTATCATTTACTTATGGCGTTTCGCGTTTTGATCATCGGTGGCACGGGGCAGGTCGGAGCTGCGGTGGTGCGGGCGCTGGTTTCCCTGCCGTCCTGTGCTGAAGTCGTGATGGTCAATCGCAAGGCGACTCCGCTGGCCGCTACTCCTCGCTTGCGGCAGGTGATCTTGGATACGGCAGCCACGCAGTTTCAGGCAGAGATGGCTACGCTTGCAATGAGGATGGTGGCGCTCGGCGACCCTGTCTCTGGGGCCTCGTGTGTTGGCGTCGGGAAAGGCAGCAATGCGTGGAGCGAGGAAGAATTGAAGGCCCTCGAACTTGGGGTCGTCGGTGCTTTTGCCCGTGGCTGCCACGCCGGCGGCATTGAGCGGTTTGCGCTGCTCTCAGCAGTCGGAAGCACCGCGAAGAGTAGATTCCGCTACGTGCGCGTCATGGGGTTAAAAGAAGAAGCGGTGCAAGACATCGGCTTCAAACGTCTCGCGATCTTCCGCCCCGGCATCATCGGAGGCAAGGCGGTGCGCCGATTCCGCCGTCTGCCTTGCTGACCCTGAGTCCCAACCAGGCTCTCCCGATCCATGTGCAACAGGTGGAGAACTTGAACGTTGCGGCCCAAGGTGCGGATGGCGTCGTGCTTTCGAACTTGCCTGTCACGGTCACCGTCACAGGCGTGAATCCGCAAACTCGTCCGCTGACTACCGACGGCACTGGCCAAGTGGGATTCGCGTATGCCAGCGATCCGCTGGTGGGCGTGGATCAAGTGCAAGCCAGCGCATTCGTCAACGGAACGATGATTTACTCCAACGTGGTCAGCGTGCCGTGGAACAGTGGAACCAATCAGGCGCCGGTGGTCAGCGGAGGGCAGCCACAAACCATCATTCTCCCCGCGCAAGCGACTCTGAGCGGAAGAGTGACCGACGATGGGTTGCCCAGCAACGCCGTGACCACGACGTGGAGCGTTCTCACGGGCCCAGGAACGGTCACCTTCGACGATGCAACTCAGCCGGCGACAGCGGCTACCTTTACCACGCCAGGAACATACACGCTGGAATTGAGCGCATCTGATGGCGCGCTAACTACGAACTCCACCGTGGTCATCACGGTGAATGCGAACACGAATCTGAGTTCGGGCTGGATTTTGAATCCAGTGAACAGTTCAGCCATCAGCGGTCAGGTGCCAGTGACCCTAGTCTCTGGAATCACTTTGGTGAGTGGAACCCTGACATACTTCCCGTCGAACCATCCGGAGGCTGCGGTGACGCTGAGCGCGAATACAACTGGCTCGGGCCAGATCGCGACGCTAGATGCCACGCTGCTGAACAACGGCGGATACTTCATTATCCTGAACGGGACAAATTCGAATAACGTGATGCAGACCAGCCAGGTGTACGTGACTGCTACGGGCGATTACAAGCCGGGCCGCGTGACGGCGACGATCACCGATCTGACGGCTCCAGCGCCAGGTCTACCGATCCAGATCCAGCGCACTACGACAGCCTGGTGCGGAGCACATCGAGCGACTTTGGGTACGGCTGGCGGCTCGGCATCAATATCCAGACGCAGATTAGTCCGACTGGCGATGTGACGTTAACGATCAACGGCAAAGCCCGGACGTTCTACTTCACTCCGCCGAACAACGGCGTGTTCAGTTACTACTACACGCCGCAATACACGCCCGAACCGGGTCTTTATGGGTCGCTCGCAAACACCGGCGACAACTGCTCCGGCGTGCTGCTGCATGTCGGCAACGTTTGGGAATGCGCGATCAACAACTCCGGGCAGATTTATCAAGCCACTGGCTACCAGTACACCGATCCCTACGGCCGCATCTACACGCTCGCTTCCGACGGAACACTGCAATCGATCCAGGATCTGAACAACAACACGCTGGCGATCACGCCGACCGGGATCACGCGCATCGAACCTAGCGGGGTCCTCACCGACACTTTTCAGCAAGTCGCGGAGATCAAGGCCGTAGTTGTAGAGGGTGGCATCGCAGGTCCCACGTTACTGCCGCATCCAGCTGCCGAATAAAACCAATAGGGCCGGATTCTCGGTGGATTCCAGATTGATTGGGCTGGTGAGTACGCCAGCGCGGCGGAGATAGCCGATGAACAACCGCAGACCATTCTGCAGCTCTAGGCTGTGCGTGTGTCCAAATCCCTTACATCGGCATCGACGCAAATGACGAGCAAACTCTTCGACAAAACGCTCGTCCAGCGCATCGATTCGGATGCCTTTTTGGCTCGTCCAATGAACGAGATGCTCCACGGCTCGCAGGGGTCTGCGGGTCGTGATCAGTGCATAGCCCACCCGATGTAACTCTTGAGCGAATCCTTCGATTAGGCGGCCATGCGGGCGGTTGCGTAGTTCCTGGATACGAAAAGATGACTCGAAAAACTTCGTGAACATGACGTCCTCTCCTGTAGGACGTCATGATTATGCGAAGTCCGGCGGTCATGGCGCTAGCCAATCCGCATTGAAAAGAAAGGGTGTCGCCTGTTGTTACGGCTCCTCTCTTCGCATACAAATGGACTCCGCATTAAACCTGCCGTTCAACGAATGGACCGAGGCTTTTGGACCCGAGCGGCTGACCGGAGCCCTGCTGGACCGGCTCACCCATCACGTCCACATCCTGGAAATGAACGGAGAAAGTTACCGGTTGAAAGACCGCAAGCGCAAGCGCCCCGCGAAGCCTCGTTCCTAGTCCCCCGGCCCGTCGATTGCGCCGATTTGCAGGGCCGGTTTCGCTCCGGCCTAAACGCGCCCCGCAAAGCGGGTCGCAGGCCTGCGCTCCAGCCGTCCCCGCAAATCCCTCAAACCATAGCCCCAACTCCCCAGGAAGTGGTCTACTTTCTCTCCGCCCATGTGGTCTAGTTTTACTCCGCCCTTGACACGCTGCTGCTCCGCCGACACGGGCAAGCATGGTTTGAAGGTGCGCTGCTGCCGAAATTCGCGCCGGTGTGACAATCGTGGCGCTGCTCGGAACACTCGTCCTGATTTTTGCTTTTCAGGCCGACAACATCACTGGGCGGTTTTTCCATGTGGTGTTGATCGCAGTGCCAATCACGTTGCAGGATGAAGAATCCACGGCCTCGTGCTAACGCAGCATAGCGGCCTAGGACAGGACTGATGTTGACGAACTTCCTTATTTCTCGGGATCGAATGTGACGTTGCTGTCAGAGGTGAACTTTTTATAGTTCCGGAACTCAATCACGTTGCGGGTGCACCCGCTCGTTCCGTGCGCGCAGCTCAGCGCCTCGGAGTGGACCGGCAGCAGATACTTGCCCTCGCCTATGAGCACATAGTCGTAATCGACCGCCGATTCGACTGTGTCGAGAGGAAACATCCTCGGCAGGTTTTGTGCAGACAGCTCGATCCGCAGCACCCGAAAGTTCTCTTTGTCGATCCAGATCACCTCCACGGTGAAGAAGTCTGCACCGGCCAGGACGTTCCTGTGAGCAGCGATAAAATCCTTCCACGAAGTCGTCTGACTTCGCTTCGGTGCCGGAGCCATGCCGTGGCGTCGCAGAATGTTTCCCACCGTCTGATCGGACAAGCAGTGACCCAAATGAAATTCAGGTGTTAAGCGGTCGAATTCACTGATTGAAGCGAATCAGTGGTGCGACAGACGTACGGGTCTCGAGTCTGCGGCGAACTTCATCTTTAAGAACAACCATACATCACGGAGGATATAGCCTTGGACGGCCTGTCTGTGTCACTGCGTACATACGCGATTCATTTAGACCCCTCTGTGCCCGCCAGGTGAACGGCAATCAAGCCATAGACCTGCGATAGGCGGAGGTTCGGGTGCTCCGCTTGGATCTCCTCCGGCCGGAGTCCGTCGCCCCAGACCCGGATGACGAATTCGATGTCATCGGCGGAAACTCCCCTGATCGTCGCGTGCAATGTACTCATAGCCACGGCGCCAGCTCCACAGTTTTCGTCAGCCGGGCTATGCCCAATACTATGCCCGGTTTGTGCATAGAAAGGGTGCGACCGGTTGCTACCGTCGAAGTGCCCTCCGCGCGTAAGCGATTGAGCGGTGGGAACCTGTAGTAATGAATCGCAGCCACTATGCCTACTGCTAAGTTGTTGATTCTGTGTTGATTCTTGGTTCGGGACTAGGAGGTCGGTGGTTCGAATCCACTCGCCCCGACCACTTAAATTGCTGTCCTTTGAACCGCTCACACGCTCCATAGCTTCACGGACGGTTTCGGGCTATTTTACGTCGATCATCAGTGTTCTCCGTACCCCTCTCGAGTCGTGCAACTCAGCCGCCGACGTCCGGCCATCCACTTTGCACCAAAGTACAGGTTTACTGGATTGCGAACCCGCTGTATTCTGACCATAGAGGCGGCCAACGTCGACCAAACTGGGACGAACGATGGTATGCGAAGGGATGGAAGACGCCGCGGGGACGTACGAGGGATTATTCATGAATGAATCGCCAGCGGTTCCGGTCATTGCGGTTGTCGACGACGACGAATCGGTCCGGGAGTCGCTAGCCAGCCTGGCTGAGTCGGTTGGATATGACGTGGCTTTGTTTGCCTCTGCCGAGGACTTCTTGATAGCAGCCCGCCATCGGCATGATTTAGACTGCTTGATCCTGGATGTGCGTCTGCCGGGTATGTCGGGTATTGAGTTACATGCTCAACTGTGCGCGCGCGGCCGGTCCATCCCTACGATATTCATCACGGCGCACGCGGATCCAGTGTTGTCCATGAAGCCCGGATTAGTGGCGGTGTTGTACAAGCCGTTTCAGCCAGAGGTTTTGTTGCAAGCCGTGCGCAGCGCAGTCTCACAATCGCACAGCTGAAAAGATCAATTGTCTTTTGGAGTCACAACAATGTCTACTGCCGTTAGCGTGCCCATTCATTCCGAGCCCGCAAGGTACTCGGGGATGCAGATTCCTAAACACATTACCGAACGTGCCCCAGACGCCCATGGAATCGTGGGAACAAGTGAAGCTCTGCAACACAGCTTAGAGCTGGCGCGCATTGTGGCGCCCACAGACTCCACTGTTCTCATCTACGGCGAGACCGGGACCGGCAAAGAACTGTTCGCGCGGCTGATCCATGAACGCAGCCGGCGCTCGGCCGGCCCGTTCGTCCGCCTGAATTGCGCCGCCATTCCCGAGGGCTTGCTCGAGAGCGAGCTCTTTGGCCACGAAAAGGGCGCCTTCACCAGCGCGAACGCGCAACGTGTGGGGCGCTTTGAGGCCGCCAATCACGGAACTTTGTTTCTGGATGAAATCGGCGACATCCCAGCCGGCCTGCAGTCAAAACTTCTGCGCGTTTTGCAAGAGCGGGAGTTCGAGAGGCTTGGTAGCTCCCGCACATTGAGCGTCGACGTCCGGGTGGTCGCCGCGACGAACCAGAATCTCGCAGTGCAGGTCGAAGGAGGGATGTTTCGTATGGATCTCTATTATCGCCTGAACGTCTTTCCCATCACCTTGCCTCCGTTGCGTGACAGAGGCGAAGATATCCCGAGTCTTGTTCGGCATTTTGTCGGCAGCGCCGCCGCGAGAATGCGACGGCTGATTCGAAGCATCCCCTCGGAGACCATGCAGGCGCTCACGCAACATTCCTGGCCCGGCAACGTGCGGGAATTACAGAATATGATCGAGCGCGCCGTGATCCTGGCCGAAGACGGAGTCTTGCGGGTTCCCCTCTTCGAGCAACAGCGGCACATCGCAAGAGGCCAATTCGGCGGAAGCACGCTGAGCGAAATGGAGCGCAACTACATGTTGCAAGTATTGGAAGAAACCGGGTGGGTGATCGGCGGCCCGAGCGGCGCCGCACGGTACCTGGGTCTTCCGCGCACTACGCTCATCTCCAAGATGAAAAAGCTCGGGATTCTTCACGGACGCGAAGCGCGGCTCATCGAACCGGGCCGATCTTCTCAGCCTGCTTCACAAGATCAGCCAGCGAATCCGCGCGCATCTTACGCATCACCTGTCCCCGATATAGCTTGACGGTTCGCTCGCTGATGCCCAGCTCATGCGCGATTTGCTTGTTCAGGCATCCGGAAGCGACGAGCAGCATCACTTGGCGCTCGCGCGGCGCCAGTAAGTCGAAGCGTTCACGGAGTGAGCGCATCTCTGCGCGGGCCGAGTGTTTTTTTCGGTCCGCTTCCAGCGCCTGCCGGATCGCGTCCATCAGCTCGTTCTCTCGCACCGGCTTGGTCAGGAAATGTGCAGCGCCGGCCTTGAGTGCCTGCACCGTCATGGGAATATCGCCATGGCCGGTTAGGAAAATTACCGGCAACGGACTGCCGGCCGCATTCATTTCCCGCTGCAGATCCAGCCCGTTCATGCCGGGCATGTTCACATCCAAAACGACGCAGCCCTCCGGTTCTGTGAGGCGAGCGGCGAGAAATTCCGGCGCCGATCCAAATGTGCGCACTTCGAAACCCACCGATTCCATCAGCGCCGTCAGGCCGTCCCTAACGGATACGTCGTCGTCGATCAGGAAAATTGTCTCCCTCGTGAGCCCTCCGTGTGTCGCTCCGCCGTCATGCCGTCGCTATATCGACGTTTGCGGACACTCCAGCGCGCGCTGGGAGGCTGAACTCGAACGTAGCGCCCCGGCCCGCGTTATTCGCGCTCGATAAACGGCCGCCGTGCGCTGAAATGATGTTGCGGCAAATTGAAAGGCCCATGCCCATACCCTGCGGTTTGGTGGTAAAAAACGCGTCAAACAGACGCCCGGCTTTCTGAGGATCGATCCCCGCGCCGGAATCGCCGACTGCAACTGTGACGCTGTCCGGATCTCGCACTTCGGACCGGATCGTCAGCGTGCGCCGGCCGCTGATCGAACTCATGGCTTCGATCGCGTTGATGATCAGGTTCAAGAGCACCTGTTGCAACTGGACTCGATCGCCCAGGACATTGCGCAGGCCGACCGCCAGCTCGGTTTGTAACTCCACTTGACTGCGCGTCATCTCGCCGTTCGCCAGCGTTAACGTCCTGTAAATCAAGTCGTTTAAATCAACCTCTTCGCGATGAGGCGGCGTATTCTTTACCAGGGTGCGGAGATCATGAATCACGTCACTGGCCCGATTACTGTCCCGAATAATCCGCTCCACAGTGCTGCGAGCCTTCCCGACGTTCGGCGGCGTGCTCGCGAGCCAATGAAGACAAGCATTTCCATTCGTCACGATGCCCGTCAATGGCTGCGTGACTTCATGTGCGATGGACGCCGCCAGTTCACCCATGGCTGTCACGCGTGTCACATGGGCCAGTTCGGCTTGCGCCGTCAGGAGCGCCTCCTCCGCACGTTGCCTCTCTGCCATTTGGCGCCGCAGTTCCTCATTGGCAGCCATCAACTGACTGGTGCGCTCCACGACGCGCCGCTCCAAATTGTTGTTGAGCCGCAAGATTTCCGCCTTGGCTTGCTTGAGCTCCGATGTCTCCACCACTTCCCATCCTTTATTCCGGCGCGCGA
>Ga0182024_10026308_pt1 | contig 10230 bp, 6 predicted proteins | sample P32metaG_FD_120480 | JGI IMG/M metagenome (GOLD analysis project Ga0182024, IMG submission 120480) | Permafrost microbial communities from Stordalen Mire, Sweden - P3-2 metaG (Illumina Assembly) | ecosystem: Environmental > Terrestrial > Soil > Wetlands > Permafrost | place: Sweden: Stordalen...
CAACCCCACCCGTCAGGGTGGGGATGCGCCCCGGTCCCGCCCCCTTTCCAACCCCACCCGTCAGGGTGGGGAAGCGCCCCGGTCCCGCCCCCTTTCCAACCCCACCCGTCAGGGTGGGGATGCGCCCCGGTCCCGCCCCCTTTCCAACCCCACCCGTCAGGGTGGGGAAGCGCCCCGGTCCCGCCGCAACATAAAAGAATACGTACGCCGAAATCCCCGCGAGGCCGACCCGCACCAGGCTTTCCAGCGCCAGATCCGTGCCTGAATAAATCGCAGCGGGCGCGATGCTGATCGCGAGCATCGCGAAGAATAGCACCAGCGCGCCGGAGAGCGACCCGCGTTCGAAGCGCCATTCCCGCAACCGGATCAGCCCGATCGCCAGTCCCAGAAACGCAATCGCAATCGCCGGATGCGGACCCGAATTTCCGAATGCCACCGGCAGCGGCGGCGCCAGCAGCGCCACCGCGAAGAATAAGGTCAACCACGCGTTGGGTGATTTCAGCAGCCAGCTCGCCGCCGGCGCTAATACAGTGATGAAAACCAGCGGAGCCGCCAGTATCCACTCCGCGGAATCGCGCGCCACCGCGATCGCCGCGGCATAAGCCGCCAGCACCGCCCCGCTAATGAGGTAGGGCCATCCGCTAAACCCCGATTCTGAACCGCGACCGTCAAGGAGCGGCACGCTCAACCCCTTTCTGAACCGCGACTGTCAAGGAGCGGCACGCTCAACCCCGATTCTGAACCGCGACTGTCAAGGAGCCGCACGCTCAACCCCCTTACGACCCACGACCGTCCCTTCGTGGCGCACGCTTTAGCGTGCCGCTGTCGGCTTCAGCCGACAGTCCCGGTGGCACAGACTTTAGTCTGTGTAGTAGACGAACAAAATCTGGGCCTTTTCACCAACCTCTTTAGCGTGCCGTGTCTTCGTGCGACCGCCTCACGCCCGCAGCGGCCTGAACGTCAACGTCAAGAAAGTGATCGACACGATCAGCGCCACCGCCATCGCCAGCAGCACATTGAGCCCCACGTTCGGGAAACTCGGCCGCTCCGGCACCACCCCCGGATCCATCACGCGCAGCCGTTCGCCGCGCAACCCCGCCGACGTCTCCAGTTCCCTCTGCCTCCCCGCCGCTGCATCGAAGGCCGACTGCGCCGCCCGCAGCCTTTGCTGCAACTCCTCCCCGCGCGCCTCGCGATCGGATAGCACCGCGGATTTCTTCTGAATCTGCGCCGCCAGATCGGCGTCCTGTTTTTCCAGGCTCTCCAGGCGCGCTCGCACGCGCGCCGCCATCGCCGCGGCCCCGTCATTCGAAATCTCCGCCAGGTCTGTCCGAGCCTCCGTCAACTCCGGCTGGAGTTTTTCGCGCGATTCAGCCAGCGCCCCTAAGTCCGCCTGCATCGATTCGTACGGCTGGCGCACCGCGAATTCGTGCCACGCCGCCTGTTCCTGCTCCAGGCGCTTCTGGGCTTCCGCCGCGCGGGCGCGCGCATCGTCGCGCAGGTCCTGCTCATCGGCGAAATTGGCTGACCGGCTCAGCGTGACCGTCTCCGCCGCAAGAAACTGCGCCATCGCCTGCGCCTGTCTCGGATCGGAAAGCGTCACCGAGATTTGCAGAATCTTGGTGTCTTTGACTTTGGCGACTTTCAGGATACTCCGCTTTAGTGCCTCCATCGTTTTCGATGACGATGCCTCGCGCAAATGAAATTTGTCCACGGCGCGCTGGAACAGCGTATCGCCCGACGCGAACATTTCGTAGGCGCGCAGCGATTCCAGATACACCGGACTCACCGTGATCGCCGTGCGTGGATCGTTCCCTGCCGGCGGATCAATCGCGATACTCGCCATGGCCGTGTATTCTTTCGGAAGCAGCAGGCTCACCATCAGCGCCAGCGCCCCCGCGGCCGCGCACACCGCCAGCACAAATTTCCAGCGGCGCTGGACATGGTCCAGATACTCGTAAGCCTGAAACGACTCGGCCGCGTAATCGCCTGTCGCTATTTTCATTTCTTGTGGGGCCGCCTCGCCCGTCTCGGGGCCATCCTGTTTTGAGGCGCGGCCGTCAGGCCGCGCGTTCCGTCCTTATTTTGTGGGGCCGGCAATCCTGCCGGCGAGCCGACTTTAAGCCGGCTCGGTTTCAAACACCCGGCGTCTCCTACCGGGGATTATCGGGGATGATCGCGCCAACAGTCTATGGTTCCCTTAGCGCCACCGTGCCGATTCTTAGCCCGCAACGACCTTTGAGGCGCGCCCGTCAGGGCGCGCGTTCCGTCTTTACGAGCCGCGACCAAGCTGCGCTTGCGCCAAGGGAGCGGTTATAAAAAATGCGCGACCATCCCGGAGCGCGTTCCGGCCTCTATACCCTCTGTTTCTTTCTTGATAGCCAAATCTGACCGCCACGTTAGTGTGGACTATATGACCCTCCTGCTGCCCATCGTGGCGGCGCTTTCGGCAATTCTCCTGCTCCCCGGATGGTCTTTCTTTTTCGACGTCGTTCCGAAAGTAGTAGTGATTCTGCTCGGTGCCGCCCTGGTGTTTCTCTTCCGCGGCCAGTGGCCGGCTGATCTCCGGCGGGACCCCGCCGCGAAACCGCTGCGATACTTCACCGCGATCGCAGCCGCGCAGACCATCGTTATCCTCCTCGCCGCCATCTTCTCCTTGAGCCCCCGGCTCTCTCTGATCGGAAGCACCTGGCGTCGCAGCGGCGCCATCGCCGAAATCGCCGTGCTAGCGCTCGCCGTCTTCGGCGCGGGCCAACTCGCCGCCGGCCGCGCGCGCCACCCGTCTTCTCTCCGCACCTTTCTCCGCATTACCGTCCTCGCCTCTCTTCCGATTTCGATCTACGGCATCCTCCAGTACTTCGGGATCGATCCGCTGCTCGCTCCCGCCGGTTATCACTTCGGCGAAGGGCCGTTCATGATCGTGCGCCCGCCGTCGACGCTCGGCCACGCGGCCTATTTCGCAACCTATCTCCTCTACGTCGCGTTTGCGGGCGCGGAGTTGGTGAGGCTTGAATCGGCCGAGCCCCGTCCCGTCGCGGCGGGGCTGCCTGGCGGGAATCACTCGCCCATACAACCCTGGAAAATCGCGGCCATCGCCGCTTCCGTCCTGGCTATCTTTGGGGTCGTGTTGAGCGGGACGCGAGCCGCACTCCTGGGATTCCTGGTCGGCGTTGTGTTCGTCGTCCTGGTGGGGCACGGCCGTGCCCGCCCGGGGCAGGGCCACGCCCTGCCAGCGGCAGTTAAGCGGAAGGGCGCGCTAGCGACAACCGGAACGCTCCTGCTGGTTATGCTCATCGCCGGCTTTTACTTCTCGCCCGCCGGCGAGCGCCTCCGCGCCCGCGCGTTTTGGGCCAGTGAGGATCGGCTGGGCGGCTCGCGACTACTGCTCTGGCGCGACTCGCTCCGTATGTCGGGCAAACATTGGCTCTTAGGCTATGGGCCCGAAACCTTCGCGGTCGAGTTTCCGTTGCATCAGTCGCTCGATCTGGCGCGTGCGTTCCCGGATTTCTACCACGAATCGCCGCACAATATCTTTCTCGATGCACTGGTATCGAAAGGAGTTTTCGGATTGGCCGCGCTACTTGCGTTAACCGTTCTGTGTCTTGCCTTTGCCCGCGGTCCTCTCGGCGGAGCGTTGGTCGCGATGCTGGTCAGCCAGCAGTTCACCACCTTCACGCTGCCGACCGAACTTTACTTCTACCTCACCGCGGCTCTGTTACTTAGCGACTTTACGCCGCAGCGCGTGGTCACAATCCGGCCGCGGTTTCTGTGGGCGATTCCCTTCCTCGGAATGGCGGCATATCTCACCATCGGCGACACTTTGCTGGCCGCATCGCGGCGCGCGCTGGATGGAAACGATCCCGATCGGGCCGCGCAACTGGAGGATCGCGCGCGGCGCTGGCGCATGGCGGCCGACGTTTATTTTTCTCGGGCGTATGCGGCGATGGCGTCGCAGCAGGACCCGATCGCCCGCTTCCGCGTGTGGCAGTATGCGCTGGCGGCCGCACGCCAAGCTCCTGAAACAGCGGAGGATCGGCAGAATGCACTAATCAATTTGGCGGCGCTGCAATCGACCGCGAACGACGCGGGCGCCGTCGAAAGGACGCTGCGCCGGGCGATTGCGGCTGCGCCTATGTACTTCAAATCGCATTGGTTGCTGGCACAGGTGCTGGAGCTCGAAGGCCGGATGGAGGAGGCTCGGGTGGAAGCGCAAGCGGCTTTCGATCGCGACGGCGGCAAACACGCGGAAGTGACCGCGCTGTGGGAACGTCTCCGGCCGCGCTAGGTTCGCCGCGTGGCTTCCGCGTCGTGTCCGCGTCATTTCCGCGTCGTTTCCGCGTGGTTTTCGCGTCGTTTCCCGCGTGAAACGGGGGCGCGATGCATTAAACTGGACTGATTCAGCCTATGCTGACGTTCACGGCAGGTGACCGCCTGGGTCCGTATGAAATCCTGTGCCGTATCGGCGTGGGAGGCATGGGAGAAGTGTGGAAGGCGCGCGATACGCGGCTGGGCCGCGAGGTCGCGATCAAAGTCTCCGCCGAGAAATTCAGCGATCGATTCGAGCGCGAAGCGCGCACCATCGCCACGCTGAATCATCCGAACATTTGCACGCTGTACGACGTCGGTCCGAATTATCTGGTGATGGAGTTGATCGAGGGGCCGACGCTCGCGGAGAGAATCAAAGAGGGCGCGTTGCCGCTGAGTGATGCGTTAGCCATCGCTCAGCAAGTCATTGCCGCGCTCGAAGCCGCGCACGAAAAAGGAATCGTCCATCGCGACCTGAAACCGGGCAACATCAAGATCAAGCCGGATGGCTCGGTCAAGGTTCTGGATTTCGGACTGGCGAAGGCGACTGGCGCGCAGACGGCCGCCAGTCCCACCGGTCCCGCGAGTCCGGAGCAATCGCCGACCATCAGCATGGCCGCCACGCAGGCCGGAGTCATTCTCGGGACGGCAGCGTACATGTCGCCCGAGCAGGCGCGCGGCAAGCCGGTCGACAAGCGCGCGGATATCTGGGCGTTCGGCGTGGTGCTGTACGAGATGGTCACCGCCAAGCGGCCATTCCAGGGCGAGGATCTGACGGAAACTCTGGCGTCGGTGGTGAAAGAAGAGCCGAAGTTGGATCAGGCTCCGGCGAGAGTGCGCCGGTTGTTGCGAAAGTGCCTGGAGAAAGATCCGAAGAAACGGCTGCGCGATATCGCCGACGCGTGGGAGTTGTTGGAAGGGCCGAGGGAGGATGAGAGTGCCGCTCCTTTACAGCCGCGGCTCGGAAAGGAGTCGCGGCCCGGAATGGCGGGCTGGATCGCGGCTGGCGTGCTGGCGGTGGGCTTAGCTACTGTTGCCTTTCTGCGCTTCCGTGAAAAACCGCCAGCTCCGGCGGCGCCGGTACGCTTTGAGATTCCCGTACCGGGAAACGCCGCGCCCACGGCGTTCCCCAGCCTGTCGCCTGATGGCCGCAAGCTGGCGTTCGTCGCTGGAGGCCGGCTGTGGGTTCATTTCCTGGAGTCGGGAGAAACTCGCGATTTGACCGCCATGGAGAATGCACCGTTCTGGTCCCCGGACAGCCGCTTCGTGGCCTCTCAGTTCGAAAATAAGATCAAGAAAATCGAGGTGACGGGCGGTCCTCTACAGATTGTTTCGGAGTTCAGCGGCACATGGGAAGGGGGCGCATGGAGCCAGGATGACGTGATGGTCTTTGGCGCCGCTCCGGGCGGCTTATTCCGGGTGCCCGCCTCCGGCGGCGTTCCTGTTCAAATCACCTCACTTGATCCCGCGCGAAAGGACCGGCTCCACGGTGCTCCCTCCTTCCTTCCGGACGGCCGGCACTTCGTCTACGATCGTGTCTCGGCTGACAGGCAGAACAGCGGGATCTGTCTCGGCTCCGTGGACGCCAGCCCCGAACAGCAGAGCGGCAAGGTCTTGGTGGCCAGTAATTGGGCGCCAAGGTACGCGCCCTCAGCCGACCCGAGCACCGGCTATCTGCTGTTTATCCGCGAAAGCACGCTGATGGCGCAGCCGTTCGATAATCGCCGGTTAGAGTTGAAAGGGCAAGCCGTTCCCCTAGCGGAGCAAGTGGGTGATAGCGCCGGCGGAACCGGGGGGATTGGAGCCTTCTCGGCTTCCTCCAATGATGTCCTGGTGTTCCAGCGCGGCGGCGCAATGTTAGAGCGGCAGCTCACTTGGTTTGACCGGGAGGGCAAGGTCTTGGGAACTGCCGGGGCTCCGGGCGATTTTCAGGGGCTGGCGCTCTCGCCGGATGGGACGCGTGTAGCTTTGATCAAGAGGAGCGGGCAAGCTTCAAACATCTGGCTGCTGGATTTCGCTCGAGACGCAAGCACGCGGTTTACGTTCGGTTCGGCGAGAGATGTAGATCCGGTCTGGTCACCGGATGGGAGCAGCATCGTCTTTACCTCCGGGAGCGACCTGTACCAAAAGCAAGCAAGCGGCGCGAAAGATGCGGAGGTTGTGCTGACATCCAGCGAGATCAAGCATGCCACGAGTTGGTCGCACGGTTTCCTGCTGTATACGGTGGTGAGCCCGAAGACCAAGACGGATATCTGGGTGCTCCCGATGGTGGGCAATCACAAGCCGGTTCCATTCCTGGCTACGGAGTTCGCCGAGCGCCAGGCTCACTTTTCGCCTGACGGCCATTGGGTCGCCTATGCCTCGGATGCAGCCGGCCCATCGGGTCATCCCGAGATCTACGTGCGGTCATTTTCAATGAACTCCGCCGGGACGGCCGTGGAGACGGGCGGGCAGTGGCTAATCTCTAATGGAGGCGGATTTGAGCCGAGGTGGCGCGGTGACGGCCGGGAACTTTATTACCGATCTTATCCCGACGGAAAGCTGATGGCCGTCGAGATTGCCACCATGCCGGTGTTCCGGCCCGGCAAGCCCCAGGCTCTCAGCCCCATGGCAATGCTGCGTGGGGGTGTTGTTTATTCGGCTGGGCCGTGGGATGCCGCGGCCGACGGCAAGCGTTTTCTCGCGCCGGCACCGAGGAGCGGACCGGAGCCGTTCACGGTGGTGCTGAACTGGACGTCGCTTCTCAAGCCCCACCCGTGAGGGTGGATGGCGGGAAAAAGCCCCAAGCTGACGCATGGGGCTGGACGCAACGATTCCGACCCATCCCCGGCCTGACGGGCGGGCTTGGAAAGCGCCGGCTGAAAGCCGGCGGCAGCCAAAATTGGCTGCCCCGCAAAAGAAGGCCGGCGCAGTGGGAAACGCCGGCGAACTAAAGTTCGCCGCTGCACGATAAATCGTGCGCCACAAGACAAGAGCGTGCGCCACGTCACCCGCGCTACTGACGATCCCACACCGTCGTCTGCTTGAATTGACGCAGTTGGGAATCCCAGCCGAAGTTGGTTACCGTCTTCGATTTTCCGTCCGCCGAGATGACGGTGGTACCTCCGCCCACCACTGTTCCGTCTTCCCTTCTCGCTTCGACGGTGAGCGTGTTCGGGTCGGTCCGAGTCGCGATCGCCTTGAGCCCCGGGAAATCCGGGATGGGATGCTCTTTGCCGTCCGGGATGATTTTGGTCGGACGTTCCGTTACTTTCTCTCCCTTTGCGTTTAGCCCCTCGGCTGTCATCAGATAGTTACCCTGGGCGTCAAGCTCAAACACCATGGTCCCCGCAGTGGGGTGGTGATTGGCGTCGAACTCGGACTTCTCGACGTTGAGTTTCCATGTGCCTACAAATGGATCTTGCATAGCTGTCTCCTTTGGTTTTTGATTTGGTTCAGCGCACCGGCTCCCTGACGGTCGCGGTTCAGAAACGAGTCCCACTGCATCGGCTCCCTGACGGTCGCGGTTCAGAAACGAGTTCCACTGCACCGGCTCCCTGACGGTCGCGGTTCAGAAACGAGTCCCACTGCATCGGCTCCCTGACGGTCGCGGTTCAGAACAAGTCCCACTGCATCGGCTCCCTGACGGTCGCGGTTCAGAAACGAGTCCCACTGCACCGGCTCCCTGACGGTCGCGGTTCAGAAGCGAGTCCCACTGCATCGGCTCCCTGACGGTCGCGGTTCAGAACAAGTCCCACTGCATCGGCTCCCTGACGGTCGCGGTTCGGAAACGAGTCCCCGCGGTTTCCCCCACCCTGACGGGTGGGGCTGGAATGATTTTGCGCCAGCTTGGGCTGGGAGTCCTGAAGGTTCTGTTAAGATTCGCTTAAGCTTTATGGCGGGCGGGGAGCGCTACGAATTCGGCGAATTTACGTTGGATGCCTCTGAACGCAGGCTTTCCAAGAACGGCCAACCCGCGATCGTCCCCCTGGAGCCCAAGGCTTACGACGTGTTGCTGACGCTGATCCGGCGCGCGGGACGGCTGGTGACCAAGCGCGAGTTGCTGGATCTGGTGTGGCCGGAGTCCTTCGTCGAAGAAGGGATTCTTGCGGTGCATGTCTCGGCGGTGCGCAAGGCGCTCGGCGATCGTGGGGGAGCCCGGTACATCGAGACGGTGGCGCGCTCGGGATACCGTTTCGTCGGCGCTGTGAGGCAAACGGATGCAGGGGAGGCGACCGCGAAGGGATGGTCGATTGCCGTGCTCCCGGCGCGGGACATCACCAGCGGGAACGCGCTTCCTAACGGTCGCGCCTCGACCGCAGAAATCTTTTCGGAGCGTGACCGAGGATCCCCGCCCTCACGGGCGGGGCTTGACGGGCGGGGATCGCAGGCGACCGGCCTGACGCTGGCCGACGCTGTGATCGACCGGCTGGGGAGGTTCGAGCAAATCGTGGTCAGGCCCACGCGGGCGGTTCACGCGCACACAAACCAAGAGGCGTACGCGAACGACGCGGAGAACCCGGCCGAGGTGGGCCGGTCCCTGCGCGTGGACGCGGTGCTGGCCACTACTTTCCTGAGGACTGCCGATCGCGTCCGGATTTCAGCGCGCCTGATTCGCTCCGAAGACGGCGCGGATTTGTGGGGCAGCGAGTTCGACGAGCCGGCATCGGAGATCATTGCCATCGCGGATGCAGTGGCAGGATCGGCCGCCGCGTACCTGGGTTTAGACCGGGGTTTAGACCGGGGGCTAGAAGCGAGGTCGAAGGCAGGCGGGAACGGGGGCCCGAATGGCGATAAGCGCAGCCAGGCGCGAACACCGTTCGTTCCTGAGGTCTACGAATTATTCGGCCGGGGGCGGGCCCATCTATTGCACGCGTCCATGTTCGAAGTGCCGAAGGCGATCGAGGCGTTTCGCGAAGCGATAGCGTTGGCGCCGGCGTATGCCGAAGCTCACGCAGGCCTGGCGCTAGCCCAGTGCGCGCAAGCGGAACTTCGCGTGGCGCCTGCGGCGGAAGCATACGCGGAAGCCAAAGCCGCCGCTCTTCGCGCGCTGGCGATGGATGACGGCTGCGCCGACGCGCAGGTCGCGCTGGGCGCGGTTTTGTTTTGGAGCGAATGGAACTGGGCCGGCGCGGAGCGCGCCGTGGAACGGGCGCTCGAGATGAACCCCAATCACACCGAAGCGTACCTGCTGTACGGCCGGCTGCTGGAGGCTCTGGGGAGATTGGAGGAGGGGCTCGCGATGAAGCTGCGGGCGCTGGAACGCGACCCGTTCTCGCCGCTGGTGCATCTGCAAGTCTCCATGTCGTACTATCTCGCGCGGCGCTACGACGACTCGATCGAGTGGGCGAACAAAGCCTTGGAGTTTGATCCCCGCCATCCGCACGCTCGCGAGTTCCTGGCCGGCGCTTACGCAAAAAAAGGCGATTTCGACCGTTATATGGCGGAGAATATCAAGCACGCCGAATTGCACGGCGCTCCCGCCGCGGCCCTGGAACCCCTGAAGCAGGCTTACGCGGCGCAGGGATACGCCGGTGTTCTGGCGCTGCTCCGGGAGCGCGCGATGAGCCACCCACAAGCCTTCCCAGCCATGCAATTGGCCATTATCCACGGCGAATCAGGGGACCTGGACGCTGCGTTCGGCAATCTGGATCGCGCGCTCGAGAGCCACGATCCGGGGCTGGTGCATATCGCGGTGGGGCCGCAATGGGATAGTCTGCGGGCGGATCCGCGCTTCGAGGAACGCGTCAGGCGTATGGGGTTTCGCAATGGCTAGTAGCTGATGGGTTTTCGTGGGCGGCTTGTAGGATCACGCGCTCCCTAACGGTCGCGCCTTCCATGAGAAGCCCGGCCGTGTCAACAGTTGTTTTCTCAACCTGTCCACAAATGGTCGTCGCCGACCAACGGGAGGCGCCACGCACTCTCCCTTGCCTTTCCTTCTTAGAA
>Ga0182024_10026309_pt1 | contig 10230 bp, 5 predicted proteins | sample P32metaG_FD_120480 | JGI IMG/M metagenome (GOLD analysis project Ga0182024, IMG submission 120480) | Permafrost microbial communities from Stordalen Mire, Sweden - P3-2 metaG (Illumina Assembly) | ecosystem: Environmental > Terrestrial > Soil > Wetlands > Permafrost | place: Sweden: Stordalen...
ACTCCGGCCTATGATTTACGTGTCCGCCCAGCAAACGAATTTCCGGCCCGCCGCGAGCGGGCCGTTCCTATCTAGACGTATAGGCTTAACGCCGTCCTACGTCAAGTGTATAATCATTTTTATAAGTCAAAATCTTGAAAGCATGGGACTTATGGGCCGATTTTGACCGCTAGCGCCCCTTCAGGTATTGCTGCGTCTACTTCCTCTGCCGGGACAATAATGGAACGAAATGGAGGCTGTGCGCAAGGGCAGATGTCACAGGGTTGGGCTGTGGAAATCTTTGAAGCGTTCGCTTGGTGAAAATCGGGTAGTGTCCTAATCAAATTAGGACCTACCGAAAATCGGAAGGTTAAGCGCGAAGCCATTCGCATTGGGAGTGCCCGCCATTCGGGCGACATGCGAGCTAATCTGTGCTGAACGAGAGGTTCCCATTTATGAGCTGGCTGGGCTGGCTACTTGCCTTGTTTATCGCCTATTGGTTCCTAAGCGACCTGCTCAGATCGAAACGGTGCTATCCACACGGGGTCTTCGGTCGATGCCGACGCTGCGAGGAAGAAGCCACGGCAAGAGTCAAAGCAGAAGCCGAAGCAAGAGCCGGGGCAGTTCGTCAACGGATGGAGATCGACGAGACTTACAAGAACATGGATGAAGCGAAAAGGGATGAACTGACTACCTTGGTGAGAGAACGGGCCAAACAAGAGGATCTCCTCATTGGGCCAGGCGATTTGGAGGCAGCCGTCGTGAGGATGTATAAGAGGTCAGGTCAAGGAAACTAAGCCGAACTGTGGGAACGGGTAATGGAGGCTTCCAGTGGTTTATCGGTCACCCGGAACTGGTCTGTGCTTATGCCACTTCTCAACGAACGCGCAAAAGAATTGATCGCAGAATACAATCGAACCCCACGCTGTAAAGAACGCTATAATCCCGCAGCAAACGCGGTCTACCAAGCACGCCGGGAGTGCGGCGACCCCTTTGAACCTCGGTTCGAGCACCATATCATCACTGGGCTTAAAAAATTCGATATGGGGCGAACAATGGCAGAGGGATTTTCCACGCGGCTCCACTGCTCTTTGCAAGCCATTCGTAGAAAACCGCAAATCGACGGCTGGCAAGGCTGTCGCCTCAGTTCGATTGACCTGTCGGCGCATGGCTCCCGGATCGTATCCGTTTATGAATGTCTTGCCAGTGTAGGTACGCTCGATCCAAGAAAGCAGTCCCACGTAGCCGCGACAAAAATTCTTCACTGGCTCTTTCCCGATCTGTTTCTAATGCTTGATAGCAAGGTTGCTGGCACTTTCCGGAATTTGTTCGGCGTGAAATTCTCCAAATCAACGCAGCCCGGCTATACCGCTGAAAAATACTTACAGTGCCTTCGTCTCGCTCAGGAGGACATTCGCTCCTTCGGCGTGGAACAATTCAGGCTCTTGGAACCAAGCTCGCCTGACGCCCGCGTTGTCGACAAAGTCGCCTGGATTGCCGGACAGTCCTAGCCGAACATAACGCCCCTTATGCCTTACCAACGCGCAAGTTTAACCTTGACATAACATGTTGGCGGGACGGGGTGATCGAATCAGGCTACTGAGTGGTCGCTGGCACTCTTGTTAGTTGGCATCTGGTTCCGTGTTCTATCAGTTCGTCGCAATCGGTTCGGTGAGGAAATATCTTATTGCACATGCGGCATTGGAATTTCCAAGTCCCTACCTCTGGCGTCACCACTGCGAACTGTTCGGTGAGGATCCGGTGTTTTTCAAGGATGTCTTCGCCCGAGAAAAACATCCGTCGGTGGGTTTGATATGGGCGTTCCTGTCGAGCCTTGTGCATTTCCGCGTGAGCCAGCAAACGGAAGGTGCTCCCAGAATTCTCGAACTGCTTCCAGCAAACCTTACAAATGAAACCGACTATGCTCTGCGTTGTGGGAGTCGTATCGCACACGACCTCGATGTAATCTCGAATCCAAGGATCACTTTCAAGAATGATTTGGGGTTTAAATTGCATTCCCGAAATTGTACAACGTGAAGGCGGTGCTTCCGAAGATCGGGAACATTCAGAGCGGAGGCAAAACCGGAAGCGCAGCCTTCTGCTGAATTCCTGCGCCCTCGACAACGGTGTAAATGAAATCCGCGGGCACGTCCCGCAGAACTTCCGTCTGTCCATTCGGCCAGCGAACACTTACTTCGCTCATCTTGTCGTTCTCCGCCAAACCAAAATGCAATCGCAAGTCATTCTGCGAGAGGTAGCTGGCGCCGCCGCGCACTTCGCTGAACTGCACCAGCGCACCGGCTTTCACCGTGACTCGCGCGCCGATTGCAGCTTTGTTGCTTTTCGTTCCGACCAACTTGAACAACACGCGGTGATTCGCGCTAACGGTGCGATTCAGCAATAGCGACGGCGGCTCGCCCACGTTCAGCACGACTATGTCTACATTGCCGTCGTTGTTGATGTCTCCAAAAGCCGCGCCCCGCCTTGATTGCGGAGGCATGTTCGCGAACGCTGAAGAAATGTCATCGAAGGTGTTGTCGCGATGGTTGCGGAATAGCAGCATCGGTTGACGGTAGGGCGTGCCGCCGGGAATCGTATCCACCTGGGGATAGACGTGGCCGTTTGCTACGAACAGATCGAGCCACCCGTCGTTATCCATATCGAAAAATGACGTTCCCCAGCCTACGAAAGGATAGGTCGGCTTCATCACTTTGGCGCGCACGCTGACATCGGCGAAATTATCTTTGCCCAGGTTGTGATACAAGGTCGAGCCTTGCTCAACGAAATTTGTGACGATCATCGACAGGCGGCCTTCGTGAAGATAGTCGCCCCAATCGACTCCCATCGAGCCCTGCTCCATGCCATCGCCGCTCAGGGCGACGCCATCAAGCAAGCCGACATCTTCAAAAGTTCCGTCGTGCTTGTTACGGTATAGAAAATTCGGACCGGCATCGTTGGCCACATAAAGATCGGGCCAGCCATCGTTGTCGTAGTCGCCCCAGGTCGCGCCCAAGCCGTAATAATGATGCGGATCGTCCACGCCCGCCTTCTTCGAAACTTCTTCGAAGGTGCCGTCGCCTTTGTTGTGAAACAGCAGATCCGATTCGCCTGGCATGCCCCACGGACCGCACTGCACCAGCACTCCCTTGAAACGGCAGAAGCGCGGGTCGTTGCCGAACTGAGGCAGGTTGTCGATATCGACGTGAACGTAGCGCGAGACAAACAGATCGACGCGGCCGTCGCGATCGTAATCGGCCCAGGCGGCTCCGGTGCTGAAGCCGCCGGCGCCTACTCCGGCCTTCTCGGTTACGTCTTCGAATTTGCAGTTGCCCAGGTTGTGATAGAGCGCGTTGCCGCCGTAGCCGGTGACGTAAATATCCTGCAAGCCGTCGTTGTCGTAATCAGCCACGGCCACGCCCATGCCCCAGCCTTTGTGAGTGAGTCCCGCGGCGCTGGTGATGTCGGTGAAATGAAGGTCGCCAGTCTTGGGATCGCTATCCTGATGGTAGAGCGTGATCATCAAGTCTCCGCCCGCGCGGTAACGCTGCACCGTGGAGCCGTTGACGGTGATGATGTCGAGCTTGCCGTCGTTATCGCAATCGATCAGTCCCACGCCGCCGCTCATCGATTCGACGATGTATTTCTTATCGGGAGAAGAAATGTGCGGAACAGTCAGACCGGCTTTCTGCGCGACGTCTTCGAACTGCGCTAGGGATTGCGATTTTTCTTTCGGCGAACTCGCCGGAGCTTTGGGTGGAGCAATCTGTGCCAGAAGGATCCCCGTTAGGCTTAATCCAAAACAGAAAGAAAGAAGCCACTTGGGAAGCGAGGGTCGCATAAGAAAGGCGATTATACGGCGGATCGTGATGCCTTGAGTCGCGCTCAGCGGCTAAAGCCCTGATTCTCTTGGGGATCGAGACGGCACGGCTGAAGCCGTGCCCTGATACAAATCTGTGGCGGCCGGACGGCTGACCCTAACTGTTGCGTGAGGAAGACGCGCCCCTTTCACATCAAGAGCGTCTTTGGGGCAAAACAAAACGCCCCAGACTCGATTTGAGTCACGGAGCTTATGTTGATCAGCCCTCCCCCAAGTGCTGCTCAAGAACAAGACTATCCCAGGAGGGAAAAGTCGTATATGGCTCGACCGTGCCATATGACGGCACGAACGGGTGGTGCCTTCTTGCACACCCTAAGCCGGTTACCTTATTGGCATAGGCATTACGCGATCATTACGCGATAACCGGAATGTTGGCAACACCCGCGGTGCCGAATACGAGGCGGTAGCGTTCGATTTCCGAAGGCGGGCCGAGCGCTTTCGCATAATTGTCGGAGAGCTTTACTGCTGGACGGCCTTCGACGCTCGACACTTTGCTGATCAGGCTGATGGGATCGAAGCCGCCGTTGCCGCTGGGATCGCATCCGCGAAAGTCGTTGGTGAGCAGCGTGCCCCAACCTGCACTGAAGCGAATGCGCCGGTCAGGAGTCCACTTGCGTCGGTCATTGAAATCGGCTGCGCTGTGGAAATCCTTGACTGTAATTCCGCTGGCTAGAGTTCCACCGAAATAAGCGTGCAGGCCAAGAATCTCGTCGATGTCGAGCGCGTCGGAGGCGATGATGAGCTTGTCTTTCGGCTCGCGACCGCGCGCCCGCAGCCATGCAATATATTCATCCCCGGCTATGTAAGGGTTCTTGCTGTCGATGCGCTGGCCGGTCCAATCGGCCGCCCAATCGGGCGCGCCTTCGAGAAATTGCGTGGTGCCAAACGTATCGGGCAGCATGATCCGCAGCGCGCCTTCGTACGTTTGCTGCCACATCTCGAGCACACGGTATTGAGAAGCCTTCAGCGCCTCGTCATCATTCTGGGGAGCCAGCGCGGCGAGCACCATGGGAATCTCATGCGCGTTAGTTCCGATCGCCTCCAGGTCGTGCTTGTGCGCGAGGAATGCATTCGAGGTTCCGGTGAAACCGCTGCCCAGATTCGTCGCCATCGCCTCGACTACATATTCCTGCCAGAGAAAACTGTGACGGCGGCGGGTTCCAAAGTCGGCCACGCTGAGATGAGGAACGCCGCGCAGGCGCTCGATCTTGTCCCACAGCTTGGTCTTCGCCTTGGCGTAGAGGATGTCGAGGCCGAACTCGCTCAGCTTTTTTAGATTCGCGCGGGTGCGCAGTTCGTTGATGATGGAAAGCGAATAAAGCTCCCACATGGTGGTGTCGGTCCAGAGGCCGTCGAAAGACAAATGAAAGCGGCCGTCTTTGACTGATAATTCGTAGTCTGACAATCGGAAGTCGCGCTCCAGCCATTCCAGAAACGCAGGCTCAAAGATTCCGCGGCGTCCGTAGAACGTGTTGCCCGCCAGCCAGACCAGTTCAGATCTGCGAAAGCGCACGTTGCGCGCGTGATCGAGTTGTTCGGTGAGTTCTTCGTGCGCGAAGGTATCTACGGGGCCGGTGGAGGAGCGATTGTAAAGAGTGAACTGTACTCGCGTCTTGGGAAAATGCTTCCAGATAAACTGCAGCATCAGCAGCTTGTAGAAATCAGTGTCGAGCAGAGATCGTGTGACCGGGTCGAGTTCCCAGTTGTGGTTGTGCGCCCGCTCCGCGAAGTTGACGATCATTCATTAATATCCTCGTATGGCTTGGCGACAAAAGCAAATCTGCACGCGACGTCTTGGCGTTCTCCGCGGCCGTTCTCCGCGGAAGTTCTCCGTAAACTCTGCGATTCGAGGTTTGTGTGACTGATCGAGCGTCTACAAATCTTACACGCGGAGATCGCTGAGAACTTCCGCGGAGGATGCGGAGTAATACGCAGGCAGCTAGTCTTAAATGAAGTGAAGCTCCAGGTCGCTCTCGAAGAAGCCGGCGAGACCTTGGGCTTCGCGCTCAATCCCCGCTCGCTCTGTCTTCGAAAGCTTGCCGAATGGCTCGACCTCTACAGAGAGCCGCTTGCCTTGAGGTTTGTACGACCACACGCCCGCGACTGCGCCGTCGATGAGCACAACAGGCGAGATCCAGCCCTGGTTGCGGTAGACGCGCTTGTAGTGCTTCGCGCTGAGCAGGTGATCTTTCTCGCGATGAGCCAGCAGATAGGAATCGAAATTCGGGAGCAGTCGAATCGAGCCTTTCACCGCAGGGCTGCTGTTCAGAACAGCCACATCTTCGCGAAGTATGAAAGAGTTTCTCTTCTCGCCGGGAATTTCTGCCAGCTCAGATTCAAGTAACGTAGGAAGCGGTTTTACTTCTTGCATGGGGATGCCCGCCCAGTGCGAAAAGTCATGCAGCGTCGCGGGACCATAGGCGCGCAAATATTTTCGGAAGAGAGCGCACTGCGCTTCCGTCGCCGACATCAGCTTAAGCTTCAGCTTCGGCAGCCAATGGTCTGTGCGGATGAAAACGATTGCGTTGCCTTCGCCCCTGCCGTAACAGATCAGCCCCTCCGCGATCGGAAGTCGAACCAGGCTCCACGAGTTCTCCATCCAGAAACGCACTGCCTTGCTGGCTTTGGGGCGAATGGCAGCGGCGATGGCAGGCCGGCCAAGTGGCCCGGCTGAAAGAGTGTCCATAATTAATGGGATGATTGCTGCGCTCTCATCGCGCGTGATGCCGCATCGATCCATGACGCGCATCGCCTGAGCGAAGCGGCTCGGTCTGAGCGCGGCAATGTAGATCGGAAATTCGTCGGTCGGGATGAGATGCAGCGTCTGCCGCATCAGTGACGTCTTTAGTAGCGTGCGGGATTTCCAGAGTGCATCTTCCATCCCAGCGCGCGTTAGCGCATGATTGCGAGTCCACAACTGAAGGCGCGCCGGCCCCATCACCTGCGCCTGCACGCCGCACATGTCGCGGCAGATCGTTACAGCGTCGGCGGGAGGCTCGTCCAACAAATGATGCCGCCGCAGCCGAAAGCTGGCGATCTGATCGACTCGACTTCGCGTTGGAGTCTTCGGCATTTACCAGCGTGCTCTCGTCTAGCAGCAGCCCATTTTCACTTCACCCTTAGCGGTCAGCGGAGGACCGAAAGCCTCGACCGGCGCCGGTGCACCGTTCGCCACCGCAACCCAGCGCCGCACAGCATCGAACACCACGAGAATCACTCCGAGGATAAAGATGGACATGAGCACTGAATCCAGATAGCCGGTGAATACTTGCCCGGGCTTCGAGGTCAACGGCCAGAAAATATTCTTGATCGACAACACTCCGGCGGTAAGCGTGGTCACGCCCACGAAGCACATCGGAACAGCCGTGATCCACGCATACTTCTGCTTGCCCATGTTAATCAGGAAGGTCGTCGTCACCGCGAGCGCGATGGTCGCGAGCAATTGATTTCCGGTCCCGAACAACGGCCACAGCGTTGTAATGTTGTTGGACCAGATAAGGTACGCCCAGCCCAGCACCACCACCGAACTGGTGATCAGATTGCCGGGCATCCACGCGTTGTTGCCGAATGGCTTGTGCACCTTGCCCATCAGTTCCTGCAACACGTAGCGGGCCACGCGGGTTCCCGTATCCACCGTGGTCAGAATGAAGAGCGCTTCAAACATGACGGCGTAGTGGTACCAGTAACCCATCAGTCGAGCCATCCCGGGCAGGCCGCGGAAGATTTGCGCCATGCCAACGGCCAGCGAGACCGCGCCTCCGGTTCGCCCTGCCAACTTCTCTCCCACCTCGCGCGAGAACATATCGAGATTGGTTGTGCTCAAGCCAAGGTGGCTGAAGACAGCGGCCGGAGTGTTGATGGCGAAGTAATCGCCGGGGGAAAGCGAGCAGGCTGCAATCAGCGCCAGCAGGCCCACGACGGATTCGCACAACATGGCGCCGTATCCAATAAAGCGCGCATCCGTTTCCTTATCCAACATCTTCGGAGTGGTGCCCGAGGAGACCAGCGCGTGAAAGCCTGAGATCGCCCCACACGCAATAGTTACGAAGAGAAATGGGAACAACGGCCCTTTGATGATCGGCCCGCCGCCGTGCACGAACGGCGTGAAGTTGGGGAATTGGATGTTGGGATGAACCACGAAAACGCCAATCACCAGGACGATGATCGTACCCAATTTCACGTAGGTCGAGAGGTAGTCGCGCGGCTCCAGCAGCAGCCAGACGGGAAGAACCGACGCGATCAGGCCATAGATCGCCATGAGAATGGTGATCTGATGGCCGGTGAAAGTGAGGGCTCCGGCAGCTCCGCTCTCGGCTACCCAGTGCCCGGCAACCACGCTGCCGACCAAGAGCACGACCCCAAAGATGCTGGGGCCGGTGACGGTTATTTTCCCGGCATGGCTCTTGAACATCCAGAAACCCATAATCAGGGCAATAGGAATGGTCATGCCGATAGTGAAAACGCCCCACGGGCTATTCGACAGAGCATTCACCACCACGATGCCGAGGCCGGCCAGCGTGACCAGCAGAATAAAGAGCACGGCGATCATCGCTACCAGTCCGGCGAAAGGACTGATTTCGGTGCGCGCAATATCTGCGAGCGAACGTCCGCGATGGCGCACTGAAGCCACCAGCACGGTGAAGTCTTGCACGCACCCGGCCAGCACCCCGCCGATCAGTATCCACAAAAAGCCAGGTGCGAATCCAAACTGTGCCGCCAGAGTCGGCCCCACCAGCGGCCCCGCGCCTGCAATCGCCGCAAAGTGATGTCCAAAGAGCACCCATCTTGGCGACGCGACGTAATTGTGACCATCGGGATAAACGTGCGCCGGGGTCGTTCGGCGATCGTCGAGCGCCAGCGCCTTCGCGGCAATGAACGCACTGTAATAACGGTAGGCAAGGGCGTACACACACAACGCACCCAACAACACTGGGAAGGTATTCATCTTCGCTCCAAAGTCTTGGTTCCGGGCTGACTGGAGTGGAGTCCCGCCAGCCCAATCGAACGCATCCTACACCGTCGCAGAATTGCGCACAACGGCTTCCTTGCTGAATCGCAGGGAATCCGGCAACGAAATTAAAGGCCCCTGCGGGATCTCCAGAGGAGCATCCCGCAGGAGGGTCATCTTTACTTAACCGAAACGGCCAATCCAATCAGAAGGTAAAGATTGGACCGAACTCATTGCGCCAATTGTGGGCCTGACGAGTGGTCAATCCCTCAAACGGCAGATATTCTGGTGTGATCACGCCGCCCGCTTCATGGTTGTTCGCGGTGAAGGTGACGATGTAGCTGGCTTCGTGGACGAAGGTCACCCATTTGTTCAGCCGGTATGTGAGCGACACGGTATCGAGGTCCGTGCGGCCAAGGTGGTTGCCAAACTGGGCGTCCTTATAAGGGGCGCGGTCGGTGCCGTACTGCAGGTGCAAAATCCATCCCGAATTTTTGCCTTCGAGATTAGCGTGGAAGATGCGCGAGAGCGGGAAGCTGAGCTCGGTGAATCCTCCCACGCCGCCGCTGGGTTGAAGGTACGCGGAATGAATCGGCGTGCCCTGGCAGTTGATGGTATTAGCGGGCTGGCCGGCGGTGGTTGCGCCGGTGCATCCGAATAGAATCGAACGGCCGCTTTCGGAGACTCCGGTCAGGCTGCTGCCGGGATCGACGAGCGGTCCGAGGTTGGAGTAGACATCGTCGAGCTGGCCACCGAAGAAGAATCGCAGGTCATCGCCGCGATAGAACTTGGCGACCCACGTAAACCAGGGCGTGGGCAACTGGATTTCAGCGGTGTAGACGTTTTGTGGATTTCCGATCTGGTAGCCGCGAGAATAGAACTGCTCCAGCGTGCAGTTGCCGGAAGCCTCCGGGCAGTTCGACGCTCCGGTGACAGTTTCGCTGACGTTGAAGCCAACGTTGGGCACGGTGGTGCTGTTGAATACAGTGATCGGGCAGGGAAGCGTGGTGCAAGTGGGAGCGGTTTCGTTGATGACTTGGGCAGCGTGAGGAATGATTTCGTTCACGCGCGAGTGGTGGCCGCTGAAGATGAGCTGCGCAGGCGCCACGCCCTTCCAATTCTTGTTCAGGGGAAATTGGAAGACGACGCGGGACTCCAGCCCCGGTTGATAGGACTCGGGCCCGGCGATGTCGCCTTCACGCAGACGCTGATCGGTGGTCAAAGCCGAAGACGCGGCGACGGGAACGACGATGGCGAATTCGGGCTGAATTTTGAGGTCCCCGGCGTGGAACTGAATACCGGTGCGGAATTGCGGGGCGCGCTCATACATCGATCCCATGGCTACACCGAGGCCTGTGGTTTCGAACAGGTTCGGCAGACTGGAGGACATGATGGACCAGTCCTGGCCGAACTCGGCGAACCAGGG
>Ga0182024_10026310_pt1 | contig 10229 bp, 10 predicted proteins | sample P32metaG_FD_120480 | JGI IMG/M metagenome (GOLD analysis project Ga0182024, IMG submission 120480) | Permafrost microbial communities from Stordalen Mire, Sweden - P3-2 metaG (Illumina Assembly) | ecosystem: Environmental > Terrestrial > Soil > Wetlands > Permafrost | place: Sweden: Stordalen...
ATTTACGATAGCCGCGGCCCTTATTCCGGGAACCGTTTTCACGCGCTCCAGAATCTCGCGGTAATATGCCATCTGCCGCGGCCGGGTGTCGTACCTGCCGGTGGGACGCGGCTGCGTAAGCGTCCCAACGGGCACGCGCAAAGTGAGCACATGGTCTGGATGAAATCCGTGGTCCTGCTGCTGCAAACGGACCAGGCTGCGGATCATGAGGCCCGATCCGACCAACAGCAGGAAGGCGAAGCCCACTTCCAATGCGATCAGGGTGGAGAAAAGTCGCGAAGAACTTCGAGGCCCCGCGGCGGCCTGTCCTCCTCGCAATACAGCCTGGAGGTCGGTTCGGGCCGCTAGCAGAATGGGGGCCAGACTACACAGAATTGCAATAAGCAGGCACAGGACGGTGTTGAAAGCCAGCACTCGTTCGTTGAGCGACACTCGCTGTAAATGCGGAAGCGCAATCGGCAACCCGGCCAACTGTTTAGTCAGAAGGTCCAACAGCGATCGCGCCACCACGACGCCAGCCAAACTCCCGAGAACGGCCAACACCAGGCTCTCGGATAGCAACTGGCGCACAATACGCCATAGCCCGGCGCCCAGCGATGCGCGAATTGCGATCTCCTTCTGCCGCTGTACGGCGCGGCTCAGCAGCAGACTGCCCACATCGGCGCAAGCGATCAATATCACCAAACCGACGGCGGCCAGCACGAAGATCAGAGTCAATTTGTACTTCTGGTCCGGCATGTCGCGCCACGGCGTCACGACTATCTTCAAACCGGAACGATCCTTGGGCTCTTCCTGTTCCATCTGATGCGCCACAATTTCCAAGGCGCTTCGGGCTTGAGTAACCGGGACGCCTGCATGGAGGCGCGCCGTCACCTGAAGCCAGGGTGACGTTGGGGTGAGACGCAGGGGCGTCCACATCTCAGCGTCGGAATAACGGAACTCAAAATCCGGCGGCATAACACCCACAATCGTGTAAGCCTCGTCGGAGACGGCGACTCCACGGCCGATCACGCCCGGGTCGGCGTGGTAGCGTCGCCGCCACAGCCGATCGCTGAGTACCGCGACATTTCGGGGGCCTTCTTGGTCGTCGGACGCCATGAGTGTTCGGCCCAATCGCGCGGGCATACCGAGCACCGGAAATAGTCCCAAGCAGCGTACCGCAATGACCTGTTCAGGCTCGCCGTCGCCCGTCAGTGTGACTGTGTCCCTGATGTAGGGCGCTATCCTTTCAAGAATGTCGCTTCGGCCGGCCCATCGCTGGTAGTCCTTGACCGGCACGCCGGACAACGCGCGGCTGGTGATGCTCTCTTCGACACGCACCAGATGGTCGGCGGAAGGGTACGGAGAGGGTCGCAGAAGGACGGCATCCACAATGCTGAAGACGGCCGTATTAGCCCCGATTCCCAACGCCAAAACGAAGACTATCGCCGTAGTGAAAAACGGATCCTTGCGCAGGCAACGGAGAGCGCACAATAGGTCTAGACGCATACTAATGAATTAGTATACCCCCATAGGGTCCGGACCTGCGATGAAGCTAGCCGGCCCGCTTGCTGCTCGCTCGCCGGGGCTTCGGCTTGCTCTTGCCCTTGAGATGATTGAGCGCCACTGCAGCGCGGATGAGATCCTTCAAGGCCGCCTCATCGACCTTGTCGACTTCGTGGGTGTCGATGGCGCGCCTGACATTCCCGTCGAGGCTGGAGTTGAATAGACCTGAAGGGTCCTTCAACGCAGATCCCTTGGCAAAGGTCATCTTGACGGCGTTCTTGTACGTCTCTCCCGTGCAGACCATGCCGCCGTGGGACCAGACGGGAGTCCCCACCACTTCCACTCTGCGACGATCTCAGGGTCTGCCTCGTGTATGATTTCGCGCACTTTCGCGAGCGTCTTCTCGCGCCAGTCCCCAAGTTCCTTGATTTTCTCGTCGATTAATGCAGAGGCAGATTCCACCGGGACGGGCCTTTTCATGTACACCTCCAACTCTCGCACCGATTTTAGCTGCGCTCAGCGTAACCTGCACCCTTCGCAAGTGGAAGCCTCTTCTGGTTCGATAGCAGTTCGGAAAGATATTGGCAACCCGGGTGCGGGCTTAATAGATGATTGGAATAATGTTGAATGCATGACTATGGTAAATTCAAGATCAGCGTCAACGGGAGGATAGGTCGCAGGTCTATCAACTGACTTTGATCCAACGGCCCGCGCTGTAGACAGGCTCGAACGTGCTCTATGGCGTCATAAGTACTCGCCGAAGCGTCGATACGAGTGGCGAGACTCGGCAAGATATTTCTGGGAGTCTGCGGGCGCCGTGACACTCAGACGACTGGCAGCGCGGTCTCACACTTAACCAGATCCCATTTGCCGGATTGAAAGAAGCTTGCTGTGACGCCAATCTTCGTCGCCACGAGATGCTTCCACTGATTCCAGGTCGGATCCCACCCGATCGGAAGAAGCAGTGGATCGAAATACACCTCTGCTTTCCGCCGGCTATCGCGGTAGAGCGCACACCCATCGAAGTATTCGACGCGGCGCAATGGAGCGCGAAACTGGCGTGACATGGGGACAAGGCGCAGCGAATCTCTTCGAATATCGAGTCTCGCCGAATATGGTGGCGGCAGCGGTTGGCAACCGCCGCGCAGGTTGGCAGCCTGCCCCACAAGAAGTTTGGAGCGCTATCGTCCGGGGCGCGTCAGACCAGCTGCGTCAGACCAGCCGCCGCTACTTCGACACTCCGAGCCCGTCCACCTGCACCTCAAGTATATGATTGATGCGGATGCCGTAGATGCCGTCGGTCTTCGCCAAGGCGCCGCTCTTCGGTTCCGAGTGCACTACTTCGCCGTTAACCACGAAGTCAACCTTTCCTGCGCCCACACGTACTTCGAGGGCATTGATGGATTGGCCGCTGGCGTCCGGTTTCTTCACGGCGGCGCTTGGCGTTTTCGCCGATACTCCGCTTGTCGCCTCGCCGTCGCGGCTCTTGATCAGCCACGTCCCGTCCTGCGCCACCACAAAGTATAGATAGCGCTGCTGTGGACCTTCGAGACCGCTGCCGCCGAACACCAGACCGTAATAATTGGTGTGGCTGCTCGGCTTCACCAGTGTAAACGTGCCCTTGAGAGTATAAGCGCCAGCCACGGTATTCGCTGGATTCCAGTACACCGAAGCTTGAGGATTAGTAGCGTGGAAGCCCGATCCCATAGTGACGAACTTAATGGCGCCGGGGGCGTCGGGGTCCGCCGCCGCCGTGCTGTGATCGACGCGCATCTTCCAGCCCTGCGGTGTTTGGGCGACAAGCGGCGCAAGAGCAGCCAGCGCCAATGCCGCAACAGGTACGTGACGTTTCATCTTGAGTATCTCCTTTAAGCTGTATCTTGATCCGGCGGGCCGGTAATAAACCGCGCCGCTGCGGGTGACTCACCGGATTTCTCGATGTAGCCACCAGGCCGGCCAGGATCTGCATATTTGGTTTCCTGATCGGACATTATTATATTATCCTGCGCTGCGGTTTTAGAGGCGGACGGCAACGCGGAGACAGAGCCGCGACAGCCGCGAAGCTGTGAAAGAATCGCTGAGAACGCCAGGTTGAGAGACGAAAGCGTCTGTCCCACGTTGGCGCGCCTTTGGAAAGGGGGAAGCCACCCCCCTGTGCCCCGTTAAATTTAAGAGCCAACGGCCGGCAGGGTCAGAATTGCAAACGGGCTGAGAAGGCCATCACACGGGCCGGCAATGTGCCAGTGGGAAGGCCGACGGCGGTAGCGTTGAACACAGCGTTAGTCGCGGGATTGAACGAATGCCCGTATTCATGGCGTTGAATTCCGGGTGGTTCAACGCATTGTATGCCTGAACCTGAAACTTCAGGAGGCGCTTTTCGCTGCCTAATGGGACGCTCTTAGCTGAGGCCCTCGATTTTCCTGGAGCCGTTACGCAGGGCTTCGACTTAGCCGATGCCCGTCTAATGATTGCCGGCGCCATGGAAGATTTGGCTCAGTCTTTCCTGGAGGAAGGCAAGCCCTTGCCGACCCCTAACCCGGACGCGGCTACCGATGCCGACCTGATCGAACTCGTTCCGCTTTCCGTCCATGTTGGGGCGCCTCGAGCTTGAAGAGACATGAACAGGTCAGTAACCTGCTGCGCCACGGATGCCGGGTAGACCGCGAAGGTGGCCGCCGCACGATATACACCAATCCCGCGAATGGCACGAAAGCCCAGTACCGCGCCCCGGTGAGATCGACAATCGTTTAGCGCGGAAGATCTGCCAACAGGTTGCGATCACTCCGATCCGCTGACAGTCTGGCGTTACGGGAGTGAAGACCTTAATGACGAAGACGCTGTGGCCAATCTCAAAGGTTCGCTCTTACTGCATTTCGAACCGCCGCAAGCGACATGGACTCCTGCGGTCGGATGATTGAAGTCGTAAGTAACTCGGCTTAAGCCGCGATCCGTGCTAAATCATTCGGTGGTTGGCGACCATACGTCCATATGGCACGACACGAGGTCGGCGCGTGACTACTTTCTGATAAGCCCGTATATCGTCCACAAAGCTGGCATTTCCAAACGAGAGGAACCGTTTGAGCCCGTGAGTAAATCAAGGCAGCTTCCGGCGCACCGATTTCAGGAGCCGCCGCGCCCTAGCGTGCCCGCTACCAGCGGCTCTAGACGACCATTACTCAGCGCGTGTGAGACTTCTCCGAACACCGCCGCCATCGGCATAAGGGCGGCCGAGATTGTACTGGGCCCTTGGGGTCGCCTCTTCGAGCAGCCCGTCTCATCCAATGCAAGCCAGCCAGGACGTCCTCTTTCGTGCCCACGCCATCCAGCAGCATCACTGCCAAGTTCGTTTGAGCTTGCAGATGGCCGAGCGATGCGGCTTGCCTATAGAGACGAACGGCACGGGCAGAATTGCGTCGCGTGCCTTGACCTAGATCATTCATGACTGCGAGGTTAAAGATAGCCGCAACATTCCCATTCTGAGTAGCTTTTTCAAACCAACGCCGGGCCATGGACAAGTCTCGCGGTACACCTTTGCCAACGTCGTAGCAGTATCCAACAAAGTTCTGGGCTTGCGGATTCCCTGCTTCAGCCGCCTGGTGAGCGTCTTCAAAGGCCTCTTTCCACGTATATGTCTTTTGTGGCATATTCACACTCACTGAACGGCTACCTGCCAAGGACCCACCCTAACAACTTTCGCTGCGTCTTGGGAGCACGATCCACTTCCTGGTAGGCTTATCGGAAACCGGCCCGACGAGCTCCCGCACCAGCACTTGGCCGCCTAACGCCGACCCGCCGATCTTGCTTGCGGCTCTTCAGTACCCCAGCAGGGGCGCCAGTCTGTACCGAACCTCGTCTATTGCCTCGGTTGAGCAGCGTCCGACTTTTTCCGCGCGGCGGGCTTTCCAATCGACGCTTTTCACGTGATCGGCCAGGATTACGCCGGTTGCCCCATGAGCGGCGGGAACGGTCACTTCGAACGGATATCCCTTGACCTGGTTCGTGATCGGACAAACCAGCGCTAGGCCGGACTTCGCGTTGTATGTTCTCGGACTCAGCACAAGCGCCGGGCGCCGCCCCGCCTGCTCGCGGCCCGCTTGCGGGTCGAACGTCAACCAAACGAAATCACCGGTCTCTGGTACGTAGGCCGCGCTCACCAGGATTCCTCACCTTGCGGTTGTCCCCAGTCCGTTTCCCGATGACGATTCTTGGATGTGATCCGAGAGACCAGCTCCGACAATTCGTACCGCCGCCGGGCCGGGCGCAAGACGATGCTGCCGTCGCGGTCAAAAGCTAACGCCAGGCAGTCTCCCTCGTTGAGGCGCGCCTCTTTGGCAATCGCCTGCGGAATCCGGACCGCCAGGCTGTTTCCCCATTTGGAAACGGTGGTTTCATTTCGCATATGTATCTACTTCGAATATACATCCGGCGCTCACTCGATCCAAGTCTAGCCAGCCAGCCGCCGCTCTATCTCACCAATCTCCACGCCCTCAATCTCCACCACCTTCATCCGCCCCGCCGCGCCCTGCACAATGCGGACCGAGCTCCGCGGCACCCCCGCCAGCGCCGCGAAGAACCGGATGCACTCCTCATTCGCTTTGCCATCCACCGGCGGCGCTTTGAGATCCACCTTATAAGCCTCGCCCAAACGCCCCGTTATGGCCGTCCGCTTCGCCCGCGGATGCACCTTTATCGCGATACGCGCCATTCCACTTTGGCCCTCAGGTTGGCCACGCCGGCAGCGACGCGCGTATCCACCACGTCGAAGGCGATGGCGTCGTCCAGCCAGTCGTGGCTCGATCCATCGGCGTTCTGCGTGGCCACAGTCAGGGTGTAACTCTGCGGCGTCAGCCAACACTCGATCAGGAAATCCACTTCCAGCTCGTCGCCGGGTTGGAAATCGCCCAGCGGCGCGTGCTCGATGCGCGTGTTCGTTCCGTAAACGTCCATGCCGATGCGGGTGCGGATCAGAATGCCGGTCATGGGGTCGGAAGTGGCTTGACGGAAACGCGAGCGCACGCGCACGGTGACAGGCTCGCCGCTGGCCACGCTCCCGGCCGGCTCGCCGCGCGCGTTGAGCAGGGCCACGCTCAGAATCTCGCTGGCGCCATCGCCGTGGCGGAAGCTGGAACGCAGGCGATCCGCCTTCTTTTCGCGGGGCTCCCGGGCCAGCACCAGGCCGATGTAGCGGTTGATTACGTCGCTCGGTTTGCCCTCGGCTTCGATGCGGCCGTGGAGCAGCAGAATGGCGCGGTCGGAAAGCTGCTTCACCAGGCCGAGATCGTGGGAGACGAAAAGAACCGTGATCCGGCGCTCGCGTAGTTCCTGAAATTTGCGCACGCAGCGGTTGGCGAAGACGGCATCGCCCACGGCGAGGGCTTCATCGACGATGAGAATTTCGGGATCGACATGAATGGCGGTGGAGAAGGCCAGGCGGACGTACATGCCGCTCGAGTACTCCTTTACGGGACGCTCCATGAATTCGCCAATCTCGGCGAAGGCTTCGATGGAAGGCATGGCGCGGTCGATTTCGGCGCGGCTCAGTCCGAGGATTTCGCCGTTGAGGAAGACGTTCTCGCGCCCCGTGAATTCGGGGTTGAAACCGGCGCCCAGCTCGAGCAGCGCGGCGATGCGGCCGCGGGTGACGACGCGTCCGGACGTGGGCTGGAGGATGCCGCTGACGATTTGCAGCAGCGTGCTCTTGCCGCAGCCGTTGGGTCCGACGAGGCTGAGGGTCTCGCCCTTTTCCACGCTGAAAGTGATATCGCGGAGCGCCCAGAAATCGCTGTGGAGTTTGGCGGCGCCGGGCAGAAGCTCGCGCAGGCGGTCGGCGGGACGGCGGTAGAGGCGGTAGAGCTTGGAGACGTTCTGGAGCAGGACCAAATCTGATGGTAGAACATTGGGTGGCCCACTAAGCGCCAACGTGGAGGCGGCTGACCCGATCTGGGGAACAGGTTGACAGGCGAAAGCGTCGGTTTCCCATTGGTTATCGCCTCAGCTTTCCGCGTTGTTTTCCACCCAGGCGGCGGCCGCAAGAGCGGTGTCGAAGCCGGTTTTAGTTTCGGTGCGGCCGGTGCCGGCGCGCTGGTTCAGATAGACGTAGCCGGTCCAGACGCTGCCCTCTTTGCGGACCGTGCCCACCGGCGAAATCCACGCGTCGGATCCCCGGTCCCAGTGTATGCGCTCCTGCTTCTCCGGCATTTACTCCACTACTTCCACCCGCGTGACAATTTCCTCGCGCGGGATCAACGCAGGCCAGTATGCCACGATTTCGCGCACCGCGGGGCGGCCTTCGCCGAAACCGGTAGCGCCCGGCGGCCCGTTGAGTACTAGCGGAATCAGCTCCCGCGTGAACCGGTCCACAGCACTCCTTTGCTGGCCGCGCACGCCGATGCGGATCTGAACTTCCGGCGGGTCCGGATTCGGCGGCGCCGCCGAGCCATGGCAGGCATTCACGCCGAAATACTCGGTGTAGATCTCGTCGAAGCGCAGCCCGAGGCGCTCCAGCCGCTCGCGTACAATCCGGTCGGCCGCGCGCGCTTTGTCCATAGCCTGCGGCCACGAATAGACCAGCGTGCCGATGGCTTTCCATCCATTCGAGTAGCTGATGGATAGCTTGAGCGAAGGCGGGCGCGCGCCGCCGCGGATGCCGGTGACGCGCACCCGGTCGGGGCCGTCCTCGCCGAGTTGGATACTGGTGAAATCTGCCACGCAATCGGGCGTGATGTAATTCTTCGGGTCGCCCAGCTCATAGAGCAACTGCTCCTTGACGCTGTGGGTAGTGACGCGGCCGCCGGCAGCGGCGTGCTTCGTCACCACGAACGTCCCGTCCGGCGCGGCTTCCACAATAGGATAGCCGATGTCCGCCATATCGGGGATACTCTGCCAATCTACCTGGCAGTTACCGCCGGTACACTGCGCGCCGCACTCGATGATGTGGCCGGCGATAGTTCCCGCGGCGAGCTTGTCGTAATCGCCGGGCTGCCAACCGAAGCGGTGGACCATGGGCGCGAGCGTGAGCGCGGTATCGGTGGAGCGGCCGGCCACCACCACGTGCGCGCCGGTAGCCAGCGCCTCGGCCAATGGGAAAGCGCCGATGTAAACATTGGCGCTCTGGATCCGGCCGCGGATGGCGCCGATGGCCTCGCCGGTATCCATGTCGCGCATCTGGTAGCCCTTGGCGAGGAACTCGTCGAGGCGCGGGTAGACGTCGTCGCCCAGCACCACGGCCACTTTCAGTCCCGGCGCCTGCCGCACCACTTCGCGCGCGCAGGCGATGGGGTTCACGCCGCCGGCATTGGCGACGACGCGCACGCCGCGCTCGCGGATGTGGGCGGCAATGCGGGCGATGAGCGGCGGGAAATCGCGGGCGTAGCCGAGGTTGGGGTCGGCCTGCTTCTGCTTTTGCAGGATCGACATGGTGATCTCGGCCAGATAGTCGAGCGCGAGGTAGTCGATGGGGCCCTGCTCGACCAGGCGCACCGGCGCTTCCAGCCAATCGCCCCAGAAGCCTTGGCCGTTGGCGATGCGGATCATTGGCCAGGCCCCGGTTTGGAGGTGTGGCGCGAGCACTCGTGCTTGCAGCGTTCACACTCGTGTGAACGCGCTTTCTGCCGGCGCAAATACGCATCCCCATGGCTGGGGACGCTGCGACCGCCAGTGCGCGCGCCACGACGAAATCGGTTAATCACAGAAGCTCTCCGCCGCCGCTACTGCACTCCAGCGCGAAGCTTAGGACCTGGCGGGATGCGATCGGGTCGATGATGCCATCGCAGTGGCCGCGCGCGGCGGCGTGTTTGGCGTCGAGCCAGCGTTCGTAATCGGCGCGGGTCCTGGCGATGGAATCCTGCAGCTCCTGCGGCATCGGATGGCCTTTGTGCTTTTCGATTTCCACGGCGAAGAGCGCCTGGACGGCCGATTCGCCTTCCATCACGCCGATACGCGCGGTGGGCCAACTGAAGATGAAGTTGGGGTCGAAACCCTGCCCGGCCATGGCGTAATAACCGGCTCCGCTGGCGTGGTTGAGCGTAAGCACAATCTTGGGTACGGTGGCGCAAGACATGGTCTCCACCATCTCGGCGCCCGCGCGGATGATACCGGCACGCTCGGCTTCGGGGCCAACCATGAAGCCGGAGACGTCCTGCAAATACAGCAATGGATGGCGCAGGCGCTCGGCGGTTTCGACGAAGTACGCAACCTTGCGCGCGCTTTCCGCGTAAACGATGCCGCCGATGCGCGGGCGGCCCTCAGTCTTCAGGAATCCGCGGCGGTTGGCGATCATGGCCACCGGGCGGCCGCACAGGCGCGCATCGGCGCAGAGCATTTCCGGCGCGTATTCGGGCTGGAACTCCACGTAATCCTGGGAATCGAAGATGCGGAAGATCACGTCCTCCATCTCGTAAGGCAGGCGATGATCCGAGGGCAACACGCTGTGCAGCTCGGCTGGATTGCGTAAAGGATTGCGCGCGGGGTGATCGCGGTCGGCTACTGCCGGCGCGGGTTCCGGCAACTGGCGAATGCGCTGGCGAATGCGCGCCAGGCAATCGGCATCGTCCTTAGCCATGTAGTGCGCCACGCCGCTGACCGCAGTGTGCATCTGCGCGCCGCCCAGCGGCTCCGATTCAATCACTTGCCCGGTGGCGCCCTTCACCAGGTTCGGGCCGCCCAGCCCCATGAAGCTCACGCCTTCCACCATGATGATGACGTCGCTCAGCGCAGGCAGATACGCGCCGCCCGCGATGCACGGA
>Ga0182024_10026311_pt1 | contig 10229 bp, 5 predicted proteins | sample P32metaG_FD_120480 | JGI IMG/M metagenome (GOLD analysis project Ga0182024, IMG submission 120480) | Permafrost microbial communities from Stordalen Mire, Sweden - P3-2 metaG (Illumina Assembly) | ecosystem: Environmental > Terrestrial > Soil > Wetlands > Permafrost | place: Sweden: Stordalen...
TCCCTCGACCTGATAGCTTTCTACATCGTTTACAAAACGATGATAGCTATTTTGCTTGTCTCCCACCTTATGATAAATTGTGGGATGCTTCGTATGATCGGTGTGAAGTCCGCAAATCCGCCCATATGCGGATCTCACCATTCCATTTAGCAACAACATTCGAGCGGCAAGATTGGAGTCGACATGCCAGCCGTTGAGCATATTCTGGTCAAATCCAGTCAGCGCTTCAAAGTCATCTAATAAACCTAGTTGGAAATCTCCAGGTGCATCGAAGCGCAATTTTTCGTCCACGGTCACGATCTGTCTGAGATGTAATTGGTCCGAGAATTTTCTCATCATTTCAATACATTCGGCTGGATCGGCCCTATCCACACCTTCCCAAGCCACTTCGGGCAACTCGAACCTAGGTATGTGATAGAATCCGTTTGGCAGTTTCGAAATTTCTTTAGATAAATCGTCATGAAATATCGGAAACAACACCATATCGGTATTCGTGGACAACACCCATTTATTGTTTCGGCTCAGTCGGCGCAGACCAATGTTTCTGGCAATCGGTTCAACAACACCCAAGCTGGTCTTTGCAGCGAAGTGGCTTTCGTGGAACTCGGGGCGAACGCGCACGATCCGCAGCCGGCTACGCGCCGCATCGGTCAGAGTATCCCCGATCGCTTCCGGGAAAGTCGGGCGATCATCCGGAGTGTTGTAGTCCACAAAGACAATTTCATCATTGTCGTTGCGAAGAACATGGGACAAGCAATTCAGACTTATGGCCGCGCGCTTATGTAAGTTATAGCCATGATCATCGTTTCGGCCGTATAGAATGACGCTGATCATGCGAGCTGTGTCGGAGTGTCGGCGTCGAGGCGGCAATCGGTTACCTCCCACGCTGTGGCCGCTCCGACACTCGGCTTGATATTGTAACGTCGACGCGCGGCGCTGTGCTCTGCGCTCAATTTGGGTCGGGGGCTCCCTATGCACCGGGCGCCATCCATCGACAAATCCATCGCGGAACGAGACAGGTGTGGCCTGAACCGTCGCATGGGCCGGCTCAGCCGAACCACAGCCGCTCTTCCTTTGCGCCCGCCAGGTTGTCTTCTCCGAGCGCCAGGACTCGTCTGATCCCGGCGAAGTGAGATTCCCAGGTTGGCGGCTCATAGGGACTGCGGCGGACGGGGGTCACCGCGGCGGCCTTGAGCGCGGCGAGCCAGGCGGGTCCGTCGAGAGGATCGATCAGCATGGCCGGCGGGGCCAATTCGCGGTGGACCGGGATGTCCGATGCGATCACCGGCGTCCCGAGGGAAAGGGCCTCGACCACCGGCAGATCGAAACCTTCCGCCAGCGAAGGCGCCAGAAGCGCCCGGGCGCCCGCAACCAGGCTCGCGACGTGGCAATCTCCGAGATTGGCGACCTCATGGACCAGCGAAGTCACCACGTGCGAGCGTTCAAGCTGATCGACGACGGTCTCGTTCTCCCAGCCGCGGTTTCCCACCAACACGAGGTGCGGCGCCAGCGGACCCATGCGTTCGGCTAATCGCCGCCAGATCATGAGCAGAAAGGCGAGGTTTTTTCGGGGCTCGATTGTCCCGACACATACGAAATACGGCGGCGCGGAAATCGGTTCGGTGGGAGGCTTCAGAAAGCTCGGCTCGACACCGAGCAATCCCACGTGGATCGGCGGCAGGCGGCGAGCGTGCCGCTTAGCGTAGGATGTGATGTCATCGGCGGTTGAATTGGAGTTGGCGATGATCAGGGCGGCATGTTCCAGCGCGCCGTCCACGCGGAGCCGGTGTCGGTCGGCTGCGAGAGGGCCACAGAATTCCGGGTGGCTGATTGGAATGAGATCGTGGATCATCACCACCGGCACGGCGCCGCGGGCGACGATCCCGGCCAGCAGGCCAGGCCGCTCCAGACCCGAGTGGCCGACGTTCAGGTAGCAGGCGCCGTGCTCCAGCACGTTCGCCCGAGCACGGAGCGCCAATCCCGCCGCGGCGGACGCCCGTCGCACCCAACCGCCCAATACCGGCTCCGATCCCGCCCTCAACGCCTGGCCGCCTTTTGGCCTGGAGCCCAGGGCCGCGACGAGCCGGCGCCAGTTCTCGTGCTGCTCATCGCTCGGTCCGGGCGAAGCGATGGACCGGTGGGCGTCCTCGACATGGCGCGCCAATCGTTCGCGCGGCAACGGAACCAGATTTCCGGCCCGATTGACCACCGGCATCAGACGCTCCGACCCGCTGAGCAGCCACCCCGCATAGGCCAGGACCACTCGATCGATGCCGGTGGGCGACATCCGATTGCGCCGCTCGACAATCCGCGTCGCGTCGAAAATGACGGTTCGCGCCATGGCTACAGCAACCCTTGATAAATTGCTCCGAGCCGCTCGCGATACGCGCTGGAGCTGAACTTGAGCGCCTGCCCGGCGCCCCGGGCCCGCAGGGAGTCGCGCAGATCGCCGTCGGCCTCCAGCGCCTGAATCCCTCGTCTGATCGCATGAACGTCATAGGGGTCGACGAGGATAGCCGCATCGCCGGCAACCTCGGGCAACGCGCCGCCGGTCGAGGTCAGAACCGGCGTGCCCAACAACATGGACTCCAGCACCGGCAGACCAAACCCTTCATAGAGCGACGGGAACAAGGTCGCCTTGGCGCCGCGGATCAGGCTCGCCAGGGTCGTGCGCGGGAGAAATTCGTACCGCCGCACGCGATCGACCTGCCGGACGATGTTGTCTTCGATCCGCCGTCGACCGATCAAGGAGTCGCTGAGAAGGCCGGTCTGGCTCTCCTCGAGCCAGGATTGGCCCCCGACGATGACCAGGGGGTCCGCGGCGCCGGAACCAAGATAGGCCTCGATCAACCTTGCCAGATTCTTCTTCGGCTCGATGGCGCCGAAGAAGAGGAAATACCGACGCCAGGCCAAGCCGAATATCGCTTCCACTTCGGCCGCGACGTCGTTCTCGGAGCGGCTGATCACCTCTGGAGGCAGATCGACCGCTTGGTAGGCGTTGGTAATGCGGGCTTCGTCCACCCCGAAGATTCGGATCACATCCCGTCGCGTCGTCTCCGAAACTGTAACCACGTGGTCGGCTTCCCGGCAGATCCAAGCGCAGAGCGACTGGAACCGGGCCTTGTTGTCCAAGGTGGCATAGGGGAATCGAAGCGGAACCACATCGTGGATGGTGTAAACATTGGGTATGCGCTCGGCCCGGATTGGAAGGGGGCAGGTCCAGTGCATAAGTTCGAAAGGCCTGTCGCCAGGCGCGCCGAACCCCAGGGTCGTGAACGCCCCCGACCTGCCATGCTGACGATTGGCGCCATGGAAGATGTCGAATGCGGACCAAGCGACCGATGCGCCCGCTGCCGTGTCCGAACCCAGGCCGTCGACCACTTCGCCACTGGCTATGACCCGCACCGCGCGAGGCATTTCGTGGGGGACGGGGCCCCGCTGATACCATCGCCTGCGCTTGGGCTGCGGCACCGTCTTCGGCGCATCGAAAAGCGCGATCTCGTTCAGCAAATTGTCGCCGCCGGGCTTCTCTGGCGGACCATAGAGAACCTGTGTCTCATAGCCAAGACCGGACAGCGCTCGGCCGAGATTGCGGCCGTATGTGGCGATTCCCGAGCCCTTGGACAGGCTCAAATTGAACCCGTCTATGCAAACACGCCGCGCCGCCACTCGCCAAATTCCTCAGCATTGGTTCAAGGCTCGCGGAAGCAGGATGGACGCCACCTCAAACCGCGTGGAAGCCAGTCGCCGTTCAAGACCGGAGCCGCCCAAACGGACCTTCGAGCTGCCTAGCGTCTAGACTTGCGGTCCCAGAGCGTCAACCCTGAGGGGCGCAGTCGCGGCTTGGCGATGGACGGCAGCGCCTGGGCTACGAACTGACCTTGCCTCCCCATTGACAACCCCGCCGCCGCGCGGAACGCCCAGATCGCGAATGGCGCCGATCAAATGATAGAACGAGCTTGCCGGCGCAGGACCGGCGACCAGCGCGCCCTGCCCATCGATCAGATCGCGCCAGAACCCTTGCGCGGGCGTTTGAAGATATCGCCTGATCGCCACGCTGGCTTCCAGGACGTCCCTGCGCAGCGCCTCGGATTCGCCTGGGCTGGCCAGATCCGCGAGCGCGCGGGCGGCTTTCAGCCATTCCGTCTGCGGCCAGAGACGAGCGGTGGCGTCGACCACTTCAAACGTGGCGCCCAAGGCGTTCATCGCCACCCGGTGTTGCGGATGTATCCCGCGGCGGCCGGTCGAATAAAGTCGCCGCGCGACCTCGATCGTCTCCTCGCCGCCGCCCAGGCCGGCCCATCGCGTGAACAGCCAAGCCCATTCGAACTGATGGCCCGGCCAAACCTGCCCTTCGGCCGTGTCGTCCCGCGCGCGCCAGCTCCTGTCGTAGACCTCGGCGATACAGCCGCCGCGTGGGTCAAACAGACGATCGGCGGCGAAGTCGGCGATCTCCTCGGCCAGGGCGCGCCACTGCGGTCTTCGACCGACCTCGGCCCACGCCAGCATGGCTTCGAAGAGATGCATGATCGGATTGGAGACGAAGCGGGCGCCGGCGCTCTCGGCGAATCCGCCACCTGGGCGGCGAAATTGCCGCTCGACGGCGGCCATCAGCCCGGCGGCCTCGGTTTCGCGATCGGCGCCCTGGGCCGCAAGGGCCAGAAGCGCGAAGGCCTGATCGTAGAGCCATGCTGTGTCATCCAACGGCTCGCCCGCCGGGGAAACCAGGGTGCGATGCAACCCGTCACGGCGCACAAAGGCGCGGCGCGTGTATTCCGCCCCGTGAGCCATCGCTTCGCGCCACGGGCCGCGCCAACCCATGGCTCCCGCCTGGGCGTAGACGAACGTCTGTCGCGTCTGAACGCGCGAACGGCGGGGCAGATCCAGGTTGTGTCCGTTCTCGTCCAGCGCCTCGAAGAATCCACCGCCCTGGTGGTCGGCGCCGAGGGTCCACCACAGCGGCAGGGCGCTCACGTCCAGCCAACGCCGCAGCCACGCGGCCATTTCCTCGGCGGACTCGCCGGCCGCGGTGCTCGCGACGTCGACCTGCGGATGGCCGTTGGCCTGAACGCTGGCCACGAGACGCTTGACGCTCTGGCTGACCAAAAGGTCACAGACCAGCACCGCATCATGGTCGGCGATGATCGCCAGGTTTCGGACGCCCACCGCGGTCACCAGCTGGCCGGGCGCCGCCCGGATCAGACAACCGGACGTGTCATCCAGAACGCTGTCTCCATGAACGACGTTGCCCATCTCACAGGCCGCCGACGCGGCCCAGACCGCGTCCCAGGCGCCCAGGTCGGACCAGCCGCAAGAAACCGGGAGCACCGCCGCCAGGTCGGTTTTCTCCATGACCGCATAGTCGATGGAGATCTTCGGGGCCCGCAGAAAGGCCTTTGACAGGCGCAGGACCCGGCCCCCGGATCGCGCCTCCTCCAGCGCCTGAGTGGCGGCCTGGAGCACTTCGGGCGCCTCGCGGTCGAGTTCATCGATCAGCACGCGGGCGGAGGCCACGAAGTTGCCGCTGTTCCACAAATTGCCCTGCGCGATGAGGGCTCCAGCCGCCTTGAGATCAGGCTTTTCAATGAACCTGGCGACACGCCGCAACTCGCCATCGCCGAGTTTCCCGCCGATTTCGATATAGCCGTAGGCGCTGGAGGGATGGCTGGGCCTGACGCCCAGCGTCACGATATGGCCTTGTCGCGCGCCCTCGATGGCGTCCTCCAGGGCGGCGCGGAACGCGATCTCGTCGCCCACATGATGGTCGGAGGCGAGGATGACCGCGATCCCCGCCGGGTCACGGGCCTCGATCCATCTCATGGCGGCGGCCATGGCCGCGGCCGAGTCCCTCGCGGCCGGTTCGACCAGGACGACCGCGTCGGAGGCCAGGTCGCGCAGCTGGCTCTCGACTGTGTGAACATGACCGGCGCCGGTCACGATCACCGGCGGGACCGCGCCGCGCAGTCCCCGAATGCGCAGCAAGGTGTTCTGGAAACTCGACCGCTGACCCACCAGGGGAAGGAATTGCTTAGGCCGTGAAGGACGGGATGCAGGCCAGAGCCGAGTTCCGGCGCCCCCGCAGAGAATTACCGGACAAATGCTGAATTCGCGATCAGACATCGTGTTTACCAACGCTCACGCTGAACTTATCGATCCCCAGCGGCACTTATGGACTTGCCGCGCGCCGACACCAACCACGATGGCAGAACCAACGCAACCCCGCGCGCAACGATTGCGACCAACCCGCCGCGATCGACATGATGTCGAGCTCGCGATTGGCTCGTGCTACGGCTGGACGCGACGGTCCTGGCTGCGTAAGCGTTCCCGCTTCGCATGACGCGCCGATGACACCATCCGGCGCAGGTCGTCAGTAGCGGGCCCTCGACGCCGGATGGAGGCTCTCGATGAAAACGCGCAGATAGCGCGCGCGGCGAGAGGGCTCGGCCGGCGCGATCTCGCGCAGTCGGATGAGGGTGTCGACGAGGTGCTCCGGTTCGCACGGCAGGCCGGTCTGCGGGTCGACGTAGAGGGGGTAGAGCAGCAACACGCCGGCCACGAGTTCGTCCAGGCTCCGCCGGCGGCGGCGACGGGGATTTGTCAGTGCGTCCGTGGTCAGACCCCAGCCGGCATAGAACGGCCGGCCATAGGTGAACACCGTCTTGCCGCGCAACAGAGCCTCGAAACCGGCCAGGGAGGTCATGGTCGCCAGGCCGTCGGCCTGGTCCAGGCAGGTGGCGATGTCGGCGTCGGCGACCAGCGCGTCGGCCAGGCTAGCGGCGGCGGCGACCGGAACGGCGCCGGGGCGATTGCCGGCCTCGACGTCGGGGTGCGGCTTGAAAGCGATGAAGGCCTCGGGGTGGTCGCGCCGGGTCGCCTCCAGAAGCGCCAGATTGCTGGCCACGTCCTCGCAACCCTTCTCCAGCGACTTGTCGTTCTCGACCTGGCCGACCACCAGCAGGCCGATCCGATCCGTCGGCCAATTGACCGCAGGCGCCGCCTTGCCGAGGTTGTATTTGGAGAGGCCGGCGCTCACCAACTTGGCGCGCAGGGCGGCCGACCGGGCCAGGAGTTTAGACGGAAAAGGCTCGGTTTCGAGGATCACCTCGAGGCGGGAAGAGCCGGTGGCGTCGTAATAGACGCCCAGGTCGTCCAGAACCGCTGAAGCGGCGGGGTGAAAGTCCGATCCCAATCCCCGCGAGCGGATGAAGCCGTCCTCCATGCGCAGCACCGGGGCGGCGGACGCCGCCAGCTCGGCGGTGATTTCGGGCGTCTCGCGGCCGGCCCAGAAGACCACCCTGCCCGCGTGCCGTTCCGCCGCGCCGACCGCGCCGGCGGCCGAGCTGTAGAACCGCACCCTCCCCCTCGGCGAGTAGAGCAGGGTCCTGGCGGCGCCGTGCTTCCAGGGCGCGAAGCCGAGGGCGGCAGTGAATCCCGCGTGACGGTCGGCGGCGTCTCGGAAGGCGATCAGCCGGTCGATAGCCGTCTCGATCGTCGTCGCCTTGCCGGTCAAGGGGTCGACGTACCTGGCGTAGCGGATACAGGCGGCCGCGAAGATCTGCTCCACGGTGCGCTCGCGACCGCGCCGGGGGCTGGTCAGCTCGTCGGTGGTGACACCCCAGCCGGCATAGAAGGGTAGACCGAAACACCGAACCGGCAGGCCTCGGATCAGGGCTTCGAAGCCCAGCAGGCTGCTCACCGTATAGACGGCGTCCACCTCGCGCAGCAGATCGGCTGGCCGACAGTCGGTGTCGGCGACGACGACGCCGTTCGGCAGCGCCATGGGCAGGCAGCCCCGCCGAAAACCCGCCGAAACAGCCGGGTGTCGCCGCACCACGATCTCGGCGTCCGGGGCCTCGTCCCTGGCCGCCTGCAACATGCGCGCGAATGTGCCGGCATCGGCCATCGCCCCCACGATCGAGGCGTCGCCGAGGGTCTGATCGACGACCAGGATGCGCCGCCCTCGCCGCGGCGGCAGAGCGGCCGGCGCCGGCGGCGCGGCGTTGGTCTTCGATAATCCGGCCTGGATGATCCTGGTCATGGCCGTCCGGCCACGAGCGATCAATCGAGGGTCGTCGAGATCGCCCTCCCGCAGGATCCACTCCAGGCGGGAGGGTCCGCGGGCGTCGTAGTGGACGCCGACGTCGTCCATCACCAGGCTGAGCGGCGGCGCCCCCGCCCGGCCCAGCCCGACCGAGCGCAGGAAGCCGTCCTCGATGGCGAGGTACGGCAGGCCCAGGCGGCGAGCCAGGAAGCGGGCATATCGTGACGGCTTGTTGAAGCCCCAGCCGGCGATGCTGTCCACCGCCTCCAAGGGCGCCACCGCACGGACCAGGCGCGCGCACTCGGGCAGGAACGCCTCCAGGTGGGGAACCGACGCGACGCCCCAAGCCGGGACGAGGGTCGCCGAATAGTGGTCCGGGGCGGCGGCTGGTTCGGGTGATCGTTCTGTCTGACTCATACGGCTGCTGCGACCTGGCCTGATGAGCGCCTGTCACGCGGCGCTAGCCTTTTGTAACTCCACGGGTGATAAACCGTCGGCGTTTTCTTGCGGCTGGAGAACGCGGCGCCGGTCCGGCTAGGGAGGCAGTCGACACGATCGTGGTTCAAATGTCCTCCCATCGCGTAGCACCGCCGGGCGCAGCTGATCGGCGCCGCTCGCCGACCCCTCGGGCGTTCTAGGGCGCGTGCGGGACTCCTTCGAAATCCTTTCGGGCCTCGAGGCGTCGGTGGCCGCCGGCGCGCCGTCGCTGGCCGGGCGTCGATTTCTGCTCGTCACCTTGCCGGCCGGTCCCTTCGGCCGCGAGCTGGGGACGGCGCTGCGGGCGCTGGGCGCGGAGACGCTGAGGGTGGTTTTCAACGGCGGCGATCTACTCGACTGGGGCTTCCACGACGTGGTTCTGGCCCAGGGCCCGTTCGAGGACTGGACGACCTTCGTCGAGCGGACCCTGGTCGACCGGTCGATCACCGATCTGGTCGTCTTCGGCGACGCCACGCCCTACAGCGCCGGGGCGGTCGCCGCTCCCCGGCGGGCGGGCACACGACTGTGGGTGATCGAGAATGGATATCAGCGGCCCCACTGGGTGACGGTAGAGCCCGACGGCGTCAACGCCAACTCGGCCCTGCCACGCGACCCCCGCGCCTACGACGACGTGGATCTCTCATCGCTCGGCGAGGATCCGCCGCCGGTGGGCCAGATCACGCCGTTCCACGTGATGCACACCTTCAACTATTTCGCCGGCGTGATCCTCGCCTGGCCGATGTTCCGGCGCTACCGGTATCCCTACGCGGTCCGCATCTGGCCCCAGGCCTTTGGTCATCTGCGGCGCTATCTCGTCTGGCTGCTTCGCCGCCGGGCCTTCGAGCGAGAGGCTCTGGCGGTGCTCGACGATCCGGGTCCCTTCTTTCTCGCCTGCCTGCAGCGCGACGGCGACAGCCAACTGCTGGCGCACTCGGAATTGAAGACCAACCGCGCCTTCATGACCGATGTGATCCGCAGCTTCGCCGCCTACGCGCCGGCCGACACGCGCCTGGTGATCAAGAACCATCCCCTGGATCCGGGGGTCGAGGATCTTGGCGGCCTGTGCCGGGATCTGACCTGGTCCTACGGCGTGTCGGAAAGGGTGCGCTTCCTCGACGGCGGAGCCTTCGCGCCTCTCGCCCACGGCGCCAGAGGGCTGATTGCGGTCAACTCCACGGCGGCGCTGGCGGCGCTGGAATTCGGCACGCCGGTGAAGCTGCTTGGCCGCGCCCTTTTCGACATCGCCGGCCTCACGGACAGTCAATCGCTGAGCGACTTCTGGAAAGCGCCCAAGGCGCCCGACGCGATGCTCCTGGCCCGCTTTCGTCGACGCCTGGTTCTGCGGACCCAGGTCTATGGCAGCTTTCACAACCCCAGCGTCCGGCGGCGCACGGCGCGAGGCGTCGCCGCCCGATTGCTCTGTCCGAACCGGGAGTTTCTTGCTTAGGGCGGTGGCTTTCGCGCCATCTGGCCGCCTGAGATGTGGGCAGGTCGCGAATTGGCCGGGCAAGCGGGGCCGCGCCGGCGCCGCGCGACACTCCGGCCCCGCGACCGCCCGCGGCGAGGTCTAGCCGTTGAACGATGTCACGGCGTCGATGATGATATCCTGAGCCTTCGGGTCGAGATCAGGGTGCATGGGCAGGCTGATCACGCATTCCGCCTTGGCCTCGGTCACCGGCAGGCCGCCGGGAGCCGGATAGTCGGCGTAGCA
>Ga0182024_10026312_pt1 | contig 10229 bp, 12 predicted proteins | sample P32metaG_FD_120480 | JGI IMG/M metagenome (GOLD analysis project Ga0182024, IMG submission 120480) | Permafrost microbial communities from Stordalen Mire, Sweden - P3-2 metaG (Illumina Assembly) | ecosystem: Environmental > Terrestrial > Soil > Wetlands > Permafrost | place: Sweden: Stordalen...
CGGCCCTCATACGTGCGCCCAGGTTAGCAGCCACTTTCAGACTGTCTCGCCGTAAAAATTCATTTTCTGCAAAAATCAGAGAAAGGCATAAACACTAGAGACGGGTGGGCCGAATACTTACACCAAGGCTGACAAGCCGAAAAGGGGGAAGGTCAATCAGCCAGCCAACCAACTATTTGCGCATCAAAATGCCAGTCGAAAGTGGCGTCACAACACCAGGCTTGGTCGTACTTTCCCCATTGCACCAGGCGGGCTGAACCGACATATTACGCTCAGCGCCAAAACCTAGCGCGCACCAACGCTGTAAAGCCCTACCAAAGTTTGACAAAAGTTTGCCATGAGTGAGAAAACAGCTTTTAGCAGCAGCCAGGCCCAGAAAGATGGAATGGCTCTAGTTAATCTAATTGAGCAGGAAGGTCATGGCGCACAGATTGGAAAACTGTCGAATGATGTGCAAAAGGATTTGCTTAACACCGCAGTCGCGATGCATGGCACGGACAGTGCTGCCCAGATAGCCAGCTCACACTTTGAACAGATCACTAATGCGGTTAATAGTCACCTGGCAGGCGATTTGAAGATGATCGGTCCAATAAGTTACACCTTGCCCCAGGCCGACAAACCATCTCTCTGGGGCCTCAACTTTGAGCGCACACAGATTCCGAAGAATGTGGAAGCGAATCTTTTCTTGGATCTGGACTCAGGCAAGCTGCGCGATCAGAGTGGCGGTTCCTATCAGGTTCAGATAAAAGGGAGAAAGATTTCCTTCGTCAAGGAAGTGGCTGTAAGTACTAAGCAATAATCAGTCGGGTGGAAGAAGGACAACGGAAAATATTTATATTTGCTCAGCTAGCTGGCAAGAGCTCGCAGTGTTCTGCTTGAGAACCGCAAAAGTGTAATGGAAGTCCGAAAGTCCGAAATCGAATAGCGGTTTTGCCGCTCGAACATCAAACCGATTCATCATTTTCGGCAATTTCTGAGCAACAAAAAATGAATATGAATTGGAGGCGGAAATGTGTAAAACGGTGCCGGCACACGCGTTGACATCACACGACAACGTGATGTCAACCAATAATCGGACACAGTGCTTCTTTACTAATTGCCTGTTGAATGCGCTCTACAAGCTATTTGAGGGGACGGTAATCTGCTGGCGCACCAAGAAAAGGCAACAACGGTATCCGCTGAAGCTTGACAAAGAACGCCGGCGGCGTCGGGGTGATGTCAGAGGGGGGCATCGCTAAAATAAACGAGGCCATCATGACGATGACGCAGGCGGCGGCAGGAAGCACGAAGAGATTGCCGAACTTTTTGGTTTCGTGCAGCCAGCCAAAACCGATGAAGATTGTTAGAGACCAGCCAAACACGAGGGTCCCGCCCAGCCCTATTATGTCCAGAAAAATGAGGAGCAAAAAGGGCCCCCCGGCGAGGCACATCCAGCAGCAGCTCAGGCCAAGACCTGCTCCTAACGGATGCATTTTGCGGGAGTCGGCTTTGATAGCCATCGTGGCCACGGTGGCGACGACTGCGTATCCGCTGCACCATGGCAGAAACGCGGCAATGCGAATCAAAATGTCAAAGAGTGTCATCACGAACCTTTCAGTTTTTATAACTCTCCGTCAACGGCTGAGAGGCTACAGAGATAACGAGGCTGCTAGAGCCTATACGATCGACGGTGAGTGATCGTGAACGACAGGTGGAAGCTTAGTTGAGACCGGGCACTGTTCACATGATCAGATTCTGCATGCTGTGGCCAACCGCCCAAATGAGCAGCAGGAACAGCACCAGGTCGAGGATGACGCCACCCAGGAAACCATAGAGCAGTCCCCATCTTCCGGCGCGGCGCAGTTCTGCCTCATTGGCTACTTTGGTATAGAGGAGCCATCCCGGGTGGCGGGTTTCTTGCGGCGGAGGGTTACGGACGCAGCGCTTTCTCGCCACCGCCCTTGACACCAGAGCTGGTACCAAAAGCGTTACGACGAAAATTGCCAACCAGATGATCACGGTCTGGGTCTGTTCAGTCCACTGCCACAGACCAAGACCAGGAGCAAGGATGGTGCAGGCAAGCATCCCAATGATGCTCAGCAGCGCAATTAGTGTTTTCGGTATGTTCTTTCTTGGCACTATTTTCTCCATGTTCTTTTTCAAATCCGAACAGTCAGGAGTGAAACCGCCGGCTAGGCGGTTCCCTCACATGTCTGGCCACCAACCGAGGAAGTGGTGCCTACTAGCGCATCGCGGCGCCGTACTGTCCCAAAAGGAAAGCGATGATGAACACTAGGGCGATCGCGCAAAAGCTGCCAAAGCGCGTGTTGCGCCCAAATGCGGCTCCAAGCGAAGCCGCCATGATCAGCAGCGGACAGAAGATGATCAGCCCAAAGACGCGCACATAGTCATCGCCTCCCATGGGCGTATATTCCATGTACCCGATGCCAAGCCCGCAGGCCAGCACTATCAACGGGGTGCGAAATCGCTTCCACAGGCTAACTCTTGTTTGTGTGTCACTCATCAGAATTCTCGTTTCTTGCGCAGTCTTTCAGCGCCTCATAACAGCCAATCATCTTGCCGGCTTATTGGTTGGCATTGCCGCATCGCTGTCTGCAAGCAATTTTCCGGCAGTCGCTCGGGCGCGATGAATGTCTGCGCCGATTCCATTTTGCAAGTGAATCGCTGGCTTTGCTTGAGAAGCTGCCGCTCCAACAAAGCCGTTGATGGTCAGATTGCTAAAACCATCAACTGACACAGCGTTGGTGTAGAAGTCAGGGAAAAGTCCCGACCAGCGTACTTGCAAATTGCTTAGTTGCAGGCCGTCCACGTTGTGGACAAGTATGGCCGGCAGATCCCGCATTTGCACGCCCAAACTGACAGGGGATATGGGCTGCAGGTCCAGATTGCCACCGAGGATGGTGTTAAGAGGGTCTGCCACCATGGAGACCGATAGCCCGTCGAAGGTTACATCCTGAATGTGCCCTGGCTCCATACCGTAGAGCACCACAGGCGAGTCGCTTACTGTGACGACATGAGCGAAGCGGACGTGGCGCACAAAACCAAGAGTAGAAACCTTGGCCCAGGAAACATAGTCGAAGGGCGCCACACTAACTGTTATGGGCTCACCGGCTCCCCACCAGGGTCCGTCGATTAAGTGAGTGTTGATCACCATGTTCGAAAAGGAGATACCTTCAACGGTTTCATTGGTGCGAGTCTGAATGACAATGCCGCGGTTAGAGTCGCGCACCACTACGTGATCGATGGTGACATCGCGCACGTCGGCAGCGGCCGGACCGATCCGAATTGCAGCCGAGCGGCTGACCAGGGTGACGTTGTGCACTTTGATATGCTCCGCCTTAGCCTGGCACCAGCCGTCCAGACAGGGCCCACCGATGACCAGGGCATCGTCGCCGGCTTGCAGATAGCTGTCTTCCACCGTGGCATCGCTGGAGGTGGAGATGTCCAGCGCGTCGTTGTTGGGGATGAGCAGATTGTTGCGCACATCCAGGTTTTTCACCGTGATGTGTTGGCTGCAGCCGATTTTGATCGTCCAGTTGGGGCTGTCGACCACATGGATGTCGCGCAACTGCAAGCCGTTGACATGCAGCGCCACAAAGAGCACACCCGGGCGAAGCGCCATGGTCAGCGGACCTTCGTTGGACTGCGCCATTCTATCGGCCCAAGCCTGACTCTGCCTGGTAAGTCCTACGTCAATCGACGGAGTCCAGCGCTGCTGTGTCTTGCTGATGAAGGCGCGCCCGTTGCCGTCGATTGTGCCGTTGCCGACGATGGCGATGTTGTTCACATTTTCAGCCACGATCAAAGATGTATCGCGCCATTCAGAAGCGTGCGCCATGTGCGGATAGTCAGCCAAATTACTGCTGGCCAAAATGGTTGCGCCTGCTTCCACATCCAAGGTGACGTCGTCCCGAAAGTAAATCGTGCCGCTTGCGTAAACGCCGGGCGTCACTTTGACGATGCCGCCGCCTCTTGCGTGGCAGTCTTGAATGGCGGCATTGATTGCTTTTGTATCGATGGCAAGACCGTCGCCGGCGGCGCCGTAATTGCGCACGCTGCACACCGCAGACGGTGCCGAATCGAGAATACCACCGGCAGGCAAGCAACTGCCTGCAAGCAGCAGAAGTGTAAGGTGGCGGCTGCGCAAGAGGATGCGTCCGCCTTGAATGCATTTGCTAAGTGAATTGTTTGGCATTGGACCTCCTCTGTTTTGCCAGCGCCGTCATTGCACTGGTGGTTGAAAGAGCCACAACTAGCAGCCTCTCGATTGATTGATTACGATAGTCAACCTTACTGGCTCTGCCCAACTAACAGCAGAGCCAGTCTCGGCGAACAACCGTGATTAGACACATCCTCAGAGCGTAAGTGTTTCAGCCCTCAAACCATGAGAACCTAGGCTGCAAAACGGCGTCGCATTCTTATGCTGGCAATGCCTTCTCCAATCCACATGGCGCCGACCAAAGTCACCGCTCCAGCGAACGCCAAAGGCGCAAGCATCCCTTCACCGAAAAGCGCGACCAAAAACAATTCCACAGCCGCCAACCCAAGTAAAGGCTCCAGTCTAGTCCCGGCTGCCGTTCCAACCTCAGCGCCATAGCCGGCCACAGCCGTAACAATAATCGTGTATGCGGCGACCGCGAACGTCCACTTCAAAGCGGCAGCTCCATCATTACGCACAACCAGAGCGGCCAGAGCAACAGCAGCAACGCAGATAATGCATCCCGCGACAGTCTTTTTCATATCGTCCTTTCAGACATGTTTGTGTCGCACTACCTTGTTTTCAAGTTGGCGACCAGTTGATCGGGCAGCCGCGGGGGCTGCTTAATTGCCTCTATGACACTAGAGCGCTGAGACTAGTTCTGCAAAAACGGAAGCACCGGCAGGTGTTGAATCGTAAGAAACCAAGCCGGTGGTGCCCAATCAGGATACGGCATGGACCACTCGAGGGCGCAGCAGAACATGGCAGCAGCTATGACTGCGGGAAGGAGGTACAAATACCCGCACTTCTTTCCATCGTGGAGCCAACCCGCCAGCATGGCAACTCCGCCAGCCCAACCAACCAGCATTGAGCCGCCCAATCCAAACAGAACCATGAGGATGAGCACCAGAAAGGGCACCACCACGATTGCCATGACACAAAATGTTTGACCAATGCTGGCAGAAAACGCATTCATGCCCCTGGAACCGCCTTTCAAAGCCTTGACACTGACGGTGGCCAGGGCACCATAAAACAGCAGCCAAGGCAAATAGGCAACGAGATAGAAAACCATCGCAGAGATTGACATAAGTGAACCTTTCTTCAACTAAACGGGGTGAGACGCCCTCTCGGAGAGCGTCTCATCTCGACTAAATTGTTAAATGCCGACAGAACTTCGCTCGCCCCCGCATAACTTGCCGATCGGTAGCCGGGTCTGCAAAGTTGCCCAGCGCGATAAGACAGACTCCTTGATGCGACCGAAGTTTGACCGTGCCACCGAAAGCGCCACCATCAAAGTGATGATAGACAGAGCAACCAAGACGGTTTGGCCAACGGTGAGACTGTTTTTGAAAAACGACAACCAGCGCCCGTAGACAAGCTCGATGTGCACCCAGTAAACCAAAAGCGAGGTGGTGCCCAGCTGTTGCACGAAGCTCCAACCATCTTTGGCTCCGTATCTGGTCCAGGCGAAGGCAAGCGCCAGAAGCACAAGTGTTACGCCCAGCTTGATCAACACCTGAAGCGGGCTGTTAAGCCAGAACTGCGAGTGCGAATAGATTGCATAGGGCAAACTGTCGACGTACCGGCACAACATGATAATCGCCAGACCAGCCACAGCAGCCCATTCCATCGCCCGATCGATCTGCTCTTGCTTGATCAAGCGGATGGCACTGCCGGCGCTCACTCCAAAAGCAAGATAGGCGCCCCAGGGGAAGAAGCTGAAGAAGTTGTAGTTGGGAACGATGTAACTGCTCAGCATAGACGGCAGATGAGACCAGTCCAGCTGTGACACCAGGGGTGATGCCAGGGCAATGGCCAGACCGAGCGCTGCACTGAAGCGGAATCGTTGAAAGGTCGTGCCGACCAGAGCTACCAGCGACATCACAGCGATGGCAAAACCCATGCAGTTCAAGATGTCGACCCGAAACAGTTGCTGCCATTGTGACGGGAAGCCGCCGCTGAAGACGACCATTTGCAAACGAAAGGCGAAGGCGAGGAAGAACAGATAGCTGGATCGCCGCAACGTTGCCAGCACGCGAGCCCACGGCGAGAGTCCTTTGCGTTCGCTTGAGTCCATCAGGAATGAGAGCGTCACTCCGGTGAGGAACAGGAAGATCGCGGGAGGCATGCCACCCACGAATTGAGAGTACACGTATGCACCGCCGGTGCGCAAATCGTTGCGCAAAAACGAGTGGAAAACGTGTCCCTGCAACATGATCAAGGCGGCGATTCCGCGCAGGAAATCGAGATATTGCAGTCTGTAGCTGTTTGATTTTGCGGCCATAAAGTCAGTAACGTACCTCCGGCGGCCTTAGCGGTCTCGCCTGTTCCAATTCGCGTTTGCGTTTGAGGCGCTGAACAGCGCCCGTTTCGGTTGCACTGAAACCTTCCCCCAAATCGGTAGAAGATCAGGAAGAAGATTGGGCGAAGATGGGCGAAGATTGGGATGTGCACACGGGTGAGCACCGCCAATAATTCATCAGTTTCTTTCCCCGCGACAGATCTTCCAGCATCTCAGAGCGAAACCGCTGGTAGGCGGTTGCGCTCCTTTGATTAACAAAAGCTGGTTGGCTACTTGTTCTTTCCCACCACAGGCGATGCAAGCCTCGAAAGTGGCGCACCGCCGCTTAAGCAAGGGTCCTCCAGCACTGCCATTCAGCGGTATTGTGCGGGTTTGGTGCTTTACTTTTTTGGATAGAGGATCTGCAAGAAAGCCGCCACCACAACAAAGAAAGCAATTACACCGGTAGCGAGAGTTCCTCGTTGAGCCAGAATTATTTTAGTCATGGCTACAGTCAAAACAACATACAAAAACGTTCTCGCTGGCGAGTGCGTAAATGATTTCAGACGTGTCTTCAAAAACGATTTCTGCGGCATTTGTCTTTACCTTCTGGAAAAATCCAATAAATCCGCTGGTTGAGCGGGGCTTAATTTTTGCCGAGCCTCTTCTTTCTACACATCAGGGTGAGTGCAGTTCAAAAAGACGCTGATCATATGCGAGCAACTTTTCTCTTTTCGACGCTATGCCAAGTTTCCCCTAACTGATCGTAATCTCCTTACTGGCGAAGGGCTGAACTTCAAGACAAGGCTATTGTTCGTCGACGACGCGAAACCGCTGGTTGGCGGTTCCGCTGCTTCAATTTTTGACGATTATTGCCTATAGACATAAGTTTTGCCGATTTTTATGTCTATAGGCAATAATCGTCAATATTTTCCACTTCACTACCGAATCAGGGCCGAATCAGGGCGAAACAAGTCCCTGGTAAGGCAGCTTGCGCTTCTGCGCCGCTGCGATCAACCAAGGCTCGCAGCCAACCGCTCCTCGTCGAAAATTCTGTCGGCTCGCTTCTCGAGAAGGTATACGACCCCGTCGCACAGGCATAGCGGGAGCAGACTGTATCCGATCAAAAGGCACACTGGAAGAGTCAAGACTTGGTAAACGACCGTCCATCGCTTTTTCTTCCTCAGCCTCTCCATGCCGTTGTTCAAGGGGTCAAACAAAAGCGCGACTAAGTGATCGGTGCGAAGCAGTCCCTTTTCCAACGACTGCACCAGGGCATTAGCCCTTTCATAGCGGGTGCGATTAGTTCTCATGGTATTCCTTACGACTTGTGTCTCGTCACGGCCTTGGTCAAGACAGCAACGAATTCGAACTGTGGATCGGACAGCCGCCAATCCGGCTGAAAACTTCAGAACGAGCGAAACCGCTGGTAGGCAGGTTCCGCTCCACGTGCATTACCGACAACCCGGTTGGGTCCGGTAAGCTGTTGCACACCACTGTTGCCACCACTTCTTTTACTTACTTGCGCTTCAGCCAAATGGCGGCGTGTTCATCAACCGCCTCCACCAGCGCACCGCGGATGCCGGGCTCGGTAGCGGAATGCCCAGCTTTCGGTACGATGATCCGCTGCGAACCAGTCCACGCTTTGTGAGTCTGGTAGGCCATGCGGTTGGGCGTCACCATGTCGTACTGCCCGCTTACCAGCGTGCAGGGCACATGTTCGCTCATGCTGCCGATTCGCTGGGTCAGCTCGCCTTCACCCAGGAAGCAATCGTTGAGGAAATAGTGGCATTCGATGCGAGCGATCGCTACAGCAAAATCGTCGGCACCAAACTTCGCCACCAACGCCGGATCCACTTCCAGAGTAGACGTTCGCGCCTCCCAGATGCTCCAGGCCTTTGCCGCTTCCAGTCGCACTTTCTTGCTTTTGCTGGTCAGCAAACGGTAGTACGCCGCCACCATATCGCCCCGTTGGTCAGGCGGAATCGGCGCCACGTAGTCGGCCCAGTACTCGGGGTAAAGCCTGTCCAGACCGCTCTGATAAGCCCAGACGATCTCATCGTGAGAGCCGCAGTAGTCGCCACGAAGAATGCAAGAGATCACGCGCTCCGGGTGAGCGACGTAATACGCCTTGATCAACGTGGTGCCCCACGAACCGCCGAACAAGATCCACTTCTCGATGCCCAGTCGCTTGCGAATTGCCTCCATGTCTTCCACAAGCGCCCAAATGTGGTTGTTGTCGAGCTTGGCATAAGGCACGCTCAAGCCGCAACCACGCTGGTCGAAACGAACAATACGGTCTCGCCGGGGGTCAAAGTAGCGGCGGTCATTTTTGGACGAACCGCCGCCCGGCCCGCCATGAACAAACAGGAACGGAACGCCGTTCAGATTGCCGGAGTCTTCGAAGAAGACCTTGTGTCCACCGGCAACGGGTAGAAGACACTTTGCCCGTACTCTGTAATCCATCGGCCGGCGCCGCGACCACTTCTTAAAGCCGGGCATATGACTGGTTAATGTTATCGCCATAAGAATCGAATGTTCCTTGCTGGCACTATGGCCAGTTCTAATCAGTTAATCGAACCGCCGGGGGGATTTGCTTTCAGGCATAACCCCACCGGCAGTATCACAGCTCTCACGGTAGTTCGCACCCGACCGCATGCTTAAGAGCGGTGCGAGCCAGCATTCGCGTTGAGTCGAAAATAGGCAGCGCCGAGTCGACCTGGCGCACAAGCAGCGGAATCTCCGTGCAGCCCAGCACCACGGCATCGCAACCCTGGTCACGCATCTGATCGATGAGCCCGCTAAAATAGCGTCGAGAAGCGGGCTTCAGCTGGCCCTTTACCAGTTCGGAGAAGATGATCGTTTTGATTTTCTCACGGTCGCCGTCAGCCGGAATGACCGATTCGATCTCCGCCGCGGCGAACTTGTCTGCATAGACTGGACCTTCCATCAACCAGCGGGTTCCAAAGACCGCGATGCGGCGATACTTGCGATTGACCGCCTCTTGCGTGATGGCGTCTGCGATGTGCAGCCAGGGAATCGGAGAAAGCGACGCGGCCAGGTCGAAGGCTTGATGCACCGTGTTGTCCGGACAGACGACAAATTCGGCGCCTGCACGGGAAAGCTTAGTGGCCGAATCGGCCATGAGCCGGCCGACCCCTTCCCAGCCTTGCTTGTCGAGAACTTCCATGTAGTGAGCGAGCGAAAAGGTGTGTACCGACACTTCAGGATGGTCGTGTTCCTTGAGGAACTGACTTCCCTCCTGACAGATGGTGCGATAGCACAGCGCGGCGCCCTCCGCGCTGCAACCTGCAATTCCAATGTGTTTCATGGTGTTGTGCGTTATTGAGCGTCACTCGTTCTCTCCCATCCGAACCAGGAAAAAACCCACAGATAGGTTTGTTCGCCGTCGAATCTGGTGGTCACTTTGGCCAGCCAGAACAAACCTGTACCAATGAGCTGGACGGCCAGGGCAATCGGCAGGTCATCGTGAGCATTGGCCGGATAGGCACGGAAGAAGCATACAGTCTCGATGGTGATAAGAACCAGCGCCAACAAAAACGGCACGTCCCTGGCCAGCAAGACGGTGACCAGGGCGAGGAGGAAAAACATGGCTGCTAAAACAATCATTTTGGTTCCCTTGTGTACCGACTTGCACGGTCGATTGTCATCGGTCTCAGAAGGTTGATAGTGCGAACGCGACGCTCGCGAAATTCCTGGTTTATTGACGATTATTGCCCATAGACATAA
>Ga0182024_10026313_pt1 | contig 10229 bp, 8 predicted proteins | sample P32metaG_FD_120480 | JGI IMG/M metagenome (GOLD analysis project Ga0182024, IMG submission 120480) | Permafrost microbial communities from Stordalen Mire, Sweden - P3-2 metaG (Illumina Assembly) | ecosystem: Environmental > Terrestrial > Soil > Wetlands > Permafrost | place: Sweden: Stordalen...
CGGCTCCTCGAATTGATCCGGGTCGCGGTTGGCGGCGCCGATCATGATATGGATGATCTGGCCCTTGCGGATTTGCTGGCCGCCGATCTCAAAGTCCTCACGCGCCGTGCGGATGCCACGTTGAGTGGGCGCGTCGTAGCGAAGGAATTCCTCCGCAGCTAGATTGATCAGCTTCGGATTTGCCTTCAGCTTGGCCAGTTCATCGGGGAATTGATGCAGCCACCACAACGACATTGCGATTGCGCTGCGCGACGTGCCGCCGCCCGCGGTCGCCATCATGTTGCACGTTGCGAGTATTTCGAGGTCGGTCAACCGCTCACCGCCGACTTCAGCCCGCGCCATCGCGGAAATCATGTCCTCGCCGGGATCGCGGCGGCGTTCCTGGATCAAGGGCATAAAATAGGCCTGTTGGGCATCGAGGATATCGCGCTGTTCCTGCGCCATCGCGTCCTTGTCGGGGGCGACCGGTTGGAACAAGAAATTGGAGCAGCGATCACTCCAGTGCCGCATCATCAGTTCATCCGAATCTGGCAGACCGAGAAGATCCAACATGACCTGGGTCGGAAGGCGGGCGGCAAAATCGAGATAGGCGTCGAACGCGTCCAGCTGTTCCAGCGTGTCGAGGATCACGTCGACGCGGCGCTGCATCATCGGCCGCAGGCGCTCGACGGCGCGCGGCGTCATCGCCTTTAGAAACAGCGCCTTCAGGCGGTCGTGATAGGCGTCGTCCCGATAAAGGAGCCACCGATGATAGTGCTCAACGATGTCGCTGAAGCGCTCCGGTTTCGTGCGCGGCAGATAAGAATAGAGCGTTTCGATCCGGTCGACGCTCAAGTCCGGCCGATCCTGCAATTCGAAGACATCGCAGTAGCGGGTAAAATACCAGGCCCGCGCTCTTTCCGACCAGTGCACTGGCTCTCGTTCGCGCATGGCCTTGTAGTACGGATAGGGATCCTGAACCGCCTCGGCACTGAACAGCCCATAACTGTCCGGGTCGGCCAGTGCTTGATTCATACGTGGCCCCATCCGCGGCAACCGACTTCGACCAGGAGTTCGATCTTGAGCGTCTGAATGTCGGTGCTGACTTTGCTCGGCAAGACCGCGTATTTCGACATTGCCGCGCTCGAGAAGCCGCATTGCGGGCAAATGCCGAGCCGCTCCATCGGCGCATAGCGGGCCGCATCCTCAAGCCGCCGCATCAGATCGTCAGACGATTCAAGGGCGGGGTTCTTGGTGCTGATAATCCCAAGATAGGCGCGCTTGCCGGCGGGCAGATGGCGCAGCGGTGCAAAATCTCCGGCCCGCTGCGAATCATATTCCAGCAGGTAGGCGTCGACGTCGCAGCGGGTAAACAAGGCCTCGGCGATCGGCGCATAGCCGCCATCTCCCATCCAGAGGCCTTCCATGTTGCCGCGGCACAAATGCATACCGATCGTCATGTCCGCGGGGCGGCCCGAGATCGCGCGGTTGAGTACGTCGATATAAAGCGAGACCAGCTTGTCGGGGTCGTCGCCTTCGCTCTTCGCCAGCCCACGGATGTTGTTGTCGCAGAGGAGCGCCAACGGGACTTCGTCAAGCTGAAGATAGCGGCAGCCCGCGGCATAGAGGTCGGTGATCTCCTGCTGAAACACCGCGATCATGTCGTTCCAGTACATTTCGACGTCCGGATACACCTTGGGATCAACGGCATCCTTGAATTGGCCGAAATGCATGTGCGACGGCGTCGGCATCGTGACCTTGGCGGGGTTTGTTGCAACCGATTTGACGAACTTGAAATCCTCAGTGACGATTGGCCTGGCTCGCCGCACCCGCTTGGTAGCGAGCGGCGCGGGCGACGCAGTTGAAAACCCGTCATCGTTTCGGAACGTGAGCTTCGAGGGGCGAAAATCGAAACCTTCGACCGCATTGAGAAAACCACGTGACCAGCCGCCGCGGCGAAACTCGCCATCAGTGACGATAGGCAGGCCGAGCGCCTCCTGCATCGCAATGGCATCGCGTATGGCGCGGTCCTGCACCACACCAAGCGCTTCCGGAGAAAGCTTGCCGCTTTCCCACTCGCGCCAGGCCGCAACAAGCTCCGGCGGCCGTTTCAAGCTGCCGACGTGATCGACGGAATTGGAAGGGACACGAGACGAAGCCATACGAAACTCCCGGAGTTCAGATAGCCGCCGCGGTTTGCGGCGTTCGCTGTGCGATGCTTGTGGCTGCTGGATGACACCGTCGCCGCGATAAAACCGCGTCAAGCTCGGCCGGCGTCGAAGCGACACCCAGGATGTATCGGTCGGGTCGGATGACGACGGCCCCTGCTCGCAGATCGGCGAGGTAGGCGGCTCCTTCCCCTTCGGCAGCAATCAGAACAGCGTTGGTGCCGCCTATTCTCGCCTGCGTCGCCGCCGGCAGCGCATCGACGAGATGACGCGTCGCCAACACCGCAAAGCGATAACCAACGTAATCGTCAAGCAGCTTTCCGTCGGTAAGCCTCGGTTGCGCGGCGCGCGTGGCCGCGGGCGGCGACGCGTCGCCATGCAATCCAGGGCCCAGCCGCGGCGCGAGCGGCCGCAGCATCGTCGGATTGGCAATGAGATCACGGTCGCGCTGCCGAGCTTTCTCCGGATCCGTGGTCTGGATCACGCTTCCAAGTTCGACGGCAAGTTCGATATAAGCGCGCACGTGCTCCGTGCGCTCCGACTCGTAGGTATCGAGCAGACTGTCCAGCGCGTTGCCAGCGATCACGTCGCGTAGCTTCCACGCCAGGTTGCCCGCGTCCCGCAAGCCCGAGCACATGCCTTGGCCCAGGAATGGCGGCATCTGGTGCGCGGAATCACCTGCGAGCAGCAAACGGCCGCGACGCCATTTCGTCGAGAGCGCAGAATGGAAGGTGTAAACCACCGCGCGTTCAATCGTCGATTTGACTGGATCGATGTTCCACGGCTTCAGCAGTTCGTAGATGCGCTCCGGCTGAATGATCGTCGCGGGGTCGTCGTGCGGCATCAGCATGAATTCCCAGCGATGGCGTTTGCCGGGCATCGGGATGAAGGTTGTCGGCCGGGCCGGATCGCAATACTGGATCGCATCGATGACACGACCGGTCTCATCGGCGGCTTCGGGAACGCCGGCAGGCGGCTGCTCGAGGACCATGTCGAGCACGATCCAGCGCTCGTGCGATCGCAGGTCTTGCAGCGCCGCGCCCATGAAGCGCCGCACCGTCGAGCGTGCGCCGTCGCAGCCGATGACGTAACGGCCGGTTACCTCCGCCAGGGTTCCTGACGCGAGATTTTCGTAACGCACGCGGACCTCGTCGTCGCGCTCATCGAGCGCGTAAACGTCGCTCCGCGCCCGCACGTCGACCGACGGGAAACGCGATACGCCGCCGCGGAGAACGGACTCGAGTTCCGGCTGATAAAAGCGATAGGCGTTGTTCCAGCCTTCGGGCCCGATCCCGCTGCGGGTTAGCAACAGTAGCAGCTTGCCGTCGGCGCTAACGTGACGAATGTTGCGGCTGACGTCGAGGCGAGGCAGCAATTCGTCCGCCAGCCCCATGGTCTGAATGAGACGCATGCCCTCGCCGTCGAGGGCAACCGCGCGCGGCAGGTGATACGCAGACGACTCGCGCTCGAGCACGACAGTTTTCAGGCCACTCTGCCCGAGCAGGTTCGCCAGGCTCGCGCCGACCGGCCCATAGCCGATGATGCAAACGTCGAAGTCGGGCGATGCCATGACCGGCTCACATCGCCATCAGGATTGGTTCAATCCAATTTTCGCGGCAATTTCCGCCTGGTATTCGGCGATCGGCCTAAAGCCAGGCGCGGCGCGGCAGAAGGCGTCGGACTTCGCCCGAATTTCCTCTGCCGGCTGGGAAAGATCGAGATCCTCAATACACGGTTGCTCGATGTACCATTGGGTGTCGCAGAACACTTCGAGGCGGTTGCCTTCGGGGTCGCGAAAATACAGCGACCAAGCGTTGCCGTGGTCCATCGGCCGCATGTCGCTGACGCCGGGCTCGTTCTTCACACGCCGCCAAATCGCCTGCAGATCCTCAACCGCCGCGACGCGGAAGGAAATCTGGTTGATGTGATTAAAGCCGAGATCCTTCGGTCGTCCGCTGACCAGAGCGACCTGGTGGTGATCTTTGGGGTCCCAGCTTGTGAATACGATGTCGGCGCCGCGTACTTTGCCACGGTCGGTGACGGTGAACCCGAGGACGCGGGTGTAGAAATCCTCCATCGTCGGCAGGTCGTGAACGTAGAGCCCGATATGGCTCATGCTCAACGGCACCCGTCGCGCCGGCTCATTGTGAGATGCTGCCGCGGGCATGATCAATTCCTCCCTGCAATTTTGTAGCAAAAGCTAAAGCCGGCGAACCGCTGCGGCCAGCAGTCTTGACTGGCTGTCCGCACAGTGGACAATGAGGCGATGGAGACGAAGACGATGGCGCAAGGCGGGAGCAAAACGCGAGGCGCGAGCGTGCGTTCGCTCGAACGCGGCCTTGCGTTGCTGCTCGCCATGAATCGCCGCAAGCTCCCGTCTGTCGTCGAACTCGCCCGCGACACGCGTCTGCCGCGGCCGACCGTATATCGCCTCCTGGAAACGTTGAGCCGCGCTGGATTTGTCACCCGAAGCCGGCCGCTGGACCGCTACTGCCTCACAAGCCAAGTGCGCGCCTTAAGCGATGGCTTCGCTGAGGACGATTGGATTGCCGACATCGCGGCACCGCTGATGACTCAATTGACGCGTCAGCTTGTCTGGCCGGTGGCCCTGATGACGTTCGAGGCAGGCCGTATGCTCGTGCGCGAGACCACCCACGAAGCCAGCACCCTGTCGATCGATCACGGTATGGTTGGACGATCGCTACCGCTGCTCCGCACCGCCGCCGGCCGCTGTTATCTTGCGCTTTGTCCCGGTAAGGAGAGACGCGCCATCCTCGAGATGCTGTCGCGGTCGAAGGCGCCAGAGGACCGCGGCGCGCGCGAGACGCAGCGGTTGACCAAGTTGTTGGATGCGATCCGCGCAAAGGGCTATGCAATTCAGGATCGCGAAATCAATCCGAAGACGACAGGCATCGCCGTGCCCATTCGCCTCGGGACGCGGATGCTCGGAAGCATGTCCCTCATCTGGATATCATCCGCGCTTACGATCGAACAGGCAGAGAACGAATTTTTGCCGTTGCTGACATCGACGGCCAGCAGCATCGCGGACGCGGTGCGCGAGCGCGCTCTGATGGAGCCGCTACTTGCCGGCGCCTAAACGTTCAATGCACCAGCACATGCGGCAGCCACAGAACGATTCCGGGCAATAGAATCAGAATGATCAGCACTGCAAAGTCCGCGAGCAGAAACGGAACCACGCCGCGATAGATCGTGCCCATCGAGATCTTCGGGGCGATCGCGTGCAGCAAAAACACGATGATCCCCATCGGCGGATGGATCAGGGCCATTTCGACCTGGATCAGACAGATCACTCCCCACCAAAGCGGGTCATATCCGAGGTTGACGACGATCGGCAAGATCAGCGGCAAGGTGATGAGGATCGAAGACATCTCTTCGAAGAACGTTCCGAGCAGGATGTAAACGGCCGTCAGGGTAAAGATCACGCCGAGCGGCGGGAAGTGATGGCCATCGATCCAATGGACCAAAGCATCCGGCACGTGCGCCAGATTGATGAAATAGGTGAAAATGGGAGCGGCCATGAGGATCAAATACAGCATGGCGGTGACTGAGCCCGCCTCGTACATGCCGCGAACAAGCCCGTCCCAATTCAGCCTGCGTCGCGCCAATGCAAACAAAAGTGCGAGGATAGCCGCGGCCGAAGCCGCCTCATTGACGGTAAAAACGCCGCTATAGATGCCAAGAAAGACTCCGAGAAGCAGCGCGAGCGAAGGCGCCGCGCGCCATGCCGCGTCGAGACGCTCCTTCCACGGCAGCCGCGCGCTCACGGGCGCTATCTGCGGCCAAAGGCGCACGACGATGGCGATGGCGATGAGGTTGAACGCAATCGTGATCAACGCGGGCACGATGGCGGCAACGAACATGTCGAGAATGAAGGTCTTGGCGACGACGCAGTAGATGATCATCACCAGCGAAGGCGGGATGAGCGATTTGAGGGTTCCGCCAGCGGCAATAACGCCGGTCGAAAAGGCCGACGAATAGCCGCGGTCGAGCATCTGCGGCAGCGCGACTTTGCCGAATGTCGCCGCGGTCGCCGTACTCGACCCGCAGATTGCGCCGAAAGCGGCGGAGCCGCTGATCGTTGCGTAAGCGAGCCCGCCGCGACGATGTCCAACGAATGCCGCCGCGGCGCGGTACACGTCCTCGGAAAAGCCGGCCGTGCTTGCGAACACGCCCATCAAGAGAAAAAGCGGCACCGCGGCGAGGTCGGTGCTGGAAAGCACGTAGGACGGCTCTTGAGCTAGGAACGAGAAAGCTGGCATCCATCCGCCGCCCTCGAGCGCGAAACCGACGACTCCGACCGTCATCATTGCGAAGCCGATAGGCACCTGCAGCAATATCAGTGCAAACAGCGCGGCAATACCCAATGCGCCAATCACCACCGGTTGCAAATCGCCCTCCTCGACCTTCAGTCGGCGCTTGTCGGATGTCCGTCCAGATAGTCGCCGTGCGCCGTCTTGATGCCCACAACGATCTGCAGCAACGCGCTGATACCGAGAATCAGCGCGACCGCCGCCCACACCGGGGCGGCCGGAATACGCAGCATCCACGTCGCGGCGCCGGTCAGCCGCGCCTGGTTGGCGAATACAACGAATTGCCAGGTCATCAGGATCAAGATGATTTCGACCAAGACGGCCGCGGCCAAGTCGGCCCTTCGTCCGGCGCGTGGGCCGACGATGCTGGAAAGGAAGCGAATGGTGATGTTGCTGCGTTCGACGATGGCCACCGGGAGGCAACAGGCGACCGCAAAGGCGGCTACGAGCGCGCCGGCATCACGGACGGCATCGATCGGGCGAGCGAAAAAAAATCGCAGCAACCCGTCCGCGATCGTCATCGCGGCAAAACACAGCAGAGCGCCGAGACCCAATACCACGAGCGCCCGTGCCAAAACTTTGGTAGCCCAATCGATCCTCGCCATCGCCGCTATCGTCCCGCCATCCGCGCCGTTCGGCAACAACATTCAGGCGCAAAAACGCCGGCATGCTTCAAGGCCATGCCGGCGCGCATTCGGTTGGCATGATTGACTTGAAAAGGCGCGCGTCTTTTCCGGGTTGAACGCAGGAAGCCGGCAATGCCCTGTTCAGCCCTTCCCCTCTCCCCGCACCGCGGCGAGTTCGCTGTCGAGCGCGGCCTTCAATTCCTTGTGCCGCTCGCTCACCGCAACCCACTCATCGCGGACCGGTGCGAGCAATCTTTGCGCTTCATCAAGTTCGGCCTGGGAAGGAAACACCACCTTGTTCTTTGGGTTGCTCTTCAGCTTCTCGAGATTGGCCGCGTTGTAACTGGTGATAGACTCGATCCACTTCTTGGTGAGCGCGTCCCCCGCGTTGCGCTCGATTGCTGCACGCGCCGCTTCCGGCAGCGCGTCGAATTTCTTCTTGTTCATAAGAACTGCAAGCGGAACGATTCCAAGGCCGATAAAAAAATGATTGTTGGTGACCCGATCGAGTCCGAAATCGAAGAACGGCGACAAATGCGAGGTCGTGCCGCTGATGGTGCCGCGACTGATCGCTTCCGGAATTTCGGTCACCGGCATGCCAATCGGTACGGCGCCGAACGCGCGTAGCGCGGCGCTTTCGTTCTTGCTCGATGCGCGGATCGTCTTGCCCTTGAGATCCGCGATCGAATTGACAGGATAGTTGGTATGGATTGAATAAGGCGCGGTGCCCCACAATCCGATGACGTAAAAGTCGCCGTAATCGTTCAACACTTTGCGCCGACCCAGCCGCGTCGCCACAAGAGACGACTCGCGCAGGTCCTTGAACAACCCGGGAAGCTCGAGGACTTCAGTGTCGGGGAAGCGGCCTGGCGAGTAGGACTGAACCACCCAAGCCACGTCGGCAACGCCGTCAATGATCATCTGCGGTTGCTGCCCGGGATTGCGGCCGAGCGCACCATTCGGAAACAGATCGAAAACCACGGCGTTGTCGGATTCGCGCTGAACCGTCTCGGCAAACGGCTTCATCACGGTGCGGAACGTCACTTCGCTGTCGGGAGTAAAAACCGCCCATTTGAGGTGATCTTCCGCTCGGGCGAGTTTGCCGCCGAGCATTGCTGCCGCTGGCATCGCCGCGGCAGTGGCAAGAAACCTGCGCCGGTCCATTTTATCCTCCCCGTTGTCGCTCGCTATCGCGGCCGATGCCTCGGCGTGCGCTTGTTCCGAGATGACTAGAAACACGCCGTCAAGGCTGCGCGCAATGGACACTTATTCGCGGCGGCGTCTCCTCAGTGCGAACTTTTTTTACGGCTGCTCGCTATTTTAGGATACTGCCTCGGCAGTCCCGGCCCATACAACGTTGGTGCCGACGGAGTCCGAGGGGCGGACAGGCGAGAAACGCGATCCAACGTCACATTACATCGGCGTGGGTGCTAGCCCCCACGCATTTTATTTCTGTTCGGAGGCATTCCGGGATCGCTGCACGAACCCGAAATGACAAATCTGTCAGTCGCGCATCGGAGCGAGGCCGAGTCGGTCGAGGAGAAGCATGTCGCGGTCGCGCCCTGGATTGGGAGTGGTCAGGAGCTTGGGGCCGTAAAAGATCGAGTTGGCGCCGGCGAGGAAGCACAGCGCCTGCGTCTCGTCGCTCATGTCTTCGCGACCGGCTGAGAGCCGCACCATGGATCTCGGCATCGTGACGCGCGCGACCGCGATGGTGCGCACGAATTCGATCGGATCGAGCGTCACTCCGGTCGCGAGCGGCGTCCCCTCGACCTGCACCAGCAAGTTAATCGGCACGCTTTCCGGATGCGCCGGGAGCGTCGCCAGGGTCGTGATCATGCCGGCGCGATCATCGGCGTCTTCGCCCATGCCGACGATACCGCCGCAGCACACGTTGATGCCCGCCGCGCGCACGTGCGCGAGCGTATCAAGTCGGTCGCGATGGGTCCGTGTCGTGATGATCTCGCCGTAATATTCGGGCGAGGTGTCGAGATTGTGGTTGTAATAGTCGAGGCCGGACTGCTTCAGCAGCAGCGCCTGCGGGCCGGTGAGCATGCCGAGCGTGGCGCAGGTCTCCAGCCCCATACGCTTCACGCCCTCGACCATGGTACACACTTGTTCCAGCTCGCGGTCTTTGGGAGACCGCCACGCCGCACCCATGCAGAAGCGCGCGGCTCCTCCCGCCTTGGCGGCGCGCGCCTCGGCGAGCACCGCGTCGAGCGACATCAGCTTTTCCGCCTTCACGCCGGTCTGATATCGCGCGCTCTGCGGGCAATAGGCGCAATCCTCCGGACAGCCGCCGGTCTTGATCGACAGCAATGTCGAAATCTGCACTTCACAAGGATCGAAGTGCGCGCGGTGCACGCATTGCGCCTGGAACATCAGTCCGGAAACGGCAGCTCGAACAAGGCGCGCACTTCCGCACGCGTCCAATCGTGGCGGACAGCGCCTGGCGGCGCGTGAACCGACGGGCGCGCAACATCGAGAACGGCAGGCGGCATGTAAGGTTTCCGTTTAGAGATATGGTCCGGAACATTCGGCATAAGCGAATAGCAGGAATTCTCCAGTCAAAAAAGAGCTTGTGAAGCTTCCGCCGCTTCTTCTGGACTGTCCTCTCGCCAGCGCGTTGCGACAAAGCGACGGCCTGTGAACCGGTCGGACCTCGCGCTTGCCAACCATCGCAAAGGCGGCACCATGATCGCGGGATCGAGCAACTTAGCGCGCAGGTGATTAGGATAGCCAGCCGGAATCATTCCGGTCTGGGCCGCCCCCCTGGGCAGAAGCACATTGACGGTGACACCGCTGCCGGCGAGATCCTGCGCCCAGATAATCGTCGCCGCTTCAAGCGCGGCCTTGGACGGACCATAAGGCGAGAAACCCTGCCGCCGCATGGTCTCGGCGTTGATCGAGACATTGACGATGCGTCCCCAACCCGCAGCCAGCATCGGCGGTACCGCGGCGCGCGCCATAAGGAACGGGCCGACGATATTGGTATCCATCACCATGCGCCAAACATCAGGAGCCGCTTCCCAAAATCGCGTTGGCTCGGTCATGAATTGTTCGCTCACGTATTTCATGCCGCGGCCGGCGTTATTGACCAGAACGTCAAGGCGGCCAAAGCGATC
>Ga0182024_10026314_pt1 | contig 10229 bp, 12 predicted proteins | sample P32metaG_FD_120480 | JGI IMG/M metagenome (GOLD analysis project Ga0182024, IMG submission 120480) | Permafrost microbial communities from Stordalen Mire, Sweden - P3-2 metaG (Illumina Assembly) | ecosystem: Environmental > Terrestrial > Soil > Wetlands > Permafrost | place: Sweden: Stordalen...
AAAGCCATCACCGCAGTATGCCAAGATTGAATGATATTCGCTAACATTAGTATGAGAAAGAGTTGGCAATGTTAGCAGAATTGAAACGACAGAACATGCACATATTTGTCGAGGCAGCCAGAGAAAACCTTCAAAATCTTTGGGATGAGTTATACTTTTCCGAAGAACAGATGGCCGAGTTTACGCCCGCATTTACAGGTATCTTCTCAGTGGAACCTAGGATTAATTGTAAGATCTATTCACCGATGCATCTCTTGCTGCGCATGAATACGAGGTTAAGCGCCTGGAAAGCATTGTCGCCGCCCGCCAAATTGCTCTATCTCTGGTCAAGAAACACATGGAATTGATCGCAGAGAAACAACATCTAGAAGAATCTAGTAAAGACCCTAGCCGTCTGACACAACGGGGTGCACAAGCCGCTGGCCGGTTACTCCAGGAGGAGAAAGTACGCAAAAAGCTTAACAAAGAACTCCCGAAGGTAATCTGAATAAACGCTCGCATACTGACCCTGTAGCTCGAGCAAGAGCTGATGAGCGTTTTACGTGCATGGGAAGATGAGAATGGAGAAGATTTCTTAGTATACGGAGAAAGATACTTGGATGTTGTTGATCGATTCACGCGTCCAGAAAAGGCTGCTGTGCCTCGTAATGTATTTTATCCTTGATTCAGACCTGACTTTGGCAGAGAATGGACAGAGCGACCCCTGCAACCCCATCAAAGGCAGCCCCTCCACCCAGGGCATCTTCTAAGGCGCCTCCAAGTCGACCAGCCTCCGTGGCTCGATCCCTGCCTCCTGTGCGTAGCGAGCCAAGGGTTTTAACCAGTAATCTCACCAATCCACAAACTCCAAATAGAAGTCGACGCCCCCTTGGAACGATGTCTGCCCAAGCAGCGTCGGTTCGCTCGGTTCAAGAGAGCCCTTCGCCAACCAAAGCTATCAGTTTGGAAGGAGCCCATTTGAAAATGCGACCTCCTCCGGCTCCGAAACTGGGAGGCAATACAAGTCCAGTTAGCCGCTCGCAATCTCATACAATGTTTGCTGCACCGCCTCCGCGTATTCAACCTCCGTCTCCAACAAGGTCAGCGACTTCAAACTCGTCTGGTTCGATGATGGCAGGCTTCAGAAGCATGCCGAATATGGCATACCCTCATCGTGATTTCTCAAATGGTTCAATCGACGCCCCATCTGTCACCTCAACAAGCGAAAACTGGGAGACTTATGACGAAGGTTCCGAGCCTGAGGAGGAGTACGACACGCCGAGAGCAATGAGAACAAGACAATTCGGAGAGCAGCCCCATTTTCCACACAATGTCATGTTTTCTCAAGGCCCTCACTCCCCCTCGCGAGGCCGCAGAAGTGGAAGTATGAGCTCGACCATGAGTGGTAAAGCACGCATGTATATTCAGCAACAAAGTCAGAGAGGACAGGAGCTCATAGCAGAGTTGATGGAAGAGGTGCAAGAAGTTGATGATGAATGGGGCGAAGAAGGGTTTTGAGTTCGATTTTTTCATGGTGTTCGACTCTTGATTGCATGATACTCCCCGGTACGTTGTATAATTTTTGTTTGTAGTTATGAGGAGCTCCTGTTTTGCCATTATCCGTAACTTGATTGTATATCTTACATTTCCTGAAGCTGTCTCTGATGCTAATTGGCTTCCTTAAATCTAAATTCATCACCATTACATATGTACCTCAGTTCGGGACGCAGGACACATTACATGGCTGGGCATAGACAAATCAATAGCCATGTACATACACCTCAACTGACAGCTGTCTATTACAAATTAAAACAAATATCTCCCGTTGAATCATCAAACTATGCCGGGTATCTCATAAGTTGCTGATGCCTTCTCAATGTTTCAAAAACGTTGTCAGCCGTTGGGCAGATCTCCATACCTCTATCGGAATCGTAGTTGCTGGTAGCTTCCTCCCACTCAGAGACTGGTCTATAAGCCACATGCCCACAGTGAATTCTTCTTTTGTCAACTTCCCTTTATTATTCTGATCAACCAACATCCTAAATCCGTGAGCCAACATGATTGGGGATATACCAAATATGTGCCAATAACTCTCGTGACAATTTGCTTCGAGTCCAGAGTTCTCGTACAATGAGATTGCTAAGAAAATCTGACTCGGCATCACTAGATGAGCTGAAGAGATTGGGACTGTGATTCGATGCCCACACACCTTCATATCGCCTTCGTTGCACCTCACTCAAACACAGCGAAGCAGCATGCATTTGCTTTTTATTCTCTTTCTCATGGCGATGCTCCTTTCTCATTGTGGCTTTGAGATGTATTGGACGGCTTCTCACCGAACCCATGATACTACTATCCAAAGAATCGATATTCCCGGCTTGCAAAAGTGTAGGCAACGACGCTGCACTGGAATTCCGTGAAGCCATGGCAGTTGCAGCGCCGAAATCGGCTAAGGAGGATGCCCCAGAAGAGGAGTTGCGGTCACTAAAATCGGGTCGAACCGGAGCTCGGATAAGAGGGAATACTCTGTGAACACTCTCGGTTGATAAATTTGGCTCTAAGGTGGCTCTAAAAATAGTCGGCTCCGAAACCGTCGCGGTTGGCAGCTGATATAAAGATGGATACCGCTTGAAGCCTGACTCGTTTTGAATTGCCATAGCAGTACTGTCAATAGCTGGCGAGGCAGAGCGGGTAAGGATGACTCCAAATTTGGATTCCCTATCGGCTGGTGAGACCGAAGGAGCACTTTGTGTTTGGTTTAAAGACACACTGCGGGCCGCAATATTTGAGTGCGAGAGATTTGGTGGTGCTTTTTTTGAAACCAGATCTGTAGTCCTTGAGGCTTCTCTTGACTGTACCATAGCAGCTGATGCCGCCGCGGTAATGCGGTCATGATCACTTATGATTGGCGTTGTCTGTACGGGATTTCTCAAGGATAGGCCGTTGGTCCCTTGCAGGTGAAATGATTTCGGTTCTTTGGATTGAGCTTGTGGCTTCGAGACGGATGCCCTGGCCGCAGCAAGACCTGCACCTGCCACACTGCCATTTTGAGGGGGGGAGGTGTGCGGTTCCCTGTATCCAGCGCGTCCGATGTTATTTGTTCTGCTACCGCATTTGAGCATAGGGGAGGATCCGGTTGCTGTTGGCGTGGTATGAGCGTTTGTTGCCATAGCCGCAGCTTTCAAAGCCCCCGAAGGGCCTGAGGACAATTGAGGGAGTTGTCGGTTCTGGGTTGCCAGACCTGGCCCAATCGACTTTGGAATGGACTTAAGCCCTGGATCTGGGGTATGATGCGATCCGAGGGTTGGGGCCGGTGTCTCATGGGACGATTGACTAGAGAAATCTATTGGAGTTGTTGGCAAGCTATTGTTGCTGCGATTCTTGAAGGAGAGCCGCGCACCCGCTTCAGCGAATGAAGGTTTGTCTGACAACGCTGTAGGAAACTTTGCTGTGCTTGTCTGCGTCCCCCTAGTTCGTGAGCAGAATCGCCTGTTGCAGCCTACCTTGAGGGCCGCGGAGACATACTGCCTCCTTGGCGGGACATGAGCGGGCCGTTCACACCTGTGCCTCCGGTTCTTATGAATGTATCGCCGAGCTGGCAGAGCCCATGCCAGACTTTTCGCATCCGTCGATCAATCAACATGGCTGGTCCAAGCCACCAATTGGGAGCCGGGACAGGCCACAAAGGATAAAACAGCCCTAACCCTGTATATTTTATAGCCGGGACCTAGTGGTGGGAATTTGCCGATCACTAGAATACGCGACAACGTCAACGGCGCTAAAAGCTACACAGGAACTGGCGATATGTCGGACATTGACGAAGAAGACGACAGCAATGTCCAGGCTGCATTGCTTTCCAGAGCAGATCTCCTGGATGCCGAGTATCCAAACAGGCCCCGAAACACGAACCCTATGCTCAAGTTTCGCGATTTGGTGTGCTCCCTCTTTGAAGCGATGGTGGACTTGCAGCATAAACCACGGACCCGCAGAGGACCCCAGTTCTCAGCACACGATGCACGACGAAATTTAATCGACAGATTCATACAACGCTGGCGGAAGGACGTTGGACCTGACATATATCCTGTCTTTCGTTTGATTATGCCTGATCGTGACAAGGACCGTCCGATGTATGGTCTCAAAGAGGCCAGCTTGGGAAAGATGTTAGTTACTGTATATCTCGATTTCTCGATTTCTTATGTTAGATTATGGGAATAGGCAAGGATTCTGAGGATGCACTGGCAATCACGAAGTGGAAATTACCTGGACAGGTACATGTTACAAGCTCAGCCATTGTTGATAAATAGGCAAAAGCTGCCGGCGATTTCGGAGGCCGATGTTTTGGTATCCTGCCCAGAATCGTAGCTGAAGATTAGAGATTCTTTCGAAACGTCCTTTCAGAGATGATTTTGGAGAGTTGACTATTGAAGAAGTGAACAATCTTCTCGATCGATTGAGTACAGTCTCGAAGGAGTATGTTTCAGATCTTCAGCAATTTACTAACCTTGTGTATAGGAAAGATCAACAGCCTATATTGACTCAGTTTTACCGAGCAATGAACCCTACGGAATTGAAATGGCTAATTCGGATCATCCTGCGACGTACGGTGGTCGCCAAACTAGTCCCTAATTTATAGAAATGCGAGTTGGAGCCACAGAGAAAACATTCTTTGATTGTTGGCATCCTGATGCTGATAAACTGTTCAATGTCACAAGCTCCTTACGGAAAGTATGTTGGGAGCTCTATGATCCGGAGTCACGGCTTGAGGACAAGGTATCTCTGTATACGTCTATCTCACCTTACGCTAGGATACGGATATAAAATTATTTCAATGTTACCAGCCACAATTAGCCAATTTCAACAAGCGAAATTTGCAACAAGTAGTGGATGCTATGTCAGGAAAGACGTTTTGGATCGAAGAGAAATTGGATGGCGAGAGGATCCAGCTCCACAAACGTGGTAGAGAGTTTCGCTTTTTCTCTCGGTATCATTTGCCTGATGCGACGATCTGAAAGTCATAGGAAAGCCAAAGATTACACGTATCTATACGGCAGCAGTCTAGATGATGCGGAAAGCTCCCTGACTCGCCATCTCACTTCAGCATTTGCAGATGGGTGTGATGAGTGATCCGTTCAGATTTCCCGGCTGAATTTAGGGTTATTCTAGACGGCGAGATGATCGCTTGGGACCCTCTCAATCAAGCGATTATCCCTTTCGGAAATCTTAAAACAGCAGCGCTCACTGAAAAAGAAAATCGGTCATCCGAAGATGGAATCAGACCTCTATGTATTGCATCATTTCATTGGTTCTGACTCATTTACAGATATTATTTTCGACATTGTCTATATTAACCAAACCTCCCTTACTCGCTACCCTTTGAGAGAGAGACGAGATGCCCTTCATCATATCATCAACCCAGTGAATCGCCGTTTTGAAATACATGACTTTGCGAAAGCAAATAGCGTGAAAGATATTGAAACGGAATTAAGGAAAATCGTAGCAGAGGGGTATCATTCTGAATTTGATGTAAAATTGACCTTAGATCTGAGGGATTAGTGGTCAAGGTTTGGCCTATATCTCGACTTCCTTCCCTGATGTTAATATCTCTTAGGATCCTGAAAGTCCCTACCGGCCGAGTGCAAGAGTCGATAGTTGGATCAAGGTCAAGCCAGAATACATGAAAGAATTTGGGGAAGTACATCTCTTCGCTTTCTTTCGCTAACGCCTCTTAGGAGCTCGACGTCCTGATAATTGGTATGCTGATTTGCACAAGTATCATGATGCTAACCTCTAAGGTGGATACTATGGGGGAGGAAAGCGTGGGGGAAGACACTCTTCATTCCTTTGTGGACTCCGGGTGAATGGCGATCCGGCTCCGATGAAGTGTCTCGAGATTCGATGAGATCTAACCACATAGGTTCCACTCATTCCTGAAAGTTGGCGGTGGCTTCGCCGCTGGGGATTATGCAAAAATACGGTAGCTCCTACATTACGTTTCTTATGTGTGAAGGCACCTGACTGAAAATTGTTGGAAGGATTGGGATCCAAACAATCCGCCTACAGAGTACATCGAACTTGCGGATGAGAAGCAAACAGTCGAACGGCCGGATCAATGGATAATGCCGGATAAGTAGGACCATCTTTTCACATTATGATTTATCAATAGGTCCATCGTCATTCAAGTAAAGGCTGCACAGGTTGCAGTGAGTGGTAACTTTCAATTCATGAAACAGTCACTGACTAACTGACCAATTTAAAACTAAAATCACTCTCAGATTCCCAAGATTTCAGCGTCTCCGAGAGGATAAAGATTGGAAAACGGCTCTTTCCTATGAAAGTAAGGATGAATCGAATTTAATTGACAAGTTAGCTTTTGACGAGCTCAAAAGAAATGCCGAGCTGCAGCATAGAGAATCAGAGATGTTGGACGCCTTTGTTATCCAATCTGACACGCAATAGGTCTGTCATTAACAGAAGACAGATTAAAAGAGTCAAGAGGGTAAACACCAACCGCTATTCGCCTTACACCGACTGAAACCCTTTTAGGAGTATGCGATCGCCGGGAATCCTGGCAGCGATTTTAATAAGAACATTGAGGAAAGCTCGACAATCTTAGCTGGCAAGAGATTCTGTACGCTCGCGTGCCGATTTAGGAGATGCTGATTTCTCCAGATATCATGACCGGTGTAGATACGCCGAGCCCTCTTTCCAAATTTGAACTGGAAGCACTAGTAAAGCAGAATGGAGGCTCTATATTTCAAACTGAGAAGTCTCAACGCGACATATTTGTGATCGCCGATAAAGGTAATAGCAAATTTAGGATGTCAGCTAATCCAGAAATAATCCGGGTCGCGGCTTTGAAAAAGCGTGGAACACATGATATATTGAGGCCTAGATGGTTACTTGAGTCTATCAACATGAACTTTGTTTTACCCATCGAGCCGAGGTAACTCGCTGAGCTCATCTTACCTGCAGATTTGCATTGTATCTACGGCCTGAGGTTGAAAAGTACGCCAAAGCAAATGTTGATTGCTACGGTGATAGCTATACGACACCGATGAGTGTGTCTGAAGCTCGCGGGGTACTAATTTTTCGTTGATGCTAATAAGAAAGCTCTTGGAAAACATGAGAGAAACTGCTGGTAGTGATTTTTCGGATTGTTTGAGTATCGAGAACCTCCTTGATGAGAAAGATGAGGAGACTTTGGGACGCTTGTTTGCGAGATGTAACGTTTATCTTGATAACCCGGTTACAGATTCCGAAAATGCCGCAGCTTATTCAGCTCGTGGAAACAGGTCTGCTTTACTATTGCGTTCCTACATACTAATTCCGAAGCTTTCGTATGGTCCAAACATACCTCCAATTCGGATCTGCGCAGTTTGCGCGGTCTTTGGACGATGCAGAGATCACCCATGTCATAGTGGACCAGCAAAATCCCGCCCAGACGTCAACCATTCGGTCTAAGATCTCACAGTAAGAGCCAGGTTTAGCTTTGTTGTTGACTGTCAGGCGTACATCAAAGATGCCTCGTGTTGTCGGCCGCCAATGGGTGTTGGACTGTGTGAAAGAGTCAACGATTCTGGATGAATCCCGTTACCCGCCATAGCGCACGTATTATTAGTGTTTTGCAATAACAAGCTTCGGAGACACTGCATCTTAGCGTCACAGCAACACACTGCCACGACTATCAATTACCGTTATGGTGTAGTAGTGGTGGTCCCACCTGCTACTAGTAACATTCCACGCCATCCTGGGCGATACTCGTTGCTTTTCATTCGTGTTTCAGCTTGGCGCTGGCTAGATGTCTACTAGCTATAGTCTCGGGCACTCGAAGGCGTGCCAGGCTTACTAGTAGTAGCACACAAGCAACGGTATTTGCCAAATTGAAGTCCACGCAGTGAGAATAACCTCAGCCCCTTCGGTATCATTTTGGGTATTCTCTGGCCATCTGTCCTAATTTGTGTCACGGTCCTTCAAGAAGTTACGCTCTAAATCGAGATTTTCTGTTTGGAAGGTCATGTTCCAAATATAGACTGCCAGTGGCATCTGGAACATCCCTTTCACTCTGGGCACCAGTATTGCTGCTACTACTAAGTACAACTTGAACTTGAAGTAGTACTACTACTAGTAGCCAACTTGAATCTGACATCAGTGTGTCATGGGTTCACGCAACTTGAACCCTGAGGTTTACTACTAGTAAAGTGCGTGGTAAAAAGTCTCCAGCCTAATTGAAATTTGAATTAAATATGGCGGTGAACCCATCAGATACAGACCCACACCAACCCTCCACCCCTGAATACTCCTTCAAATTCTAGTGCAAATGCTTCCCAGAAGACTTCCCCTTAATACTTGATAGATCCCCCCTTCGCTGCAATCACTGCTGCAATGCGATGTGGCATACTCTCAATCAGATTGTTAAATCTGTCATCAGCCATCTCCTCCCACATATGAGTAATAATAATCTCCAGTTCCTTCTTTGCTGTTACAAATGGATGCTCTTTAGCCAATTGATACTTGATGTGTGCCCAAATGTTCTCAATTGGGTTCAGATCTGGAGAGTTGGGAGTATGAGATAGAGTCTCACATCCCATGGTTTTTCTTGCTGGAATACACACACCTTTATGTACTGGTGCATTGTCTTCTATGATGATAGGGTTCTTTAAATCCAGAAACGATTCAACCCAGAAGTCCTGTAGAGGTCCCAGCAGTACCTGATCTCTGTATACAGTTGATGTAATGTTGCTTCCTTTCAATGTTCTGAAGAACATTCCAGGTCCCATTTTCCCCCATCTGAAACAACCGCAGAACATTGTCCCTGCTGATTGCCTTTTCTTGAAATCAATACAATCTGGATGGTACTCTTCTGTAGTTGTTCTCCAAATCCAGTCAACAGTTCCACTGCGAGCTCCAACATGAAAACTGCTCTCATCTGTCCATAGAATTCTTTTCCAATCTTCCACAGTCCAGTGTTGATATTTCAATGCATATTCCAGACGCCATACACGGTCTATATCCTTGAGAAAGGGCTGTCTCTGTGCAATCCAATGGCAGAAGGACAGTCCCGTAAGTGCAGTAATGAGAGTTCTTTCAGTGATGCTAAACTCTAGTGTTTTCAGAATTTGAAGTGCTAACATTCTTCGGGTGTTCCGGTCAGGCTTCAGCTTGAACGAATCTCTTGAGCTGACAGAGATCTCGAGAGGATAGTTTTGTAGGTCTGCCGCTCCGGTGCTTAGCAATAGTTGATCCACTTGAAATCCAATCTTGACAGGTTGATTTAGGTACCCCGAGTCGTTCCACAATATTTGACAATTTGGTCCCACAAATATTGGCACCAATAACCTTTCCACATGTTCCAGGTGTCCACTCTTCTCCCCACTATAGTAGATATTAGCGTGAATAGTTAGGGCAATGTACCTGTTGGAGGACGGCTCTAAAGGATAATTGACGGAAGAAGATGAAGATTAATCTGAGATCTACAGAGCTAATAAAGGAGGAAACCCCTAACCCCGGCCGACAACGGGTCTGACACACAACAGTACCCCTTCCTCCGGGGACCTTTTCATGACAAGCGGGGGTCAAGGGTGTGTGGAGTGTTGATCACAAATTGGAAATTGACGCGATTTTAATTAGGCTGGAGACTTTTTACTAGTAGTACCACACACTTTACTTACTACTATTACTATGGCAAATTCATTTGAACTCACTGAGCCAGAACTTGAAGGTTACTACTACTACTAGTACCAGAAGTATTTGCATTGAAGTTGTAGACTACTAGTAGCCTGAGTACAAGTAGTATTAGTAGCAGTGGTAGTAGCTCTACTACTAGTAGTAGTCGTCACCATCTGAACATCTTCAACTTGAAGTTAAACTTTAACTTCAAGTTCAAGAACATCTCACTAGCAATTGCCAGTGTATTAAACCCAGACATTGGCTGATTTCAAGTTGATTATTTGAACTATCAGCTGCTAACAGTAGTCTTCTGATCATGACATTGGCACACACAACAACAACTAGTAGTAGTAGTACTAGCACTAGAATCGTTCCATTGAATAGAGTGGGACATTCTGCTTACATCATGCCAACTTGATGCTGACATGCTCTCAAAAGGATGTCAACATCACATAATTGATATCCGACGTCATGTGGATTCAGAAGAAATGATGCCAGTGGCCTGAAGTGCAATGGTTGTGGATGTCTAGCATCTGTCAACTTGAACAGCATGTCTCAGTTATATGCTGATTCAGCTACTATTG
>Ga0182024_10026315_pt1 | contig 10228 bp, 11 predicted proteins | sample P32metaG_FD_120480 | JGI IMG/M metagenome (GOLD analysis project Ga0182024, IMG submission 120480) | Permafrost microbial communities from Stordalen Mire, Sweden - P3-2 metaG (Illumina Assembly) | ecosystem: Environmental > Terrestrial > Soil > Wetlands > Permafrost | place: Sweden: Stordalen...
AGCGCGGTCGGGCGCAGCGGTGACGACGACGCGTGATCGAGGTAGGCGCGCGCCAACGGATCCTCAGACGCGGGTGACGCAGTTGTCGTCGCCGCGGGGTCGACTCTGTTCGATCGTCGGCTGCGTCTCGCCGTAGAGCCCTTCGAGCATTCCTTTGACCATGCCGGTGTCGACCGCACACAGCACGTGGGGGTACCGACGCGCGGCCTCGCCGAACGGACAGTGTTCGGCGACGAGCGTCAACGCGTTTCCACGCGTCTCGGCGTGGGCTGCGAAGCCGTGCGCGGTGAGCGCGTCGGCGACCGACGCGACCGCGGCCTTCACCGAACGGTGACCTTCCGTGGGTTCCATACGCGCCGCCATCGCGCGCCCGTATTCGAAACCGACCTGTTGTGCGATCTCGCGCGCTTCGTCGACGGGCAGCCGTTCCAGCGCACGGGCGAGGAGGGTCGCGAGCAGGTCGTCGCGGCGGGGCGGGAAGGCGAGGTGGCTGTCGTCGGCCGAGGTGCGGTACCGCTTCGAGGGTCGGCCGGCCGACTCGTGGCGGGCCAGTTCGACGTCGAGGTATCCGCCGCCGGCGAGCTTTTCGAGATGGTGGCGCGCAACGTTGGGGTGGAGGGCGAATCCATCGGCGACCTCGGCTGCGGTCGCGCCCGCGGTGCGGGCGCGGACGAACAGGTAGATGTCCCGGCGGGTGGGATCCCCGAACGCCGTGGTCACCGCCGCGACGGCCGCCGCGAACTCGTCCGGGGTGAGGTCAGCGTTCGGCACATGGGTATTCTACCTACGCAGGTAGTGGAAATTCCCAGGAGCCGCCCAATGCCCACCGAGGCGCAGGTGCTCGACGCGCTCAGGCCGGTCGAGGACCCCGAGATCCGCCAGTCGATCGTCGAGCTCGACATGGTTCGGGGGATCGCCGTGAACGGCGATCGGGTCGGTGTGACCATTGCACTCACGGTCGCGGGATGCCCGCTCCGGGCCGAGATCACCCAGCGCGTCACCGACGCGGTGGCTGCGCTGGCGGGCGTCGGCCACGTTGACGTCGACCTCACCGTGATGACCGATCAGGAACGGGCCGCGCTCGCGGCACGTCTCCAAGGAGGCGGCGACGCGCACGCCGACGGCGGCGACACCGCCCACGAGCATCGTCCCAATCCGTTCGTCGACTCCAAAACTCGCGTGCTCGCGGTCGCGTCCGGCAAGGGTGGCGTCGGGAAGTCGTCGGTGACGACGAACCTTGCGGTTGCGCTCGCTCAGCGCGGCTTGCGGGTCGCCGCGATCGACGCCGACGTGTGGGGCTTCTCGATGCCGCGCATGCTCGGCATCGACCGTCCGCCCACCGTCATCGACGACGTGATCGTGCCGCCGGACGCCAACGGAGTGACGCTCATCTCGATGGGTTTCTTCGCGCGGGAAGATCAGCCCGTCGTGTGGCGCGGCCCGATGCTGCACAAGGCGCTCGAACAGTTCCTTACCGACGTGCACTGGGGCGAACCCGACTATCTCGTCGTCGACATGCCTCCGGGGACCGGTGACATCGCGCTGTCGATGGCGCAGTTCCTTCCCCGCGCCGAGGTCGTGATCGTCACCACGCCCCAGCCAGCCGCGCAGAAGGTCGCGCAGCGCGCCGCATACATGGCGCGCAAGGTGAATTTGCAGGTCATGGGCGTCATCGAGAACATGTCGTGGTTCCGTTGCGAACACGACACGATCTACCGTCTCTTCGGCGAAGGCGGCGGCCGGGAGCTCGCCGACCAACTCGACGTCCCGCTGCTCGGGCAGGTCCCACTGGTCCCCGAGCTGCGCGCCGGAGGCGACGAGGGCCATCCGATCGTGGTTGCGTACCCCGACGACGAGGCCTCGATCGCGTTCCGTGCCATCGCGGAACGCATCGATGTCGAACTCGCACCCAAACGTCGCTACCGCACCGAGCTGAAGATCGTGTAGCGACGGCGCTAGGGTGCGGGCCATGGAAGTACGCATCGGAGTCGTGTACACGCCGCGCGAGATCATCTTGGAGATGGGAGACGATGCGGACACGGTGGGCAGTGCGGTTGAGACCGCGGTGCGCGAGAAAAGCGCGTTGCTCTGGCTCACCGACGCCAAGGGCCGACGTCTCGGCATCCCCACCGACAAGCTCGCCTACGTCGAGATTGCGGGCGCTGACGCTGATCGCAAGGTTGGCTTCGGATCGCGGTAGCGGTCTCGTGGTGCGCGCGTCGTGAGCGGGCCCGACCTGCTCGACCGTCGCTGCCTGTTCTTCACCGGCAAGGGCGGCGTCGGCAAAAGCACGATGGCCGCGGCCACCGCGTTGCTCGCGGCGCGCACCGGCCGGCGTGTGCTGCTCGTCGAGGTCGACGCGAAGGGCGACGTCCCCGCGCAGTTCGAGCAGAAGGCGGTCGGCTTCACCCCCCGGCAGGTCTATCCCGGCGTGTACGCGATGGCAATGGATACAGAAGCGTCGCTGCGCGAATACCTGCGTGTCAGCATGCGAGTGCCGGTGATCGGCCGGCTCGGACCGCTCGCCCGCGTCCTCGATTTTGTGGCCACCGCGGCGCCCGGTGTGAAAGAAATACTTACGGTCGGCAAGATCATGTGGGAGGTCCGCGAAGCGATCGAGGGTCGCGCCGATCACGACATCGTCATCGTCGACGCCGCGGCGACCGGACACATCGTCGCGCAACTCGGGGCGGCTGACGCGATTCAAGAACTCGTCGACGTCGGTCCGTTACGCGATCAGACGCGCTGGTTGGCTGAGCTGCTCGCTGATCCTGACGTCACCGCGGTCAACATCGTCACCACGCCCGAGGAGATGCCGGTGACGGAGACGATCGAGCTTGTCGCGCGGTTGCGGGCCGAGGTCGACGTTCCGCTCGGCGCGGTGATCGTCAATCGTGTGCTGCCAGAATTGTTTACGCACAGCGACGAGGAGACATTCGAGGCGTTGCGCGAACCCGACGCGACCGAGGTACTGGTCGCGCACGCGGGACGGGGCGCGGTCGAGGTGCTCGACGCCGCCCGTCTCGCAGTGTCCTTGCGCCGGACTCGGGCTACCCATATCGACGAGCTCCGTGAGACGGTCCAGCTCCCGTTGCTCTATGTGCCATATCTGTTCGTACGCGATCATGGCCTGCGAGTGACGCGCATGGTCGCCGACGCGCTCGCCGCGGAGCTCGGACATTGAGCGGGCGGCCCGAACGGTCGACCACACTGGAGCAGCTGTTCGCGACGAAGGAGATCGTGGTCTGCTGCGGCTCGGGCGGCGTCGGCAAAACGTCGGTGGCGGCCGCGGCCGCGCTCGGAGCCGCGACGCGTCTTGGCGGCAAGACGCTGGTCTTGACCATCGATCCGGCGCGTCGTCTCGCGACCGCGCTCGGACTCGAAGGCATCGGCAACGAAGCACACCGCGTCCCCAACGAGGTGTTGAAGACGGCGGGGATCGAACCTCGGGGTGAGCTGTGGGCCGCGATGCTCGACACGAAGCAATCCTGGGACGACCTCGTCCGTCGACATGCCCGCGATCCGGAGACGGCATACCGCATCCTCGAGAACCGCCTCTACACCAACCTGACCGCGCGGTTCGTGCAAAGTCACGACTACATCGCGATGGAGCGCCTCTTCGAAATCCACGCGTCGGGCGAGTACGATCTCATCGTCGTCGATACGCCGCCGACCCGCAACGCGGTCGACTTTCTCGACGCTCCGGCCCGGATGTCCGAGTTCTTCGGCGGCCGTTTGCTGCGCTGGCTGACGCTCCCGTACCGCATGGGCGGCAAGCGCGGTGTGCGCATGATCAACTTCGCGAGTCGTCCGTTCTATCAGCTCGCGGATCGGGTCCTCGGGAGCAAGTTCCTCGAGGACATCGCCGAATTTTTCCTCAATTTCCAATCGATGTACGACGGGTTCGTCGAGCGCGCGCAGTCCGTCGAACGGCTCTTGCACGACCGTCGTACCACATTCGCGGTTGTCACGACGCTCGAGGCCGCCCCGCTCTACGAGGCCGAGCATTTCTGCGCAGTCTTACGCGAACGCGAATTCCATCTCGGCGCGCTCGTGCTGAACAAGACCCTGCCCGACAGCCTGCTCGATCCGGCCGGCGCGGCTGCGTCGTCGAGCTTTGTGGATCAAGCAGCCCCCTTGGCCGAGCTCCTCGCGTCGCATCCGAGTCCGGCGCTGACCGATCCCACTCGAACCGCGCGGGTGCTCCGGACCATCGGCGAGTCGTACGCCAACTTTTCTGTTGTCGCGATGCGCGAGGCGGAACTGCGCGCCGAACTCGCACGAGTACCGGACGTCGTCATTCGGGTACCGGGCTTCGAACACGACATCAGCGACGTCGAATCGTTGGTCGCCATCTGCAACGCGCTTTTCGTCGACCCGTGAGTACGCTCGACGATCTAGCCCGTCTGCGAACCAGACTCGGCGGGACGGAACTGGTTCATCTCGAACGCCTCGTCGCGGGATGGCGCCCCCTGGCGGACCTGTCGTTCGCGGACCTGGTGCTGTTGGCTCCGATCGCCGGGGAAGAAGGTCACCGCTTCGTCGTGCTCGCACAGGTGCGGCCGGTCACCGGTCAGACCAACTATCCGCAGGACCTCGTCGGAACCGTCGTCGACGAGGTCGAACGGCCGATCCTCGCACGCTCGTGGCGCGAGGGAGAACTCGTGGAAGCCGACGCGCACGTGATCGGCGCCAAGGAACGGGTCCGCGTGCAATGCGTTCCCGTTCGGCGAGCAGGTCGGCTGATCGCCCTGCTCACCCGCGAGGCTTCAGTCACATTCGCCCGCCAAACCGGCGAACTCGAGCGCACGTACCTTGCGACGTTCCAACGGTTCGCGTTAATGGTCGCCGACGGGACGTTCCCATTCGATCTCGACGAGGTCGAAACCGAAAGTGAACCGCGTGTCGGCGACGGCGTCATCCTCATCGATGCCGAAGCGCGCGTGAAATTCGCCAGCCCAAACTCGGTGAGTCTTCTGCACCGGCTCGGCATCCACACCTACGCGCACCACGCACACCTCTCCGACATCGGCTTCGACGACGAATCGGCCCGCGGCGCGATGCGCCGCCATCTGCCCGTCTCCACTGAGATCGAACGTGACGACGTCTCGATGCTGTTGCGTGTCCTGCCGCTGTTCGAAGACGACAAGGCGACCGGCGCGGTGCTCCTCATGCGCGACGTCTCCGACCTCCGCCGCCGCGACCGGATGCTGTTGTCGAAAGACGCGACGATCCGCGAAATCCACCACCGAGTGAAAAACAATTTGCAGACGATCGCGTCGCTGCTGCGACTCCAAGCGAGACGTTTGCAATCACCCGAGGCTCGAGCAGCCCTCGTGGAATCAGAACGACGGATCCGCTCGATCGCGATCGTGCACGAGACGCTGTCACGCGACGCCGGCGATGTGGTGCGTTTCAACGAGATTGTCCGTCCACTCGCGCGGCTCGTCGAGGACGCGTCTTCGTCGCCGGATCTCACGATCCACTTCGTCGTCGAGGGCGACGCCGGCGAACTCCCCGGCGAGGTCGCGACGCCGCTCGCAGTGGTGCTCAACGAGCTCATGCAGAACGCCGTCGACCATGCCTTCGTCGACGGGACATCCGAAGGACGGGTCGACGTCCGGCTCGACCGCGGCGAGGATCACGTCACGATGGAGGTACGCGACGACGGCGCGGGCCTACCGGAGCGTTTCTCGCTCGACACGTCGCGCGGGCTCGGCCTCACGATCGTCCAAGCGCTCGTGACCGGAGAACTCGGGGGCTCGATCGAGATGCGCAGCGACAACGGCGCGTCGGTCCAGATCAAAGTGCCGATCGCGATGCCGCGCGTCGAGCTGTAAACCAGCTGGAAACCAGGTCGGGCTAGCCGACTTGCGCGGTGGCATCGGTGCCCTTGCGCAGACGCCGGCGCTCCTCTCCGGTCAGCCCACCCCACACGCCGGACTCCTGATTGGTGCCGAGCGCGAATTCCAAGCATTCATGGGTGACCGGACACTGATCGCATACCCGCTTGGCCGCGTCGATCTGGTCGAGCGCGCCACCCGTGGTGCCGATGGGGAAGAACAGCTCCGGTGTGGTGTCGCGACACGCGGCGCGGTCACGCCATTCCTGCGCGTCCCAATCGTGGGTCCGGATCCAAGTCAGCGCCACGTTCATTTCCCCTTTCGAGGGTCGCACTGGTCGGCGCGGCGCCCAATCCATGTGCGCCCAATCACGAGCGTTCCCGAGTCAAGTGAGCTGTCCGGGAACCTGCCGCGTCCAGCAGGCTATGTCGGAGGATCCGCCAATACAAGGGGTCTGAACAGGCCGTACGCGACTGGAGCTGGAACGTGTTTCCGGAAAGTCGCTTCCTCCTAGGCTGGCCCGCGATGGCCGATCGACCGCTCGTGCTCGCTCACCGCGGCGCGTCGGACGTCGCGCCGGAGAACACCATCGCCGCGTTCTCGAAGGCTCGAGAGCTGGGCGCCGACGGGGTCGAGCTCGATGTTCGGCGCACGGCGGACGGCGTCCTGATGGTGCATCACGATCCTGAGATCAACGGATTGGGCCCACTCGTCCAACTCACCTTCGCTGAGATACGCCGCGCCCGGCCGCCGGTCCCGACGTTCGACGAAGCCCTGGAAGCGCTCGACAGTCTGATCGTGAACGCCGAAGTGAAATGCCTGCCGTGGGAGATCGATGCCGACCGCGACGGCACGGTGATGCGCGCCGCGATCGACGCGTTGCGCGCGCACCGCACCAGCACGATCGTGTCGTCATTCGATCTCGCGGCTGTCGATCTCGCTCGAACGTACGCACCAGAGCTCACCACCGGGTGGTTGACCCACGGCCAGGATGTCGCGAACGCGGCGCGCATCGCAGTCGACCACGGACATCAGTGGCTGAACCCGGATTCGGTCTGCGCCCTCGCGAACGGAGTCGACGGGATCAGCGCCGCCCACGCGACGGGCGTGCGGGTGAGCGTCTGGACGGTCGACAATCCCGACGACGCACGGACGCTCGCGGCGGCGAACGTCGACATGATCATCTCGAACGTGCCCGACCTCGTCCTGGCCGCGCTCAGGGCACCACGATGAGCAGCGATTCGGCCATGAACGCGAATTTCAACTCGTTGGTGTCGCCCGCGTCGTCACCGTCTACCTGATACGGGAACGGCCGGTCGGAGTAGACACGCAGCGCGGCGAGGTCGTCGAGCGCAACGACGTCTCGACGTCTCGCCAGGAACCGGCCCGACCGGATCGACGACGCCGTACCGCCGATCAGGGTGACCGCACGCAAGCGGGTGAACGCGGTCAGCGACAGCGGCGCGTCGAGGCTCGCGTTGCGTGCGATGTTGAGTGGAAGCCGCCCGAGAAATGTGTACGGCGTCGACTTCGACACGATCGCGAAACGGACGTCGGACAGGAGCGGACCGTTGTCGACGTCGACGCGAGCGTGGGTGGCGCGCCCATCCGCGCTCCAGAAGGTCTGGAACGCCGCGACGACATGCAGCGGATGCGACGCCAACCGTTTGACCCGCCGGGAGTGTCGTTCGACCCGACGGATCACCGACGCGTCGAAGCCGATCCCGGCGCTGGACAGGAACAGGCGCTCGCTGGCCGTGCCGACCCCCACGCGGCGCACGGACTCACGGTCGAGCGCGTCGACCAACGCTCGCGCCGCAGGCCGGGCCCGCCGCGGAAAGCCGAGCATCTGGCAGTACACGTTCGTGGATCCACCCGGAAGCGCCGCGAGCGCCGTGCCGGTATGCACCACGCCCGCGGCGGCTTCGTTGAGCGTCCCGTCACCCGCGAACACCGCGACGACATCGAAATGGTCGTCGGCGGCGGCGCGGGCGAGCAAGGTGGCGTGTCCACGGCGCGACGTCTCGGCGACCTCCACGTTGTGACGCGCCGCCAGGATCGTTCGAATGCCGGCTCGCCTGCTCGGTGTCACCGACGCCGCAGTGGAATTGACCAACAGGAGCACCCGCATCGGGCGGGGAGGGTACCGGCCGCCGCGTCCTAGCCTCTGAATCATGGTCGTGGTGCGTTCCCGAGATCTCGAGTCGTTGTCGCGCGACATCACGCAATGTCGCGCCTGTCCGCGGCTGGTCGATTGGCGCGAGCGCATCGGACGCGACAAACGGGCCGCATTTCGCGACGAGACCTACTGGGCCAAACCGGTACCGGGCTTCGGAGACAGACGTGCCCACATGATGATCGTCGGCCTCGCCCCGGCCGCGCATGGCGGGAATCGCACCGGCCGCGTGTTCACCGGCGACCGTTCGGGCGACTTCCTGTTTGCGTCGTTGTGTCGGTGCGGCTTCGCCAACCAGGCGACATCGACAACCGTGGATGACGGACTCGTGCTGCGCGACGCGTACGTCTGCGCCGCCGTACGCTGCGCGCCTCCGGCGAACAAACCCACGACAACCGAGCGTGACGAGTGCGCCCCGTTCTTGCACCGCGAACTCGAACTGCTCGACCAGGTTCGGGTGATCGTCGCCCTGGGAGCGTTCGGCTACGAAGCCGTCTGGTCGGCGCTGCGCGCGTCGTCGACGTTCGGCGCGAAGCTCCCCCCACGACGGCCTCGGTTCGCGCACCTGCTCGAGGTGCCGTGCGGCCCGGTGACCGTGCTCGGTGCGTTTCATCCCAGCCAGCAGAACACCTTCACGGGCCGGCTCACACCCGCGATGCTCGACGCGGTGTTCCGGCGCGCGGCCGCGCTCACCTGAGCGCCAAGATCTCGCCGATCGCGTAGACCAACGCGATGACGCCGAGCGTTGCGGCGACGAACGAGCGCAGTGACCGCTCATCGGCCGCGATCGTGAACCGGGCGCCGATGTGTGCCCCAGGTATGACACCGGCGGCGAGCGCGAGCGCGTAGGTCCAATCGATGTCACCCAGGTACGCATGCGTGATCGTGCCCGGAATCGCAAAGATGCCGACGCACGCCAGCGATGTCGCGATCGTCGGTCGCAGCGGCAACCCGACCCACGACGAGAACGCCGGGACCATGAGGATCCCGCCGCCGATACCGAGCAATCCCGAAAGCGCACCCGCCGCGACGCCGATCAGTCCCAACGTCCACCACTCGTCCCGGAGTCCGTCGAGCCCGCCGGTCGTTCCGTCGGCACGAACGACCGGGACCGCAGTCCGGTATGCCGTGAAGCCGATGAGGACCGCAGTTGCGATCATCAGCCAGTGCCCGTCGCCGGGGACCGAGCGCGACAGACGCGACCCGACGACCGATGCCGGCACGCCGAACGCCGACGTGACGAGCACGATCCGACCCCGTATGAAATGTTCGCGGTGGTAGCGCAACGAGCCCGAAACCGACGACGGCAGGATCGACGGCAGCGTCGAGCCGATGGCCTGAAAGGCACTGGCGCCCAGGACCCTGATCGCAGGTGTCGTGATCGCGGCGCCGCCGACGCCGAACATCCCCGACAGCACGCCGCCCAGCACACCGACCGCGACCGTCACCGCGATTTGGAGCGCGAGCGCCAAGACCGCCGAGCGTACACGGCAGCCAAACCGGCCCCGCCAACGCGCGACCCGAAACGTTCGCCCGAGGCTACGCTCTGACCATATGGCGGCCGATCTCCATTTGTCCGGTGTCTGGATCCCGCTCATCACTCCCTTCGACAAGTCCGGCGCAGTCGACGTCGACGCGATCGAACGTCTGTGCAGCGAATATCTCGCTGACGGTGTCGCGGGCATCGTCGCGCTCGGCACGACCGGCGAGTCACCAACCCTCGACGCCGACGAAAAACGCGCCGTCGTCGATGCATGCTCGCGCGTCTGCGCGCCGCGCGGCGCGCCGCTGATCGTCGGGACCGGCACGAACAATACGCGTTCCACGATCGCCGAGACGTGCGCGCTTGCAGACATCCCCGGCGTGGTCGCCGCGCTCGTCGTCGTGCCGTATTACAGCCGTCCGGCAGAGAGCGCGATCGTCGAGCACTACCGACTGGTCGCCGAATCGAGCCCGGTTCCGATCGTCGCGTACAACATTCCTTCGCGCACCGGCCGCGGGCTCGGCGCCCAATCACTTCTACAAGTAGCGGCCGTGGCCAACGTCGCCGGAGTCAAACAGGCTGTCGCCCACCTCGACCTCGACACGCTCGAGGTCGTCGCCAACGCACCGGCCGGCTTCAGCGTCCTGAGCGGCGACGACTATCTCGCCTTCCCGCTTGTCTGCGTCGGCGGCGCCGGCGGCATCACCGCATCGGCACACGTCTGCA
>Ga0182024_10026316_pt1 | contig 10228 bp, 8 predicted proteins | sample P32metaG_FD_120480 | JGI IMG/M metagenome (GOLD analysis project Ga0182024, IMG submission 120480) | Permafrost microbial communities from Stordalen Mire, Sweden - P3-2 metaG (Illumina Assembly) | ecosystem: Environmental > Terrestrial > Soil > Wetlands > Permafrost | place: Sweden: Stordalen...
CACGGCCACCGTGACCTGCGCCGTATCGTATTCGTCTGGACGCATACGCTGCATCGATTGAAGCTGTGGCAGGCCCAGCCACAACTGGCCGCGGTCGGTGTCGCTATCCCGGCAAAACCACGCCGAGTTGGCGCAAAGGAAACGGAGGCCGTGCAATTCGCGGACTCCGGCGAGGTAGTTCGGCTGGCCGTGCAACGCGGGCGCGGGTATGCCGAGATCCGCCGCGAACTTCGCGAAGGCCTCGAACGGCGCCGCAAATCCCTTGGCAAGCCGCTCCGGGCGCAGGAGTTCGTCCGCCCGCTTCGCGTCCTGCGTGCGGTCGGTAAGGGAGAAAGCTGCGTTGCGATCGATATCGTGATTACCCGGGCAGATGACGCAATCCGCAGCGGTCAGACCGGTGGCTGGAAACAGCTTTTTCGTGAGCCATTCGGCAAGCTCCCCATACCCGGACGTCCTGCCCTGCCAGGTCAAGTCGCCCGAAATTACCAGGATGCCGGGTTTCCAGGCCGCCTGGAGTTTGCCGATCTCCTTCACCAGCAGATCGAGCGAGTCGGTACGTTGGGCCCGGGCGGTGGCGTCTTGGTCGTAGCCGAAATGCAGATCCGAGAGGTGGAGCAGGTTGGGCATGAAGATCGGCGCGTTCATTTTACCTTAACCGGAAGTACCGCGCCCGCGAAAGCCGCCGGCCACAGCGATTGGCGTCAACGTGACGGCTTTGGAGTGTTGTGCCAAGGGGGCGTTCGACCGCAACACGGCGTGCTCCCGAGTGCCATGGCATAAGGTCCGATGACCACCGTCCCGTGCCGGCCATGCGCTGCGCGATCTCGATCCGGCCGCCGTTGGTGAGGTAGTCCGTAATCCCGGTGCCGCGCAAGGTGTGCTCGCGGGTGGCGCGCGCGGCATCCTCCTTGACAGTTCGTTCAACCGGTCTTCGCGCCCAGATGCCGCGCCAGAAACGGCAGTCCGCGCTTGCCCCAGAAGCTGTGCGGGCCGTCGAAGGTCTCCTGCTCCGCGGCCGCACGGGCGTCGAACACAGCGTAGACGTTCTGCACTCGCCGGAAGCTCTCCCGGCTGGCGGCGATGGGGAAGATGTCATCGTGCTCTCCCGATTCGGCGAACAACGGACGCGGCGCGACCAGCCCGGCCACATCGTATTGCTCGGCCCAGTTGAGAATGCCCGGCACGTAGTTGTCGATGCAGTGTGAGACGCTCATGATGCACTCGCGGAACGTGTTCAGATAGCCGCTCACCATGGCGGCGCGGATGCGCGGCTCCAGCGCCGCCGCGAACAGCGTGCACGTGCCGCCGCCCGAAATACCCATGCAGCCCACGCGGCCGGCGTCGAGTTCCTGGCGCGACGCGATCCAGTCGATGGTGCGCATCACGTCGTAGACGCGCCAGCCGATCATGGTTTGGCCCAGCAACAGCGCGGCCCCGGCGGAAGGTTGGCACGCCGCGGCGCCGAGCCCTTTGCTTTTGGTCACCGCGTCGCGGCGGCATCCGAACGCCATTGGCTCGATGGCCACGGCCGCCATGCCGTTTTCCACCGCCTGGATGGCGAAATCGTGCTGGTAACCGGCCTTGTCGGTGCGGTCTTGGCCCTTTTCGTCGATCCCCACGATATCGTCCACGCCGCGCCCGTGACCCGGCACGCAGACCACTGCGGGGTGCGGCGCGGTCCCGAATTTAGGCGTCAGCAGGTAGCCCAGGACGTAGAGCCCTGGCCGGCTCCGGATCACGAACTTCTCGCGCCGGTAACCCGGGAAGTCGCGAACTTCGAGCGTCTGCGCGGTCAGCGGCGAGGGATTGGCGGGAAAGCCGCCGAGCAGTTCCGTCAGCTTGGCGCGCAGTCTTATCTGCCACTGTTCGGCCTGCCGGCGCGTCCGCGCCTCGAAGGTCATGCGCAGCGGCGCCCTGTCGTGCAGTTGCTTGGTGTAGAGCACCGGGTCGAAGCCCGGCGCGTCCACCTTGTCTTCGAAGCCATCGAGCGCGCCCGTGTACTTCGTTGCGGCGGCCCGTGCCTGGTGTTTATTGAGCAGCGCCGCGGTGCCCACGGCGATTCTTCCCAGATCGCGTCGAGTCATGTGTACGATCATAATCGATGAATGGACGCAATACGCATCCGTTCGGCGCTCGGGGGTGCTTCACCGTTTCGGGGATTTCGCGGCTTCGGCCCACGACCTGGCCCGGGACCGCCGGGTCCGCGACCAGCCCGCGCCGGCATTGGTCATACCTCCGGAGGGCGTTAATTACCATTATCGCTAGCCAAGTCAGGGGTTCTCTGTCGGTGGAGTGCCCACAAGCCCCCGGCATCCGCATATTGGACAACCATCTCCATGGTCTCGTCGTCGTCGCCCTCCGGTGGCCGCGACTCGGTGATTTCGACTCTGCCGTCATGGTGCTCGTGTTGGACCGCGATTCGCGGCACGCGGTTCTGCCCGCGGCGAGCTTCGAGCTTCTTGAGCCGGCTGTGCAGGCTCCTCATGTGCCACAAACCATCTCAGCTTCGAACCAGGGCTAGATCTTCCTCCGGGAGTCCGGTTCCCGCGTCTTGGTAGTCGTCCGGGGTCGCCTGCATGATGGCGCGAACAGCTTCCAGCGTGAGCGGGACGTGCTCCTGGCCGGTCTCATAAAGATGGACTTGCCGTTGCCGGAATGCCAGCCACTCCGGCCTGGTTAGGGCCCGTTCAGTTCTCGGTCGGCGACTTTTCGAGGTGTTCGACGATCAGCATTGAGACGGGCGTTTTCTTCGCCTCCACCTTCAGTCCGAGTTGCTCCTGCATCGCTTGTGCGATGATACCGTTGGCCTCTAGGGGCGGACCGTCACCTCCTGACTTCTTGATTTCTTCGGGGACGTAGGCGTTGATGTCGAGCGTGTAGTTGAAAAGGCCCGTTAGGCCGGTCTGGTCAATGACGGCCTCGCGAAGCTCGCGCGACAGAAACTGGGTGAGTTCGCCGAGGGTTGCACCTTCGCCGGTCAAGCTCATTTTGCCGGTCTTGAAGCTGGGGTCGCCCGGCTTGTCCGCCGGCTTGAGCTTGTGACCTTTGCCGCTCACAACCAGAATCAGCGCGGGGATCTCCCTAGTCTCGCGATGGAAGGTCAACTTGAAACGGTCCGCCAGCAGGGTTTGCAGCATCTTCCGGAGTTCGGCTTCGGTGGCCGGAGCTGCCGGCTTGGCGAAGATGTCGAACGCAACGTCGTTCGACCAGTTGGGGCCGGAGACTTGATAGGCCTGGATGTTGTAGGCCCAGCCTATGCAAGTGTTCATACGAATGCTTCGCATTGTTAGACTGATGGGGCCAGGTTCAATCGATTCCCTTCCAGGCTGGCTCGCTTTGACGGAGGCAACCTCAAAGGCCGCCGGCGGGTCTGGTTGAGCCAGGGCCTTGATCGCGGTAAGAAAAAGTAGGGTAGTGATGGTTCGCACGTGACAGCATTCCTCCAGGTGGAAAGTGGTACGAAAGGAGGACGCGTTTTGTTCCGGCGGACAGATGGAACATGCCTATCACCGAATGCGCCGTGCGTTATTATTCAATATCGGTAGCCAAGGCTGGCCGCTGTTTCCGGATGGTCAACCACCGGCGGCAGGGCCGGTTTCTGTAGTTTCTGTCGGGCCATGAAAAGGAACTGAGGCGCCCCGGCAACCAAGCGATTTGAAGATCGTTCCGCCTCCCCTGGTTCGGACCGGAGGCGCGCCACCTTCCCGTCGCCGACCCTACGAAATCCTCGCGCCTGATTGGGAGCAAACGAGACGAAGGACTGGCGATGTATCCGGCGCGGGTGGCCGCAAATGGCCTTCGTTTGCCAGGGGGCGGCGGCGCCACACTCGGCCTTCCCAATCTTACTGTGCCGGGATGATCTCGAATTTGTCGCTTAGCAGGACCGATGCGGTATCGCCGTTCGGCCCGTTGAGCGATATCTTCCACCGGTTCTCGCCCAAGGCGACCTCCCGCAAGTGAGGTCTGACGCCCATTCCATCTGTGCCGAGCTTGTACAGGAAATGGACATCGAGAGCCGACGCCAGGTTTACCTCTTGATAAGGTGGAGTATCGACGGTGGGGATTCCATTCGCCCGGATTATTCCCAGGACGCTCGCCAAACCATCGGCCATTGTGGGATGCCGTTCCGCGGTTTTTCGAACCCACAGGGACGGCGCAATCCATCGAAATTCCACCAGCTTCCCAAGTTGAATAAAAACGGCGGAATCGGTTTGAAGCTCTTGGACCATGTTCCCCGGGTGGTCTGCATCGGGGCTCTGATACCTCCACATGAATAGGCCGGTTTGCGGGTCATGCAGCATCAGGATGTCCACTAATTGCCGGTCCGGGGTGAACGGCGCGGCCTGAATGCCGACTCGCATCTCCAGAACATTCGCGCGAGCCGATTGGCCGTTCCGGTCGATCGCGAAAACAGCGGATCGCGCGGAACCCCCGAGTATCCGTACCTCAGCCGCTTGTGCCAAGACTCCCGCCAGCAGCAACGGAACCAGGAGAATTCCGGCTTTGCCTTCCGCAAATCGCCGGTCCTGCAAGACTGGCTGAAAAAGAAGGTGTGAGGCAATCAGCCTTGGCATTGCACCGATTCTCTTCGCGGTTTCCGTGACGGCCGATTCCAAGGGCGATTTCGCCGGCGGACCGCTTGCTTTTGACACCGATGCCGCCGCTCATCCGTCGCGGTGCCGCAGTCTACCCTCTGGCACCGCTGGAACCGCTTGCACACCATGCCGGCGGAAAGACGCCGGCGATTCCGACAATCGCACCCATAGTGGCCGCGTCCAGGTCCGAGCACTCTCGCCCGGTCGCCCGCAACGTTGCTCCGGTCCGGCGATACAATGTACGTATGTCAATGCAGGTAGAAGCCGTCTACGAGCGTGGCATGCTCAAGCCTCTGCAACCCCTGGACCTCGCGGAGAATGAGCATGTCCAGTTGCTGATTACGCCGGCCGCTCACACGCCCAGCGCTTGCCATCCCGACATCGAGTTCGCCGAAGGTCTCAGGGACACACTCCAGAATGCCGGCCCCGCTCCCGGTCTGGACGAAGTCCGACGACGGCTGTCGAAGATTCCGGGAATGTTGACCTCCGATTTCATTGCCGAGCGCGAGGATCGCTGATCTTGGCGGTCTACTTCTTCGACTCCAGCGCACTCGCCAAGTTTTACCATCCGGAGGTCGGAACGCCGGCGGTGGATCGGATTATCCAAGCCGCTGACAGCAAGATTCGGATTTCACGGTTGACCGTTGTCGAACTGCCATCGGTTCTTGCGATCAAGGTCCGCACTCAGTTCATCAATCGAGACGACGCCCGGGTTTTTCTCCGGCAGTTCCGCCAGGACATCATTTCTCAAAAGTTCGAAGTTTTCGCCGTCCGAGAGATCGAATTCGCCACGGCCGAGCGCCTAATCGAGCGATATCCTTTTAATCTGAGGCTTCGGGCCCTGGACGCTCTGCAAATTGCCGTGGCACTTTCTCTCAAGAACCAAGCCCTGGTCGATCACTTCGTGGCTGCCGATAGGATCCTCTTGGAGGTGGCCGGTATCGAGGGGTTCTCCGTCGTCAACCCCGAACCGTGAGACAGTGGTTAGGCTCGTGAGGTAGAGTATTTTGCATGCCCGACCAACGGGATCTTCGGGTGGAACTTCACTCGGCGAATCAGGAAAATTGGCGGTTGCGGGAAGAGCATTGCCGACTCAAAGAGATTCCGGCCAAGCATTCGATCCCAACTTCCGTCGTCCAAGCCAAGCACAACGGGCGTCAGACCAATTCGCCAAAACCATCCGAAGTCGCACAGGCGGTGGCGCCAACAGATAAGGACGCAAAGGTTGCTCTGCTCCGTACGCTGTTCCGCGGCCGTGATGACGTATGCGCGGAGCGCTGGCGCACGAAAGAGGTGCAAGAGGTCCCGAGTTCAAATCTCGGCAGCCCGACCAAATTCCTCAAAGACTTACAGGACAGCGGATCTACCCCAGGGCTGTCTATGGACCCGGCATCCCCGATATTTCTGGCCTAATCGACTGATTCTGTTGGCAAAGGGTTCTCGGGCCGCGGAGCCGCAAGGCCGCCTGGACTTGGCGAGCGCGGCCGATCAGGCTTTCGTGGCGATGGTCACGGTTGCCGGTTTGAGACCCGGCGATGTGGCTGTCACTCGAATCTGCCCTCCGTTGGCAGTCGATTGCACGATCGCCAGACACATCCCGTGAAAAGCCTTCCTGACTTTGCCCTTAAAGTCCGCTGCCATTTCGGCCATGTTGCCGTTGTCCACGCCAATCAGTTTGCCTTCGCCTTGTATCTCGAAAGTGACTTCGTTATCCGCATCCGGATGCAGCCGGCCCTGAGCGTCGAGCACCTTGACGGTAATGTGCGACACGTCGCGGCGGTCCGCCCGAATCGCTGCGCGGTCTACAGATAAGCCGATAGCGGCGGGATCTCCCGTGGTCGAAAGTTCCACCTCCGCGACCACTTTGCCGGCCTTTGTGCCGACTGCCTTGAGAGTGCCAGGCTCGAAAGGTACGTCCCAAGCCAGATGCAGATCGTCTGTGGTGCGGACACCGCCTTGTGTCCCCGGCGCGTACTGGCCGTAGCGCCCTTGCATGCCATATCTCGGAAACAGGTAGCCTTTGACGCCCACGGATTTTCCGTTGACGAATAACTCGACGCTGTCGCAATTGGTGTAGCAAGCTACCGGAAGGAACTGGCCTTCGCGCCCCTTCCAGTTCCAGTGTGGAAAGAGGTGCAGCATCGGTTTGTCAGTCCACTGGCTCTGGTAGAAGTAGTAGCCGTCTTTGGGGAAACCGCAACTGTCGATACAGCCGGAAGTGGCGCCCCGCGCCGCGCCGCCGGCTTCACCCAGATAGTCGATGCCCGTCCACATGAAATCGCCCGCCACGTAATCGTGGTTGTGTACGAACTTCCAAAGCTCTTCGGTGTCCAGTCCGCGGAACCCGCCGCGGCCGGCCCCGCGCCCGCCAAATTGCCCTGCGGGTGTTGTCCCCGTTGCCGCCGCTGCCACCGCCTGTCCCGTCGCCGCCGGCACGAATCCACGATAGTCGCCGCGCGGTCCGCCCATGCCGGAGCTTTCCGTCCCGATCATGCGCCAATTGGGGTGCGCCAGCTTGTCGAGGCTGTAGTACAGCTCACGGCGCTCCCGCCAACGGTCGGCGTAATTGTAGCCCACAACATCCAACAGGCTGAGGAATTCCACCGGAGCCGGCTTCGGTTCGGCGGCAATCTGGTCGCAGCCGGCGGTGACTGGGCGCGTGGGGTCCTCACGATGGAAAATGCCGATCAGTTCCCGCAGAATCTCCACTCCGTGTTCGCTGGTCTGGTCGCTGATTTCGTTGCCGCAACTCCACAGCACGACCGAAGGATGATTGCGGTCGCGGCGGACGAAATCCGTCACATCGCGTTCATGCCACTCGTCGTAGTTACGGGAATAACCGTTGCCGCGAACTTGTCCCTTACCGGCTTTCCACTCATCGAAAGCCTCATTCATCACTAGAAAACCCATGCGGTCGCAGAGATCCAGAAACTCGGGCGCTGGGGGATTGTGACTCGTTCGGATCGCATTGCAGCCCATCTCTCGCAGTATCTCGAAGCGCCGCTCCCAGACGCGCTCGGGCACCGCGGCGCCCACCGAAGCCCCCTCGTGGTGCAGACAGACTCCGTTCAGCTTGACGTGCTCGCCATTGAGCAGGAATCCGCGGTCGGCATCGAAAAGCGCTTCGCGAACGCCGAAAGGCGTCTCATATTCGTCCACTATCTGTTGGCCGGCGCGTACCGTGCTGCGTACCTTATAGAGATACGGCGCCGCTACGTTCCAGAGGTTGGGCTTATCCAGGGTTATCTGTTGCGTAAACTCATACTCGACGCCCGGGCCGATCTCCTGCGACGCTACCGCTGTCTGCACGGCTTTGCCATCATGATCGACAATCGCGGTGGTCAGTGCGCAAGTAGCGGCCATCGCTCTCTGGTTGCGCACCTTTGTCTTGACGTGAACAATGGCGGACTCTTTGGCGACTCGTGGCACGGTGACAAACGTCCCCCATTGGGGCACATGGACCGGATTCACCGCCACCAACCAGGTGTGCCTGTAAATGCCCGAGCCGGAATACCAGCGCGACGACGGCTGAGGCGAGTTATCTACTTTTACGGCCACCACATTGTCGCCGCTGGCGTTCAAGTGTGGCGTAAGGTCGTAGGCAAAGCTGATGTACCCGAACGGCCGCTTACCCAGGTATTGGCCATTGATCCAGACTTCGCTGTTCTGATATACCCCGTCGAATTCGATGGACACTTTGCGGTTTTGATAGGACGCGGGCAGGCGGAAGCGCTTCCGATACCAGCCGGTCCCGGTCGGCGCGTAGCCCCCTGCGCCCCCGCTAGGCTCGGTTTGGACGAAGGGACCTTCCACGCTCCAATCGTGCGGCAGGTCAAGGCTCCGCCAGTTGGCATCGGCGAAACCAGCTTGCTGCGCGCCCGGTGCGTCGCCCTTATAGAACTTCCAACCGAAATCGAAAGAGTCGCGGATGCGCGCCGGAGCATCGGGCGTCTGGCCAGTCAACCGGTTGACGGAATCGAGAGCCGAAATCGCGGCCGCGGCTCCTAACGCCCGGCCCAGCAGGCCGCGGCGGGTCATGGAATCCCTCTCGTAACGCCGGCGGTCTTGCCGCCGGTTCTCGCATTCTCTCCCAGAACTAGTCACAGACAGCTCCTTACATCGCTCTGACACATGGGCTAACGGCGCTTCACCGAAATTACGTACCACGTAGTGGCGGGCTCGCCGATCGGAAGCGTCCAACCGTCAGCGGTCTTCTTCGCCTGGATTTCGGCGCCGATGGGCTTACCTGAGCCATCTAACGCCGCCGCACTCACCATGGCTGCCCCTTCGATACCGCGAAGAGTGACCGCGCCTGTCACCGGTTCGATCAGCGAGGGGGAACTGCCCTGGTTCGTCAGCCGGGTGCGAGTGTCGTTCCATTTCTGGCCGGTATTGGCTACGCGCGAGCCCGTGGTCAGCAGCATCTTATCCGATCGCGCGAGCGGCTTGTCATCCATGGAAGCCAGCACGATGGTGGCGAAGTTGTTAGTGATATCGGCGCCCAGATTCTTGAGAACCTTATGATTCGCTTTGATGAATCCGATGAGCGCCTGAGTCCGGTCAGTCTCGACAGCGATCAAACCGGTTTTTTCGGCAGACGTGTACCAGGAGAGTTCCTTAGTATCCGAGACAATAGGATTCTCCTCGGGTAGAGTGAGTGCTTGCGTCGGAGGCCCATCGAGCGACTTAATGCGAACGCCGTGTTCCAGAGGGAGGGCCAGCGGAAAGCCAGGCGTGAAATAGGGCTGCTCGGTACGCGGCAGCAGCCGGTTCTCCACCACTTCCTCCTTTGAGTAGGTCCGCTCTACGGTCTGCCGCGCGGGCCGGACATCGCCGCGCAGAAACATCAGCGCGCCAGTGGCCATCTCAGTCATGCGAACCGGGTCGAGCGAGATATCGAAGGGGTCGCCCACATACGGCTTCCAGTCCGGGGCGAGCTTAGGCTCGAAAGTGTACATGATAATCATGTCCCAATCCTGAAAGCCGGCGTAAGCGGCGATGGTGGGAATCCCCTCGCTGGCCCATTCATTGGGGAACGGATGGTTGGTCTCACTCACGGTATAAGGCTTGCCGGCGAAGGCCGTACGCGACAGTTGGACCACGGTGGAGTGGAGCGGGTCGTTGACCATGGGCTGATTCCCGTTCCAATAGATGTGGCCGTCCAGAATATCCAGCTTTGAGAGTGACGCCAGCATGGAATACGGCGCGCTAGTATGGCTGTGATCGGCCGTGCCGATGATGGGCTGCCTCACGCCCAGCGTTTTCCGCAAGTAGCCGCTCATATCCTGATAGAACCGATCCTCCGCATCCATGAAGAATGCCATCTCGGCGTTGTACCGCTCCTTGGGAGCCGTGGCGGGCTCGTTGCCTTTGAGCCGAGGCACTGGCGCATCGGCCGCGACGCCAGCCGCTTCGCGCACTTTCTGTAACTGCTCGGGAGTGAGCTTCTTCTTCAGCCAGTCGTTGTAGAGTTTGGTGAGTTCGTCTTCATAGAACGGCACTCGCGAAGAGAATCCCAGGTACAGCGCGTTCTCGTTCGCTATCTCCACCAGGGCGATGGCCGGTTCATTGCGGTACTCGGTTTTGGTGTACGGATTGACGTGCGTCAGAAGCTGTTTGGCGTATTCCTTCTC